>Ga0209697_10002894_pt1 | contig 23995 bp, 20 predicted proteins | sample AliMusrvi5mmetaG_FD_184115 | JGI IMG/M metagenome (GOLD analysis project Ga0209697, IMG submission 184115) | Freshwater lake bacterial and archeal communities from Alinen Mustajarvi, Finland, to study Microbial Dark Matter (Phase II) - Alinen... | ecosystem: Environmental > Aquatic > Freshwater...
ACTCACATAGGTTGGTGTAGGTGCACGTTTTCTTTTGGCTCTATCCATAATTCCTTGCACTTGGTTATCCAAAGATAGCTACAAATATCTAAATTTCAATATTATTACATTTTTTCAGCAGACCCTATTTAAGACACTTTAATCAATCGTGGAAGTGTTTCTATTTTCAGTTATATGCCACTAATTGTCTATTTCTATATAACTGTGGTTGTTTAATCCAGGGAAGCAAGTAAAGCAGGACAACGGCCCGCGGAAGTGGATGAATTAGTGCAGCTTCTTAATTCCTCTTTGGGGTTGAAAATATGTTTCTTGACTCATTCGTAGGTTTAGCTAATGGTTATTAAAATATCATCTGCTCATGGCGATAAATGTGAATTCCGTTCGAATAGAGTTGTTTTTTTAATCGAATTACCCTAACGGTGCGTCACAGAGCAAAATTAGGTTGTTATATTTGTAAAAATTAATAAACATCAAATTCAAATAGATTAATAGTATCTATCATCTTAAAATCCAAATTGAACAATGAGAAGTTTTGTCCAAATTATATTTGCCGTCGTGTTTTGTTTCGTCATATTTCATTCCAATGTTCAAGGCCACAAAGGAGCAGGAAACAGTGAAACCTTTATGGGTGAAGTTCCTCAATCGGCGAAAGTTTCATCCACAGTTCCGGCAAAGGCATTGACAGATGATGTTAAAAACTCCATCGCAACGATCCGGTCCTTTACAGGTTTAACCAAAGATGCATTCGAAGCCAAAATGAAGAGCATGGGTTTCGCTCCGGCAGCAGATGAAATTGGTATGTCTGGTCAGGCTTACAAATCGAAGACTGCCGATTATATGCTGGCTGTAAAATATGGTACTCGTGGCAAGAGCGAATTTGTTCGCGAAGTATACAAAGGGATGGTTTTCGCCAATCCTAACTTTACAACTCAAAAGACAACCTTTCTTGATCTGGGAAAACAATGTTCCGATCTGAAGGCTAAATATAGCGGTGGTTTGGTGAAGGGTTTAAACGATTTGGGAAATGTGAATAATTTACGCACAGAGGCTGACCGGACTTCAAAATTCTTACCTGCCTTCGATAAACTGATCAGTACGAAAGATGATGGTGGAGCTGTTGACGGATATGCAGAGAAAGATTACGAATACATCATCACCTACAGGTATACAAAGGCCTACTCTTCAGCGGTGATCATTATTCACATCATCGATAAAACCCTTGTTAGCAAAGTAGGTTAAGATGTCGAAGCTTCACATGGGTTTTCAGTGATTTGACCGCTGTGAAGCAAACCTCAGCGCAGCTAAAACCCAGGCGACTAAGTCAGTAAGGATGGATAAACCTGTTCTGTATATGCTGTAAAAATGATTGCTTATTCAGGCATAGAACATCTCTTCCTTTCATTGTATTAATGATGACATGATGGGATAGCCATTTCCACTATTCCCCTTTTATATATACCTTTCTTCCGCTTTTGCTGATCCTGTATTTTCCTCCACGCGGACCCGTAAATATTTGATCTTCTGTATTTGTACCTGCCGGTTCTGCAATTGCAGGTTCATCTGTATTTTCCGGAGCTTCTTCTTTGTATTTGGCAGTGCTTGTGCTTTTCCATGACCAATCATTGACTGAGAGTGTTCTTTCGATATGTTTTTCCTGTTCATCGGGCAGGAGCGGGAAGAAGTCAATTCCTGTTACCGACTCAACACTGTCAATCGAAACGGCGAAATTTTGAAGCGGTTCTCCCGAACCTTCATTGGGTAAAATAAATCCTATGCCTTTAATACCAGGTTCTGTGTAATCGAGAATCACTTTGTAGTAATATGCAGGAACTGCTACCTTATCGTGCCCAATAGTTGGCAATCCTTTGGTTAAAACCGGTCCCGTAACAACATATATTGCTTCATTTTCAATGGCCCATGTTCTTACCAATTCTTCAAGACTCTTCCAGATTCCCCTGTTAAAAGCCGGAACCTGAGGACTCATATTGCTGTAATAAAACGACTCTTTCATTGTGATTTCCGACCAGCTCATATCTGCTGCTGGTGCCATATGTCCCCGATCGTAACCACTCCGTGCATAATCAGCATTGTCGGCTGATCCTGTTGTTATGAGCGGATCAACCATAAATTTGTTGCCCCTTTTGAATTGTTTCTTCGTCTCCTCTTTTGTCAGTTCGTAAGCAACCCAATTTGCTTGTTCATATTCTTCATTATACAGCAGCGAATATCCGGTATGTATAACGATATGGTCTTTTGGAGTCGTTTTAGGAATCTCCAAATGTGGAATAATGGTAACCTTTGGATTGTAAGCTGCCTGATTATTAGTATCAGTCCGCGATTTGTCTTCAAAAAATACGACATTTCTGCCATCATTCGGATGTACCTTCTCCTGTCCGAAAGAGCTTACCTGTATAACAAGAATGAACGATAATAATATGGAGAACCTGGTCACAGATATTTGATTTTAATGAATTTCCGCAATGTAATAAATATAAAATACCACCACTATTTTATATTTTATAAATATTAGGTGATTACATTTGTGTAATCTTCATGCAAGATAACAAAGTCCCTGGTTACGGAGCTCTTTTCTTCGAATTCAAGGCTCTGTTTACTTAAGAAAAACATCGATTGTTATGAAATACATTTTTCCTGTTCTGATTCTCTTTATTATTTCATCCTGCGGACAACCCAAGAAAAAGGAGATCCCGGAATATGATGGCACATACCAGACAGATACTGCGAAAGGCTGTTTAATTGATTTAGTTATTACTCTAAAAAATGATGGATACCACTATCAGATAAAGACAAACACGCGTGAACAAGAGGGACTTTTAACAGTCACTAAAACCGAGCAGGAAGTGTATCTGACTTTTAACGGTCTTCTTGGTATAGAACCTAAAGATGTAATTGAAGGACAATACATCGACCATAAGATTGTTATTCAGAATTATGGAAGTTCGATGAATGAATATTTGAACTTCAGCGAATGTGATATCAAATACCTCGAATTGATCAAAGTTCCTGCAAAATAAGCCATACAGGTTCATTGCCATGTTAAAAAGCAATTCACCAGTTTGTCATATTGCAATTTCGCTGCTGTTTAATAGTCAATTCCATTACGGTCATATCGATAATACTTGGCGATCATATCATCTTCAGATGACATGATTTGATTTATTTATCGTTACAAACGAATCACAACTAACCCTTCGTTACGAACGAGGGGGAGCTGCTGGCTTATCTTTCTATCTCTATCCAATCAATTACAGATCCATTGCATTCTGGCGCATTTGGACAGCAAATAAATTCAAATCCAGTTTCATCTTTATACACTTTGTAATCGCCAACAGTAATAATTGAACCGCAATGTATGCATTCCAGCTTGTCTGTAAGTTTCGGCAATCCATCGAATGGATAATTTTCTTCCAGGTACTTTTGCTTGTCTTTAATAATTAACTCTTTCATCATAACATGTTTATTTATAGGTTAAAAGTGTCTGCTTCTCAAGATTGCCGCAACTGTTGAGCTGGCAGCCGAAATACTGGATTTACTTGTGTTTCTTTTCTTTTCCATGATCGCAAACCGGTAAAGTTCTGGATGGCTTATGTGGGGCATTCTGCTTTGTCGGCTGACAGCTTCATTATGCACACAAAATCATTTCTTTTTCAGGAACATTATTATCAGTGTTGAAATGAATATTATTCCTAATAATGATAAAAATAGGTTTGATTTTATTATATCAATTTTAGCACTTAATTTTTGATCTAGAATTAAATATGATGCAAGAGAAGGGCCAGCAAACGAGATTAATTTGATTATCCCTTGAAAAACTGGTTTAATGTCACCTCCCTTTATACCCAAAGATACAAGCATTAGAAAAATAATCCCAGGAATGCCCGATATTAAAATTTTCAAAATATCAATGTAATCGGAAATGTACTTATCGTAGAAGTAAATGGTAGCTAAATCTAAAGTTATTATTAGGAATAAAATCCATTTGACCGCTATTGAGTTAATCTGAATTTTTTTCATGTTTTAATGATTTTAAAGTGTGCTTTATAGTTATGAGTTTGTAACTCCTCTTCATATTTCAGTTTTGATATTTATCATTCTTTTGGTTTCTGCATTGTCTTCTGATGACCTGATTTGATATATATATCGGTACAAACGACTCGCAACTACCCCCTCGTTACAAACAAGGGGGAACGGAAGATTCCATGCAACAAGGCTTTATATTTGGTCACGTGCCTCGACCACACGGAACCATACTTAGTGCAAGCAGGCACTAGAATTTAAATCCGTATCTCACGTATAATAAAATACTAAAGCAAATAACAACTGCTGCCCAAATCTTAGTACCCAATTCTTGACAATATTTTAAATCATCTATTTGAGATGAATTCAATCTATTAGATTTATCTTTTCCGAATAGAAAAATATACTCAATCAAGAAAAATATAGGAGGCATTACAAGCCAAAAGAAATAGATTGAAATATCCATTATGTCGTAGTTAATACATTTTTCTGACATCTTTCCTGAATCAAACCAATTATAGTCTCCGATTGTTAGCTTATAAAGCGAAAATATAAGCACCAAAATTACAATCGTTTGAAAGATCCAGTGGCCATATGGACTTTTCCAAAGTTTTTCTCCTAACTCGTTCTTTTGAACTTTATCCTTAATCTCCTCAACTTTTATTTTGACGTTTTGTATGTCAGAGTATGATAACAAATTGTCAAGATACTTTAGGCAATTTTCTTTTTCAGTAGAATTCATACGTTATTATTGAGTTAAAAAAATACCCGCGATTTTGAGCACTTTCAGGTAACATATTTATATATTCACCAAATTCTTTCAAATATTACATAAAGCCAACCGAGAATCCCCCTTGTAGTAATTGTTTTTATATGAATTGATAATCCATACAATATTTCCTGACAATGAAGCTCACTATACGTTAATCATTTTTATTTTGTTTCAGCTAATTTGAAGATATTTTTTTCAAAGCACAAAATGACTTTATTTCTTCCGTTAATCATGTTTCCTGATGCCATCCTCCTAAAAAAAGCCCGGCCAGGGTTTTCAATCCCGACCGGGCAACTGTTAATTTGCAACCTAATCACTATATATTTACCATCGTCACTTTTCGCCTGGTCAGTTCACCATCGTTAACAACAACACTAATCGTCTGGTCGGCAAATCCCGGTTTTATGAATGTAAACTGATAGATTCCCGCTGTCATCGATTTTTTATTAAAACCAACTTTCTTCGATGTCTTTTGGGTAATTACTACCTTGCCATTTAAAGTTCCCTTGCCTCTCAGGCGTCATTGCTAATGCATTAGTTATGGTTGTTTGGTTTCGCTATGTTATTGACTAGTTAGAAAGGCTCAATCCACAATACCGAGTTAAAGTTGTTATATTCATTTTGCTCATAAAGCTTGTTCGACGGATCGATCATCCAGTTTCCATCGACAATAAACTTATAGGAATATTTTCCTGGCGGCAGATAGATGGGTAAAATCCATTTTCCGCCCTGCCTTGTCATCCTGTAACCTTTCTCATTCCATCCATTAAAGCTTCCTGAAACAATAACCGTTTTAGCATCGGGAAATTGATTGAGTTTAAAAACATAATTGGCTTTCAGTGCGATAAATGAATTCACCTTATTACCCGATCCTGTTGTAAATGGATTGGCAGGATCGGTCATCCACTCGCCGTCAACTATGAATTTGTATTCGTAATTTCCTGCCGAAACAACATACGGAAGTTGCCATCCCTTTTCGGTTTTATTCATTACAAGTTCCGATTTGTTCCATCCATTGAAACTTCCTGTTAATACCACTTTTTCGGCTGATGTATATCCATCAAGTTTGAAAAGGAACGGTTTTCCGATTTCAACAAATGAATTCATATTTCCATCTGCATCTTTACGAACCTCTTTACCGGCAGGATCGGTTATCCATTGCTTGTCGACCAAAAATTTATAGGCATAGGTTCCATCTTTGAGGTAAATCGGAAGTGTCCATCCATCAGATGTTTTTATCATTGCAATTCCTTTTGGGTTCCAGCTGAAGAAATTACCGGTTACCACCACTTTGCGCGCCTCTTTGTATCCTTTGAGTTCAAAACGGTGATTGCAACAATAGACAACCGAATTATAATCGCCATCATCGTTACCTTCGCGGAGTTTATTATTGGGATCAGTGATCCATTCTCCGTCAACAATAAATTTATACTCATATTTTCCTGGCTTCAGGTTCACTTCAGCCATCCATCCGTCATTCACATGCTCCATTGCGGTTTGTATGGTGCTCCATTCATTGAAACTTCCGGCTATATATACCTTGTGCGCCGTCTTTGATGCCGGTAAATAAAATCGTGCGATCTTCTGATTATATACAAATACATAGGAGATTTTAAAATCATTCACACCGTATACTACCGATGATTCTGCAGGTTTTCCTGCAAAGTTCGACCATTTGTCAATCTCCATAAACAGGTCGTCAAATTTCAGGCTTTTCTCATTATTTGACTGTATCGGTTTCGAAAGCTCTGCAATATTGGGTTTCACCTTCTTTACGTTCCATGTTTCTCCTCCAACAGTGATCACTGTTTTCCCCTGATAAACCTGTGCGATAAATGCACTATCGAGATTGAATTGTTTCGAGACCGCTGCCTTCTCCTTTTCGGTCCATTTGAGGTTGATCGAAAAGATAATCTCCCCGTTATCAATTCGACATACCTTTTCAGCATCGTATTGAGCCAGACTATTCAATGTATAAAACATCCCAACCAGCAGAAGGGCACAACGTATAAGTGTCTTCATTTCTCTACGGCTTTAGTAAAACGAATACTAAACTCTCTTTTCACAAAATTGATGCAAATGATCCCCTGCTCGAGGAAGTTGTATCCCAGCATTCCGTCAATCTTAGTCCCATATCCTTCACTTAAGGCATCCAGGTTGGTTATAACGGTGTCCATATTCTGGATTTGTTGATGCCCAATTGTAAAATCGTTCATTCGCCCATATAATACTTCCGAACCTGCCGCTCCTGCGCCCGTCAATCCCGATCTTCCCGTGATGGTGAGTGTGTTCATGATGCTTCTGTTGCAATCGCTGCAGATTACATTGGTTTCGCATCCCGTATCAAGGCAGAAATTAAGGACTTTGCCACTGATTTTCCCTTTCAGAAACAGGATGTTCGAATTCCCCTCTATCCTTTGAATATGATCAGCTCTAAATTCTGCCAATTGTTTATTGAATCTTTTCCCCGCATTATCAATTCTGAACAATTTAAGCTGGTTGTTTTTGGCGTCGATCACAATTTCGAGTTTCCGCATCATACTGAATCCGATTAAACCCAGTATTTTAATTCCCCTTCTGTTCTCGATATGTCCCAGATTGGTGACGTCGGCTGTGATATTCTTATAATTCAATCCTGCAAATTGAATTTGCTTCACGAATATCTGTTCTACCATACCAACAGCGCCTGTTACCCCGGTTGGGGTCGAACCTCCCGATTTGATATGGTTTCTGAAATAGGTTTCATTCAGTACAAGTCCGTTGGCACCAGAATCAAATACCAGGTTACCCGTCTCTTCACCAACTTTTGCATCGATGAGGAACAAACGCCCGGCCCTTTTTAAAGGAATAATTACTGAATCTGTATTTGAGTTGAATTCTGGTGTGTAAGTATTTATCTGTAAATTGAGAAATGATAAAGGTGTTGCAGTAAACGGTGCTTTATAATCACCTGAATTCATTGATGAAGACGACACTGTTATTAAAGGAGCTATCGCAAGTATGAAAAATAGCAAACCGTTTTTTATTAACTTCATATTCATATTCGAAAATTTACCGCAAATTAATAATTGAAATTAAATATTCCAAAATGATCTAATTTCAATAGTTACCTTATTATAATGAACATTGCATTTACATTCAAGAAAGTGACATATAATAATTTGCAATGAATTATCTTTACCGACATTATTGGCTCATGAGTTAAAGCTTTGTGAAGTGTTTAGTGTAATAATCTGGTGTATCATTCAAGGATAGCCATAAAAAACATGTCAGATTACGAAGAACGGTCATATTTAGCTATTAAGTGCTTGATTATAGTCTTTTATCTTTTTTTTTATTTTGCTTCTTTTATATTTTGCAATAATTGAGATGATATAATACGTATAATCTTTTCAATGTCACTATTCATATAAAAAATTGAATAGTCCTGCTTATCTGTAAAAATAGATAAGTTGTTTAGTTCTAATGATAATTCGTACATTTCATTTCCCAAAAACAAATTTAAATATAAAGCAAAATCTGTCTTTTTTGATGCACTTTTAAGTGCAAGTTTTTCATGATGCCAAGAGACATTCATTACATTTGTTTCTTCAAAATCATTTTCCCAAAGTATATATGGTTTAACAACTATTTTTTCTTTGCGATGAATCATTTCAAGAATTGAAGTAGAACCGAATATTCCTGTAGTAATTATTTCTGTTTTTTCAACTTTATATTGATTCACATAAATGCTGGTTTTATTTTCGGCAAAGAAATCATCGAAATTGGACAATGCTTTTTCTATTTTGGCCCAAACATTATTTTTGATATGGTTTGTTAATTCGAAAGCAGTTTTGGGCGTTTTATGTATCTTTGATTGCGTTAATTTCTGACGTTTCAGCAGGACAATTTCCTTTTCAATATCTCCGGTTTCAAATAGGTCTTCTCCCCTTGATGCTTTAATATATAATTCGACAGAACCTGTAAGTTGATTCGCAATATAGTCAATAATAGCCTCAATATCTCCAATGTCAGCCTTTTGCAATGCAGTGAGATAGGCTTCCTTATCATCCGATTTAATTATAATGGGCGGATAATTCTTTTTCATTAGAATATAATTCATCAATAAACGAGCAACCCGCCCATTACCATCATCGAATGGATGAATACTTACAAAATGGTAATGAAATTCGGCAGCTAAACGAACGGGGTGCATAGTCATTTCGTTTGTGCGATACCAATCTATGAGTTCTTGCATTTTTGCAGGCGTTTCTTCAGGCGAGGCATACTCATGTATTACTCCATTTTTAAGACGTACACTATTTGGCAATGTTTTATACGAACCGATTTCAATTTTTTTGCTCGTGGACATGCCCCCTGGCGTAATGGCTTCTTTCCAAAATGGTTTTACTAGTATAGTTTTGTTAAGTTCACGAATGAATTGCTCTGTTAATGGACGTTCGGTATCAGCCGCGAATTGTTTTATTTGAGAAAAGGCAACATCATGGGCTTTCATTTCCTCTAAATCACTCACTGGAACATCTCCAATGCTTTTATCGAAAAGAAGCAACATTTCAGTTTGCCCGTAAGTAAGAGTATTACCTTCGATATGGTTCGAATTATAGTTGAATTCCAACCGCAATTTTTCCCATAATCGTTTTTCGTCTGCTTGTTTTAAAGGAAGTAATGTGTTGAGTTGCTCTATCAAAGCATTCAATTGAAGGATTGTTTCATTTGTTTCCATAATCCAAGCATGTTAGTATACAATGTTATTCATTCCGCTAAAATAGGCAAATCAGCATATAAATTTTTATCAAATTGAAGAAACTTTTCAACGAAATGAGTAAAATGACAAGAACGCAGATGCTTGAATTTTTTTGATATTAATGGCCAAGCTGATTAAAATTTGTGTTTTTAATTTTTAAATTAAGTGATAAACTTTCTTCAAAGTGTTTCATATGGATATAGCTAATTTTCATTTATTTATCAATGTAAATGAACGACAACAAATTAACAACGCACTATTTCATTCGTATGTAATTGTTTTTTAAAGGTCAGTTGGAATAGCCATGAAGATATTTATTTAGGTTTGTGTATCAACCATTGCTATTTCATGAATACTTTCCCCAAAAAGAAAGCCACTCTTCCAGAATTCAACTGGAAAGAGTGGCTTATTGTATGTTGATTTATTTCAGCTTTGAAAAGCTATTTCTTGCTTAAATCTTTCAACCTGATGTTTTTGAATTTTACGATCGAACCATGTCCCAAAAATCCGATATGCCCTTTCTCACGCAAGAGTCCCGGATGTTCTTTGTGATCCAAGGTCCCGTTTTTCGAAGCTTCCTTGATGTTTCCATCAAGAATTACGGTTCCATTCAATGTAATCTTGATGTTTGGTCCTTTGGCAACCACTTCTTCGTAGTTCCATTGTCCTACTGGTTTAAGAAATCCCCTCTTTGCAGGGATTACACCATAAACTGACCCATGATACTGATAAGGTGCAAGCGTCGCATAAACCGGATCTTCATTATCAAGAATCTGTAACTCCATTCCCACATAAGCTGCGTCGCCTTCAAGAGGTGCTCTGATTCCGAGTCCGTTATTTGCTGCAGCGGTTAACTGAAATTCAAAGCGGATTATAAAATCGCTGTATTCAGCTGATGTGAAAATATTGCCATGCGATGGTCCATTGTCGAGATGAAGTACTATTTCTCCGTTCTCTGCATGATAATCGACTAAATTACCGGTCCATCCTTCGAAATCTTTGCCATTATACAACGCTTTAAATCCATCTTTTACCTCATCATCTGCAACTTTGAATTCGTTATTATTCAATTCCTTGACATAGATATCGCGGAATGCAAGATCAGTACCGTGTGCCTGGAGTTCAATGGCATCTTTTGGGAAGATCGGTAACGAACGGTCCCAGTAGTTTTCAAGTATTACATTATCGACAACCAATTCGCCGTTAAGGATGACAGTTACTTTGTCGCTAACCATTTTTATGCGGAATGTATTCCACTCTCCTACCGGATTATCAGCCACTTTTAATGGTTTAGCCTGATTCTTCTGATTGTTGTAAAGTCCACCGGAACCAACCTGCGCACCTACCTCAACGCGTGATGTATCCCAGATCTGAACCTGTGGCGATCCCCTGAGGTAAATACCACTGTCGCCTTTTTTGGTAATCCGCCAGTCAACAACCATTTCGAAATCGCCGTATTGTTTAATCGAACATAGGTTATCACCATCGCCATTGAATGTGATGCATCCGTCTTTTACCGACCAGATATTTAATGATTTAAGATCAGCCTCTGCCTGTTTTTTGGCGAGCTCTTTCGGATCCATCTTCTTACGTGTGATAGGGTTCCCTACCAATCCATGCCAACCCGAAAGATCCTTTCCGTTGAACATCGGAACAAGACCATCTTCGTACGACATATCGCCAAGATATTTGACTATTCGTGCTTTATTGTAGTCACTCTCATCTCCCCCTATCGAATTGATTACTTTATTTAAAGCATCGCGAACAACAATTCCTGACATTCCTTTTTGTCCTTCTGATGGTAATGTTATTTCCATCACCGACAAACAGGCATCATTCTTTAAATCGGGATCATCAAGGAACGGAACTGTTGCAACAAGTGATAAGAATGTTCTGACCTGTCCCATTGATCTGACGATCAGTGACCGGTCTTTTACATCGGTTGCCAGCGGAATCATTTTGCGGTACTGAAGTAATTTCTGGTCTTCAGGTAATGATGAGCTCCTGATTTGATGTACAAATCCTTTAAGTGCACTTGAACGCTTTTCGCCATTCGATGCTTTGCAAATTTCATACAGTGCTGCTGATGCAGATGCGTCTTTCCAATTGATCAATGCATTAAATGCGGCATCACTTTCTTCCTTGTTAGAGGAACCAATATAACCTGTCACCACTTTAAGCGCCTGCTTGCCTCCTAAACGTGGCAGAACTTCGAGTATGCGGCCCTTTTTAGGCGCATTGGGCAATTGGGCAAGCAATGGTGCCGTTTGAATGTCTTCGCCTTTTAAATCAGATGCTGCGTTAACCAGCGCATCCTGTATATTTTTAATCTTGACATTGTCATCAGTGGCAAAAAGGAGCTTCAATAAACGATCGATATCCTTTGCAGACGAGATGTTTTTCATCGCTGCATATGAGGCCGATTTAATATCTCCATTGGCATTGCCCGCAAAGCTATAAACCTGATCAAAATAACGTTTTCCCGATTTTGCACCTATGATTCCGATGATCTCTGCTTTTGAACTTTCAGGTGAACTTTCAACAATCGCTGATAACGGATCAAGACTTTTCTCATCCATCAATGATTTCAACGTCGTGGCTGTAAATGCAGGCTGAATACTGCTCTTTAGAAGCGCGATGAGTTCAGGTATTGCATCTTTCCCTTTAAGTTTAGCATATGCAGTAATTGCAGCTTCGCTCACTTGAGCTGATTTATCGGCGAATTGTTTCTTAATAAAGTCGGCTGCCGAAAGATCTCCTTTTTTACCAAGCATTGTGATGATCTCAGCCTTTACTTCAGGCACTGCTTTGTTTGCTTTCGCGATCCACAATTTGGTTGATGCCAGTTTACTTTTCTCAACGATATTCAATATGGCAAACCTGTATGCTTTATCGTTATTATCAAAAGCCTTCAATAGTTTAGATTGTGCCTCTTTCTCGAAATATTTATTGTAAATGGCAAGTGCTGCTCCATTTGTATGTAACTGAGTTGGCAGACTTAATTTCATCATCTCCTCACAAGCCGTACCTGCAAGCTTTAATTCACCATTTTCGCTCAAATGTTGCGCATAGGTTACAAATGCTTGCGTAGCATTCGTTGGTTCATATACAAAACCTGCTTTCCTTGCACCATCCAGAAGCGGCTGATACGATTCGGGCGCAGCGATTGCAGCAACCGCAGCAAGCGAAACTTTCTGAAGATTCTTATTATCGGAGGTGATACTTTTTAATATAGTACCGTTCGCTGCCTTGTATTTTAATTCGCCAAGCGCTTTTGTAATCGTCACAAGTGAATTGCCCTGAACTTTGATCAATGCTTTAAACAGTTCGTTCTTTGCTGATTCTGTCCCTACCGACGTTAACAAAAATGTAGCGGGTTCGCACAAATCGCCGTTTGTCAGATAAGGTGATATCGCTTTAACCGCATCATCTTTACCAACCAATTGCAGCTGGCGCATGAAAAATGCTTTTGTCTCAGCATCACTTGTTTTATTCATTGCGAGAATAAAGTTCTTTTCAGCAAAAGCTCTTTTATCTTCTTTTGTGTTTTGACTTGCGTAACGCGCCAATCCGTTAATCGCGAAAACAACTGCTGTATTGTCCCCTTTTCCCGATGGAGTCATCTGGTCAGCCAGTTTTTGAAATCCTTCATCTCCCAATGCGATGAGCTCTTCCATGAGTTTATCGCGTTGCTGAAGGTTGTTTGCAGGCATTTGTGCGAGCAAGTCGGCAATCTTTGTGGTAATTGTCCTGTTCTCCTGTGCAGATAAGTTGAGCGAAATCAGCAACAATGCAAACACGACTATTAAAAGAGAATTGAATATTTTCTTCATATCTGTTTTATATTATATTTTGAATTCAAATAGTTGTCCAGGGTGCACGCATGGGTTGATGAATCAACCTGTTCGCGGCATCATCGTTGATGAATTGTTGCTGATCAGGTTCGAAATGAAGTGTTCTCCCTAATCTTACAGCAAGTATTCCCATGTTTACAAGTGTACAAGAGCGGAATCCGTTCATCTCGTTCAATGCAAATTTCTGGCGTGTCCTTACGGAATCTGTGAACGTTGTGATTCGTGGTTCCGGATCGGGCAACGTCTCGATAAACTGATTCAGTTTTGGAATATTCGATTCAAAACCTTTGAATATCTTTCCGTTTGGTCCCTCAATATAGGCGGCATCTTTATCTTTATTCTCGCCGTCGAGGATTATCTTGCATCCATCGGCATATGTATATTCTATCCGTCTCCAGGTGCCTACCGCATATTCGTGTTGCTGTGGCGCATCGACCTCAACTTTTATTGGACTTGTGTGATCTTTACCTAAAAGGTATTGAACAGGATCGAGGTAATGTTGACCCATATCGCCAAGTCCACCGCCATCGTAATCCCAGTATCCACGGAATTTCTGATGAACATGTTCAGGGTTATATGGACGTACGGGTGCAGGACCTAACCAGAAATCATAATCCAACTCTACGGGAACAGGCATTGTTGGAAGATTGGTCTCACCACGCCAGTAAAATTTCCAGTCGAAACCCGTGATACCGCTTACAGTTACTTTGAGCGGCCATCCGAGGATGCCACTATCGATCACTTTCTTCAATGGTTTCACCTCTGTTCCAAGACCATAGAAATTGTCTTTAAACCTAAACCAGGTATTCAATCGGAACATGCGTCCATGTTTATTCACCTCTTCAACAACACGTTGCCCTTCGCCGATTGTTCTGGTCATAGGCTTTTCACACCAGATATCTTTGCCGGCACGTGCAGCTTCAATGGCCATTAATCCATGCCAGTGAGGAGGCGTTGCAATATGAACGATGTCAATGTCGGGACGAAGCAAAAGCTCACGATAATCGTGGTAAGTCTGTACTGAATTAGGAATCAGCGACTGCGCCTCTTTCAAGTGCTTTTTATCCACATCACATATGGCAACTACTTTAGTACCTTCGTAAGGAATATGACCGCGACCCATGCTGCCAACTCCGATAATACCTTTTGTAAGTTGATCACTTGGAGCAACATAACCCGGTCCTCCTAAAACATGGCGCGGGATAATCATCATTCCGGCGGCGATAGCTGCCGATGATTTCAGGAAATCTCTTCGATTTGGGGATTTCTTTTCCATATTATTTAATTGTTTTGTTTGGAATACGATTACTCTGAAGCAAAAATAAGATTTACTTGGACAAAGACTTTAAATTTTCAGAAGTATTTGGCACATACTAATATTTTTTAGGAATTATTCCTTTCAGAAAATGATACTCCCGAGTATTGCAATTTGTGTTTAACTTTACGGCGGATTTATGAATAAACTAATATAGAATCACATGAAATAGCCATGAGAGTAAACTTCTCACGAACTTGAATGTTCATATGGCTATTCCATGCGACCATTAAAAAATAAATTATAAACGCATGAAACACGAATGGAAGAAATCGGAAAAGAGTTTTTATTTTCCCAATGTTAAACCCGAGCATATCATTGTGCCAAATTTCAACTTTTATACGATTGAAGGAGAGGGCAATCCTAATGATGACAAATTTGCTGAATACGTCGGGGTATTGTTTTCATTATCGTATGCCATTAAAATGGGTCTTAAATCCGCAGAAGTAGTTCCTAAGAACTACGACGATTATGCAGTGTATCCGCTTGAAGGAGTTTGGGATTTGAAAGAGGAAGCGAAGCTCAATAGGAATGGGAAATTTGATAAAAACGATTTGGTATTCAAGTTAATGATCAGGCAGCCCGCTTTTGTAACATCTGATTTTGCCGCCGATAATATTGAAAGGACAAAAACGAAAAAACCACATCAATTACTTGATCATGTCAAATTTGAGATGATTGAAGAAGGGAGTTGCGTTCAGATGTTACACATGGGTAGTTTCGACAATGAACCTCAAAGCTTTAAACTCATGGAACAATTTGCCGAAGAGCAGCAACTAAAACGCAAATCGCTTACCCATCGTGAAATCTATTTGTCGGATGCAAGGAAGACAGAACCGGATAGACTAAGGACCATATTAAGGTTTCAAGTGGAATAACTGACGGAAAACAAAGCCCTTCGAGCGGTCACCAGACCATCGAAGGGATTTATTCTATTGGTGTGCAAACTGTTTTTTTGAATAATTGTAGTTTACAATGACTGAACTTATGGCCCTGTGTAGATGTATAAATAATCAGGGTTTTGTCTATTATCCCAAATTGTTAAGATTTCAATAGTATTAGATTCTAATTTGTAGAAAATATTGTAATCACCCTCTATCAAACATCTAATATTTTGAATATCTGTTGGATTACCAATATTGGGATGCCTGGCTAATAGTCTTACTTATTTACGGAATATTGTATTAAGCTTTTTACTGTAGGTTTTAGTACCGTTGCGTTTATAAAAAAAATCAAGAATCTCATGTAAGTCGCCCTTTGCTCTGGAAGACCAAATTACTTTTCTTTCAGCCATTTGTCAATTTCCATTTCAACCTGTTCATTGGTAAAGCTTTCGCCCTTTGAGATTTGAAAAATGGCCTCCTCAATCCTTTTTTGTTGTTCAGGAGTTGTTTTATAGATCGTTGATTCTGATTTAGTTTCAACCAAGTTATTAATTGCAGTCAGAAATGATTTATCATTGATTCCTGCAATTCGATGTATTAAGATATTTTTCAGATCAACAGTTGTCATAACCAAATCGTTTTATGCGAAAATACAAATTTCAGTTCAATTTTTATCCTTACAATTTGTTTTTTTTGTGGTCAAAAAGTTTGTGCTGACGATATTCAAAATCCCTTAACAGTTTGCCTGAAGGTATAATGTTTTTGCGATAAGTAGCTGTAAATGGCGATTATAACGGTAGCCACCGCTTTTGAAATGGTAGGATACCAATGAAATTGTTCGACAAACAGTTTCAAGAATAAATAATTAAGCAGAATACAAATGACAACTGTTACGCCATAACGGAAAAGTTGAATATGACCTTTTATATCAGACTGCGAAAAGGTGATGTATTTGGCAAGCAGGAAACCCAATGGAAAGGTAATGCTGAACGACATGATAAAGGCTGTGATATGCGGGCTAATTGCAACAAAACCAAGATCGAGGATTTGTTTATCGAGGATAAAATTGTAGCTGATAAAATACAGCGTAATATCCAATACCATGTTTCCGCCTCCGCATACAAGGTACAGGAATGTTTCGCGCGAAAGAAACCGCGAAAACCAGGGGTAAAACCAGTCAACAATGGTGACAATAATATCTCTTGTTTTTGAAGCAATGAACATTTGAATATTTTAAATAAATGCAAACTTAAACTACTTCGAAGTAGTTAATTTTCTGCAATGTATAATCAATAAAAACCAGGCTGCAATCCAGGTAATACCTCCGAATGGTGTGATTATGCCCAATACTTTAACACCTGTAATTGCCAAAACATAGAGCGAACCTGAAAATAGAATCATACCAATTATAAATAGATATGCCGACCATTTCAAGGCTTTTGACTGACTGAAATTCATTAAAATACCCGCAAACAAAAGAGCAAATGTATGGTAAAACTGGTATTGAACTCCTGTTTTATAAACCTCAAGCATTTCTGGACTGATGATGCCTTTCAAAACATGTGCGCCAAATGCACCTAATATGACAGCTAAAAGACCACTTATTCCAGCTATTGTCAATATAGTTTTCATTTTTAATCGAATTATTTTTAATTGGATTTACCTGTTAATAATAGAAAAAATAAAATGTCGTATTATTATTTATTATTTTCAACCTCTAAAAAGCCTTTTTTCAACATCTTTCCGCATTGCCATATACCTATTTTCACACTACCAACTCCAGCCTTTCTGTAATCTTTCTGTAATGTTTGTGTAATATATCTGTAACAAATGATACAGAAACATTACTTAAACCTTATTTTAACCTTACTTAAATCATGAAGTTGGTATTGTGAAATTATTTACAAAATAAAATGCGACATCATACTTTTTTCAATTTATATGCTAATATTTTAAACTATTAACTTTCCCTTTTCCCGTGCAGTAAAAGGTTCACAGCATCGTTTAAAGAACCGGCTTTGGTCACTGCACCTGAGTTGATAAAGAAGATCTCGTCAGCATTTTCGATTGTATTCAATCGGTGAGCAATGATAATACGCGTTGTACTTTCAGGTAGTTTCTTCAGAATCTCATCAAGTAATTGTTCCGTAACTGTATCGATATTAGCTGTAGCCTCATCAAGAATCAGCAATTCAGGTTTGCGCAATACGGCACGAATAAAAGCAATTAGTTGCTTTTGTCCTAAACTAATTCCATCACCTGATGAATTAATTTCAGCAGTCAGCCCGCCATCAAAACGTTCGAGCAGTCCGTCTAATCCCGATTCGGACAAAATATTCGATAAAGCCTCGTTCGAAAGATCTTTATATTGCGTGTTTCCGTAAAGGATGTTATCACGAATGGTACCTGTGAACAGGAATGGTTCCTGAAGGATAAACCCAATCTTCGATGTGCGTGTTTCCATGTCAAGCGAACGGATATCTACACCATTCAATATGATTTGGCCAGCCGTAGGATCGTATAAACGCGCCATCAATGAGGCTGTTGTGGTTTTTCCGCCGCCTGTAGGACCAACAAATGCGTAAGTTTTGCCTCGTTCAAGATCAAAACTAACATCTTTTAAAATCTCGTTTTCGGGAATATAGGAGAAAGAAACATGGCGGAACGACAACAGGCAACATGTTTCTTCTTTCACGGTAGTTTCAATCACCTTGAGATTGTTTTCAAGAACCAGTATCTGCGAAATACGATCCCATCCAGCAAGTGCAACCTGAAAGTTAGCCCACAACGCAGCAATCTGACGAAGCGGATTGTAGAACTGTGCAATATATGCTAAAAAGCTGATCAGTAAACCCACCGAAAATTGTCCGATAGCAATCAGGTAAATACCAAATGCGAGCACCACCATTTGTCCGATACTCGATGAAAATCCGTAAACAGGCGTAAACATATTATTTGCAATACCAGCTTTTACGGCTGTTTGGTAATTTTGGTTGTTGACTTCATCAAAGCGTTTACGGAAGTAATCGCGGCGGTTAAAGGCAACAATCACCTTGAAGTTATTCAGACTTTCCTGTATCTCGGCGCTTAGGCTTCCCGTACTTCTCATATTCGAAGCGTTGCGGGTTTTTACCCAAGGCGATATGCTCCGTGTAAATATCCATAATATAAGAGCCGGAGCTAATGCCGCAAGTCCAAGTTTCAGGTTGATGGAAAGTAAAAAGATTCCTGCCCCGATCATTGTGAAAATACTGCTCATAAATTGCACAAGCGACTGCGAGAAAAACATGTTGATTTTATCGGTGTCGTTATTGACCCTCGAAATCAGGTCGCCTGCCTTATTCTGATTAAAGAAATCAATGGGTAAATCCTGAAGTTTATTGAAGATGATATTCCGCAAATTAAACAACATGCGTTGGCCCACTCGTCCCATCAATTGTGTTTGTGTGTATCCACTCACTAAAGCAAGGGCAAAAACACAAAACAAAATAATGGAATATTGGATCACACCCTCGTAATGTTTGGTTACCACAAAATTATCGACAGCATGTCCCATCAGATAAGGAGCGACAAGGTTTAATCCTGCGTTGATGAAAATAAAGAACATGGCGATATACAGGTTTTTTCGCTCTTCTCCCATCAGTGTCATCAACCTTTTCAGAGTGGTTGCTGTACTGATTTTTTCGTTAGTTTGCGATCCCTTATTCAGATTCAGATTATAATTCATAATTGTATAATTACCACATTAGAACTCTTAAAGTGTGAATGAGCTGCTGTTTTCTAATGTGCCTGTTGTGGTTTAAATATTTTTGACTTCCGGAACTGTTTCTTCATAGAGATTCGTACTTCGCTGAGAATTGAATATCTGGACATATTCAGGACAGGAATCCATCAGCACCTCATGGGTTCCGCTTGCAAGAATTTCGCCCTCTTCCAACAGAATAATTTGCCCGTAATTGATCACCGAAGCGATCTTTTGCGTAACAGAAATCAAGGTAATACCCGGATAATTTTTAGCAACATTGTCCAGAATCTTTTGTTCCGTCTGGCTATCCACACGTGCGGTGAAATCGTCAAGTAAGAGAATCTTTGGGTTCAGGGCAAGTGCCCGTGCCAGCATAATGCGTTGTTTCTGTCCACCTGAAAGACTTGTACCGCGTTCGCTTACAATCGTGTCCAAACCTTGCGGCAGTGCATCAATGAAATCATTCAGTTCTGAAGTATCAATGGCTTTCGCGAACGATTCATCGGTAACCTTTTCGTTGAATGCGATGTTTTCTCTAAGACTCATGTTGAAAATAACGCTGTCCTGAAAAACGAATCCAATCTGATGCTGGAAAGTTTCCTTGTCGTAGTCGTTGATATTGATTCCATCAAAAAGGATAGTCCCACTTTGCGGTTGGATCAACCCAGTGAGCAAATGCAGTAGCTGTGATTTACCAGCAGCTGTAGGCCCGATTACTGCTGTTTTTGTGCCCGGTATTATTGTTAGGGAAACATTCTTTAATGCCGGTTTGTCGCCATAGATCACTGAAATGTTCTGCATTTCGATATTCCCCTTCAACGGCGTATTCACAGTACCCGTATCGCGTGTTTCTTCAGCATCCAAAACGGCACAAATACGGCCATACGAAACCGAAGCCTGCACAATGAAATTGCTGATAAATCCAATAATGATAATCGGGAAGATAAGTATCACGAGGTAAGAACTAAATGCAGCGAAGTCTCCAAGCGACATAGCGCCTGTGATCACGTAATGTCCTCCCAGCGCAAGAATAACAAGCGATGCCATGTTTGCTACAAACACAACGATCGGTATCAGGGTAGCAAATAGTTTGAGGATTGATAATCCAAGGTTCCTGGCCTGCGTATTCGCATCAAGGAACTTGTTGTATTCGAGGGTTTGTGAATTCAATACCCTAACCAGCGACGCGCCCATAATGCTTTCGCTGATTACTTTATTGAGCCAATCGACCACCTCACGACTTTTCTTAAACAAAACCCGCACCTTCCGGAATACGATAAAAAATGCTCCAATGATAACAGGAATAATAACCAGTACCGACAAAGCCAGTTTCCAATCGATCGAAATCAGCAGGATGCTTGCTCCGATGATGATAAACATAGATGAGGCAAGCGACACGATCGCCATCGAAACGAATAGTTTTATGGAATCGATGTCGGATGTTAGGTTGGTAAGCAATTTTGATGGGTTAGCGTGCTGGATAAACGCGTAGCTCTGTCGCGAAATCTTATCCGCAAGTTTGGTACGTAAATCGCGTGCAACCCTTTCGGATGCATAAGTTTGCAGAATACCCTGCAGAAAAGTAAAGACAAAGATAATTAAAGCTGCAACAAGAAATTCAATGATAATCTTTTCATACGAGAAGATCCCCTTTGCAAAATCATCAATGCCCCACGAAATCAACTTAGGAATCACAAGGTTCACCGCATTACTCATCAATGCAAAAGCAATCAAGCTGAATATCATCAGCTTGTACGGTTTTAACACACCAAATATATTTGGCTTACCTGGTTTCTTTCCCTGTAATTGTTTATTCTTACTTTCTGTCATTCCAATTTAATCTGTTTCAAAATTTGAATGCGCAAAGGACGGAATAAATTCCATCCCTGCAAAATGAACCGGGCTAAGCCCCTTAAGTATTGTCAAGGTAAAACAAACCCGGCAAAGGGATGTTCATAATCTATCAAATATATTTATTGTTTTAGTTCTGCCAGGCATCTGATCTGCCTGGCATGTTGGGTCACGGGGCTTTTAACCAAGGACGTATTTGATGTGAAAAAAAGATTAATTTTCAGGTAAATACCATTGAGTTGTTTTATTCATAAGTCATTTAGGAGTAGGAATGGCTTCGGCCAGGATTTCATTTCCTTTTTTATCGTAATAGGTACATGTCATCTTTGTCGTATCAACAACCCATTTTTCAATGCCTGACCAGGCACAGTCGAGGAAAAAGGTCTGATAGCTTGTTTCGCCTTGCTGATGATTTTTCAGATCTTCCAGAAACTGTGACTTGTCACATTCGTCTGCTAATTTTATAACTACATGATTTGCATCTGACTGGATTTTAGTTCCATCCATTCCAAAATACATTGTATGTCCGTCAGCAACAAAGGTCTCATAACTTGTTATACCAAGTATGACTAAGTCCTGAATATAATTGGGGAAATCGGCTCCGGTTTCAATTTTGGAGTGCGCTTCATTTATCTGATCAATTGTAAACATGATTGAAAGTTTTTAGTTCATTCAATTATAAAAAATGGGGATGGTAGTTAAACAAAGCGTATCATCAATTACTTCATCCCAATACAAAACAGGTGTTTTGCCCCCTTCAAATAAATTCTTCCATTACTGATAGCTGGTGAGGCAAACATCGTTTCACCGATCGCGTTTATCGCAATGACCTGATATGATCCGCCTGGTTTGATTACCGTGATAACACCTTCGTCATTTGGCATGTAGACCAATCCGTTGATCAGTACAGCCGAAGAGTATTGTTTTCCCAGGTTCTGTTTCCAGAGAATCTTACCCGTAGCCGCTTCGATACAATGGACATATCCATTTGTCATCGTGGTAACCAGATAATCTCCGATGGTAACCGGAGATGGAACATAGTACGCTCCATCAGTTGATCGCCAGGCGATATGACTATTTGAAACATCACCATTCCCATCAGGCTTAATCGCTAATAGATTGCGTTGAGGCCAGGCACTGCTTATCAGCACTAATCCAGTCTTTTCGTTATATACAGGACTGGAACAGAAGTCCTCCGAAGGTCCGTTTATAAACCAGTAAAGCGATCCATCTTCCGGATTGTAAGAGGATACACCCTGATTTCCACAAAAGATCATCTGCATACGTCCCGCAATTTCCCTGAAAATAGGGGTGCTAAAACTATGCGCAGGTTTATTGAGGGTGTTTTTCCAGATTGTATGTCCATCTATGCAGCTAAGGGCTGCAATAAAAGCATCACCTTTGCTATCGCCATTAATGATCAGCTTGTTTTTATAAATCACTGGTGAACAGCTGTAACCATGAGGACTTGAAAAAGTGCCGGGTCGCTGCATCCAGATCTGTTTTCCTGTAAAGTCATAAGCGGCTACAACCACAGATTCACCATCGAGAAACGACACGTAAATATACGTTCCGTCTGTTGAAGGAGTTCCGGAGGCAAAGCTGTTGTCGTTGTGTTTATTTTCAAATGGGGTTTTGAGTACATCGACCTTCCATAATAGGTTGCCGTTTTTTGTGTCATAACAGAGGAGCAGTTTCTCTTGTGTTTCAGGTTTTGCCGTAACTGTGAAAAGCTTGTCTCCCCAAACAATAGGCGAAGCGTGGCCAATACCAGTAATTGAAACCTTCCACAATACATTCGTTGTTGAATCCCACTTTGTCGGCAGATTGATTTCAGAACTTGTTCCGTCACCATTAGGGCCACGCCATTTAGGCCAGTTTTCCGCATGCGTAATCTTCAGCGATGTTAACATCAGAATTAGGACTAACCCACTTAAAAATCTAAAATTCATCATACAATAAGCTTTATTTAAAGACCGTACAAATTTAGTAATCTCTTATCATTCTCCTTGCAAAACCACCAAACCCAATTGTAATGTATTGCATATTGCCACCAAACCCGGAATAAGAATTTGCAAACTGGGGGAAATTATAACCATATCTAATCCTCAGGAATAAATAACTTTGCTCCTGTTCCCTGGTAAGCATGGCGATATGAGGTTTCCTTAATTTAAGATCTACATTAAGCCCAACAGTATAGGTGGTTGTAAAACTTAACTCATAATCTTTCAAATCAGGTTTTTCTTTTAAATCATTATCAGTCGGAGAAATATCCATTGATGAGAAGCCTGCAAAGGGAGCAAGTTTAAAATGTTTGCCATCTTTTATAACGTATCCAATTGTTGCCTCGGGCAAATATACACGAACCTGCGATTTCTTATCCCAAACGACGTTCCCATTTGTAAAATCGTGCTTTGTGCTGCTAAATCCGATATAATCCCTTAAATAAAGTGCCACTTTCTTATAATATATATCAAATGCTACACCCATTGGGATGTTATTTGTAAAGTGATTTTTTAAATCACCCGAAAATAGGCCATAACCACTGAAGAATTCAAATGTAAATCCCCACTTCGAAGGTACAAGCTGATACCTGATGTATTTCCGTGTAAAACCGATCAATTCATTTTTGGGATATTTTGAAATAAACTGATCGGCCTTATAATTAAGGGAGGTTCTAAAAATTGATTTTTTGAATAATTTTTAATGTAGGTTCTGGTTTAATTTTATGGAGGTCCCAAGTTCACTACTTCCTTAAAGTAAATCTGGGTTGGAAAAATGCTTGAAAATCT
>Ga0209697_10002899_pt1 | contig 23954 bp, 21 predicted proteins | sample AliMusrvi5mmetaG_FD_184115 | JGI IMG/M metagenome (GOLD analysis project Ga0209697, IMG submission 184115) | Freshwater lake bacterial and archeal communities from Alinen Mustajarvi, Finland, to study Microbial Dark Matter (Phase II) - Alinen... | ecosystem: Environmental > Aquatic > Freshwater...
GAATTAGATATGGCTTGGGTTTAGTCCAAGTTACAAAAAATATAGCTGCATTTTTAATAGACAGCAGTTGCTATGTCTAAAGGAGGGGTATGCCTTTTTTGCAGCGGAGGAGTTATATGTGAGAAGAGATGCAGAGATGGAAATAAGAGAGAATGGTGAGATGGAATGACAATCCTGAAAGGATTGAATGTTTATAGAACGAAATGCGTCCAGGGAATTGCGACTCTGAAGGAGTCGAATGTTGTGTTGTTATTACCTCACCCAAACCCTATCCTAAAGACGAGGGTTTGTCAGCATTTCATAGATAGTATTTGCAAGTAAACTCATAAGATAGTTGGTTGTCAACAATGTATGGTTGGTAACTTGTTTGAATCTTTTAGGTTTTTGTTTGGTCAGTTTGTTTAAAAAGCGTAATTTTAACGTGTTAAACACTTGAGATTCGAGTGTAGCAGAGATCAAATCTAAAGATTTATAAAAATGAGAAAGAGATTCGAACCCCAGTTAATAATCGGACAACTTCCGATAAGTGAGACCCCAGTTCCATTAAAATGTCGTGATTCATTACCAAAGTTGATAGCAGCATTAAAGGAGATATTCACCAATGATGAATGGAACAAAAAAGTTTTTACCATTTTAGAGAATAAGATAACCGATAACAAAAAGAAGACCGGGCGTCAGGGCATGGATTTATGGCAGATTTTTGTTTTGGCTCAAGTGCGACTTTGTTTAAATATCGGTTATGATCGGCTTCATTACATGGCAAATTATGATAAACTAATTCGTCAATTGATGGGGGTTGAGACTGAATTTGGATATGAGAAAAAAGAGTTTGAATATCAAAACATACTTGATAATGTTTCGTTACTGGAGCATAAGACTGTAAGGGAATTGAATGAAGTTATTGTAGCTTTTGGGCACAATGTGTTTAAAAAAAAAGATATGGAACCATTGCGCTTAAAGACCGATAGTTTTGTAGTAGAGAGTAATGTCCATTTTCCGACAGATTATAATCTTTTGTGGGATTGTTCCCGCAAAAGCCTTGATATGGTTTCTGCATTTTTGAAGAAATATCCCGAAATACCAGAATGGCGGAAAATAGATAACTGGTATGCTGAATTAAAAAACATGATGCGTACTTTAGGCAGGGTGAGTGCTTCTGGAGGCAAAGGTAAAGAGCAAAGAGTAAAGGATGCAACAAAAAAGTATCTAAAAAAAGCCACAGCATTAAAAGAAAAACTTGAAAAGGGTAAAGCTATTTTCCCAATACAAGATAAAACTGATATAATCCTTCATCAGGAACTAGAGCGGTTTATGGCCTTGTTGGACAAGCATATTGATTTAGTAAACAGAAGACTTATAAAAGGGGAAGACATACTGCACCAGGAAAAAATGTTTTCAATATTTGAGGATTATACAGAATGGATAACCAAAGGTAAAAGCCACCCCAATGTTGAACTTGGTAAAAACACTGCGATAACAAGTGACCAGTATCATTTGATTGTTGATTACCTTGTGATGGATCATGAATCTGACCCCAAAATTGTTATACCTTTAGCTGTGCGAATAACAAAAAAATATAAAGTTGGGAGTTGGAGCTTTGACAGGGGCTTTTGGCTCAAGGGAAATAAGCAACAATTAAATCAAATGATTTCTGAGGTGATAATGCCAAAGAAAGGCAAGAAGAATACTTTAGAATGCGAAGAAGAAAATCAAAGATTTTTTAAACGATTAAAACACAAGCATAGCGCAATAGAATCCAATATTAATGAACTTGAACACAGAGGGCTTGACAGATGCCCCGATCGTGGTTACAATCATTTTAAGCGCTACATTGGAATTGCCGTATGTGCATATAATCTCAGGCGTATAGGGAAAGAACTGCTTGAACAAAAAAGTGCAGAAATAAACCGCCAGACAAAAACTGGTAAAATCGCTGCTTGATTAGGTTTGCAAAGGTCATAAATTCAACTCTCAGGGGAAAGGTATGCCCAAATGCAAGAAAAAAACCTGATGATGGTCGGTATGCCAAGTAAAATCAGCCAATTTAGACTCAATTTAAACCCAAAATCGCGATTTGAGTAAAATTTTTACAGGTCTTACTTATATTTAAAGAACACACAAAACTTATAATTGAGATTTTTTTTTAAAAAAGTAGCGTTTTCTTGCTGACACTATTTACAAACTGCACAGAAGAAAAATAAATCAAGGAAAGAAATTCACCGTGCAGTTAAAAAGCAACTGTCCTACCTAAAACGCAATATTTCAAGTGTTGATAAGTTGTTAGATGCATACCACCAAGACATTCCTCTAAATCAAACGGATTACAAATACATGTCGGTTATTCGCACTCTTTATGATCAACAATCATTGATGTTTCAAAATGGTGTCCATAAAATTGAAGACAGAATTGTAAGCATTCATCAGCCCCATGTACGCCCAATAGTTCGGGGAAAAGCACATGCAAAAGTAGAGTTTGGTTCAAAGATTCATATCTCAGTAATTGATGGTATCACCTTTTTGGATGAAATTAGCTGGAACGCATTCAATGAAGGCTCACACATGATGACGTATGTTGAGAATTACTACAAGTGTTTTGGATTCTATCCACGCGAAATACTTGCTGATAAAATTTATTGTACAAGAGAAAACCGAAATAAATTAAAGGAAAAAGGAATCAAACTTATTGGAAAGCCACTTGGAAGACCCTCGGCAGTGACAGTTCACATAAGTCCGGGCGAACGAAACCCTGTAGAAGGAAAGTTTGGTCAAGCAAAGACTGCCTATGGGCTTGGAAGAATCAGGGCGCGGCTAAAAGAAACCAGTGAGTCGTGGATCGCAAGCATAATTCTGGTACTGAACCTGGTCAAATTGGCTGGGGCAGTACTGTATTATCTATATGATAAGTACATTAGTAAAATAACACACTTTTTTAAAATCAAATTGGCTTCTATTTTAGACTTGGATATTTTAAAAAATTATCGTCACCCTGTACGAATATTTAATTCTCGTGAGGCGTGACTGATTCAGCAAACCCTAATTAATATCTAAAGTCATGCGTACTGCGCCTAATACTAGGATGTGCCATAAATCCATTCCTGTGCAACCTGTATTTTTTTTCTCAGAAAGAATCGCTTTTTCTATAAGTGAAAATACTTCTTGATTTAGTTCCTGATCCATGAAGATAAATTGAAGCGCGAGAAGTGTTGGTGGAAGTTCGTCTCTTTTGTATGCCGGAATTTTTACTGAGGGGATAGGAATAATCTCTACCGAAAGTTGTTGCTCAAATCTTTTTCTCATTTTATTGCGACTGTTTTAAGTTAAACTTTTTACCCCTGAAAACCGAGTGAATCTTTTGCATCTATTTTGCACGATTACCCTGTTTGACAAGGATGACTTTAACAAAGATACACCGAAATAGAATAACATTCACAGCAAGTTTTTAGATTTTATCTTCAGCAAACACGTGAAAACATTGGACTTTTCGAGTGTTATGGGCGGACACTAAATATAAGTTTTCAGTAGATTGTCTACTTTGAAAGACAGATATTTTTGTAATTGGTAAAGTAGAAGACAGTGGCAGGAGGCAGCGGCAACCAGCAGCTTTATATGAGCTTTTTGATGAGAAAAAGAATTCCTTTTGAAATCAGCGAGAAAATACGATATGGATAATAAAGAAAAAACATAGAGGTGTATTGTATCTTATAACGCCTGATCATGAACTTTTTCATAGGGAACAACTCTTGTAGAAGGTATTTTGATTTTCTTGCTAGCCCCCTTGCTTTTCTAAAATAATGCATCTTGTAATCTTCCGATTTCCATAAAGTTTCATTACCTTGTAAAATATTAACAAAACGGCTTTCAAACAAACTTTCTGAGCAAGAAATATTACTGGCAGTAACATTTTCAGGAATTTCAGTACCCAAATATTTTTTAGCTAATAAAAGAATTTTGCCTACTTCAGTAGTGCAAATATATTTGTTATTAATTTTTTGAAGGAATTTCCAGTTGAGTGATCTTGTAGGTAACTTCAATAATTCAGCAATATCACAAAAGTTAGTCAAACTGAACCTTCCTTTTCTGAAATGAACGAAAAGATGAATACACAAATGCTGGATCATATCCTCCAATGAAAGTGCGAGCACTTCCATCCCATCAATTGTAGTATTCTTCGCTCTTTCCCAATATTCTCTAATGTCGACTGAAAAACCTTCGTACGGCTGATGAATATGCTGATGCAATTCAACAAAAACACCCCCTTTGACAAACCCATAGTCCTTATTGTCATTAAAATTCCACTTTTCTTGAATTGCAATTGATGAATATCGCGTTTTGATAAGTACATTGGCAGCTTTTTCAATATCTTTAGGTTGAATCAGCAAATCAATATCACTCAATTGGCGAAGCCCAATATCTTGATATATATTATCAGCTAAATAAATTCCTTTAAGTGCAATAACTGAAATACCCTGAGCAGCAAAAACAGAGATCACTTCCCGAAAATGTTGATATATAATGATATTTCTACTTAAGTTTTTTAAATAGGTTTGTTGAAATGCGGTTTTTACTTTTTCAGGAATAATTTCATCAGCATTGAATAATGGCAGGTTTTTATGCAATATTGGGCCTATCCCATTGCGAATAGCGGCATCAACAATATAGTCCCAGTAACTTACTTCTTTTACTAATGCCCTGCAATGTTTGATGTCATCTTCGGTCGGATTTAGTCTTGAAGCTAAAAGAATAAATTTTATTTCAGTATTGATATTTATCATAATTAGTCGATCCTTAAAAAGGGGTCTTTTTTAGGGAAGCATTAAATTTTTATTGTAAAGATTCTTGTTCGGATAAAATAAGAACTCCCAAAACCGAGTAATATCTTTGCAAAAAGTGAAAGAAAAATTTTTTAACAGAACTTTTGATTCTGTTAAGGTACTTTCTGATATTAAATGCTGCTGCTGCAATAATAGTGTTTACAGCATCACCCATCGTTCCCTTCAAATAATTTCTAATCATTCTGTGATCATGTTTGAGATGGCCTATTATAGGCTCAATCCCAGCACGAGCTCGAAAACGTTTACGTTGTTTTGCCCGTTGATATTGTCCTCCAACTGGAGCTGGTATTATAATTTGCGTACCACCAACTTGCTTGCGCCCACGATATCCTCTATCAACAATGCTCACATCCGGCCTTTTCCCGGTTAATCGTTCTGTCTGGTCAAGTTGTGATGGAAGTGTATCACCATCGTAAAGATTTTCTTTAAAAGCCATTGCCCCAACAATAATCCCATTCTTGGTTTTAACAATGGATGACTTATTTCCGAATTCATATGGTTTGTGTTCTTTCCCTTTTGCAATGCACTTTACATCTGGCTCATGTATACTGTAAATTTTATTCTTGCTCGTTTTTGTTTGGTTAAGGATCTTGTTGAAAATTGATATTTGTTTTTCGTAAAAGCTCAATTGCACTTCGGTAAGTTCCCTGGATAATTCTCGTACCAATCTACCTGCGATAGTCTTTATTTTTCTGGCTGCTGCATTTGCTTTTTTCTTTCGCCTTGGATTATTCCTGTAACGTACCTGTAACATCAGTTCTTTAACTTTTCGTTTATAGCTCTGTCGTAATTGTATTTTCTCTCTTCCTGCGATCTTTATACACTTGTCAATAATTTTTTTATGCAGTTTTGTGTCTGTTGGATAGGTTATATTTTTTTCTTGTACAGTGGTATCTGCTAAAACTTCTTTTACGTTAACTTCATCTCCGTATAGTTGAATGGATAATTGTAAAAGTTTCTCTGCTCCTTCTTCACCGATGCGTTTACGAAAATGTACAAACTCACTTGGATCAAATGGACCTTCCTTTTGAAAATTCACCTCTCCACAAAAGTACTGCCAGTAAGGATTTTCTATCCAACGAGCAACAACGCTTTCATCACTTTCGTCGTAAACCTGCTTTAACAATAGTAATCCTACCATCTTACGTATCGGCACAGAAGGTCTGCCAATTTCTGAAAAATATTTTTCAAAGTCCTTTTCGATTTCATCCCAATTTAATTTCTTACTCAAGATAACCAGTTCATGTTGTATGTTTATGAAGTTTTTCAGCGGTATTTCAAACAAACTCAATTGTGGCGTTTTTTCAATTTTTCCTATCATCGTTTTGCAAGGTTTTCCTCAAAATTAAGTTTTTCCTTGCAAACTAAAAAACATTTTTATGAAAAGTTATTAACAATACAATGTTGAATAACAACCCATTAAAACGTTTTTAAGCATTGACTAATTACCATCTCCTGCATCCTGTCATTCTCATCAATAGCACAGGATAAAAAAAAGTTCGATTTAAGAAACAGTGGCAAGGGGGCTTCTGATAAGCTCATCATGTCGAACAACGTGTCTGAGATGACTCTTATTAAAGGAGGCTTTTTTACAATAGGCACTACACAGGGCGTATCAACATCAACTGCGGATGACTACAACCAGATAACCTTTGGACATCCCTATGCCCTCACTTCATTTCCTATGATTTTTGCAGATAGCTCATGGGTTAAACCTTCCGAATTATTTAATAATCACCCACAGATTCTTTCTCAGTCTCAGGATACGCTTTCATTGTTTTTTACCGACAGCACACGCTTTGAAGCCAGGTTTTATATTGTTCAGCAAAATTCAGGCAGCACAGTAAAGTTTATTTTCAGGCTAAAGAACATTGACAACACTTCTCATCAACTGGGGCTGGGTTTCAATTTCGATCCTTCAATTGGTAACAATGGTGATGGTTTTGCTGATATCAATTCTGTTTTTATACAGAAAGATACCGTTATCAATTCTGCCATTCCATCAAGTTTTGAGCTATGGGAGCGTGATAGTTCTCCAAAAGGTATTGGAGTTGAACTTTCATTTGCTTCTGGTTCACCCTCGCAACTTACTCTTGGAAACTGGAACGAATTGCAGAATGGTTCACTTACCACAAATCAAAATTTAAGATGGCTTTATGATCTTTTGGTACAGGCAAAATGGCCTTCACAAACAGTGAACAGCAACCAGCAAATAGAATACAGTATTGACCTCAATTTTCTGCAACCTGACTTTTCCACAACACCTTTTCAACGCTGGGATATGCCTTCATTTCTTTCTTTAGAAGACAGTGTGGTTTTTCCGCTTGAATATAGTTCAAACGTGGAAGTGTATAACCCGCAAAGCACACCTTCAACAGGGTTGACTATTCAATTAACCGATAGCGGAATGGTTGATCACTGGTCAAGCCAGAATGCATTTACAGTTAATGGAACAAGCAACAAGGTAATAGAAATCCCTGTTGTTACTACCGAGTGGTTTAACGACACCATATTTGATGTTTTCCTGAAACTTAAACAAAATGGTATCGTAACAGATCTACTTAAACGCAGGGTTTTCATGCCAGCCTCTCCCTTTTCCAACACCGGCCTGGATGTAAATATTGATTCAGTAAGTACAGCCAATTATCCGGAAATACAAGTTTTCTTCGATGCACTAAACAACAATACAGGCCAGGTGATCAATAAACTTAAAAAGATTAACATTTTTCCTGAAGAAGATAATTCCGGTATTCAGAATTTCACACTCGAAAAAGATACTGCCGGAGGTGTGAACCAGGCAGACATTGTCTTTATTCTTGATGTTACCGGCAGTATGTCAAATGAGATAGCTGATGTGAGAGACAATATTGCCGAGTTTGCAGATAGCCTTATCCAAAATGGTATTGATGTTCGCCTGGGAATGGTAACTTTCAGGGATCAAATCGCAGATATCTACCCTCTTTCAAGTGATGTCCTGGCTTTTCAGCAGATTGTAGCACAACAAACAGCACAGGGTGGTGATGATTATCCTGAGAACTCTCTTGATGCGCTGAATGCCGGCTGCCAGATGAGTTTTCGACCTGCTGCAAACAGAATATTTATATGGATCACTGATGCCACTTATCATATTGCACCAAGCCCCTGGACCAACCTGACCGTAAATGATGTGGTGACAAGTTTAATTTCAAACTCTGTGAAGGTTTATGCTATTGGTGATGCCACCCTGCAGGCTCAGTGGTTTGATCAGATTGTCATGAACAGTGGAGGTGACTTTTATGATATCAATGGCAATTTCCGTGATGTTATGTTGCAAATTTCACGATTGCCGGGATCCAATAAGTATGTTATGAAGTATAACTCTTCTGCAACCTTATCTCAGTTGCATACAATAAAAGTCGAAGTGCATTACAGAGGACTCGGCGGTTATGATATTGCTACTGTTAATTTCGTCAACAGTCTTCACCTGGTTTCATATTTTCCGAACCCGGCAAAAGAAGTGGTTCAGATGAACATTTCAAACCCTGAAAGTAAACATTGCAGTATCCTCATTTCTGATGAAGCAGGCAGGAAACTAAAATTACTGGATGTGGGAAATGCCGCCGTGATCAACTGGAATTGCTTTGCGGCGGATATTGGAGATAGTGGAATCAAACCCGGCCTTTACCTTTTTCATGTCCTGTTGACAGATGATAAAAATGTCACTGAAAAAGAGACAGTCAAAATAGTTTTCATTAAATAAATGGAGGAAAAATCATGAAAAAGTTAATCATTTTCGTTTTTATACTTTCATCCGTTTGTTTGAAAGTTCATGCTGATGGTGTGCTGTTACCCAAAGACACTTCCTACCCTTACACATTTCTGAAAAATATGGTCACTGAAATAACAGTGAATATTCATGGACAAATGGTGGAGACTACCGTTTACCAGGAGTTTTTAAATGAATCATCCAACCCTGTTGATGCCGTTTGGAATTTCCCTATGCCTGCTGATGCACGTTCAACGAAACTCACTTACTGGCATAACGACACTGCTTATGATGCAGTACTGAGAGTTGCTGAACAAGTCGTAAACCCGGGGACTGGCGATGGCGGAATAGCTGCAGTGGTGAATCAGTATATAGGTAAGTCAGGGATCAAGCTTGAACTCAAAAATATTCCCGCACATTCCACACAGAAGATATGCTTTCATTATTTCTCTTTGCTCGATTACTGCAAGGGAGAATACACTTATAAATATCCGCTGAACACTTCTGATTTCATACAATACTACCTGAGTTATTTGAAAGTAAATATCAATGTTGACAGCAAATCTCCCATCACTTCTTATGATTTCCCCGGCTACACAGGTTACACACAGGTGTTGCAAAGTGACAGCAACCATCTAAGCCTGGAAATGCTCAAAAATAAAGCGTATCTGGCTTCTGACTTTTCTTTTAATTATAACATTGCACAGGATTCTCTTAACGTGGATTTTTATTCCAACTACAGCGATACGCTGAGAAGTTATTTTGGATTATTTGTCAAACCACCTTTGAATGTGATTCCCACAAAAATTCTTGAAAAGCGTATCATTTTTCTTATTGGAAATTCATCATCCATGAATGGGTACAAACTGCAGCAAAGTGTCAGTGCGGTATCCGATGCCCTCGACAGCCTTAAACAGAATGATTATTTCAACATTTTATTTTACAATTCAGCCGTTACACAATTCAACAGCGCTTTTCAACTTGTCAATTCCACCAACATTCAGGCGGCTAAAACTTTTCTCCAGTCAGCCACTGCTCAAAACGGCAGCGACCTGAATACAGGATTGACTGCGGCTCTTAATATGATAAGCGATTCAAGTTATCATAATTGTATCCTCGGTTTTTCTGATGGGCATTCTGTGATTGATCCTATCAACTTTGCAAATTCAAATCATTTTAAAACCACGATTTGTTTTGTTGGCCTTGGCGACAATATTGATCGCGAACGACTCGAAATGACAGCGGCCTATAATTATGGGGCGGTGACCTATGCAGGCGCTAATGATAATATCAAAGAAAAAGTGATGGAGGCTTTCATTAAGATCAATGCACCTCTCATTAAAAATGTCCATATTGACTTTAATAAACCAGATGTTGCTTTTGTTGTCCCCACACCTTACCCAACCGTAAATGCCGGCTCTTGTTTTTATGTTGCCGGAAGGTATAGCACAGCCACACAAAACACTCTCAACCTATATGGGAAAGGAGTCATTGGTAATGTGGGCAGCAACTATAACACATCATACAGTGCTGACACAGCAAACGAATTTTATGTCAGGTATCTTTGGGTAAAAACCGTGATGGATGAACTTGAGAGACAAATTTTGATCTATGGTGAAGACTCAGTTTTGGTGGACAGTCTGATTGCACTAAGTCTTGAATATAAAATGAAATGCAGGTACACGGCTTATTTTACTATGCAAACAGCAATCACCGGAGGAGGAACAACAGGGATTTTAAACCACGATACCATTACTGCAAACAATGAAAACAGCATCAAAATTTTCCCCAATCCATTTGAAAATGTCATGACCGTTTCCGTTACAATTCAAAAAGGAGGATCAAACAAAACCAAACTTCTGAAAATTTATTCTTCTTTGGGGATGCTTGTAAAGGTAATTGATATTTCAGAGCTTCCTGAAGGGAAAAGCACTGTTGATATTGATTTTTCGTCAATGCCAAAAGGAATCTATTACGTATTGTACCAGGAAGGAAACAATATTCTAAAATCTCTGAAGACAATACATATTTAGTGTTTGTACAAAAACACTGTTGTAATTATAGCTTCAGGCAAATACTATTAAAACTTTGGAAAAGTGAAGAAAACTCCGGAAAGTTCCTTCACTTTTCCAAAATCATTTTTGGTGATTTAATCTCACCTCCTCTCTCATCGCCTCAATTCGAACTCTCTCTAATTTCCATTTCTATCTTTCATCAATTATTTTTCACTCATTTTCACAATAATTCCCGCTTTCCAACGTTATCTATACTATAGGTTGCAATCATTATAGCCATGAAGCTCCCTGATGTATTTGGTAAATACTATGATCAGCAGCAGCAAGAGTATGTTGTTTTCCTGCTGAAATCCTATGGCCTTTACGAAGATCTGCAGTCAACATCCGGGCGTTTTTACCAGGTGAATTTCAATGCTGCAAAGCCTGAATCACTCAGCATCTTCAGCGATTTGCTGAGCGGCTACCTTTCCATTATCAATTGCGTGCTTAACAGAGATTGTGAGCATCAAATGAAAGATTCCGATTTTTCTGTTTTGCTTAATGCAATGTCAGTATTGTTCACTGATGCCATGACTTTTTCTCAAACCACTTTTGAAGAATTCAGCCAGATACTGAAGAAGGAGATCCATTCAGGTTTGTCGCTTGCCAATCCCGAAACTTGGATATGTTCAATGTTTCTAAGCCAAGTGATGATGAAAATGCCAACTGCAGTTCAGCTTTCGTCAATGGCTGAAACGAAAGAAAAATGTCGTCCCACCATCTATTTTAAATTCCTGAAAAAAAAGAATGATGCAAAGAACAAGATCAACCTCGGTAGGCTTGTAGCCGGTATCACTGAAACCTTCCCCGGAGTGACAACCACTGAAGCCATCTTTGGAATATTTGACAGAAAAGAAACTTATCGTAAGATCACCGTTCCGCTTGAACAATTGCCGGCATTGCTCGTTTTTTTCGGATTGCTGCATCAGTGTAAAAGAATAAAACTAAGCCCCACCCGTGGACTGTTTCGTCGTTTGCAGGAACTCATAAAAGTGCCTCCCCATGAAAAGCTGCCTGAAAGAAAAGACTTCAGAACTCTCAAACGCGAAGCCCTCGATGACCCCGATCTGAATTTAACTATACGTAAACAGATTGAAAAGTTGTTCGATATTTTCTGCCCGGGAAAAAAGAATAAAAAGATTTTCATGGACTGCTTTCACCGGAAATCAAAACCAGCCTGACTCTTCACAGTTTCATGCTAACGAAAGACTAACGATAGTCCAATACGACTTGAACTGACCCTTCGCGCAGCAGTATTTTTGTATAAAAGTTTTAAAAATCAGCAACCAAAAAAATTAATAACAATTTTAAATCCTTTACAAAATGAAAAATCTGTTTGTTTTAAATGGAATCGTGGAAGTTCAGGGACAGTTCCACGCTCAGCCCAACAAAGATTTGGTGCTTGAGCACAAAGTTGTTCCCGTAGTAAACTGGAAAAAGAAGACTGCTTCACAAAAGATTTTGGATGCCAAGAAAAAGAAAATAAAATTAACCGGCAATCTGGATTTCCCTTCTCCTTTTTCTCCTGAGTTTGTTACCCTTCTTAAATTTGGCATTGACATTGATAATGCTGATGCCAAATTAATGGCCCGTTTGCAAAAGATGCCGGGAAGCAAAAATGGCCTGGCAGCTTTTGTGAATTTGGTTTATGATGATGTGCAGAATCTTTGTATGATGCTTTTTCTGAAAATGAGAACCGTTGCTCCTGATGAAGCTGTGCGCATCTGTAACGATGCGGGATTTGAGTATAAATCAGTTTTCATTCGCACGAAAAGACCAAACAAAGTACTGAAGGCTGTAGAACCCGGAGTGCTTGTGGTGTGGGCTCAGGGAAAAGGGCAACGTCAGTGGCAGGAAAGTCCTGATACCAATCAGGGAACAATAATTGATCTGCCACCAACTTCAGGTGGAATAACCACAGTAAGAAATCTGATTTCAAAAAAAGAATATTGGTTCCGCTGGAGGCTGGTGCTTACAAAAGGACGCTATGGCGCCTGGAGTGATTGGTATTCCGGTACAGCTTTGTAAAATTAAATCTTCTGCTTTACTTAAGGGGTGACTTCAGATCATCCCTTTTTTTTCAAATACCCATTAAAATTTAAGTTGTAATGAACCGAATAGTCCCTCATAAAATCTTTATAAACCTCGCTTCAAAACAATCAAACCTTCAACCTCTCTGCAAAGACTGTGAAGATAATTATTCAACTTCACAGGAAAATTTCCACAACCGAAGGTCGGGTTATTCAACCCTTGGGTTTGTCAAACCGACCCTTGGGTTGGGTTGACGAACCCAAGGATAAAATTACTTTACCCCAGGGTTGGATGAATGAACCATTGGGTCGGGTTGACGAACCTCAGGGTAGGATTATTTTACCCTGGGGTTGAATGAACGAACACAAGGGTTGAGTTGACGAACCCAAGGGTTGGATTATTTTACCCAAGGGTTGGGTGAACGAACCCAGGGGTTGGGTTGACGGGCCCTTGGGTTGGGTTAGAATCTCCTTTCCCCCTTTATTCATTTCTTTGAGATCATTAAATTTCATCTCCCATATTCCCAATTAATCCTAATTTTGTTTCATAAACATTTCAAAAACTCAAGCTTTGAAAAAACTGTTATTTTTGCTGAGGTTTTACATAGGCATTGCTACGAATTTAACCTCGTGCACCTGAACAGTTGACGGAAATGAATAACCAGATACAATGGCTTAGTTATCTTTTATAAAATTACATTAGGAATTGACAACAGAAATATTAGTCACTAAACCTTTAATCAAAATAAAATGAAGAAAACTTTTACCCTGACTTTATTAATGCTTTGCTGGCTTTGTAGCTTTCCACAGCCTATATTAAATTCTACACAACCAGTTGTGGTGGACAATGCTGAAATGTCTCTTAAATATTTCAACGATGGGGTGACATTTTTTGACAAGAATGATTTCAGGGCAGCTGATTCATTGTATAACTTATCAATCATGGCAAAGCCAAATGTTGATGCTTATTACAACCTGGCAGTAACAAAAATCAAACTAAATGATACCTGTAGTTCGTGTCACAATCTGAAAAAGGCTTCCTTGCTTGGAGATGAAACCTCCACCAGCTTTTATTCACGTTTTTGTTCGTTCGACGATGGCAGGATGGAAGCATGGTATAAGGCAAGAGAAGCACGCTTTACCGAAGCTGTTAACATCAATCCCGGTTTGAACAGCTATCTTGATCTGGCTATTGCCAAAGCCAAACTTGGTGATCAGTGCGGGTTTTGCACCTATCTTCAAAAATCTATTGACAAGGATTTTAAGAGTACAAACAAGTTGTTTAAAAAATATTGCTGCACAGTAAAAGACATAAGCATCAATGATACTTCACGAAAAAAATTTAAAGTGATCAACCGTATTTATGCACCTGCCTGTAAACAAAATGAAATTCAGGAAATCACATTTTATCGTCTTGATCCGGACAACGACACTCTATTCAGATTTACAACTACAGAGGTTCACAAAGGTATCATAACCGATGTAGAAACTAAAGAAAATGATGATAGTTCCATGGCAATCTTAAAAATTGACACAACCCAAATGGGTGCAACAAATGTTGATCATTTTACTGTGAACAAAATTATCAGGATTAAAAAGGATGATCCTATTTTATTAATTGTTGATGTTATGCCTTCATTTGTCGGTGGCGAAGAAGCTTTGTATAAATTTCTGGCAGATAACATAAGGTATCCACAAGTGGCAAGAGAAGGGGATATTTCTGGAACAGTGATCATTCAATTTGTGGTTGAAAAAAATGGTAGTTTAACACAGGTCACTATACTGAAAGATATTGGAGGTGGTTGCGGTGAAGAAGCAAAAAGAGTTATACGTAAAATGCCCCGATGGAATCCTGGCTCCCAGGGTGGAAAAAATGCAAGAGTATCGTATCAAATTCCAGTAAAATTTTCTATGGAATAATCTCAACAAACATATCTTCTCCTTTAACCAGGTATGTAAACATTGAGTGTATGAATCATTTTCATAATTGCATCTTTTAACCGGGAAGAATTGTTTTCAAAGAAATCTTGCAAATTTTAAATTTTCTGTATTATCAATTTTTGTGTATTCTGTTTTTGTGTGGTGAATTTTTTCAACGTAAAATAGGTATTCAGTAAAGAGTACACCTACGGGAAGAGAAGACAATTATTAAAACTTTTTCACTACTGTGCATTTTAATCCTACTTTTGTTTCATAAACATTTTCAAAACTCAAGCTATGAAAAAACAAATATTCTTACTTATGCTTTCCATAGGGATTGCAACATTTTTAACTTCGTGCGGAAGCCGTGAATACAAAAAAGAAATCCCTAAGATCACCGTGACGGGTAGCGCTGAAATGGAAGTTGTGCCTGACGAAATTTATATGAATTTCACACTGAAAGAATACCTGGATGCTTCAAAGAAAAAAGTAAAACTGGAAACAGTGAAAACAGAATTTCTGCAATTATGTAAATCTTCAGGCGTTGTTGACAGCAACATCAGCATTTCAAGTTATACGGGCAACGAAAACTATGATTATTACTGGTACATGAGACGCAAGAGAGAGCCCGATTTTATGGGTACCATTTCATACATTGTGAAAGTTAGTTCAACTGAAAAACTAAATAAGATCGTGGCAGGTTTGAACGAGGATGCAATCGAAAACTTCTACATCAGCAAAACTTCAAGCAGCAAGATAGAGGAACTTCGCAAGGAAGTAAAAACAAAAGCGCTGATTGCAGGCAAAACAAAAGCCGAATACCTTGCAAAAAGTATAGGCGAAGACGTGGGCGAAGCATTGCTTATTCAGGAAGTGGACCAAAGCTATGGATACGATTATGCGAATGAAAATAACATGAAAGTAATGGAACAAACAACACCTGATGAGACAAGTTATAAATCCACCTCACCCAGCTTCCAGAAAATAAAACTGCGCTATGAGATGAAGGTGGAGTTTAAATTGAAATAGAGTTTTCTTTCTGGTTTCACATAGATCTCTGAGGATTCACATAGTATTATTAGATTTTGTCAATTCCCATTGGCTTTTTACCAATCAACCTTCTTTGAAAAAATTGTATTTTTGCATTATGAACTTATATGAATCAAAAATAGAAGTCATAAAAAAATATTTTCAAACCTGTCCGGTTTTGAAAGCATACCTCTTTGGGTCCTAAGGGCGAAACGATGCCAATAGTCAAAGCGACATTGATATTTTGGTTGATCTGGATTATTCACAGAAGATAGGTTTACAGTTTTTCAAAATGCAAACGGATCTCGAAAAACTTCTCAACAACAAGGTTGATCTGGTTTCATCTAATGGTTTATCCCCTTATATCAAGTCATTTATTGAAGATGAAAAGGTTTTGATTTATGCAAGGTAATAGAACTAAATTATCAACCTGAACAAGTCATTTTTTAAACAACTCTTTCAATTACTATGTTCCGTAAACCGGGATGGTATATAAAAAAGAAACGGTCGGCAGAGCCAGACCGTCAAACTGAAGATACTATCTTCAGCGCTGTTAAGAATGCAAAATTAAATAAAATTGTACGTAAAACAAATTTTTTATGAAAAAAGTTATTGTTTACATTGATGGATTTAATTTATACTTTGGCTTAAAGTCGAAAGGATGGAAACGGTTTTATTGGATAAACCTCGTACAATTATCTAAGAATCTTTTAAAAAATGATCAAAAATTAGTGTCAACAAAATATTTCACATCCCGAGTGAATTTACCACCAGATAAAGCCCACAGGCAAAATGTCTTCATTGAAGCTTTGGAAACATTACCTGATTTAGAGATTTTTTACGGGCAATATCAATCGAACAGTGTAACTTGTAACAAATGTGGTCACATCATGTTAAGACCAAATGAAAAAATGACTGATGTTAATATAGCTGTTGAAATGCTTTCCGACGCTTTTCAAAATAGGTTTGATATTGCTATCCTTATTTCAGCTGACAGTGATCTATCAGGTCCTATAAAATCAATAAAAAAGTTTTTTCCAAACAAAAGGATTATCCTTGCTTTTCCTCCTGATAGGTATTCATTTGAATTAACAAAATTAGCACATGGCTATTTCACAATTGGAAGGAAAAAATTTCATGATAGTGTTTTCCCAGAGTTTGTGTTAAAGCCGAATGGATATAAATTAACGATTCCTGAAAATTGGAAATAATTTAATGTCTATTCTATTCAAAACGATTCCTTATTTTTCTTTTTTATTTCACAGAACCACACCGAGCCTTCACTGAAAATATTTGAGGTAAGTGTAAAACGGCACTTCGAATCTTAAATCTCAAATCAACTCCTTCTCTTCATCTCCTGTTTTTTTATTTAACTTTGCCGCTTCTAAAAAATCAAAGCATTATGGAATTAAGTGAACAGGAAATAATACGCAGACATTCGCTGGAAGAACTGTATAAACTGGGTATTGATCCTTACCCTTCGGAACTTTTTGAGAAAAATGTAACCACAAAAGATATCCTTGCAAATTTCCCAACGGACAACAGTCTTTACCAGGACATCAGTATAGCCGGACGCATCATGACCCGCCGCATTATGGGCAATGCATCTTTTGCAGAGATACAGGATGCATCAGGCCGGGTGCAACTCTACTTCAAGCGTGATGATATCTGCACAGGCGAGGATAAAACGATGTACAATGTAGTCTTCAAAAAGCTGCTCGACATTGGCGATATCATCGGCATCAAAGGATATGTGTTCACCACGCAGATGGGCGAGATAACCATACATGTGAAGGAGTTTAAAATACTCTGCAAATCATTAAAACCATTGCCTGTGGTAAAGGAAAAAGACGGTGTGACTTACGATGCTTTCACTGATCCCGAGCAGCGTTATCGTCAGCGTTATGTGGATATGATTGTCAATCCGCAGGTGCGTGAAGTGTTTATCAAACGCACAAAACTTGTGAATTCCATACGCACTTTCCTCAATGAAAAAGGATATCTTGAAGTGGAAACACCCATACTGCAACCAATCTATGGAGGCGCTGCTGCAAGACCATTCAAGACACATCACAACACGCTTGACTCGACTTTATATCTGCGTATAGCCAACGAACTTTACCTGAAACGCCTTATTGTGGGCGGTTACGACGGGGTGTATGAGTTTTCAAAAGACTTCCGCAACGAGGGCATGGACCGTTTCCACAATCCTGAATTTACCCAGATAGAATTGTATGTTGCCTACAAGGATTATGAATGGATGATGAACGCCGTTGAAGAAATGGTGGAACGCGCAGCCATGGACATGCACGGGAAAACGGAGATACAGGTGGGAGAAAACATGATCAATTTCTGCCGCCCCTGGAAACGCTACACCATGTATGAAGCCATACAGCATTTCACAGGCATTGACATCAGCGCAATGGATGAGTCACAGTTGAGAGAGACTGCCTGCAAACTTGAGATAAAAATTGATGATACCATGGGCAGAGGCAAGATCATTGATACTATTTTCGGCGAGAAGTGCGAACCAAAGCTGATTCAGCCAACATTCATCACTGACTATCCTATTGAAATGTCGCCGCTGGCAAAGAAACACCGCAGCAAACCCGGACTTGTGGAACGCTTTGAAGCCATCTGCAATGGTAAAGAGATATGCAATGCATTCTCAGAACTGAATGATCCCATTGATCAGCGCAAACGTTTTGAAGCGCAACTGGAGCTTGGCAAACGTGGTGATGAAGAAGCCATGGTGCTTGATGAAGATTTCCTCCGCGCCATTGAATATGGTATGCCACCGACAGCAGGGCTTGGAATAGGAATTGACCGTCTTGCAATGGTGATGACCAACTCGCAATCCATACAGGATGTTCTTTTCTTCCCACAGATGCGTCCTGAGAAAAAAGTTGTAGTTGCATCCGATGATGAATTTGCAGCGATGGGAATCCCCGCTGACTGGATACCTGTGATCATCAAAGCTGGCTATACAACCTCAGCAGCATTGAAAGCTGCCAACCCGAATAAATTATTCAATGACCTTTGCGGTTTCAGAAAGAAATTGAAAATGGAAGTTGCAGCTCCTACAATTGATGAAGTGAAGAAGTGGGTGTCTTAGAAGTTGAAAGTTTATAAAGTTGGTAAAGTAAAAAGAAAACCCCACCAACTTTACAAACCTTATGAACTTTACAAACTGACTTTACTTACTTTCTTTTAAAACCATATCAATAGTAATAGCACTTGAAAGGATCGCTATTTTATTCGTTTTATTGGAATAGTTGGGATCAATATTAACGTTGTATTTGTCAGCATTGGTGAATATTTCTTTGGCAGCACCGGCCCACTTCTTTGTTATGGCACCTATTTGTGCATTTGAAGGATCTTTTATTACAAAATTCCAGGCTTTCCAGTCACCGGTAATTTCAGCAATGACCATGTCTGAATTGTTTAAAATAATGAATCTTGGCTTAAGAAGTTTAAACTTTTGCTGGATAGATCCTATTTTATTTCCCTGAGCATCGCTGATGGTTATCTTCGACATGAAGAATGTCCATCCACGTGAAATTGAAGCTTCCAGAACATCATTTTTGTCGCGGACCTCAAGCAGAAAAGGAAGCATTCCTTTGCGCAATAATACTCTGAGGAATTTCTGACCGGCAGTAAGTTTTTGTTTGATCGCACCGATATGCTCGCCTTTATCATCATAGATGTTATAACAATTTGCGAACTTGAAGAAGTTTACTTTTTCATCAACGAAAAAGCTGTTGGAATCAAAAAAATTTGAACTCATAATTTTTGTGTTTATTGATTAGTAATTAAATTTATTAAGTAATTCCGAATCACGTCGGAACCACACATGATTAATGTGCAATAAAAGAACAAAGATATAAATGTTTGTGAGATTTTGGCAATTTCCCCGAAATTAAAAATGAAAATAGTCAAAACTCATTGAAGAGTCCGGAGGCGAACTGGGGTCGCAACCGGACTTGTGATGATTCCTACCAATAATTATACAGTCCTTCTTCCAACAGCTTACGTTTTTCTTCGGCTGTCAGCTTGTCGTATTTTTCTTTTTCCTTTTTAACCTTGTGGTTTTTCTCCTCTTCCAGCCTGAAAATATCAGACCAGAATTTTTCTTCCGCTTTTTTCTTCAGGAAAGTATTGGCAACTGAAGGAAACAATTCAAGCAATAGTTCCTCTTTTTCATTCTGTGCCAGTTTTACTCCGCCAAATTCTTCAAGGTAAGGATTTGGTTGTTTTTTGTATTTACTGGTATCGAAAGGAACTTCTTTGGTAACACCGGCAATTTTTTTACGAAACTCAGGATCAATTGGGATTGGTGTTTTGCCATAAGAACCTTTCACAAGATTTACAAACTGTATGGATTTATTTGAATAAAAAGGAACCCCTTTATTTTCATCAATCACACAGTTTACGGCCTGCACACCGATGATCTGACTTGTTGGTGTAACAAGCGGAGGACATCCGGCAGCAAGACGAACAACAGGAACAAGTTCAAGTGTACGTGGTAACAATTGCTCCAGTTTCAACTGCTTTAATTGTGATAGCATATTGGTGTACATTCCACCTGGTATTTCAGCTTTCTTCACCATGTAATCCGGTTCAGGATAATTGAAATATTTTTCTATTTCCTGTGTTGTTTCCAACAGGTCATCTTCTTTGTTTTCTTTTGCTTCGTGAATTGCCAGATCAAAGAGCCTGTCAATATCAGTTGGCAATTCATAATTTGAAATATCAAACGGTATCGGGAATTGTTTGTAACTATCAGCATCTGCAAGCTCTACTCTGATTAGTTGTAGCTCCTTGTTTATTTTTGCAACTGCTTCTTTATTTACCCCTGTATCAATTTTCAATTTATCGCAGAATATCTGTATGATCTCAAAGGCAGGAGCAGCCGGGCCTCCGGCAAATGCACCAATAGCAGTGTCAATAATATCAACATCATTGAGAATTGCCATCAGTGTTGAGGCAAGTCCAAGACCGGGTGTACAATGTGTATGAAAATCTATTGGGATCTTTACATGTTCCTTCATCAATTTGATCAGTCGTCCTGTTTTTCCGGGAGGAATAAGTCCTGCCATATCTTTGATGGTGATCATGTCGGCGCCCATCTTTTCCAACTCCACTGCAAGATTCAGAAAATATTCTTTCGTGAAAATTTTGTAAGGAAGTAGTTTTCCCTGGAATAATGATTTCACTCTTTCTTTTGTTGAGAACTTCGGATCTACAGTATAACAGATTGTACAGTCAGCTATCCCGCCATTCTCCTTAATATATTTTATGGATGATGTGATGTTGTTCAAATCATTCAGCGCATCAAAAACACGCATAATGTCAATGCCTGATTTAATCGCGTTCCTGTTGAATCCTTCAATCACACTGTCGGGATAAGGATTGTAACCAAAAAGATTCCTGCCTCTTGATAGTGCAGTTAATTTAGACACATCGCCAATGGCTTCTTTGATCTTTTCGAGCCTTGTCCATGGGTTTTCATTTAAAAACCTCATGATTGAATCAGGAACAGCGCCACCCCACACTTCCAGTGCATAGAAATGGGCTTTTTTGTATAACGGCAAGACCCTGTCAATTTGCGCCTGACTCATCCGGGTCGCAAACAATGATTGATGCCCGTCTCTGAGCGTGACATCTCTTATTAAAAGTTTCTTTTTCATTTCAGGAATTATTCACTATTCTATCACAATTAAAACATCGCCCTCCATCACTGCATCACCTTTCTTAACTTTAATGGATCCAACTTTTCCTTCCTTATCGGAATCAATATTGTTTTCCATTTTCATTGCTTCAAGTGAAATGAGCCGTTGACCCATTACCACATTGTCACCAACTTTTACATGGACATTTAATATGGTTCCCGGCAATGGAGCTTTGATAGTTCCACCACCTTTTGGTGCCATAGGATTGCTGGTTTTTTGTGTTGACTTTTCAACATCTGTTGATGGGACAGCAAGAGTCCTTACCAGGGTAGGTGTTTTTGATTGCTGCAAGGTTTTGTCAACCTCAACAGTATATGTTTTTCCATTTACCTGGACTTCCGCAGTATTATCTTCGATGTTTAAAATATCAACATCGTATTGATTTCCCTTTATTGTAAATTTAAATTTTTTCATAATTACTTATTATTTGTACTGTCTGGGTATTCTGTATGGTATTTGTCTTAATCCGTAAATCTTCGAACTCCATGGTGAGTAGGGACGCATAACTTTCATCATGGTCAAAACGGTTTGTTCATAATCATGTACATCCTGCATGTGCAAACTCAATGCAAGTCCGATAGCCGCCATCACTTCTTCTGATGTATCCGGCTCTCTGATTACACTTTCCTTAATTTCAATGGGAGGAGGAGTTTTCTTGCGTTTTATGTATTTATCTAATTTGCTCATAATTCTTTCTTATCAGAGTGGAACATTCGAATGTTTTTTAGGCGGATTCACATCTTTTTTTGTTGCCAGCGACTGCAGTGCTCTGATGATCCTGAAACGTGTATTCCGTGGTTCGATGACATCATCAATATAACCGAATTTGGCTGCGTTGTAAGGATTCGCAAATTTGTTTTTGTACTCTTCTTCTTTTTTGCGAAGAAAAGCTGCTTTTTCTTTTTCGTCTGTCAGTTCTTTGATCTCTTTTTGATACAAAACTTCAATTGCACCTTTGGGACCCATAACTGCAATTTCAGCAGATGGCCATGCATAATTGATGTCACCACGCAGTTGTTTTGAACTCATCACATCATGAGCGCCACCGTATGATTTACGCAATGTAACTGTCACTTTGGGAACAGTAGCTTCGCCATAGGCAAACAATAATTTAGCTCCGTGAAGAATGATGCCACCATATTCCTGAACAGTTCCAGGTAAAAATCCCGGTACGTCAACAAGAGTAACCAGAGGGACATTGAAAGCATCGCAGAATCTGACAAACCTTGCAGCTTTACGTGATGCATTTATATCCAAAACTCCTGCAAGATAGTTAGGCTGGTTTGCAACTATCCCAACTGGCATTCCATTAAACTTTGCATATCCTGTGATGATATTTGGTGCATAGAAACGTTGTACTTCCATGAATTCCCTGTCATCAACAATTGCATGAATAACATCTTTTACATCATAAGGTTTATTTGGATTTTCAGGAACAATTGAATTCAAACTATCTTCAAGCCTGTCGATAGGATCATTGGTTGGTGAGTAGGGTGGATCCTCAAGATTATTTTGTGGAAGGTAAGAAAGAAGTTTTCTTATCAGTAAAATTCCTTCTTTTTCGTCCTCGGCCACAAAATGTGTTACACCTGATTTGGTACCATGCACCATTGCACCACCCAATTCTTCTTCTGTCACCACTTCTCCTGTCACTGTTTTCACCACTTTCGGACCTGTTACAAACATGTAACTGTTCCTTTTTGTCATGATGATAAAATCTGTGAGTGCTGGTGAATAAACTGCTCCGCCTGCACAAGGACCAAAAATTGCAGATATCTGTGGAATAACACCAGAAGCCATGATATTGCGCTGGAAAATTTCAGCATAACCGCCGAGACTTCTAACGCCTTCCTGGATACGAGCACCACCACTGTCATTGATTCCAATAATCGGAGCCCCGACTTTCATTGCCTTGTCCATCACTTTACAAATCTTCTGGGCATATGCTTCCGAAAGTGAACCACCAAAAACGGTAAAATCCTGTGCATACAAATACACAAGCCTGCCATCAATAGTGCCATATCCGGTGATTACTCCATCCGATAAATAAGTTTCTTTTTCCAACCCGAAATCGCGGCAATTGTGTGTCACAAACATGTCGAATTCCTCAAAACTTCCTTCGTCAAGCAAAAGGTCTATCCTTTCCCTTGCAGTCATTTTGCCCTTTTTATGTTGCGAATCAATTCGTTTTTGGCCACCGCCAAGTTTCGCCTGTTCGCGCTTCTTTAATAGTTCCTCTATCTTATCCTGAAAAGCCATTCGATTAAGTTTTATTATTAGTATTAAATATTTTTGTTTTCGCAAAGTTCAGTCAATACACCCTTTGTTGATTTTGGATGAAGAAAAGCAATGTCAAGCCCCTCTGCCCCTTTTCTGGGTGTCTTATCAATCAATTGTACACCTTTATTCGCCACTTCCTGAAGAACATTTTCAAGTCCTTTAACAGCAAATGCAAGATGATGAATACCCTCACCTTTTTTCTCAATGAATTTGCCTATCGGCCCTTCTTTATCTGTTGTTTCAAGCAATTCTAATTTGGTTTGACCTACCATAAAAAAGGCGGTTTTCACTTTTTGTTCTTTTACTTCTTCAATGGAATAACACTTCAAACC
>Ga0209697_10002905_pt1 | contig 23905 bp, 21 predicted proteins | sample AliMusrvi5mmetaG_FD_184115 | JGI IMG/M metagenome (GOLD analysis project Ga0209697, IMG submission 184115) | Freshwater lake bacterial and archeal communities from Alinen Mustajarvi, Finland, to study Microbial Dark Matter (Phase II) - Alinen... | ecosystem: Environmental > Aquatic > Freshwater...
TACCAGGGCGAGCAGGACTGCCAAACGTTCAACGGCGGCACCGTCGCTGCCAGTTTCACACAGCGCGGTTTGAAACAGCGTGTCCACTCGTGCCGACTGATTGGTGGGAGCCACGGCGAAACGGAACATGACCTCGACCCAGAAACCCACCGCGCGAGGATGGCAACCGGTGAGTTGCGCCAGTTCCATACTCAGGCGGGGCCCGAGAACCCCGAAGTTGTCCCGTGTCCAGTGGGCGCTCAACGCGTCCGGGTGATGGAAATCGAACGTTTCAAGCGGACGTTGGCGCAGCGAGGCAAGCGTGCCCTCCCGGTCCAGGCAGGGCACTTCGCCGGAGCATACCAAGGGTTGCAGCGCCAACGAGAACAAACGTCGCACGACCGCGTCCAACGGGCACAATGCCCCCGCTCCAGGCACCGCACGGGTCAGATGCCGCAGGGTGTCCTCCGTGACGGTGGTGGCATCGATTCGTGTGCCGGCCGCAGCGTGCAGCGGGACCAACTCATGGCCAGCCCCCATCTGCCGCTGGATGCGTGAGAGCAGGTGGCTCTTGCCATAGCCCGCACGCGGTGCCCGCAGCAGAATGCACCGGCCGCCGTGCTCCAGCGGAACACTCAAGACTTCCCACAATGCCTGATAGGCAAGGCGATTGACCCGCTCCGCATGCGCGGCGGGAAGACGCCCGAAAGATTCAAAAAGAAATTGAAACGGATGTTCGATGGCCATGGGGATGAGGGTGCTGGACTGAGAATGCGAGGTACTCGGAAATTTACAAGACCTGAGATGCCGATTGATGGACACAGCCAGCCACAAACAAAAGGCATCCCGGCGCGGGATGCCTCATGTGTCTTGTGGGGTGGGGAATGTTCCGCAGCCGGGCTCAGTTCGCGGATTTGACGAGCAGGGCACGCTTGCCGACACGATCACGGAGGTAGTGCAACTTGGCGCGGCGGACCCTGCCCTTGTTGGTGACTTCAATCTTGGCGATGCGCGGGGTGTGCACCGGGAACACGCGCTCGACGCCTTCGCCGTATGAGATTTTGCGCACGGTGAACGAGGCGTTCACCCCGCTGCCGCGCCGGGCGATGACGATGCCGGCAAAAATCTGCACCCGTTCCTTGCCGCCTTCGACGACCCGGGTGTGGACCTTCACGGTGTCGCCGATATTGAATTCGGCCAGGTCTTGTTTCAACTGCTCTTGCTCGATTTTCTTGATGATGTCCATGGGGTCCTCCTTCGCGGGAAATTGATACGGATCGGGCGTCTCGGTCAGTGCGACCTGCGGCGCGGGGCGGGAGAGCTAGGGGATGTGCGGCGGAATTGCAACTGCTAAATTCATCCGACTGGCGGTTTTCCATAAACTTTCTCCGGATCGAAGGTCAATTCGGTGTCGGCGAACTCCAATTTCGCGCTCTCGGCGGCAGTTTGCGGGACCACCCGGCGATAGAAACACGAGCCCCGGCCGGTGTGGCAAGCGCCGGCACCGATTTGCTCGACGAGGAGAACGAGCGCGTCCTGATCGCAATCGGTGCGAATTTCCACGATGCGCTGGATGTGGCCGGAAGTGGCGCCTTTGTGCCAATACTCCTTGCGGGAACGGGACCAATAGACTGCCTCGCCGATCTCGAGGGTGCGGCGCAAGGATTCGGCGTTCATGTAGGCGAGCATCAGCGGCTCACGGGTCGTGGCATCCATGGCGAGCGCCGGAATCAAGCCGTCGGCATCAAATTTCGGCGCAAACGCTCTGCCTTCCTCGATTTCGGCTTTGCCGCCGCGGGGGGCGAAGGGGTTGGGGGTGTCCATACGGCTAGAATGCATGGGAATCGGGTCGGCTGTCCAGTGCACATTCTCGGGTGGAAGGACATTGTGCCCGAATCAGTGCGCCCTGAATTGAACGAGGGGGAAAATTGAAATCCGGAACCGGACCGGACGACGGACGGCGCAAACCGGACGTCAACAATATAATGCCTGGCATTATATACTGAATTGGAGGGGGAAAATTGAAATCCGGACCGGACGACGGACGACGGACGGCACAAACCGGACGTCAACTACATAATGCCTGGCAATATATACTGGAGCCTGGCGGCGCGGGATGGCGATTTCCGGCGGATTATGATTGCACGGCGGGGGCGGTCAGACAGCATTGCCGCGCATGGCATACACCGCAGACCGGGCATTCGAGTTGATCGAGGCAGCCGCCAAACGCGGCCGCCTGGCACACGCGTTCTTGATCAGCGGCGCGGCGGGTTGCGGCAAGGAACACCTGGCGGCCCGCCTGATCCAATTGGTCAATGGCGCGGCGTCGGCCGGTGGCGGCTTGGATTTGTTTGGCGAGCGGATGGCGGTGCCGGTGCCGCCGCTCGATGACTTGGAAAGCGGTTGGGTGCGGGTGCTGCGACCGCGCATGAAATCCCGCCGTATCGGAGTGGACGAAATCCGCGACCTGGAACACACGCTCTATCTGGCGGCACCCGGCGGTGCCTGCAAGGTGGGGGTGATCGTCGAGGCGGACCGCATGAACGACCAGGCTGCCAACGCGTTTCTCAAAACCCTCGAGGAGCCGCCGCAACGCACGCTGCTGCTATTGCTGAGCGCCAATCCCCAGCGCTTGTTGCCCACGATTCTCTCACGCTGCGTGCGGATTCAGTTGTTAGGCGGGCTGCCGCTGTTGGCCGACGGCGGCGCTGAATTGGTGGCGGCCCTGAACCTGGCTGCCACCCACGGCTTCGGCACCCCGGTGGCGGCCTTGCATCTCAAGTCGGCATTCGTGTCCTATCTGGCGCAACACCGCGAGGCGGCGGAAGCGGCTGCCGCAGCGGCGGAAAAGGAGGAAATCGCCGCGTATCGGGACGCGACGGATGGCACCTGGCTGAAGGAGCGCAAGCTGTTTCACGAAGCTGCGGCACAAGCGGAGTACCTCGATGCCCGCGGCCGCTTGTTCGATGTGTTGATGGCTTGGATGGCCGATCTGCTGCGCCTCAAAACCCGCGCCGCCGGTCTCGATTTCCCCGAGTCCGCTCAAAAATTGCGCGCGATCACCGAAGCGGAAAGCGAAACCCGCTTGCTGCAACGCATGGAAGCCCTCGACGCCTTGCGCCGGACCCTCGAGACCAATGCCTTCGAACCGCTCGCCATCGAAGTGGGCTTTCTCAAGGCGTTTGGCTGAATTGGGAGGCGCGACCTTGGTCGTGCTGCCCATGTTGAGCGAAAGTGGAGCACATTGCGCACCCTTCTTTCTCCTCACGGACCCACCGACAAGGATGCCGGTGCTCCTGATGGAAACCGCCAAGTACGCGGCAAATGCCAAAACCCGCGCGGGATTTGCGATTGGCGGCTTGATGATTGACGGCGGCGCTGACAGACACTTAGTTTCGCCGCGCAAGCAATTAATCTTATGAAGGATCCCATTACCGTCTCTATCACGGGTGCCGCCGGCCAAATCGGCTACGCACTATTGTTTCGTATTGCTTCCGGCGCCGTCTTCGGCCCCGAGCAACCGATCAACCTCCGCCTCATCGAAATCGAGCCCGCGCTGCCCGCCTTGAGCGGAGTGGTCATGGAACTCGATGACTGCGCTTTCCCGTTGCTCAACGACGTGGTCGCCACCGCGGATTTGAACGAAGGCTTCCGTGGCACCAACTGGGCGCTGCTGGTCGGCTCCGTTCCGCGCAAAGCCGGCATGGAACGCGGCGATTTGCTCGGTATCAACGGCAAGATTTTCACCGGCCAAGGCAAGGCGATCGCCCGCAACGCCGCCAAGGACGTGCGCGTGCTGGTGGTCGGCAACCCTTGCAACACCAACGCCCTCATCGCCATGAACAATGCCGAGGGCGTGCCCAAAGAGCGCTTCTTTGCCATGACCCGCCTGGATGAAAACCGCGCCAAGAGCCAACTCGCGAAAAAGGCCAGCGTCCATCAGTCCAAGGTCACCAACCTCTGCATTTGGGGCAATCACTCTGCCACCCAGTATCCGGATTTCACCAACACCAAAATCCAGGGTCGTTTGGCCACTGAGGTGATCACGCATGTCGAGTGGCTCAAGGGGGAGTTCATCAGCACCGTCCAACAACGCGGTGCGGCGATCATCAAGGCCCGCGGAGCCTCTTCCGCCGCGTCCGCCGCCAATGCCGCCATCGATACCGTCAAGAGCCTCATCACACCGACCCCGGCCGGCGACTGGCACTCGGTGGCCGTTTGTTCCGATGGCTCCTATGGCATCGCCAAAGGCCTCATCGCCTCGATGCCCATCCGCACGATCGAAAACGGCAAATGGGAGGTTGTCCAAGGCCTGCCCATCGACGCCTTCAGCCGCATGAAAATCGATGCCTCCATCGCCGAACTCCTCGAAGAACGCGATGCCGTCAAGGACCTGATCCCGGGCTGAGCCTCGTGGCATCGAGCGTCGGCTTCCAAACTCCACTTCATCGTTTGCCCAGCAGGTGGGTTCCGGTCCAAGTCCCGCTCCATTTCACGTCGCCTTCCAGATCCACTCCGGGCGGGAAATGCGCCGGCCCGGTGACTGTTAGAGAACGGCAGCGGCGCAAGCCGGGCACGCCGAGAGCACCGAGTTGATCGACGAGTTTGTAGTCGTCGGAAAGCGTGATGACGGGAGGGACGCCGTGGCGATCCTGGTGCAGGCGAACCTGGCCGTTGTCGAGGATTTCGTAGGCATCGGAGCGCAAGGCTAACAAATCGGCGGTGCTTTTGACCGGGGCGAAGCGGCTGCGCGGCACGGCAATGGCCGCGGCCCCGGCGAAGCACTCGATGGCGGCGCCCATCGCGGTTTCCAGTTGGATGACGGCGGGCGAGGTCTTGTCGCGCGGATCGACGGTCTTGCGGTTGCGGATCATCGGCAGCGGCAGCACGCCGTCGTCCGCGGCGAGTTGGGATTTGAGCAAATCAAGACGCAACCACAGACTGTTGGTGTTGAAGTAGCGGTGGCGATCAATGTCTTGAAACGCCTCAAGGTCGGCGTCCGGGCATTGGGCGATTTCGCGCAACAGGAGCCGGCCATCGCTCTTGCGCAGGGCGAGGTGGCCGCCCTTGCGATCGGCGGCGGTGCGGCGGGTCACTTCCATCAGAAACGGGGCGCCGGAGTCCGCAAAGTGCCTCAGCAAGGCCGGATCGAGGGTAGCCCCGAGATTGTCCGAGTTGGAAACAAAGGCATAACGCACGCCCTCGGCTAACAGGCGATCCAACCAGCCGCTGCCGACCAAGGCCGGATACAAATCGCCATGCCCGGGCGGGCACCATTCCAGGGCGGGATCGGCCGGCCAGGTGATGGGTGCCAGGGTCGCGGCATCGATCTTGGGGATTTGGTTTTGCATCAGCTCGACTTGCGCGGGGTCGGATAGACCGGCGGCAGCCGCCTCGCCGCAGCACGCCAGGTGTTGCAGCGTCTCGCGACTGGTGCTGAAGCTGTTCATGAGCAGCAGCCTCACCCCCGTCCCGGAACGCTGGCGCAGATCGAGGATTTGGCGGACCATGAGATCGAGAAAGTTCACGCCCGCGCGGAGCGGCAACAGGCATTTCGGCGCCAGCAGACCCATGCTGGTGCCCAGGCCGCCATTGAGCTTGATAACCACCGCCTTTTCTAACAGCAACGGGTCCGCGGCGCCGCTGTCATCGGGAGCCGCGACGAATGGTAGATCCGGGGTCGGCATGATGCACGCCTCGGGAATCAAGCCGGATTCGTTGCGCAGCAGCGCCTCGTAATTGCGGCGGAAGGCCCGGATGGGGGCCTCTCCCATGCCGGCGGCGGTCATTTTGCGTTCAAAAACGGCGAAGTTTCCCATGGATTCGATGTGGTTGGTGTGGCGGCAGCTTGGACAATGGCCGCAGTGCAGTCACGCCTGAAAAGCCGCGCATGAATTTTGTGCTTAGTTGCGGGCCGCCGATGCGCTATGGATGGGGCATGGACGATGCGACGCGCGATCACGGCCCCCAGCCACTCGACCGATTGATGGCCCTGTGGGGGCTGGCCAATCATGATTTGGTCGAGGCGTCGACGGAACAACTCAATCACAAGCAAGTGCAAAAGGCCCGCAGCGGGCGGCAATTGACGCTGCACTTGATGCAAAAGGTGATGCGGGCGTTCAATGCCGCGGTGTTGGCGCGTTTGGACAAGGCGCAACAGCCGCAGTTCGCGGAATACCCGCACCGGCAATTGTTCAACTATGCCAGGAACCATGACCCGGCATGGCTGGACCCCAACGAAACTTTTCTAACAAAACAACCATCGCCATGAAATTCAACGAATCGATAGCCGACTTCTTCGAAAGCCCGAAATGGGGGATGAACATTCTGTTAGGCTCGGTTGCCTCGCTGATTCCGTTGGTGGGGCCGATCGTGCTGTCAGGCTGGCTGGTATCAGTGTTTTGGGCACGGCGGGAAAGCGAGGCTCCGGCGCGGTTTCCAGCTTTCGAGTTCGAGCATTTTGCAAAATACCTTGAGCGCGGCCTATGGCCCTTCCTGGTCAATCTGGCGGCGAGCGCGGCGCTGGTGCCGGTGATGCTGATTCCGATGGTTGCGGTGATGTTTGGCGTCGGCGCGTTCGCGCCCCACGCGCACCACGGCGCGATGCCTGTTCACGAGGTCAGGCAGGTGCTTGGATTCGCCGTGATCGGAGCGGCCATCATCCTCAACTTGGTGCTCATGTTGGCGTTCTACCTTGTCATGCTGCCATTGACGCTGCGTGCCACGATCACCCAGGGTTTCACCCAGGCATTCAACTTCGGCTTCGTGAGACGCTTTCTCGCGCTCACGTGGAAGGAGTCGCTCGCCGTCTGGCTCATGCTGTTCGGCATGGGAATCGTCATGATGATCGTGACGGTGGTGACGTGTTACATCGGTCTGTTCCCCTCGGTTGTCATCGTGTCGTTTGCCTGGCACCACCTCCAGAAGCAGCTCTATCGGATTTATCTGAGCCGCGGCGGGGAAGAGGTGCTGCTCAGCGCCAAGCTGATGGAGACACCGCCCGCGCTGCCGCCGGTCGCGAGTTGAGCCGCCACCGCCGGAACCGAAGACCGGGATGAATGCTGACGATGTCGTGCCGTTGCAGCCACCGCGCCCCACGGCACTGGCACAGCTCATTTTGCGAGAGGTCCTTCGCGAGGGGGATCTAACAATCGATGCGACGGCGGGCAACGGGCACGACACGATGTTTCTGGCCGGGCGGGTCGGTGCCGGCGGACGGGTGCTGGCATTTGACGTGCAAGCCGCGGCGCTTGAGGCGGCGCGGGCGCGGGTGACGGCCGCCGGGCTGGCGGAGCGGGTGGTTTTTTTGCAGGAATCCCATGCGGGAATGGCAGCCCGAGCGGCACGCGGTTCGGTGGCGGCGGTGATGTTCAACCTCGGCTACCTGCCGGGACAAGACCACGCGCTGATCACCGAAGCGGCGTCCACCCTCGCGGGCTTGAACGGTGCCGCCGAATTGCTAAAGCCCGGCGGCGTCCTCGCGGTGGTTTGCTATCCCGGCCATCCCGGCGGCGAGGTGGAAACCGCCGCGGTGGTGCAATGGTTCGAATCCCTCGCCTCACGGCGCTGGCAGGTGGCGCGATATGGCACGCTCGCCACGCTGCGGCCCGCGCCGTTCCTGTTGTTAGGCTCAAAGTGTGCCTGAACGCCGACGGCTGATCCTATTTCGGATAGGAAAACCACGGATTTACGGGTTAACGGGGATTGTGTGAAATCACTGATTTTTCATTTGCGGCGCATCAGGTCTTCACACAGGGGGGGGATGTTGTGCGCGTCATGAATCAAGAACTGATTGCCAAGATACAATGTTGGGGCGGCCGCACGGTCGCCGTCATGGGCTATGTGTCGATCCTTGGAATGATCGCCGCCGGGCTTGCGCTGATGGGTTTCGCCCTGTTGCTGATGCTGTTCACGCGCGCCGGTGAGGGCGCGTTCATGTGCATGCTCAGCGGCACGGTGTTCACGGCGCTGGGCGGGGTGGTGCTGGTGCAGCAATTGCGCCGTACCTACAACGACCTCCAGGACCGGCTGCGGACCACAGCGGGAAAGGAGGTGCGCGCCTGATCTGATCGATTCAACCATGGGTGCGGTCGGATGTCTCGCGCCTGGCCTCCACCGCACCCTTCATGGTTGGGCAGCCTGCCGACGATCGATTCCTTGTTCCGCTTGGTCTCATCCTGGCGAGGCTCCGCCTCAGACACATGACACAAGACGAAAACTTTGACTCAAACGAGAAAATTGTCGGTTCAAGAACGCGCTGTGACCAGCGCGCCTATGGAACGCGGTTCCCCGGTAGGCGCATTCGTAAGAATGCGTATTCGTAAGAATGCGTTGGGGCGAATGCTCGTCCCAGAGGGCATCTCCATGGCGCGACGCGTTGTGACCAACGCGGCTACGTGCGTTCCATCTGCCGCGCAACGCGTTGTGACCAGCGCGGCTACGTGCGTTCCATCTGCCGCGCAACGCGTTGTGACCAACGCGGATACGTGCGTTTCATCTGCCGCGCGACGCGCTGTGACCAGCGCGCCTACGCTTCATCCACGATCCTCGATCTGAACTGTCTGCCCGGGTCATTTGGCGGCGGCGGGCTTGGGCGCATCCAACAGGGCGGTGACGGTGATATCGACGAAGGAGCCGAGTTGGCCTGCGTAGCGGATTTTGCGTTCGCCATCCAGGACATAGACCAGCGGCCAGGAGCCGATGCGGTATTCGCGGGCGAGACGGTTCTGCGGGTCGGTGAAATTGGGGAAGGTGACGAGATCGGGTTGTTTTTGCATTTCGCGCAGGTTCTCGGTGGTGTCGTTGTTGACGCCGATGATGGCGAAGGGCTTGCCGGCGAACTTCTTCTCCATGGCGGTGGCCGCCCCAAGGACCCGCGCGACATCCTCGACGCCGCTGTTCCAGAACAGCAGGACGATGACTTTCCCCTTGTGATTTGACAACTGCAGCGGCCGCATGCCGGAGTCGGTGCCGGTTAGATCCGGGGCGATCCGCCCTTTGGTCAGGAAACGGATGATGTAGAGTTCGTCTTCGGCGAGTTTGGCGACCGTGATATCGCCGCCCTCAACCAGGTCTTCAACTCCATCTTCGACGAACCTGGCCCCCACGATCCTGCGACTGCTGCCAATAACCACATCGGCACTATCGATGATGGCCTTGCGCAGCAGCGTCAGGCGTTTGGACATCAGGGCGGGATCATCGCCGAGGAATTTGAGCCGCATGGCGGTGGCCAGCGCAGCCACCCCTTGAACCGTCTTGTCGGAGTGCTTGGTTTGGATTTTTTCCAGCAGGGCCAGCGAGCGCGGGTCCTGGCAGGCAGAGAGGGCGAGGCACACCGGGGAGAGTTTGGCGCTCTTCATGTGATAGGTCTCGATGGCGGTGTAGATGGCTTCGGTTTCCTGGATAAATGTGGGGCTGCTCTTGCCATTGGGCTGGGTGGCATGCAGGCCCGCGGTGAGGCTCAGAAACCAAGCGGCCGGGTCGAGCGTCCATGTTTCACGCAGTGCCGGACCGATGACCTCCCACATTTGTTTGGCTGCAGCGGCGGGATCCGGGCGGGCGCTCCACGCCTTGGCGCGGGCTTCGGGGGTGGTCGCGGCACGCACGGTAACCGTCCACTTCTCCATTGAAAGTTGGAAGGACTTTTTCACGCGGTCGGCTTCGGCGGGCGTGGCGGTGGCGGCGACGGTCATCAGCAACAGGAAACTGGCGGCGAGACGGAACAAGTGGTTCATGACAGGAAGGTTAGGCGGGAATGGGGGGAAATGAAATCCGGGGCGATTGGCGATTTCAGGGGTGATTTTGGCAATACTCGATGGTGGATTGGCGTGCCCAGTGATCGGCGGCGACCACGGCGGCGAGCGAGTCGGACGAGCCCACCTGATGGGCATCCATCACTGCGGCGACACAAGCCCAGATCCCTGGGAACGGGAGTCGCCCGCTGCGAAACGCATCCACCGCGATTTCATTGGCCGCATTGAGCACCGCCGGCAACGTGCCACCGCTCAGGCCGGCGCGACGTGCAAGCCCCAGCGCCGGAAACACCTCGTCGCGCGGCGCTTCAAATTCCAGTCTCGCCAAGGTGGTGAAATCCGGCGCACGCAGGCCGCCGGCCACCCGATCCGGCCAGGTCAACGCGTATTGAATGGGAAAACACATGTCGGGTCGGCTCAGTTGGGCCAGCACCGAGCCATCGCAAAATTCGACCATCGAATGAATGATGCTTTGCGGGTGGACGAGCACGGTGATGCGATCCATGCCGATGCCAAACAGCCAGCGCGCTTCGATCATTTCCAGGCCTTTGTTGAACAACGTGGCGGAATCGATGCTGACTTTGGGCCCCATGTTCCAGGTCGGATGTTGCAGTGCCTGTGCGGGTGTCACCCGCGCCAAATCCGCTGCGGCCAGCGTCCGGAACGGGCCGCCCGAGGCTGTTAAAACCAGTCGCGCCACCTCCGTCTCACCGCCGCGATGGCCGTCAAGGCATTGGAAAATCGCGTTGTGTTCGCTATCCACCGGCAGCAGTTTCACGCCGTGGCGGGAGGCTGCGGCGGTGATGACCTCGCCGGCCATGACCAGGATTTCCTTGGAGGCGATGGCCAAATCCTTGCCCGCCTCGATCGCCGCCAGCGCCGGATGCAAGCCCGCCGTGCCAACGATGGCCACCAGCACAATATCCGCCGCCGCGAGCGTGGCCAGCTCGGCCAGGCCGTCGGCGCCGAGGTGGACCTGCACGCCCGGCGGCAACAAGGCACGCAGGGCGGCTTCCTGGCTGGCATCGTGAAGCGCCACATGGCGCACGCCGGTATCCCGCGCTTGTTGGGCGAGTTTGGCAACGCTGGCGTTGGCGGCCAGGCCGACGATTTCGATCCGATCCGCCAGTTCGCGGGCCACCTTGAGGGTCGAGCAACCGATGGAACCGGTGGAACCTAACAGGACGACACGGCGTTTGCGGGGCGGGCTCATGAGGCGGGAAGCAACACCCACTGCAGGTAAAAATACAGGGCTGGGGCGGTGAAACAGATGCTGTCGATCAAATCCAAGGCACCGCCGATGCCTGGCAGCATCCGCCCGGAGTCCTTGGCACGGAGCGCCCGTTTGACCACGCTCTCGGCCAAATCGCCGAGCACCGCCAGCAGCGCGAGGATGAACCCGAGGAAAACCACATGACCCCAACCGCCAAGCACCGCGAGCTGGCGCGGCAGCAGCGCGAAGAGTCCGCAACCGGCCACTTGCGAGAATAGCAGTGCTCCGCCCAAGCCCTCCCAGGTTTTCGCCGGGCTCACATGCGGGATCATCTTGTGCCGCCCGATCATCGAGCCGACGATGTAGGCACCCATGTCGGTGAATTTCGTCACCGCCAACAACCACAGCAGCAAGACCGCCGCAGGCAGCGCCACCTTTCCCGAGATCACCTGCCAACCGGGGACCACAACCAACAATTTCGCCGCAAAGTTGAAAAGCACCGCGATGTAAACAAAGCCACCCAGGGTGACCATCACCGCCACCATGCTCTCAAGCCCGCGGATTGGATCGCGCAGTTGCAAGACAAAGGCGCCGCCAAGCGACACGGCAATGGCGAACAAATCCCAGCCGACCAACATTTCACCCGGTCCGCGGAAAAACCCCGCGTGCAACACCCCGCAATAAACCATCGCCAGGCCCAAGCCGAAGCGCGGGAAGCATTTCACCCCCGCCGCCCACAGCATCTGGAAATACTCGCGCGTGGCAACCACCGTCAGCAGCACGATCAAGCCCAAATACGCCCACGCTCGCATGCTCGCAAACGCCAGCCCGACCATCCCCCACAGCGCCACGGTGCTGCCCGCGCGACGAACGAAGACGCGTGCTTTGGATGGGGCGGTTGGGGTGGCTGGGACTGCCATGGCACAGCGCATCCAATCGCTTGCGCCTCCCCATGGCAACTCATTCCGCACTCATTCCGCAGTTTGCGACGCAACCTTTTTTCGACCCGGAGGTGCATTCGCCGGAATGCGTCTGGCCAAGGAACCGCGCAAGAACACAGCCGGACTTGCTTTCCCCCCCCGCGTTGTCACCAACGCGCCCACGGGGGATCAGGCTTTCTTGTGCTTGCCTTCGAAATGCTCTTCGATTTCCTCCAGCGTCTTGCCCTTGGTTTCCGGCAGGAAGAACGCCGCCGTGATGAAATACACCACCGTGCACGCGGCAAACCCGAAAAACATCGTGCCGTAACCGTATTTGCCAACGGTCGGCAGAAACACCGCGGCAATGGTGGTTGATACCGCTTGGTTCACCAGCAGTGCGATGCTCATCCCGTTGGAACGAATCCGCGTGGGCATCAATTCCGAAAGCGCCAGCCACACGCAGACACCGGGACCCACCGCAAAGAAAGCCACAAAAAGATAAATGAACAGGGCTGTCAGCCAGCCATTGGCAACGCTCGGCACGGGTGTGATCAGGGCATTCTGAATCATCAGCGGTGCCTTCTTTGATGCTTGCAGATTGGCAAAGGGATTTTTGAAAAACGCCTCGACGCCGCTGGACGGCAGGCAACCACCCGGCTTGATTTCCACGGGCTTCGCCGCAATGTTGTCGGAACGCACAACATTGGTGGCCGCCACAAAGTCGCCACAGCCGTAGATGACCGTCAGCGTCGAGGGTTTGCCCATAATGACTTTCCCCGCTTCACCCGTAGCGGCTAGCATGTCGTCGGCGGTGCCTTGGTTGAACTGGAATCCGACCCTCGGATACTTGTCGCCAAGTTTCACCTCGGCGACCTTCGATGTCACTTCGAGCGTCAACTTGCTGCCGCTGGCGCTTACCGCTTTGACGAGCTTCTCATCAATTGGCAATGACAGGTCCTTGTCGGCTGCCCCATCGGCAAAGACAACCTGTAGCTTGGTGCTCTTGTCGTCCTTGTCCTTGAGCAGGCTCGCGTCACGGATGGGCCGTGTCAGTTCAAACACCACCTTGCCTTGGTCCTGTTTGGCGGCAGTAATCATCGCGTCCTTGAAGATTAACCCAAGGTCAGGGACCGTGCTGGACTTGCCGCCAGTTGTCGGTTGCTCGAAAACCACGGTGGCATCGCGGCAGTCCGTCACCATCGCCTGCACGGCAGCCTGGCAATCGACGCGGTTTTTCTCGGTCTTTCGGAAGATGAACCCAACGCAAAGCAACGACACGATGATGCCAGCACTGCCTAGCGAGAGGAGGAACTTCCTACCCTTGCGATCAACCAGCGCCACCGCGCCCATGGTCATGACGAAGTTCACGATCGTTAGAATCACATACCCGATGTGGGCGTCCTTGTCGTTAAGTCCCGCTTGGATCAGAATGGTCGCATTGTAGCCAATGATCGAATTGATGCCCGTGAGTTGGTTGCAGGCGAGAATGATACAGGCCAAAACAAACGGAATCACGTAGCGGCGTTGGAACAGGGATTCCTTCACCTTGGCCCCCGTGGTGGAGGTCTTGGAATTCTCCTCGGCGATGATTTGCTCCATCTCCGTGAGTTCCACCGCCACCTGGCCTGCATTGCGCGAGCGCAGGAGCGCGGTCCGGGCCGCCTCCTTCTTGCCTCGCCGGTACAACCAGCGCGGCGACTCCGAAACAATGAGCGCCCCGATCACAAACATGATTCCCGGAGGCAGCGACATCCAGAAAATGCTGCGCCACGCCGAATCCTTGAACGCAAACAGCTTGTCCGCATCCTTGAGTTTCTCCACCGCCTCCACCTGAAAGCTAAAGTAAAGCCCGATCCCGGCAGCCACCACGATCCCCAAGGTCAGCAGCCATTGAAAAATCCCGGTGCCCTTGCCACGATCCGCCGCACCCAGACATTCGGCCAGATAGAGCGGAATGACAACCCCGATGAAGCCCGCGCTGATGCCCTGCAAGAGCCGCCCGAGCACCAGTGGAGTGAATCCCTGAGCCCAGGCAATCATCGGGATGCTGGCAATGAACAACAATCCGCTAACCACCATCATCGGCTTGCGGCCCAGTAAATCAGCCAGCATGCCCGCAAACAACGTGGAGATCACACTCCCCAGCAACACCGCCGCCACAATCATCGAAAGCTGCCCGGGATTAAGCCCGGAAGTGGCCTCCATATATGGCAGCGCCCCGGCGATGATCCCCACGTCGATCCCGTACAGCAGCCCCCCCAAGCCGGCAACAAGCAATAGAAAGCGGTTGTATCTCGCAATATTCGGTACTTGGGTCATCATCGTGTGTGGTGGGTAGGGCCAAAACGCTAGCGACCACCCCGCGCGGCGACAATCCCGGATTTCAAGAAATTTTCCCGTCCGGGGGCTCATCCCTGCAAATCCACTTGCTTCCGGCCCGGATCGCCCCTAGCCTGCCGCCCCAATGTCGTCAAGGGCATCCCATATTCTTCGCCTTCCGGCAACCCTGCTGGCGCTCGTGACGTTGGGTTTGGCCGGACTTGCCACTCGCCTTGAGGCGCAGGCTCCGCCGCCTGCCCAATCCGCGCAGTTCGACCCGTCCGACGTCTATTTCCAAGCCTACCTCGAGGTCCGCTCCGCCGAACAATACGAAAAAGACGAAAACTTCATCGCCGCGCTCGAAAAATTCGACAAGGCCGACAAACTCCTCAACTCGGTCGCCACCTACTACCCGAAATGGAAGCCGGAAATGGTCGCCGGCCGCGTCGCCAAAACCCGCGAGACGCTCAGCCAAATCCGCCCCAAGGCCGAGGCCCAGCGCAACAAGGACCAGCGCGTCATCGCCGAACTCGAAGGCGGTCAGAAAACCCCCGCTCGCCCGGTGAGCCCGCCAACCGGGACCAATCCCCCCAGTGTCCTCAAGGTGGACCCCTTGGCCGCACGGCGTCTCAAGGACAACGATGCCGAAGTCGCCCGCCTGCGCAAACTGATCCAAGACTCGATGACCCCGCCAGCCGAAGTCGCCCGCAACGCCGAGCGAGTCCGCGACCTCGAACGCTCGCGCGACTCCCTCAAGGATCAACTTCGCGCCGCCGAGGCCAACGCCGAAAACCTCCGCGCCCGCCTCGCCAAGGCCCCGGTCGAAAGCGAACTCAACGGCCTCAACCAACGCATCGAAAAACTCGAGCAAGAGCGCGACGCCATGGCCATGGCACTCACCCAAAGCCGCAGCCAACACACCCAGACCCTGGCCAAAGTCGCCACCCTTGAGGCCGACCTCAAGGTGGTGTCGCAACGTGCGGCCGACCTCGAACGCAACCTCGAACTCCAACGCACGACGTCTAACGCCACCGTCGCCGGCATGCGCAAGCAACTCCAAACACTCCAGGAATCCCTGGCGCAAAAGAACCAGACCATCGCCGCCGCCAACGAACAAATCAGCGGCCTCAAACAACAACTCCAGCAAAGCCACGACGCCTTCACCCAACTCCGCGATGAACGCGACTCCCTCGTCGCCGAGCGCGACCAAATGAAGGCGCTGCTCAAACTCAATGAAGCCGGCCGCGTCCAGGACCTCATCGAACAAAACATGGGCCTGGCCAAAAACCTGCGCGAAAAAGACGACAAACTCGCCGCCCTCCACCGCGACAACAACGCCACCAAGGACGATTTCACCGATGCCTTGCGCGACCTCGCTGTCGCCAAGTCCCAAATCAACCGCCTCAATCAGGAGCGCCGTGCCCAGGACAAACGTCTCGCCGATCTGGAGAACCGCCTCAAACACGAACAGGAAACCCTCGCCTCCAATCCAACCAACGCCGACCCCGCCGAGGTCGAAACACTACGCAACATCATCAAACGCCAACTCCTCACCCAGGAGCGCCGCCGCCAGGCCAGCAACATCCTCATCGAAGCCGCCAAACAACTCGGTTCCGACGACCCTAACGTCGCCGGCGCCATCACCTTGCTCGAAGGCGAGGAAATCCCCCTCAGCACGGACGAACAGCGTCTCGTCGCCGACCGTGCCGACGTCGAACTCATTTCCCCGGTTGCCCAAGACCCCGAACTCGTCGCCCAACGCAACGTCCATCTGAACAAGAACATCGAGGTTTATGATCGCGCCGCGACCAAAGCCTTTGCCTCCGAACGCCTCCTGCCCGCCCGCGAACTCTTTCAACTCATCCTCGAGGACCACCCCGGCCACGTTTCCTCGCTGTGCAAACTCGGCGTCGTCAACCTCCGCCTCAACGATCCGGGTGCCGCCGCGGAAACCTTCCGCCGCGCCGTCGAACTCGATGAAAACAACCCCTACGCCCACCGCATGCTCGGCTTCGCCCTGATGACCCTGGGCGACATCGCCGCGGCCGAGCAAAGCGTGCGCCACAGCGTCTCCCTCGCCCCGGACGACGCCAAGAGCCAAAACCTCCTCGCCATCATCGCCTACCGCCTCGGCCACCCCGCGGAATCCGAATCCCTGTATAAAGCCGCCATCGCCGCCGATCCCATCCCCAGCGAACCGTACTTCAATCTCGCGCTGCTCTGCGCCCACGACAAGCGCTTCAAGGACGCCCGCGCCTATTACCAAAAAGCCCTCGAACGCGGCGCCCTTCCCGATTCAAAACTCGAACAAAGCATCGCCAGCCACTGAGTTATCGGTTATCGGTTGTCAACCTTTAGCCCTTCAGCCCTTCAGCCCTTCAGCCTTTCAGATTTAGGATTTAGGATTTCCCCCGCCATGTTCCGCTCCTTCCTTTGCCTGTCGCTTCTGTTCGTGGTGTCGTGTTCCACGCATAAGTCCGGGACCGCGGCGACCACCGCAGCGACCACCGGGTCGACCACCGCCGCGAGCACCGCGGCGACCACCGCGGCGAGCACCGCGGCGAGCACCGCGGCGACTGCCCCGCAGGGACGTAGACCCATGTCCGAACGCTTCAACGGCGGACCCATCAAACAAGGTCCCAACGGTCAATGGCCCGACTCCATGGAGAAATACAGCGCGTCCAATGGCAACCGCCAATCGGCTTACTTCACCCAAACCTCCAACATCGCCAAACCCTACAAGACCGGTGATTACGCCAAAACCGCGTGGGCGGGCAAGATCAACGAGGTTGCAAAAACCGCCTACGCCGGAAAGACCGATGGCAGCCGCTTCCACACCCCCTCGCGTGTCGCACAGGGCGACGCCCGCGAAACCAACGCCGCCGCCGTCGTTCACGACCCCTACAAAACCGGTGATTACAAAACCTCGGCCGCCCGCGAGAGCAATGCCAAACGGCTCGACAAACCCTCCGATGCCCAGACCGACGTCCGCCGCCGCGTGTTCCCCGATCCGGAAATCACCAGTTGGAAGGAACAGCGGGCCTTGGATATGAAAGCCACCAAGAGCATCCTCGGCCGCGAATAATAATTGACGAATTGCCTTGCAAAACGGCAGGCCTCGCTTATAGCAGCCCTGCGCACCGGTCCCGGTGCCACCGCGAAGCCGCTTGAAAGGCTCCGCCCTTGTCCGGTCTTCATCGATGAGAGAGATTGTTTGAGGTACTTCATAATCGCTCATCACCGCCAGCGGCCGATTCCCGGCGAGTGCTGGCATCCTAGACCCACATGACCCCGACCCCATTCGAGGCGTTGCCGCTGGCCGCGCCCCTTCACCGCGTTTTGCGCGAACTCAATTATTCCGTGCCCACGCCCATCCAGGCGCAGGCCATTCCCCTGCTGCTGCTGGGGCGAGATTTGTTAGGCTGTGCCCAGACCGGCACCGGTAAGACCGCCGGCTTTGCCCTGCCGATCCTCAATGCCCTGCATCTGCAGCCCCGCCAGGTCCGGCCGCGCGCCTGTCGCACCCTGGTGCTGGCTCCCACCCGCGAACTCGCCGGTCAGGTCGGCAAAAGCTTCGCCACCTATGGCAGACATGTGAACTTCCGCCAAACGTTGGTTTACGGCGGCGTCGGCCAGGTGCCGCAGGTCAATGCCATGCGCGGCGGCGTCGATGTGCTGGTGGCAACGCCGGGGAGATTGTTAGATCTGATCGACCAGCGCCACATCGACCTGAGCCAGGTCGAGTTTTTCGTGTTAGACGAGGTGGACCGGATGCTCGACATGGGCTTTTTGCGCGATGTGAAACGCATTGTCTCGATGCTGCCGGCGAAGCGCCAGTCGTTGTTCTTCTCGGCCACGGTGGCTCCCAACATCATCGAACTCGCGCACACCATCCTGCGCAATCCGGCGCACATCAGCATCATGCCCGAAACCACCACCGCCGAAAACATCGACCAACAGGTCTGCTTCTTGGCGCGGGAGGACAAACGACCGCTGCTCGATCACTTGCTGCGCGGCCAGGCCGAGGCGGCCGGGCAAAAACTCACCATTGTGTTCAGCCGCACCAAACACGGTGCCAATAAACTCGCCAAGAGCCTGTGTGCCGCCGGCTTTGCCGCGGACGCGATCCACGGTAACAAGTCGCAGGCAGCACGCGAGAAGGCGCTCGACCGCTTCAAGCGGGGCCTCACGCCGGTGCTGGTGGCCACCGATGTCGCCGCCCGCGGTGTCGATGTGAAGGACGTCGGCCTGGTGGTCAACTTCGACCTGCCCAACGAACCGGAAGCCTATGTGCACCGGATCGGTCGCACGGCGCGGGCCGGCGCCGACGGCCGCGCGGTTTCGTTTTGTTCGGAGGATGAACTGGAATACTTGCGTGAGATTGAAAAGATCATCCGCATGCCGATCCCCCGCTGGGACAATCACGCATGGCACATCGAGTCCCTCGCCGAGCGCCACTCCCGCGGCAAGTCCGGCGGCGGCGGTCAATCCGGCAAGCCCTCAGGCGGCGGCCAGCGCAACGGCCAACGCAGCAACTACGGCGGCAACCGCCGCCGCTCCGGTGTCGGCCGCTGACCATGAGCGCGCGCGGGACGCCCGATACTTGCAGATTGAGCGAGGCGCGGCGAGTCGGATTTCTTCCGCGATCAGGCGCTCAACCTCGCGTTTTTCCGGAGCTGCCGGCCGTGATCGAGCAGGCCAAGCAATCGGGCTTCCATCGGCCAAAACCCACCCCGGCAAACCAAAAATTCGGAAAAAAATCGTGGATTTTTGTTAACTTTTCTTAAAAAGATCCTTGGAATCCCTTGTGAAACAAGGAAAATCGCCTGCATTGGCCCTGAACAGATTTTTCTTGCGTATGGCCCCGGCGTCCATTACCCCGGTTGGCCCGCAAGGGCCACCTCAACGATGAACCTGACCCGGAACCTAAAATCCGTGGCCCTGGCAATCGCCGGCGTCATAACCCTTCCCAGTTGCGCTGCCACCGGCAATGCCACTGCAAAATCCGACTCCAAGTTCCCAGACACCTGGCCGGTCCAATCCGTCCAGAATGGGAAGGCGTCTTGGTATTCGAGCAAAACCAACTTCGGCACGCGGACCGCCAGCGGCCTGCGACTGAACAACACCGCCGCCACCGCCGCGCATAAGACACTGCCCTTGGGCAGCACCGTGCGCGTGACCAACATGGCCAATGGCAAAGCCGAAGTGGTCACCATCACCGATCGCGGCCCCTACATTCGCGACCGCATCATTGATGTGACCATCGGGGTCGCCGAACGACTCGGCTTCGCGTCGCGCGGCGTGGTGCCGGTGAAGGTCGAGGTGCTCGCCTCGCCCGCGGGATAGGTGCCGGTCTAACCCGGCGGCCATTGCAATTGGCGACCGGCGAGCAGATGGACGTGCAAATGCGGTACCGCTTCACCGCCGTGCGTTCCGTGGTTGATCACCACCCGAAAGCCGGCATCGGCCACGCCTTCGTCGCGGGCGACCTGTCCGGCGACAATCAACAAGTGGCCAAGCAGGTCCGCGTCTGCCGCAGTGGCAAGGCCCAGCCGCGGGATGGGTTTGCGCGGCACGATGAGGATGTGCACCGGTGCCTTCGGCGCGATATCGCGAAACGCCACGCAACGATCATCCTCGTATACCACCGTCGCCGGGATTTCCTTGTCACAGATTTTTTCAAACAACGTTTTGTCGGCCATGGGACGCATGCTGCCACAATCGGCGTGCGAGCACAAGTGCCGGGACTCTAACATCAATCCGGGCGGGTCAGCTCGACAAAAACATCTTCCAGGGTGGCTTCGTGGCGGAACAGCGAACGCAGCGGCCAGCCGTATTGAGCCGCCAGTTGCGCAATGGCTTCGCGGGCATCGGTGCCGGAATCCGCCCACACGACGTAGCGCGTCCAATCGTCTTCCATGCCTTCGGGAGTGACTTTTTTCACCCCATCAAGGCGGGCCAGGGCGGTGCTGACGACCTCCGGGGCGGACTGGATTTCCACTTGCAGGCGGCCGGCGCTGCGCATTTGGCCGATCAGTTTGGCCGGAGTGTCGGCCGCGCGGATTTTCCCGTTGTCGATGATGATCACCCGGTTGCAGGTCATTTCCACTTCGGGCAGGATGTGGGTGGAAATGAGCAAGGTGTGAGTTTGGCCAAGTTGGCGGAGGAGTTCGCGGATCTGGCGGATTTGATTCGGATCCAGCCCGTTGGTCGGCTCATCGAGAATGAGCAACTCAGGATCGTGGACCAACGCGTCCGCGAGCCCCACCCGCTGGCGATAGCCTTTCGACAGGGTCTTGATCATCTTGCGCCGCACGTCAGCAAGGCCGCAGGTGTCGATCACCATGCCCACCCGGCGGCGGGTGTCATGCTTGCCCAAGCCCTTGAGCTGGGCACGGAATTTCAGGTACTCACGCACCCGCATTTCCTCATAAAGCGGGACGTTTTCCGGCATGTAGCCGATGCGGCGACGTGCTTGCAGCGATTGGCGGAAAATATCGAAACCCGCCACCCGGGCGCTGCCGGACGTGGGTGGCAGGTAGCCGGTGAGCATCCGCAAGGTGGTGGTTTTCCCGGCCCCATTGGGCCCGAGAAAGCCGACGACCTCCCCGCGTGCCACGGAAAAGGAAATGTCGCGCACCGCCTCGTGGCGGGCGAACTGTTTGGTGAGGTTGTTGGCTTCAATCATGGGGTGGGGAATGGCCGGGCCGGGCTTGAATCCCAGCAGGGGCGGGCACGCGGCGCTGGCACGCCCCCTATGTAGTCACTTTGCGCGGCGGACCAAGCCGTAAATTCACGGATCGGCGGGCCGCCTCACAAAACCTCCACCCAGAGAATCTGCCCATCGACAGCAATGCTGGGCGAGAACGCCCACTCTCCTCGGGGCACCCTCGGGGCGCTCACTCGACGGTGACACTCTTGGCGAGGTTTCTCGGTTGGTCGATCTCGCAGCCACGGAGACGGGCGACGTGATAGGCGAAGAGTTGGAGGCCAACGACGGCCGGAATGGTGGCGACCAGCGGATGACACCGCGGGATGAAGATGGCGTCGTGCATGCGCTCGGCGGTTTCATAGTCTCCCTCGGTCACGAGGCCGAGGACACGGGCGCCGCGGGCGCAGCATTCCTCGATGTTGCCGAGGATCTTGTCCTTGCCGGGGACATCACAGGCGATGGCGATGACCGGGGTGCCCTTCTGCAACAGGGCGATCGGTCCATGCTTGAGTTCCGCGGCATGGTAGCCCTCGGCGTGAATGTAGGAAATCTCCTTGAGCTTGAGCGCACCTTCGAGAGCCACCGGATACATCGGACCACGACCAATGAAGAAGGCGTGCTCGTCTTTGGCGAATTCGGCGGCAAGCGCGGCGATGCGCTCGCTCTGGAGGATGACCTTGCCGACCAACGCTGGAAGGGCTTCGATTTCGCGGGCGAACCGGATGCCGTCGTCGCGGGAGAAACGGCGGCCGCGGCCGAGCTTGAGGGCCATCATGAGCATGACGGCAACTTGACACGCGAAGGATTTGGTGGAGGCCACCGAAATCTCAGGTCCGGCATGGAGATAGACACCGCGTCCGGTTTCGCGGGCGATGGTGGAACCGACCACGTTGCACAGGCTCATCACGAACGCGCCTTTTTGATTCGCCTCACGCACGGCGGCGAGGGTGTCGGCAGTTTCCCCGGATTGGGAAATGGCGACCACCAAATCGCGGCTGCCGAGGATGGGATTGCGGTAGCGGAATTCCGCGGCCTGCTGAACCTCCGCATGAATGTCGGCCAGGTCCTCGAAGGCGTACTCACCCACCAGCCCGGCATGCAGCGAGGTGCCGCAACCCACCAGCACCACCCGACCGATCTCGGCGAGCTCGCGCGGCGAGGTGCCCATCCCGGCCAGCATCGAGGTGCCGAGGTTGAAGTCGAGGCGACCCCGGATGGCATTGCGCAGGGCGTCGGGCTGCTCGTGGATTTCCTTGAGCATGTGGTGCGCGAAACCGCCTTTCTCGGTGGCGGCGACGTCGATGCCAAGTTCGGTGATTTCGCGGGTGACCGGGATGTTGTGCAGGTCGCGGACCTCGACGGAATCGGCGGTGACAATCGCAATGTCGTCGTCGTCCAGATAGATCACGCGCTGGGTGTGGGCGAGAATGGCGGAGGCATCCGAAGCGATGATGGTTTCGCCGTCCCCAACGCCGATGACGATGGAACTGCCGCGGCGGGCGGTGATGATGCGATCCGGTTCGTGCGCGGAGAGCACGGCGATGCCGAAGGTGCCCACGACCTGATGCAGCGCATCGCAGACGGCTTGGAAAATGTCACCCTTGTCGCAATCGCCGATGAGGTGGGCAAGGACCTCGGTGTCCGTTTCAGAGTAGAAAAAGTGGCCGCGGCCCTCGAGGCGGGCACGGATGGGGCGGTAATTTTCAATGATGCCGTTGTGTACCAGCGCGATGTTGCCGGATTTGTCGAGATGCGGGTGGGCGTTGATCTCGGTGGGCGGCCCATGAGTGGCCCAACGGGTGTGGGCGATGCCAATGCGGGCGCGTTGGAAAAGCTCCGGCGTCCAATCGGCGTGAGCCTTCTCGCTGAGTCTGGCGACTTTGCCCGGTGCCTTGGCCACAACAACGCGCTCGTCATCCAGGATGGCGATGCCCGCCGAGTCGTAGCCGCGGTATTCGAGCCGACGCAGGCCGTTGATAAGGACGGTGGCCGCCTCGGCTTTTCCGATGTATCCGACGATTCCGCACATGGTGATGGTTCGGGTGATTGGCGGATTCACGATGGCCCCGCAATACGACATTAGCAAGGGGCATGCCAGTGTAAGGGCGAATTACGCATGGAGCGCCAGGAATTCTCATCCCCAAAGGCTGAGTTGAATCACTGGTTTGCCCGGGGATGCGGACTTGCGGGATGATGGCGGATGGTGTTGGGTGGTTCGGAAGACGATGCCTGAAACATTGAGTTACCGCTGTCCGTTTTGCGACCGCGAGGTGCGGGTCGGCAGTCCCTGCCCGGGCTGCGTCGGGAAACTGCGGAAAGCGAGCGCCCCCACCCGAAAATCCTGGGAGCAGGATGCCGGCGCGGATGGCCTCGATCTGCCGGACACCGACTTCGATTACGACGCTTTCGTGGCACGTGAATTCGGCGGTCTGCCCCACCGCCGGCTTGGCGTTGCGTGGTATTGGTGGGTCCTGGGAGTACTGCTCCTCGCCACCTTGATCGCCACTTGGGTCGTCTTCCACGGGTTCCACATGGGGACGGAAAAATAATCACGGCGATCCGAAATCCCCCGCTACCCAATCCCCTTCCGCAAGTCTCTGACACTCCACAACATCCCGGCCGCCGCCGCCGCGTCGCCCCGCAACTTGCGCGCGCCAGTCGTGCGCTTGGACCCGAAACGCTCGCGGCACCTCAGGAACACCCCGTCCACAAACTCACGGCTCCCCAGCACCGCCCCATCCGTGAAATATCTCACCCTGCACCGCAGCATCCGGCCAATCGCCACATCGCGACTCCGCTCAAGTTGCACCAACTCCGCCTCCACCACCTCCTTCTTCATCCCCTTCCTAACAACTCTAACCTCCCGCCTGCCATCCGCACCCGCCACTTCCCTCAACTTCTCCTCGCCCTCATCCAACAAAATCATCCGGTACTGCTTCGACACGTCTCCCGCCCAGTGCCGCGCGTCCGCAGGACACCCCTTGTGCGCCATGAGCGCCCGCACCAGGCC
>Ga0209697_10002914_pt1 | contig 23883 bp, 19 predicted proteins | sample AliMusrvi5mmetaG_FD_184115 | JGI IMG/M metagenome (GOLD analysis project Ga0209697, IMG submission 184115) | Freshwater lake bacterial and archeal communities from Alinen Mustajarvi, Finland, to study Microbial Dark Matter (Phase II) - Alinen... | ecosystem: Environmental > Aquatic > Freshwater...
CCAGGCGGATCACGCCATGCTGGGGGTCCTGCTGCGGAACCATCACTGAAACCGTCTGGAAGCCCTTGTCGTGATAGACCTTTTCCAGGGCCGCGCGCGCCTGCTCCACATCATCAGTGGTTCTGCCAGGACCCAAAAACGGATAGACCGCCTCGCCCACTTCCAGGTTCTTCAGACGCTTCGCTCCCTCTACCCGGTATTCACGTATGTAAAACTTCTGGATATCCTCTGCCTGCAGGCTGGAGGCAAATAGGACGGCCATGGCAAGGCATGACAACCCACCGACAGCATGCGAGAGCTGCCGCTTGATGGCGGAAATCAAAATGAGGGGAATCATGCCAAACGAAGGTGGTCCAGACGGGTGAACTTTAATTCGCGCACCGAGGAGACCCTCAAGAGTCCTCATGTGACGATCCCGTCACAATCCGTGACGTTTTGTGTGACAAAATCTGTTAGGTTTCCGTCGGAACAATGCAAAATCCCTGCCATTACCCCCATTTCCAGCTATAAGGGGGCACCCAGGAAACGCAGGCATCGACAGCGCTGCATCCCGCGCTAGAATGGGCCACGGATGACACTAAAGGATCTAGGCTGGAATTCAGACTTCGAAGCCGCCTTTGCGCCTTACCGCGCAAAAGGCTGGGTCCCGGCGCGCCTGATTCGCGAGTCTCCCATCAACTTCGGTGCCCTTTTTAAGGACGGTCAGGATATCGATGTCGTCTTGTGCGGACGCGTATGGCATGAGGCAGCCAGTGATGCGGATTTGCCCGCCGTGGGGGATTGGGTAGCCATCGAACCCGGTGGAGAGAATCAAGACCATGTGATCCGTGCCGTATTGCCCCGTAAGTCCTGTTTTTCTCGCAAAATGCCAGGTAATAGCAGCCAGGCCCAAGTCATTGGGACCAACATCGACTTTGTCGCAGTGGTCACCGATGCGGGTCCTGACTTCAACATCCGCCGGATGGAGCGCTATTTCATGCTCATCGGGCGCAGCGGCGCAAAAGCCGTGGTGTTGGTGAACAAGTCTGATCTCTTTCCGTCAGAGCAAAACCAGCAGGCCGCTGCGGAGATCGCTGCGCTCTGGGATGGGGCGAGTGTCCACGTTACCAGTGCCCTCAAGGGTGAGGGTCTCAAAATCCTCAAACAATACCTTAAAAAGGGCGTCACCATGTGCATTGTCGGCTCTAGCGGGGTCGGTAAATCCACACTCGTCAACCAACTCTATGGCGAGGAATGGCAGTGGACTGGAGATGTCAATGAGACTACCGGCAAAGGCCGCCACACCACCACATCGCGCGAACTCGTCCCTATCCCCGGCGGCGGCATGCTCATCGATAACCCGGGGATGCGGGAAATCCAGATGTGGACGGATGAGGCCACGCTGCGCGAGAGTTTCTCCGATGTGGATGCCATCACCTCGAATTGCAAATTTGCGGATTGCGGTCACCGCAATGATGTCGGTTGCGCGATCCGTGAGGCGGTGGAGCGCGGCGAGTTAGATCCCGAACGTCACGCGCATTTCCTCAATCTCGAACAGGAAATCGCCGCTTTGCGCAAGCGTGCCAAGAAACGCCAGATGGCGGTGGAGCGCTGGGCCAAACGAAATCGCCGCGTGAAAGCCCGCAATCTGAACGATCGCATCCAGTTGGAGCGCGACGAACGTGGAGAGGTCTAATTTTCTAATTCTTTGTCAGATCTGTCGGAGACTCAGATGTCTTTCCCGTGATCTTTCCCTCTGGCAAAAAATGCCGGTTTTATATCTGTTGCGTGTCCTATAGTGCCCTGCCTTCAGCGCCCCGATCCAAGGGCTGGAGAGCGGATAGTCCGACTATTCCCATCCTAATTGCGCGTATCTTGTCAAATAGTGTGCAGCATTTTGCAAATGGACATTCAGGTCTGATTATACTTTGACAATTTTTTCCGAATTGGGTGTCTATCCCTCAAGCAGGACATCGTATGCGCCTCGCACAACACCAAAGCCAAAAACCGTCGATTATGAAACGTTGCCTCAAGGTTCTTAAAGGACAAGCACTCTGGATCACCGGAGCAGCCGCGGCTGCCGGTCTGATTGTGATTTCTTGTACAACTGGTTCTCAAGCCATCATTGCTCCTCCTGGCATTCCCGGGGCGACCTTTGTGGGTTCAAGCACCTGCGCACAGTGCCATGAAAATCTGGTTCGTGACTTCCGCACGGCGGATCACGGCAGACTTCAGGCCAAGGGCGAAAATGCCAAGGATATTGGCTGCGAATCCTGTCACGGTCCCGGCAGCAAGCACGTAGCGGCTGGTGGTGGAGCGGGTTCGATCGTTAATCCCAAGAAATCCCCGGAAACCTGCTTCCAGTGCCACTTGGACAAGAAGGCTCAGTTTAGCCTGCCCTACAGCCACCCGGTGCTGCGCGGCAAGATGAGCTGCTCGGATTGCCACAATCCGCACAAGGGAAGCATCATGAAGGGCGGCGGTACGCAGCTTAAGAGCAAGAACGAGACCTGCTTCCAGTGCCACAAGGCTCAGAGAGGTCCGTTTGTCTTCGAACACGAGGCAGTGAAGGAGGGTTGCACATCCTGTCACAATCCGCACGGCACGGTGAATCAGAAGATGCTCCTTGAGCGCAACCAAACCCTGTGCGCCAAATGCCATGCTCAGGCGAACAGCGGTAATCCCGCTAGCCCAATCATGGGTAACGACAATCACGCGAGCAATGTCCGCCGCGGCACATGTTGGAGTGCTGGCTGCCATGAAGCCATCCACGGCTCCAATGTTACCCCAAAATTGCGCTACTAAATATAACCCTGCTTTCCAAACCTCAAATCATCAATTTGAAATGAAACCTATCCGCTTTTCCAAAGTTCTTGCGCAATCCAAGACACTGTGTTCGCTCCGTCTCGCTCTCGTGGCTCCAGCTATCGTGATGACGATGACGAGCGCCCAAGCAGGCTCCACTGCAAGCGCACCGGCCGAAACTTCCTCGCCAGAGGCCGCTAACTGGATTGACTTCACCATCGGTGGAGCCTTCGTCAGTGGCGACAAGGCCGGCATGATGCGTCGCACTCAGACCAATGGTGACTTCTACGGTGGCATTGGGTCACTGCAATACACCAAGTCCATCGATAGTTCCACCACGCTGACGCTAGACGGCCATGCTCTGCCTGGCTTGGAGGATTATGAAGGCAACCTCACCCTTACCAGAAACGATGTCGGCTATTTGAAGATAGGATATAAACAATTCCGGACATGGGAAGATGGCAGCGGTGGCTTCCTCACAGGGGCACAGCAGGCGGGAACCCCCGCTTGGGGTGATGAGCTATATGTGGACCGCGGTCAGTTCTACATTGAAGGTGGGCTGCGCATGGACAAGCTCCCCGAGATCACCTTCTCCTACAAACACGACTTCCGCAGAGGTGAAAAGGATTCAACCATATGGGGAGAAGGTATTCCGTCCAACGTGGTCCCTGCCTCAAGCAATCAATACAGGCTGGCTCCTTCTTTATGGAGTCTCGATGAGAAGGTTGATACCTTTGAGCTCGACGTTGAGCACACCCTCGGCAAAACGGACCTTGGCATGGGCCTAGTTTATGAACACACCGGTTACACGGACACACTCACTACCACCCACGGTTATCTTGATAAATCTCCGCCCGCCACGAGTTCAAGTGCTTATCGTGTTGTCAATCAGTCCAATGAGTACTCCACCGATCTGTTTTCAGGTAACGTTCACAGCGTGACTCGCTTTAACGACAATATTTGGCTCAGCTCTGGGTTTGCATATGACTCCATAAAGTCCAATACGGATGGAGGCAGTCGAAGCATCACATCAGGCACACCTGCCTACACAGGCAGCCGGGCCGAAACCTTCACTAACATGATCGGAGATGGTCAGGTAAATGAAGTCATCGCCAACCTGAGTCTGATGTGGGTCGCTCTTCCCGATCTGACAGTGACTCCGTCTTTGCGCTATGAACACCAGAATCAAAGTGCATCTAGTGCGGTTGCCTACTATCTCCCGCAAACTCCTGCGACGCTCAAGTATGAGTCTCAGGCTTCAGACACCCAGACGGATGACACCCTCGGCGCTCTGGATGTCCGCTACACAGGGATCAATGATTGGGTCCTCTATGCCAAGGGCCAATGGGGACAGGTTAATGAAAACATTGGGTGGAACGATACGACTACCGCCAATGCTTCACCTAAAGCAGCGCTCTACAAGGACGTGCAGATCGATGAACAGGACTACTCGCTTGGTGCCAACTGGTATCCGACTCATGGTCTGAGCTTTGCAGTTCAGGGTCTGTATTCCCAGCGTGATGAAGCTCTTGATCCTATGGGTAATGCTGGTACGGGAACCCAGGCTTTTGGCAGCCAAAACTTCAACCCAGTTATTTTGGAGCACGACACCCAGCTCTATGATTTCAACCTCCGCATGACATGGCGGCCACTGAATAACCTCTCATTAGTCACACGTTATGACTTCGGTCAAACTGAGTATGAAAACCGTGGCACTTCCTGGTCACCGACCACTGTGGGTTCAACACCCGGGAGCGGTACTATCCTGGCCCAGGTCGAAAGCGGAAAAATGATTAGTAACACCCTGAGCGAAAGCGTCACATGGTCACCCACTAACCAGTTCTATGTGCAGGCTACCGGTAGCTATGTTTGGGCCAAGACTCAAGCAGAGTTCGGAGCCATCACCGACGCGGATAACAACTACTTCACTGCAAGTTTGAGCGCAGGTTATGCTATTGACGACAAGACTCAGCTTACAGGTAGCTTCACTTACTACGGAGCTAGCAACTACAACGACTTTGCCGGATCAATGGGCTATGGTCTGAACACCCAGGAATACGGTGCCAGCCTGACACTCACCCGCATAATCAATGCGAACGTGACCTGGAGCCTACGTTATGGTTTCTACACCAGCAACACCCAGTATGCTCCTGACCAAACCAATGGTGTCAACGACTTCACCGCCCAGATGGTTTCCACGGGCCTCCAAGTTCGCTTCTGATATCACAAATCACCCGGCTACGGCCGTTTTGCATCAAGAAACAACAACCCCCAATACTCCAGAAATATGAAATCCCTATTTTGCATCGTGGCTCTTGCATTCCTCTGCGCTGGCACTAGTGCCAGAGCAGAGGACGGCAAGGTGATCTTTGACAACCAATGTGCCAAATGCCATGGACAGGATGGCAAAGGCGGCACACCAATGGGCCAAAAGCTCCATATCAAGAACCTTGCCGCCGATCAGGCTAAACTCAGCGACGCTGAGATCGAAAAGGCAATCAAGGAAGGCATTCAGGCAGACGGCAAGATGCGCATGAAAGCCATCAAGGAAGTCAGCAGTGATGCGGATATCAAGGCGGTCATCAAATACGTGCACACGCTTAAGTAATCCCACAAAGTATCTAACGAGACCCCGAGCGGTCCTGAAGGGTAAAGCTTCAGGATCGCTTTCGGTTGCGGCACGCTCTTTCTTAATAACGTGTCCTAAATTCAGAGTATTATGGGCGACAGAAATAAAAAACGTGCTGTTCTGACGGTGCTTTTCGTAATTGCCGTGTTCCTGATAGTGGGATTTTGGTACAACCTTTGGGGCAAGTTGCCTCCGGTCAAACAGTTACCGTTGATCGACGCGGATTCGGAATTACTCAAGACTGATACATGGAGGAAGTCCTATGCAGACCTTGTCCGCGAGAAAGGGGACATTGATGTGTTCGATTGTTACACCTGCCATGACAAGGACAAGAAGCAGGAGCTGAAATACGACAAGAATAACCAGCTCGTGGTTCCCGATGAGCACTCTGACGTAGTGATGGGTCACGGCACCCACGGGCGCAATAACAATTGCTACAACTGCCACAACGACGAGAATTTGACCCAGTTGCAACCGCGTGATGGTCGTCCGTTGAAATTCGATCAAAGCACCCAACTGTGCGGAAGTTGCCATGGTCCCACGCTCCGGGATTGGGAAAGCGGCTCGCACGGACGTACCAGTGGTCACTGGGATCACAAAATTGAGGATAACAAGCCTAACTTTGTCAAAAAGGATTGCGTGAACTGCCATGACCCTCACAAGCCGAAATTCCCTCCGCGGAAGCCCGCGCCCCCCCCCAACCACTTGCGCGACAACCCGCACCCCGACGTTCAATCCGATACAGAAAATTGATCATGGATTCCCGATCAAAAGCTAACATCTCTGAACCTCTGGCCTTAAGCCGCCGCAGCTTCCTGCGCTCCTCCGCATTGTTCGGAGCAGGTGCGGTAGCTCTGGCCGCCAGTCTCAAACCTCTGCTCAGCCTCAAAGACGGTCCTTCGATGGAGCAGTTCCTCCAGAAATACTACAAGGAGATGACTCCCGAGGACATGAAGAAAGTTCTTGAGCGCATCTCGCTGGAAGTCGAGAAGGAATACGGAAAACGGCCGCATTTGCGTGACCTCAAGCCGATGGACGGCGTTGATTTCGCCTATTTCCTGAACCTCTCCCGTTGCGTGGGCTGTCGCAAGTGTGTTCATGCATGCGTCAAGGAGAACAATCAGTCGCGCAGTCCGGAAATCCAATACATCCGGGTTTTAAAAATGCCGCACGGCACGTTCGACGTTGAAAAATCTGAACATAATTACAATCCGGAACTTGTTCCTGAAAAAGGGTATTTCTACATGCCGGTGCAATGCCAGCAATGCAAGAACCCTCCTTGCGTCAAGGTGTGTCCGGTGCATGCGACCTGGCAGGAAACAGATGGTATCACGGTGATCGACTACGATTGGTGCATCGGATGCCGTTACTGCATGGCAGCTTGCCCTTATGGTGCACGCCATTTCAATTTTACCAAGCCAGGCATCCCCAGCGATCGTCTTAATACCGAGATGTCCTATCTGGGTAACCGCCCGCGCAAGAAGGGCGTCACGGAAAAGTGCCACTTCTGTGTGCAACGCACGCGTGACGGCCGTTACCCGGCGTGCGTGGAGGTGTGTCCTGCCGGAGCGCGCAAGTTCGGAAACGTCCTTGATCATGAAAGCGAGGTTTACAAGATCCTCACCACCAAACGTGTGTTCATCCAGCTCAAGGAAGAGCTCGGCACCAATCCAAGATTTTTCTACTACTTTGACGTATGATTACGGCCATTCGCAATTATCTGACATTCCTGTGGCGTTGTGCAAAAATTGCCTTCGTGGGTGATTGGCGCTATTACGCGTGGATGGGTCTGCTTACAACCATCTGCCTGATAGGTCTTAATGCCTATTGCAAACAATTTGTTAACGGCCTAATAGTCACCGGAATGGGAGACGAGGTTTCATGGGGAGTTTATATCTCCAACTTCACTTTCCTTGTCGGTGTGGCTGCCGCAGCGGTGATGCTGGTCATTCCCGTCTATATCTATCGAAATGAAGAGTTGCATGACCTGGTTATCTTCGGGGAATTGCTGGCGGTTGCCGCTATTATCATGTGCCTCGGATTTGTAACCGTTGACCTCGGACGACCTGACCGCTTCTGGCACCTGGTTCCCGGCATAGGACAGCTCAATTTCCCTGCCTCATTGCTGAGCTGGGACGTGGTGGTGCTCAACGGATACCTGCTGCTCAACCTTCACATCTGTGGCTACCTGCTTTACTCGCGATACCACAACCGTAAGCCGTCAAAGTGGTTTTACATCCCGTTTGTCTTCATTGCGATCGTCTGGGCGGTTTCCATCCACACCGTCACAGCCTTCCTCTATGTTGGGTTGGGCGGAAGGCCGTTCTGGAATTCCTCGATTGTAGGGCCGCGTTTCCTTGCCTCGGCATTCACCGCCGGTCCAGCTCTCATCATTTTGGCACTGCAAGTGATCCGTAAGGTCACTCTCTATCAGATTAGCGATAAGGCTTTGCTCACGCTACGCTCGATCGTGCAGGTGTCCATGATTATCAACGTTTTCCTCCTGCTCAATGAGTTGTTCAAGGAATTCTATACTCATTCGGCCCACGCCGCTTCAGCCAGGTATCTGTTCCTTGGCTTGCACGGGCATCACGCCTTGGTACCCTGGATCTGGACTGCCATCACCTTCAATGTGGTGGCCATGGTTTTATTGGCCCTGCCTGTCAGCCGCAGCCTGAAATGGCTCAATCTGACCTGTGTGCTTGCCATAGTAGGCATCTGGATCGAGAAGGGAATGGGCATGGTGATCCCCGGGTTCACGCCGACCACGCTCGGAGAGATGATAGAATACCAACCGTCTTCTAATGAGACGCTAGTTTGCTTAGGCATCTGGTCATTTGGCCTGTTATGTTATACGATTTTCCTGCGTATGGCCGTGCCGATCCTGCAAGGCAGGCTCTCGTTTGCCAACGAAGGTGGAAAGTGTCTGCCGCAATCGCAGGCTGGTCACACGTCCTGAGGCTATCATCTCATGAAGGCTCCCTCAACCGCCGATGCCCGTAAATCCCTCAACGAGCACGTTGCGGATAAAGGCATGGAGTTGTATGCCAAATACGGTCCCCAAATCGGTTGGAAGGTTCTTCAGAGCATCCTGCTAGACCGTTCTCAAGTGCGTTATCCGTGTGAAGTCGCCTTCACTGCGGAAGGACTGCAGGAAGGAGAGTTCGCGTGGGCGCGACCGAAGGGTGAAGCGCCAGAGCAAGGGTTTGTCATCCATGTTCACCCACTATTCATGACTCAACTTGGGATGGTGCCACACCTTGTCCTCTATCATTTGGTGGCGGTGAACTACGGAGACTTCGCTACCCCGGATGATGCGGAGACTTTCGGGGCCGCAGCACTGGGTATGCGGAAGGACGAGTATTACGATATCATTGTCGAACTGGCTGACCAACTTGCCGGTAGCGGAAGCGCCTGACCTTTTCCGGATTGCTGCGAGCCCCGGGGCTTGCTCATAGGGAATATATCACCAACCACTCCATATGAATGATCCAGATCAAGGCGATTCCGGGATGAATGTGGAGGAAAAGCTCGCGCGGCTGGAGCAACGACTCTCCAAACTTGAACGAATGTTAGGGGTTGCCGATGTCCGCAGGGATCATGTACAGGTTCCCGAGGGCCGTTCTATGCGAGCTGGTGGCGAGTTGGAGTTGGTGGTGGGACAGAACCTGTTTGCGCGTGTGGGCATTTTGGTCATGGCCATAGGCGTAGGATTGGCTTTATCTCTGACATGGCATGGAATGCCTGCTGTAATGCCTTCAGCGGTGGGATGGCTATTAGCTGCTGGTTTGCTGTTGTTAGCGGGACGATTGAATCAATCATTTCCCGTGATAGCCAGGGACTTGCGCCCTGCTGGAATGGCGCTGTTGTTCTTCGCGACGTTGCGATTGTGTTATTTCGGAGAGTCATGTGTATTGCCACATGATTCACTGGGTGCTTGGATGGCACTGGCGCTTGTGGTGCTCGTTAACCTTGCCATAGGCTGGTGCCGCAAGTCAGTGCAACTGACAGGATTTGCGATTTTGACTGGATATGCAGCTGCTCTGGCAGTTGGGAAACCATGGTTTATGATAGGGACGGTGACGATCATGGTATTGTTCTCCGCTGTCGCGTCCGTCAGGCGCGAGTGGCCATGGTTGCTGGTTTTTGCAACCCCAGGCGCATTTTTAACCTATCTGTTATGGGCAATCGGAAATCCGGCGATTGGAAACACGTTCGGGATCGTGAAGGACCATTCCGCCTCTGTATACGTCATGTTGGGGTGGATAGCCCTCATCGCGGTGGCTATGAGTATGCGTCGCCAACGCGATATCGAGATTCCAGCCGCACAGGTCAGCTCTGTTTTCAATTGTGGAGGTTATTTGTTGTTCATGCTACACACCTTTTTCGGACACTTGGAAACCTTCGCGGCTGCCAACGTGGTGGCGTCCGCTATACTGCTCGGAATCGCAGTGATGTTCTGGATCCGCGAGAGAAGCCGCTTTGCAACCTTTGTATACGCAATGACTGGCTACGGAGCCCTTAGCCTGGCGCTGATTAAAGCAAATTTCTACGGGGGACCCATTGTGTTCATCTGGCTTTCTGTTCAGAGTCTAGTGGTCGTGACCACGGCGATCTGGTTCCGCTCCCGTTTCATCGTCGTGGCCAATTTTCTGATATATCTGGCCATCGTCGTGAGTTACATGATTACGGTAGAGAAGGAAACCGGGATTAGCCTGGTATTCGGCATGGTGGCATTGGCCACTGCTCGCTCTCTGAAACTGCAGATGGGAAGGCTCGAACTGAAAACGGAGTTGATGCGCAACGCCTATCTGACTTGCGCGTTCGTTGTGTTCCCCTATGCGTTGTACCATCTGGTTACAAGCTCCTGGGTGGCTTTCTCATGGGTTGGAATAGCACTGCTCTATTATCTCATGAACCTGTTGACCAAAGCTCGCAAATACCGGTGGCTGGGGCACAATACACTGTTGCTGACAGTGATTTATGTTCTGGTTATGGGCGTCGGTAATTCACAGGGGACTCAGCGAATAGTCTCGTTTATCGTGCTGGGTGCGGTTCTGATGGTTGTGTCTTTACTGTTCACCGTGATCCGGGCGCGCCAGCATCGCATCGCATCCCCGGAACGGGACACAAAAAACGTCGATTCTGCCTCCCAAGAATGAAACTTTCATTATCTCTCCGAGTGATGGTTTTTTCCTCCGCGTGTCATGTTTTTTACTTGCAACTACTTGCCTTAACGTCACCATCTTGCGACTACTTATGAAAACCACACTCTCAATCACTCTGATCGCCGTAGCGTTTGCGCTAGGCATGAATTCCGCCTCTGCCGCAGATGCGGCGGCTATTTGGACCTCCAACTGCGCGTCCTGCCACGGGTCAGACGGCAAGGGTCAGACCACAATGGGTAAGAAGCAGAAGGTCGGTGACTATACCGACGCTGCCGCGCAAGCCAAATTTACCGATGAAGAGGCAGTCAAGGCCATCCTCGAAGGCAAGGGCAAGATGAAGGGCTTCAAGGACAAGGTCTCCGAAGCGGAAGCCAAGGATCTCGTCAAGCACGTGCGCGCCTTCAAGAAATAAAACTCTGCTAGCAGCTGCGGCTGTTTTTCCGGCGGGGTCTTGGCAACGAGGCCCCGCTTTTCAACAGATACATCCTTTGATATATATTATAGATTCATGCCCATGAGTGATAATTCCCCAGCCGTCACCAATCCTTCAGGCCGTTTGAGCAGACTGCGCAACTGGCTCAGTATGTCGGGAGCGGTGCTTTCTATTTCCGCTTTTTTCGCTTTTGTGCTGTTGTTTGCTGTGGATCTTTTCGCCGCACACGGTAACCCCTACATGGGAATCCTGGCTTATGTGGTGGCACCGACGTTCCTGATACTGGGTCTGGGCATTGTCCTATTAGGATACATTCTGGAAACCCGCAGGGTGCGCAGGGGGCTGAGTGATGACGATAGCCACCTGATCCTCCATGTCAATCTGGCGCGCAAGCGCGACCGTCGTCTTCTGGTCGGATTCGTTGGAGGTAGTCTGGGTTTTATCTTTCTCACCGCGTTAGGCAGTTATCAAACCTATCACCTAACCGAAGAAAATTCCTTTTGCGGAGAAACTTGTCACCTGCCGATGGATCCGCAATTCAAGGCCTATCAGCACTCGGCTCACGCTAGGGTAGCCTGCGTTTCCTGCCATGTGGGTCCCGGTGCCGGCAACTACATCCGTACCAAGGTCAGTGGCATACGCCAATTATACCATACCATCCTCGGTGATTTTAACCGTCCCATCCGGCTTCACAACGTTAACCAGCGTCCGGCCCAGGAAACCTGCCAGTCCTGCCACTGGTCGCAAAAACACACGGGTGATCTGCAGAAAACCTATAAGCACTTCCTCTCTGATGAAACCAACACGCCATTCACTGTGCAGATGGTTCTCAAGGTTGGTGGCAGTGACCCGGTTCATGGGCCGGTGGAAGGTATTCACTCCCACATGAACGTTTCTAATAAAATCGAATTTATTGCCACTGATGATGACCGGGCGAAGATTCCGTGGGTGCGTGTCACCGATACCAACGGTAAGGTCACGGAATACCGCACCGAGGATTTCAAGGATGATATTTCCAAATATCCTATCCGCAACATGGACTGTATGGACTGTCACAACCGTCCGTCCCATAAGTACATGACACCCAATGCTGCGGTTGACCAATCCATTGCGAACGGGCGGATAGATTCCACCATTCCGTGGGCCAAGGCCAAGGTGGTCAAGGCGCTGGTGCCTCCCTACGCCACGCGTGAGGAAGCGGAACAGAAGATCGAGAGCTACTTGCGTGGCGAGTACAAGGATGATAAGCGGGTAGATGCCCTGATCGCAGAAGCTAAAGCAATCTACAAGGTGAACTTCTTCCCTGAGATGAAGGCGGACTGGCGGGTGCATCCAGACCATATTGGACATAAGGACACGGCCGGATGCTTCCGCTGCCACGATGGAAAGCACAAGGCCATGGATGGCAAGAGTTCCATCAAGGGCAGTGATTGCACCGCGTGCCATATCATCGTTGCCCAAGGGGCTGGCAAACAATTGGAGAAGGTCACGCCCACCGGGGTGCCGTTTTTCCACATTGACTCAGAGTTTTCCGAACCTACCTGTTCAGAATGCCATAACGGTCAGGCTCAGGAATAATCCTGCTGGTTTTGCTCCTCCTTTATTGCTCATGGGTTGACTTGGCGCATTCCTGCGCCGAGCATCCCCGTCCCGTATCGACGCCATAGATCATGAAATTATCTCACTTCTGCCTCGCTATTCTTGTAGTGTCCACCACCGCCTGCAAGCGGGAACGTGAGGAAATCAAGACCTACCGCGTCGCCAAGGAGGCCGTTACCGTGCCAGCGCCTGCCGCTGATCCCAGTGCTGGAATGCCAGGCGGTATGCCAAATGCAGGCCCCGGTGCGGATCCTCATGCGGGTCTCACGCCGGAGCAGCTTGCTGCCGCGGCTGCTAAGGCCCCCCCCGAATCCTTCACCGACACGGCACCTGCCCATTGGAAAAAACAACCTCCCAGCCCGTTTCTGCTAGTGGGTTACGTTATCCAAGGGGGCGGCGGGTCCACTGCTGCGGTTTCCTTTTCCACCCTCCATCGTGCGCCAGGTGGTTTGTTAGCAAACATCAACCGCTGGCGCGGACAACTCGGCAAGGAACCTATCGACGAGGCTGCTCTCAAAGAAAACTCCCAGACCGTAAAAACTGTGTTTGGTGATGCTATGGTGGTGGAAATCGAAGGACTAGCTCCCAATGGAGATGCTACCAAGGACGGTCGTCTGATAGGAGCTATTGCCGAGCAGGGAGACAATGCCTGGTTCTTCAAATTGCGCGGTAACACCGCCCTCGCCTCCGCTGAAAAGGCTAACTTCATTCAGTGGATACAATCGGTGAAACCCGCCATCTCAGAAAACGCCTCGGCACCTGTTACTCCGCCCGCTTCATCCTCTAACAAATCTACCGATCCGCACGCGGCGCTTGCCACACCTGCGGATGATGGCAGCCTCACCTGGCAAGTCCCGGCAGGTTGGGTGCTTGCTCCTGCCGCGGGCTCTATGCGTTATGCCACCTTGAGCATCACTGGCGCGGATGGTGCCAAGGGCGAACTTGCCGTCTCCCATTTCCCGGGCGATGTAGGCGGTGACCTGAGCAACGTCAACCGCTGGCGTCAGCAGGTTGCACTGCCACTGGTGGGCGAGAAAGGTCTGGCCCCGCTCGTCAGCACTATAACCGCCGGTTCCCAAAAGATATCCGTGATTGACGTCACTGGTCCGGAAACACGTCTGGCAGCCGGGTGGGTCCGCCACGGCGAGGACACATGGTTTTTTAAATTCACCGGACCCGCCGCGCTTGTCGGCGCTGAAAAAGCAAAGTTCACGGCGTTTCTTGAGTCTGTGCGTTTCACCAAACCCGAATAATGCAAATCCTCAACCGATTGTTTGGAGTCCTCTCCTCCCTCCGTCTCACTGTCATCAGTATAGCTGCCGCCTTTGTGTTGGTCTTTGCGGGAACCCTGGCCCAGGTTCATGCAGGCTTATATTATGTGCAGGAGCAATACTTTCAGAGTTGGATGGTCATGTGGTCTCCGGCATCCGGTGCATATAAAATCCCCATATTCCCCGGTGGTCATTTGATAGGTGCTGTGCTGTTGATCAATCTGATCACCGCCCACATCCGGCGCTTCAGTTGGACATGGAGTAAGGCAGGCATCCAGCTCATTCACTTCGGACTCATTGTGATGCTGGCAGGTGGACTTGCCACTGACTTGTTCTCCGTCAACAGCTACATGCGCCTCAGGAAGGGAGAGACTAAAAATTATTCGGAGGACGCCATACGCATGGAGCTTGCCGTCATCGATGAGACGGACGCCTCAATCGATCAAGTCACCGCTATCCCTGGCGAGGTGCTTTCCAAGGGTGGAGAAATCACTCACGAGACACTGCCTTTCAAAATCATCATTCGCAGCTTTTTCGCCAATTCCAAACTCCGCAACGTTGGTCAGGAACAAGGAACCTCGTTGCCAGCGGCCAGCAACGGGATCGGCCAGCGGCTCTCCATCACCATTGCAGAGCCTACCACCAAGATAGACGAGCGCGATGTGATGAGCGCTGTGGTTGAAATTATTCCTAACAAAGGAGCGACGCTTGGTACCTGGCTCATTTCGGATGCGATGGCGGAGAGACAGGAATTTGATCTTGAGTCCCATCACTGGAGCCTCCAGATTAGACCAGCCCGATATTACAAACCTTACAGCCTGACGTTGCAGACTTTCACCCATGAGGTCTATCCGGGCACCATGACCCCTAAGAATTTCTCCAGCAAGGTCAATATAGTGGATCCTGAAGGCAAGAACTCCCGTCAGGTTGAGATTTGGATGAATCACCCGCTACGGCATGAGGGGGATACCTACTATCAATCCGGATTCGAGCCGGACGATAGTGGTACAGTGCTACAGGTCGTGCGCAATCCAAGCTATCAGGCTCCCTATGTCTCATGCATCATAGTTGCCATTGGCTTGATCATGCAGTTCACCCGCCACCTCACCGGCTTTGCACGCCGTGCCAAACCCCCTATTGTGCCATGAAGCGTCTCCTACCTTACATTTTTCTGTTAGCTTCCGTGCTATGGCTCGGTCTGTCGTGGGTGCCCCACACTCCCAAGCAAGGCGAGTTCGATCTCGGTGCGTTCAGCCGCATACCAGTGCTCGTTGGCGGACGCATCAAACCGCTCGACACAGTGGCCCGCAATTCGTTACTCATTATGCGCGGTAAACAAACCGTGTACATACCGGATGGCAAGACATTGGCAGCAACGCGCTGGCTGGCGGACACGCTGTTCGACGGGAAGGTGGCCGATACCTATCCGGTGTTTGCTGTGGCTAACCAGGAAGTGCTTGGCATGTTTGGCATGCCCCAGCAGGACAAGCGCTACTGCACCTTTGATGAACTGCGGAATTACCTGCCACAGATCGAGGAACAAGGCAAGGCGTCCTCGGAGACGGATAGCAAGGAGCGCACACCATTCCAGACTGCCATCTTCAACCTGCGCAACTCGCTCGTTCTATATCAACAACTTAAGAACAGTGTGCATCCGGAGGGCACGGTTGACTTCGCGAAGGAAATCAATACCTATGCCGAAACCATCTTTGCTGGAACCGCCTCCCTGAAAGAGGGTGCCACGCCCCTGGAAAAGGAGCGCATGAACCTGCTTAAAACTTCACTTGCCCGCTATCAGGCACAGACAGATAGCTCCTACATGCGCGTTGTGGCACCTCTGGCAGATGGTCAGGCTATGGACTGGCTCACCACTGGTGATGCGCTGATCCGTGTTGATTCACCAGAATCTATACCTGCCCCAGTCTCTGCATTTGCAGACATGGGCGATGCCTACCGCGCCGGAGACAACGTGGCATTTTCCAAGGTGACGAAGGAATATGCTGGTTGGCTCTCCATCCAGCATCCTGACTGGACATTGCGCTCGAACTATGAATTGCGGTTCAACCAGATGGAGCCATTCTATCAGAGTATGGTATTGTATGTCGGAGCGTTCCTATTGGCTTGCTGCTCATGGCTGGTTTGCCCCAAAGGCCTGCGTAAGACCGCATTCTTGATTCTTCTGCTGGCGCTTGTGGTCCATTCCTTCGGCATGTTCTCGCGCATGTGGCTGCAGGGCCGTCCCCCTGTCACTAATCTTTATTCCTCCGCCATCTTTGTCGGGTGGGGAGCTGTCGTCTTAGGGATTGTTATAGAACGCTTGTTCCGGGATGGTATTGGTATTGCCTGTTCCGGATTGGTTGGTTTCATCACGCTCATCATCGCCCACCATCTTGGTTCCAATGGTGATACTCTCGAAATGATGACCGCTGTGCTGGACAGCAATATCTGGTTAGCCACCCACGTGGTAGTTATCACTGCTGGTTATTCCGCCATGTTCCTCGCGGGATTCATAGCACTTGCATATGTCTTGCTGGGGTTGCTTACCAATCGGCTTACCAAAGAGACGGCCAAAACGCTCACTCGCATGGTTTATGGGGTGGTTTGTTTCGCCACGCTCTTCAGCTTCGTGGGCACTGTGTTAGGTGGCATCTGGGCGGACCAGTCATGGGGTCGCTTTTGGGGTTGGGATCCCAAGGAGAACGGCGCACTGCTTATCGTGCTGTGGTGCTCGCTCATCTTGCATGCCCGCTGGGGCGGCTTTATCCGCCAGCGTGGCTTGATCTGTATGGCTATCCTCGGCAATGTCATCACTTCCTTCTCATGGTTTGGCGTGAATATGCTGGGCGTGGGACTGCACTCTTACGGCTTTATGGACCAGGCGTTCCCTTGGCTGATAGGTTTCTGTATCAGCCAGGTTGCTATCGTTTTTTGCGCGCAGCTACCGTTAACCAGTTGGAAGAGTTTCGCTAAACAAGGGGGAGAATAGGCGAGCAATGGGCTCGCTGACGCATCGGCCACAGCGCGATGGGAAGATTTTCACGCTTCCAGCATGCGGAGAATATCGCTGTAGCGGTGGTGTTGCCATATGCCGAACTCGGGATGTCGGTTTAGCCGTTCTTTGTTAGACATGGGGCTCGGTATGCCGCAGAGGAAACGCGCGAGTTGCGCAGATGTGCCCAGAGCTACGTGGTTCATGGCCCGCAGCGCGGTCATGGCCTCCCATTCGTGGTCAGGGATCTCCGGTGTTCGCAGGGCTGCCAGCCTCAGATTATTTTCTCCAAGGCAGAGGTCGCAGTTGCCACAAGGCGGAGTGTTGTGGTGCCCGAAATATTTTGATAGAAAGACCGCGCGGCATTTGCGGGTTTCGGTGTAAGCGATCACGGATTGGATCCTATCGTGTTCGTAACGCGCCCGGGACTCGAAGCGCCGAGACATGTCGGCAATAATGCCGGTTATGCTTCCGTCCCAGGATTTGTCAGTTTGATAGATCTCACGCAGTCCTCGCTGTTCTAGGCGGATATCCCCAGCCTCGGCCAGAGATGTGATTAGCGCGCCCGCCTTTTGGCGTGAGATGCCGATCTTGTCTGAACTTTCCTGGAGTTTGAGGCGCAGCGAACCACGTTCGGATACTGCCTCCGCGAAAAGCTTCCTGATCATTGTTTTCTCCCGTGTGGGCCGTCCAGCGAGGATGCGGTCCATTGGAAGCAGCGGTTTGATCCGGAAGTCATCATACCACGCTCCGCAGCGCAGGATGATGCCAGCAAGTTCCAGACTGGCGAGCACAGTGCGCACGGTTTCCACGCGCATGTCGTTGCTGATTGAGAGTTCGTAAGGCGAGATCGCGAAGAGTCTGCCCGGACATGTGAGCCGCAGGATGCGGTCTAATAAATTCCTAAGTGCCTGCGGCGACGGAGTAGAGCCGTGCACGAAATTTTCCAGTGTGAGGGTGTCTTGTCGGCAAGCTAGCAGTTCGCAGCGCGCAGGCAGGCCGTCGCGCCCGCCCCGGCCGGTTTCCTGGCTATATCCTTCCAGACACTTGGGGAGATGATAGTGAATGACGGCCCGTATGTCCGGCTTGTCTATGCCCATACCAAAGGCGGTCGTGGCGACTACGACGCGCAGGGTGTTTTGCATGAAGGCGTCTTGAACCCGTGAGCGTAGCTCGGACGTGAGACCGGCATGATAACTTCCGGCGGAAACACCCTTTTTCTGCAGGAAAGTGGCGATGGACTCAGTGGCTTGCCGGGTGGTGGCATACACGATCACAGGACCAGCAATTTCCTGCAGTTTTTCTAACAATAATGCATCTCTTTTTTCCCCCTCACAAGCGGTGACATTGATCCGCAGGTTGGGACGGAGCACGCCGGTCCTGAAACAGGCCGCCATCGGGATGCGGAAACCCTTGCGAATGTCGCGGATCACTTGAGGTGTAGCCGTGGCCGTCAGGGCGAGAACCCGTTTCACTCTCATGCGGCGGGCCAGACTGGCGATTTTCAGATAGTCAGGGCGGAAGTTGTGACCCCATTCGGAGATGCAATGCGCCTCGTCGATTGCCATGAGCGGGATGTGGACATCTTTCAACCGTTGGCGGAATGCACTACCTGCCAGGCGTTCCGGCGAGAGGTAAAGCAGTCGGGTCGCGCCACTGGAGATTTGCGCGAATACTTCGTCGATTTCGTCGTCTGCCAGAGTCGAATCGATGCGTGCAGCGCCGATGCCGAGGCTATTGAGTTTTTCTACCTGGTCCTTCATCAGGGCGATTAAGGGGCTGACGACCAATGTCAAACCGTCTAGCAATAATGCTGGAAGCTGATAGCACAGCGATTTGCCGGAACCGGTGGGAAATACTGCCAGAGCAGAGCTTCCTGCCAGCAAGGCGAGTATCACATCTTCCTGCCCGCCGCGGAATGTCTCGATTCCGAAAGTCCCATGCAGTACCCGGCGTGCAGCCTCGGATTCTGTTGGGTATTCCATAGCGATGGTTTGGGTTCCTCGAGAGTCAATGGCAGCAGCAAGGAAGTTCCTTGGCGGGGTTTTTTGCTTCGGGTTTGGGTCCGTAGAACTCTGGAGGAATGGTGCCGTGTAGGCGCCATGCAAGAACCAGTGCAGTGATGAGTGCGAGTCCCCGACGCAGACGGTTCATGGCCACGGGACCGAGCATCGCTCGGATGCGGTGGAACTGGTGATGGGTGAGCCAAAGTAAGGGAACCGTACCCAGTCCGAAGGCAATGGAGAATTCCGCGCCCCTAATGGAAGATCCTGCCAACAGAGTGGCAGCGAACATAATATAAAGAGGCGTGCAGGGAAGCAGGGGAGTGAGAAACCCCATCGCCGCAGCACTGCCATAGGCGGGGAATCTCCAGGTCCTGAAACGGACGCGAGTTGTGAAACGTTTCAGCATGGCTGGATAAGGGATTTTCTTGTCCAGTCCTAAGGCCATGACTAACAAAGCTACCACCAGCATCCAGGGTAAAAGCACCGCAGGAGATGCGAAAAACCATTTGAGCGGCTGTTGGCCGATCGCTCCGCAAACAGCCCCAATGATGCCATAGGCAAACAAACGCGAGCCGTGATAGAGTGATGCTGCCGCTAGGCGCTCGCCCTCGGACTTTGCCAGGGTGCTCAATCCGCAGGCGAGCGGACCGCACATGCCCACGCAATGCAGGCTGGTGAAAAGGCCGAAAAGCAGTGCGGCGGGAATCGTGTTTTCCATAAACAGGAGTGGGGGGAGTATGGAACGGGGCTTGTCTATTAGTAATCTAACTAATATTCGGTGGCCTCATGTTTTAGTTCCATTTCCTCTGGGCCGTATTTGAGGGCAAAGTAGATGACTGAGCTACTGATAACGGTGAGAGCTACGAAGGTGATAACCAAATACATCCACGGATGTCGTGACAAGAATGCAAAGAGTGGTTTCATTCTGGAGCGGGTGTTATTTGTTCAAGGTATCGGGATTCGGTCCCAAGAAACGGACGGTCTTTTCCAGAGTGATATTGCCAGGGTTGGAATGGATTTCGAAAACCACATCCGAATTTCCGGAGTATGAGGCAACAGGCGCGACCACAATGCAGGATTCGGTAGTCTCCCCTAGGGCGTCCATGGTGAAGGTCAGGTCTGGGCCGCTGAGGTGATAGCCAGCAGGGGTTCCCTTGCCGAGCCGGATCGTCACATTGGCTGTTTCGTTGCGCTTGTTGACCAAGCGGATCCGGTAGATGTTGCGCACGGTCGTGGAGTCCACAAGGAAACCTGCCCCGCCAGCCCGAGTCACGCTGGCGTTGAAGGATCTGCCCCTGTTTGAAAATACCAGAGCCACAGCTGCAATCCCAATGGCTGTAAGGATGCAGTAGATATACACCCGGGGGCGCAACCAACGCTGCCCCTTACCCGCGAAATTGTTGAATGAATCATACCGGATCAATCCTTTGGGGCGGCCCACCTTGACCATGATATCATCGCATGCGTCGATGCAGGCGGTGCAACCTAGGCATTCGAGTTGCAGACCGTTGCGAATGTCAATACCGGTCGGGCAGACCTGCACGCAGCGGCGGCAATCGACGCAATCGCCTGTGGTCTTACCCACCACGCCGCGAGGTTCACCACGGACTGCGTCATAACCGACGTTGATGGTATCATCGTCGGTGAGTGCACTCTGGAGGCGCCCGTAGGGGCACATGATGATGCAGAACTGCTCGCGGAAATATCCGAAACAGAACCAGAGGGCTAGGGTCAGGAAGGTGACAATACCAAATGCGGTGGCATGCTCCAGAGGTCCCTGATGCATGAATCCGTAAAGCCGCCGCAACGAGACAAAGTAGGAAAGAAACACATGGGCAATGGCTGCGGCAACGAGCACGTAAAGTAGATGCTTGATGAAGCGTTTGAAAATTTTCCCGGGAGTCCACGGCGCGTTGGCGAGCTCGCGGCGGGCAGGTGCGTCACCTTCGATCCAGCGTTCAATACGCCTGTAGATGTGATCTAGAAAAACCGTATAGGGACAGGCCCAGCCGCACCAAATTCTCCCTAACAGTGATGTGATAAAAAACAGGGTGAAACCCATGCCCGTGATCGCGAAGAACAAGACCCACAGGTCCTGTGGCCACAGGGTGATGCCGAAGAGGTAGAACATCCGGTTCTCCACATCCAGAAACACCATGGGCTTGCCGTTGAGCGTGAGCCATGGCAGTGCGACGTATATGGCTATAAGGATGAAGCCCACCACTTGCCGGGCAAGGGTCCAGAATCCCCTAACATCCGCCGGGAAGAGGAAATACCGAGACCCATCATCGTTGATGGTGGTGAGGGAATCGAGGTTTGGTTGCTTGGGAGTCGCCATGCTGTTAGGCCTTGCTCGCGCGTCACACGTAATGCAGTTCGCGGGCCTTGGCATCGATGGAGGCCTCGTTGTCCAGTAATTCCTGAATGGGGTCCCAGCGGCCTGAGATAAGTGCGTCGCGGGCAGACTCCGGCATGGTCACCGGGACTTCCAGTCCGCCGGAGGTCGTAACACGCAGCTGGACTACATCGATAGTGACCATGGTGGAGGGATCTGCTTCAACCGCATCGCGCAATTGAGCTACATCTGCGGCGGAGGCGATCACGCAGGGTATGGCAAGCGTGGTAGAGTTGCCAAAGAAGATTTCAGCAAACGATTCGGCGATGATGCCGTTAAAGCCGTATTTCCGCAGCGATTGAGGGGCGTGTTCGCGGGAAGAGCCGCAGCCAAAGTTCACGCCTGCAATAAGTATGGAGGCCCCGCTAAAGCGTGAATCATTGAGCGGGTGACTCGTTTTATTGCCGTGCTCGTCGAAGCGCACATCATAAAACGCAAATTCGCCGAGACCATCGAAGGTGACGCACTTCATGAAGCGCGCCGGGATAATGCGGTCGGTGTCAACATCGGCGCCTAGGATGAATACAGCGCGTCCGGAAACTTGGGTGACGGGGTCAAGTGGCATGGCAGGTGAGGTATGTGCTGAACGGGTAGTTTATTCTAGGCGACGTTTGCCGGTTTTTCCAGATGGAATAGTTCGCGGGCGTCAGAAATGACGCCGTTGATCGCGGCTGCGGCAACCATCACGGGCGACATCAGCACCGTGCGGCCGGTGGAAGAACCCTGGCGCCCTTTGAAATTCCTATTGGATGATGATGCGCAAAGCTGGTCGCCCACGAGTTTGTCCGGGTTCATGGCTAGGCACATCGAGCAGCCTGCGTCGCGCCATTCGAATCCTGCGTTGGTGAAGATTTCCGGCAGTCCTTCTTGGGCACATTGGATGGCGACGATCTGAGAACCGGGGACGACAATGGCTTTCACACCAAGGGCTACGTGGTGGCCTTTGATGTATTTTGCCACCTCGCGGAAGTCTGAGATGCGGCCATTGGTGCACGAACCGATAAAGGCTACGTCGATTTTCACGCCTTTGATTGGTGTGCCTGCGGCTAGCTTCATGTAGGCTAGGGCTTCCTCAATGGATGCCTTTTGCCCCAGAGTGGTCGCTTTGGCGGGATCAGGGATGTTTTCAGAAATTGAAATTCCGTGGTCTGGGGAAATTCCCCAAGTGACGGACGGTTCGATCTCGGCGGCGTCGATACGCACGATGTCATCGTAATGCGTGTCCGGGTCAGAGGCGAACGATAGCCAGCGGGTGGCGGTGGTCTCAAAGTCGCTCATCTCCACGTAAGGGCGGCCTTGTAGATAGGATACGGTTTTGGCGTCCGGGTTCACATAGCCACAGCGCGCCCCGCCTTCGATGGACATGTTGCAGACGGTCATGCGTTCCTCCATGGACATGCGGTCAAAGACTTCACCTGCGTATTCGTATGCGTAACCGATGCCGCCCTTTGCTCCTAACAGGCGAATGATATGTAGAATCACATCTTTGGCGTAAACTCCAGGACGGAGATGGCCGTTTACCTCGATGCGGCGCACTTTGAGTGCTTCCAGCGCTAGGGTTTGAGTGGCCAGCACATCGCGAACCTGGGTGGTGCCGATGCCGAAGGCGATTGCCCCGAAGGCACCGTGAGTAGCGGTGTGGGAATCCCCGCAGGCAATCGTGGTGCCAGGCTGGGTGATGCCCTGTTCGGGTCCGACTACATGGACGATCCCCTGTTTCCCAGACGCGAGATCGAAATAAGTCACTCCAAAATCATCCACGTTCTTGCGCAGGGCTTGCATCATTTCTGCCGCTAGCGGGTCCTGCGGGGCATCCTGATTGATCGTGGGAACGATGTGATCCACCGTCGCGAATGTGCGTTTTGGGAATTTCACCTTCAGCCCAAGATCCCGGAGCATTCCGAAAGCTTGTGGCGAGGTCACCTCGTGGATGAGGTGGGTGCCGATGAAGAGTTGTGTGCGACCATCCGCGAGAGTCCCTACGTTGTGGGCATCCCAGACTTTTTGAAACAGGCTTTTTCCCATGGTAATAATCACGCCGTGGTTGTCGGCGGCAGAGGAAATTGCCTGCGGTGTTGTGGATTGTCAAAGCCGCATGCGCCCCACGTGGGAGAAACCTAGGCCCTGACCGGGCAGGGAGATTATCGGAGCTCGATGACGAGGCCGACGATGATGCCTCCCAGTCCCATCAAGGCCAAAAGAATGACCACTACTCTGATCCATTTTAGGGAACGCTTCGACTGCGGGGATTTTCCATCGACCCATTCTTCCCAAGAACTCGCTTGTTGGGGGGTGGAGCGGTGGTAATGACGTAAGGTCCCGGCAAATGGGGAGTCTTCACTATTAGAGGGTAGTCGTTTCATTGTTAATACAACCGGGGGGGGTGTATGTATTCACACTGAATAGAATATTTGAGTACCTAAGGGCATGTAGGACTTTTAGACAATACAACCCTGCTGAAGGAAAGCAATAAAATAAAGCAAAAACAAGCGATGGCCCTAGGGCGTTTGGTTTGAACCGCGCCAAGCCTTGATTTTGCGATATTTCAAATAGGGCTAGACAAAAGGGCACAAAAATGCAGGGATAGGCTCGTGTGCCAAATACTCGAT
>Ga0209697_10002919_pt1 | contig 23843 bp, 27 predicted proteins | sample AliMusrvi5mmetaG_FD_184115 | JGI IMG/M metagenome (GOLD analysis project Ga0209697, IMG submission 184115) | Freshwater lake bacterial and archeal communities from Alinen Mustajarvi, Finland, to study Microbial Dark Matter (Phase II) - Alinen... | ecosystem: Environmental > Aquatic > Freshwater...
CACTGGCCGTTTTTTAATGGCTACGGTAGCTTGTTGTTAATTTTTTATTGACATCAAAAGTGTCAACTACTTTTAGGCCGCTATGAAGGATGCCAAAAACCAGTCTGGTTTATTATTAATAATAACATTGATATATGAATCTGAGAGCCTACCATTTTCACCTTCTTGCCCTTTATTTTTTCCACCAACTGAAAAATCTGGGCACGGTGGGCCACCAATAAATCCTATCGTTTGATATTTTTCTTTTGCTTGCAAAATATCAATTGCCAAAGCACCTTTTTGATTAGTTAAAAATTCATTAATTGAATTTTGACTATATCCAAATAAAGGAGGTTTTTTATTCAAATGTTCTCGACTGAATTTATATGCATCCATAAAACTTGGGTTAATTTCGTTGACAAATGCAACATCAAAACCAGCATCCTCGAAACCCAGATCAAGAAATCCAGCTCCTGAAAAAAAAGAAAAAACAGCATGATTGTTCATAGTTAAATTATAGTTTACTGCTAGTTACAAGCTTAAGTTTGAGGGAATATGTAGTATTGATAACCTGATATACGAGATGACGGGTGACTGAGGGCGAAGTAAAGTTATATTTAAGTTTACTCCGATCACAGTTATTGATGAGTGGTCGCTGTTTGAATTTTTTGTGGGGTTAGGCGGTATCCCATTGCATGCATAATGGCATTCACCGTGCTAAATTGTGGACTGCCGTTATTCGAAAGAGCATTTTGAACACCCTTACGACTAAGACCGGAAATCTCAGCGATCCGGCTGACTCCTTTTACCCGACTCACTACTCGCAAGGATGACAAAAGGGATGCAGTATCGTTGCTCTCAGCATATTCATCGAAGAGTATATTAATATAATCGTCAACTTCTTCTGGATGATTACGAAGGTATTCTTCTTCAATATCGCTAATTGTTCTGTAGTTTCTCATCGGTAAAAGGCTCCTTCCCATTTTCTTGAGCATAGATTATTACACGTTTTAGTATCGTTTCCTCTGCCACTGATTAATTCCTTTTAGCTTATATGATGCGTACTATATTACGCACCCATGCTGAATACAATCCTTATCTTTATTCATTAGGTAAATAGATAAAACAAAGCAGGCAAAGTTGTTGACAGAATCTAGTCATCAGTTAAACGAATGCAGTCCTATTGCATTACCTTCACTATCGCCAATGATTGCAATGAAACCGTCTTTTCCAACACTCCATTTAGGGCGAAAAATAGTTCCGCCACTATTAACTGCTCGCTCGGCTATAATCTGGCAATCATCACAATGGAAATAGATCATATTCCCTTCAACCGATGGCTTCCTCATGGGATGTTTCATTAAAGCCCCCATTGCTCCAATACCGGGCATTTTTCCAGGGAAACGAAGCACTTCGAAGCTTCCATCTGTTAGCTCTGGTGTCAGTACACAATCAAACACTGCTTCGTAAAATGTCCTGGCTCGCACCATGTCTTCGACATAAATTTCAAACCAGGTAACTGGATTTCTAATGGCTTGCATAGCTAACTCAGTGGAATATTAATATTTAATGAAAGTTATTTTACAAATTGCACCGAACCAGGATATTTAGCCCCATAAGCTTCGGCTGTCAGTAAGGTGATACCCTCAACAATGGCTTGTGCAACCAAAAGACGGTCATAGGGATCTTTATGTATGGGTGGTAAAGTTCCAATAATTACAGCATGCTCACTAAGTATTGGCTCATTCTGTCAAAATCATCCGGTACGCTGATTTGTCCTGCCATAAAACCAAACCGTTTGATTTGAGTAGACTCTGGAGTATTAAGAGGAATTACTTTAACCATTGGCTTGCCCGCTTTAGCGATGACAAAGGATTCACCTTTTGCCGCTTGCTCCACTAGTCTGGATAGATGTGTTTTAGCATCGTGAATGTTGTAGGTATGCATAAATTTACGTATGTTTGACTTAGTTCAGTTGGGTTAGTTTACTACAGCTTAGGTAACTCGCAAAAAATAACCGCCACTAATTTGCATCAGATCCCCCTTAAAACTGATGTATGCTATAGACCTAATTTTACCGATCAAAACCAAAGATCATGATCAATTCGAACGCCGCTGGGGAATCCTCGAGAATCATTGGAGTACGACGCTTTTAAACACACAGGAAGTCACCTTGGAATGGGCAAAAACGATGACTTGGAAAGGCGAGTGTCCCGTTGTGAAGTGGCTGGAAACCACTTACCAAAAAGGGGTGAAACTATGTAAAAATGCATTTAAAGCTTTGGGCAACCGGATAGAACGGGATACCTTACTGCCAAAATAGTATGTGACTATCCAACCTCAAATTTAAGAATATAAAATGGAGGTTATTTTTTGCGAGTTACCTAATTAATAACGAACGTTACGTTTATAACTGCTTTCGTTACGTAAATAATAACGTACGTTACGTTTCTAGCTGCTTTCGTTACGTAAATAATAACGAACGTTACGTTTCTAACTGCTTTCGTTACGTAAATAATAACGTACGTTACGTAAGCGCTCAATTTTCGGCGTAATTCACAACACACAGCCGGTCATGTCAGACTATCCCGAGGATAACTTTTTTGGGATTACTGATGACATCGATAAAAAAAACACACGATCACGATTTTTGGAAACTTCACCTCGCGCAATGGCAGGACTCTGGATTATCCCAGGCAAGCTATTGTCGGCAGCAGGTATTGCATCCACACCAGTTTAGTTATTGGAAGCGCAAACTTTGGGTGGCTTGCAATCCGGTTGAGCTTGAGCCTAATGCGGGCTTTGCTCGGGTTCAGGTAGTCGCTTTTAGAGCTCTCTGAAGTTTATATTTATAGGCAGGCTATTGATTTTCGCAAATCCCATCGTGGACTCGGCGGCGATTGTTGAGACTGAACTCGGGCATAATCCGTTTGATGGTGGATTGTATGTTTTCACTAATAAGCACCACACTAAAATCAAATGTCTGTTCTGGGAAAACACCGGGTTTGTACTTTATTACAAGGCGTTGGTTGAGGATAGATTCAAGTGGCCGAAGGGAGATCAGGCTCTGATGACCTTAACGGGACAGCAGTTGAACTGGCTATTGGACGGTTACGATATTACCGTGATGAAAGGCCATAAAACTCGACATTATGAGTCTGTTTTTTAAAGAAAAACCAGCATTATTGATTGAAATAAAGTATAATATAGGCATGATTTTAAAGAACTTTCCTGCCTTAGAACACGATGATAGCTTGGCTTTTTTGTCGCCAGAGCTCATCGCTGATTTACTTGAAAAAGCGCAACGTGTCGATGAGTTAACGCAAACCGTTGAGCTTAAGTCTGAAGTCATTACTTCGCTCAAAAAACGTATTCAGATTTTGGAAGAAGCTCTGCGCTTAGCCAGAATCAAGCGCTTTTCACCCTCCAGTGAACAGTCCGGACAAGGTTCGTTATTTGATGATGCCGAAGTTGAGGCCACGATTGATTTTGAAACGGCAACGGATGAAACAGTCGACGATGTAGACTTCATTGAAGAGTGCGATGAAGTCGAAACACCTGAATCTAGCCAGCCTAAGCCAAAAAGAGGGCGTAAACCCTTTGCTAAAAACTTACCTCGCGAACAAATCTTTATCCGGTTGAGTGATGAAGAAAAAGTCGGTGCGGTGTCGGAAACATCTTGGCGCGTTATGGCGGCGAACTTTCAAGAGCTACGCTCGCCAACTGGATGATTCGTTTAGCCAGACCACTACAACCTCTCGTTAATCTTATCCGCGATCATCAACAGGCCGGTGACATCATTATGGCCGATGAAACCCGAATACAGGTACTCAAAGAACCCGGGCGACCGGCGACATCGAAAAAGTATATGTGGGTGACTCTTGGAGGACCACCTGAGCAACCCAGCGTGTTATTTGAATACGATCCATCCCGTGGTGAGGAAGTACCCTTGCGCCTGCTGGATGGTTTTCATGGTTATCTGCAAACCGATGGCTATGCCAGTTACAATGAGGTGTGCCGTATTAATCACATCACCCAACTGGGGTGTTGGGATCACGCGCGTCGCAAATTTAAAGAAGCCGTTGACGCGCAACCTAAACCGAAGAAAGGCAAGTCGCATAGAGTAACTAAAGCCGATCACCTCCTGCGTTTAATCAATAAACTCTATAGGGTTGAGCGGGAAATCAAAGTACTGAGTGCCGCTGAAAAGTTCCAGCAACGCTGCAAAAGAAGCCGACTTATTTTGGATGAAATAAAGAAGTACCTGGGTGATAATCAACACAAAGTACCCAAAGATGGCTTAACTGGAAAGGCTATGACTTATCTGAGCAATCAATGGGATAAGCTGATGATCTATTGTACGAATGGTGATCTTTCTATTAGCAATGTGCTGGCTGAAAACGCCATTCGTCCCTTTGTCATCGGTCGAAAGGCCTGGCTATTCTCTGATACGACCAAAGGAGCACAAGCCAGTGCGATTCATTACAGTTTAATTGAAACAGCTAAAGCCAATGGATTGGAACCCTATAGCTATTTAACTCAAGTGCTCAAGGCATTGCCTTATGCTGATACGGTAGAAAAGCTTGAAGCTTTGTTACCCTGGAATATTAAAAATACCGATTCTTCTGGGTAGGGGAAGTACGCGCTTTATTGAGCGCTTACTAACAATCAATAGAGTTTATGCACAATTAGCAGCGGTTAGCCGTTTGCCATCGTCGGGTCTGTACATTGACTAGTCCACAGACCGTTTGCATGACAGAAGTGTAGATCAAATGAGAGCAGCGAAGGCGGGTGGCAACAATTGCCCAATTTTTCACCCAACCAATGCAATGTTCTACCCTGACACGAATAGCACTGAGCTGAGAATTAAACTCTTCTTGTTGTTCAGTCAGTTCTTTACCCTTCAATTTTTCAAAGGGAATACAAACAGTTAAGCGTGGAACTTGTTGTTCAATGCCTGTTTCTGGATTGCAAACAGTGACCAAGCTGACTTGGCTGGCCATACCTTGATATCCTTTGTCGGCATCAACTTCGCAACCATCGGGCAACCTTTCCAAGGTTTTCACCTCATCACTGAGTTTTTTGTCGTGCATGGCTCCTGCATTTACATTTTAATTTGCGCTTAAGTTCGCGTTGCGCCTGTCTTTAATGATTTTACGAATTATCCGGCTTTAAGCGGGTAGCCGTTTTTTGCATTTAAAATAGCCTGACTTAACTGATAAACAGCCATCACATATAAAGGGCTATGGTTATAACGGGTGATAACATAAAAGTTGTCTAAACCAAGCCAAAGCTCTTCAGTTGTTGTTTGCCCTAAAGCCTCCTGTTCATAAGCCAGCAACTTTACTTTTGTATTTAAAGGCAAGGTAGTCGATATTTTTAAGTTAAGCGCTTCTAACTGGTCAAGCCCTAACGCTGGTTTAAGCTCATTATTCAAGGCTGTTTTATAGTTTTCTCCCGTTGCCGTAACAGGCACAGCAATCGCTTGACCAGTTTGCCACTGATGTTTAATAAAATAATTTGCCACACTGGCAATAACGTCACTATTATTATGCCAAATATCACGATGTCCATCGCCATCAAAGTCAACCGCATAGTTTCTAAAACTGCCAGGCATAAACTGTGGCGTACCCATAGCACCCGCATAAGAGCCGATAGGCTCTAAAGGATTAAGATGCTCCTCACGACACAACAACAAAAAGTTTTCTAACTCACCAAGAAAAAAGGGACTACGCGCAGGATAAGCAAATCCTAATGTAGATAATGCTTGAAGTACTTGGAAATTACCGGTCTTCTGACCATAAAAAGTTTCTACACCAATAATCGCGACAATAATTTCCGCAGGCACACCGGTCTGCTTTTCCACTGTCGCCAATGCGGCTGCATTGTCCTGCCAAAACGTTATCCCGCCTTTAATACGGGCATCCGTTATAAATATCTTCCGGTATTTATACCAAGGTAAAGCTTCTGCCGGGCTTGAGATTTTTTTGAGTATATCCTGGTTTATCTCGACACCCTGAAATAATTGCTCAATCTCGGCCTTATCAAATTGATGCATCACCACCATCTTATTAATGAAGGTAGTGACCAGATCAGCATCCTTTATATTAGCAGTGCAAGCGATCAACGCTAGACCCACTGCCAGCAAAATAGGTTTTAAGCTTGCTTTAACTAATTTTTTATTCATAACCATTAACTAAATTTTCTATGCGTATGAATTGACATTAAAATGCCAAAGCCCGCTAACAAGGTAACAATAGAAGTACCGCCATAACTAATGAGCGGCAAGGGCACTCCAACCACGGGCAGAACACCAATGACCATACCTATATTAACAAACACATAAACAAAAAAAGTAAATGCTAGGCTACTAGCCAATAACCGACTGTAACTATCCTGCGCTTGGGAAGCAATATATAAACAACGGGCAATGATCAATAAATATAAGGTTAACAAGCCCAAGCAACCCACTAAACCAAACTCTTCCGCAAACACAGCGAAAATGAAATCTGTAGAACTTTCGGGCAAAAAATCTAATTCTGATTGGGTACTACCCAACCAGCCTTTACCATAAATACCACCCGAACCTATGGCTATTTTTGATTGAATAATATGATAACCACGACCCAGAGGATCTGCCTCAGGATTTAAAAAGGTAAGCACACGATCACGTTGATAATCATGCATGAAATGCCAGATAATCGGAGTCAAAGCGGCTAACCCCGTCACAATAGCTGCTATAATCCACCAGGAAAGACCCGCAAAAAACAGCACGCCAGCACCTGAACTGGCAACCAATAAAGCCGTGCCTAAATCAGGCTGCTTAGCAATCAGTAAAGTAGGTATAACGATAAGGATGACCGCAACTAACAATTGTTTTGCCCTAGGAGGCAAGGGATATTCGGCTAAATACCAGGCAATCATCATAGGCGTAGTGATTTTAATCATTTCTGAAGGCTGAAAGCGAAAAAAGCCTAACTCAAGCCAGCGTTGCGCACCTTTACCTATCTGCCCCATGATTAATACAGCCACCAGTAAAACAATCCCAAAACCAAATAAAACACTGGAATAACGTTTGAATTGATAGGGATCAATATGAGCCAATACAATCATTAAAGTAAAAGCAAGTCCAACACGACTCAACTGACGCATTAAGACATCCATATTTTGACCACCTGCGCTATAAAGAATAACGAAACTGACTATCGAGGTCAGCAACAATCCTATAAACAAAGGAATATCAATATGCAGCTTTCTAAGAACATTCCCCAACACTGAAGGCGCTTCAAAGTGCTCATGACGTGTTTCAGTTTTCATATTTTTCCTGTAAGAATTGCCTGATAACCTCACCGGCTATTGGAGCAGCAACCGATCCGCCATGTCCACCATTTTCAACAACTACGGCGACCGCAATCTGGGGATCATCAACGGGTGCAAAAGACACAAAAAGAGCATGATCCCGATATTTAAAGTCGATGCTATTTTCATCATATTTTGCATTTTGCTTAATACCTAATACTTGTGCAGTCCCTGTTTTACCGGCAATTTGGTAGGTGATATTTTTATTGATACCTTTAGCTGTACCATGCTCACTATGCACAACATTGACCATGCCTTTAATCACCGAACTAACGTTTTCCTGTTTTAGGGGAATAGAGTAATTACTGCCCTCTGCTCCTGAGGCAGTCCCTTGCTGACCAACCATTTTATCAACCAAAAACGGCGTCATGACTTTACCGTTACTGGCTAATGTAGCAGTTGCTTTCGCTAACTGTAAAGGCGTGACTTGTAGATAACCTTGGCCGATACCGGTTATCAACGTCTCTCCCGGATACCACGCTTGATTTTTTCGGTCACGCTTCCACTCACGAGACGGTAATAAGCCCGACTTTTCACCCACAAGATCAATCCCTGTTTTTTCACCAAAACCAAATTTGTGTAAAAAAGTATACATATTATCGATACCCAACGCAGAGGCCAGCCGATAAAAATAAACATCACAAGACTCAGTAATCGCTCGAGTTAAGTCTACAGCACCGTGCCCACCTTTTTTCCAGTCTCGATACCGATGTGTCACCCCGGGTAACTGATAGAAGCCGGGACAGAAAAATTTTTGCCCCGCATTAATGACATCAAACTCAAGCCCGGCCAAGGCAATAAACGGTTTCATTGTAGAACCCGGGGGGTATAATCCACGCAACGCCCGATTATAAAGCGGTTGATTTTCAGACGATTGTAAAGCTTGATAAGCCTCGTTAGCGATACCCACCACGAAGGGATTAGGATCAAACCCAGGGCGACTAACAAACACTAAAACGCCGCCGGTTTTAACATCAATAGCCACCACAGCACCATTAAATGAACCTAAAGCATCATAAGCGGTTCTTTGCAAATCGATATCCAACGTTAAATAGAGATTAGCTCCTGGCTCAGGATTAACCTCCTTTAACGTATTCAGTAGACGTGCCTGAACATTGGTTTCTACCTCTGCATAACCCGTCTTACCATGTAATTGACTTTCATAAGAACTCTCTATACCTAGCTTACCAATATGAGAAGAGCCACGATATTCTGCTATCGGCAACTCCTTCAATTCTGCCTCATTAATACGTCCAACGTAACCTATAACATGGGCAGCCAAGTCACTATAAGGGTAATGCCGGACGAGTTGCCTATGAATGTCAACGCCCGGAAAATAAGGCATGGCGACGGCAAACGTTGCTAACTGCTCCTCACTCATACTAACCAGCAAAGGAGAACTGACAAATCGCTTTTGGCGTTTGCGTAATTTTTGATACTGCTCAATATCCTCATCGGATATAGCTAGCAGTTTTTGTAACCGCGATAGCGTATCCTCCATATTGGGCACTTGCTCAGGAATAATTTCCAAACTATAAGACGGCCTATTCTCGGCTAAGACCCTACCTTTTCGGTCAAAAATCATACCTCGGGTAGGTACTAAAGGAACGATCTTGATACTATTGTCTTTTGCCAATAATGAATAATGTTCGTGTCCCGCAACTTGCAAATAGACAAGCCGGATAATTAAACCCGCAGTTAAGAGACTAGCAAGAATGAACGCCGCAATAATCCGGTTTACAAATAAGCGCTTTTCCGATGAATGGTCTTTAATAGCATATAGACGCGACATGTGTTGCCAGATATTTTATTTTATAAATCTAAACAAACTGACAAAATGCATGAAGCCATAGACTAAAGGCCAGCATAACGTACCCGTAAAAACAGGCAGCCAGAATGAAGCATGTAACTGTGCGGGGTGTTGAAGATTCTTGATGAAAAACAGCAATAATTGAGATGATAATAGACAGAAAAAGATAAACAGGCCTTGCTGAAAAAACGGAAACTGGCGTAACCGGTTATGAAATTTAAGACACACATAAACAATCAGTGAATAGGCCAACGCATACTGACCCAACAACCGACCCGTTAGCTCATCCGTCAATAAGCCAAATGTCCAGGCATAAAAAATACCTACCCGCTCAGGCACTTTCAAAGTCCAATAAATCAACACTAAAAGCACCCAATCTGGATTTAATAAAGCCATTTCCTCCGATAGAGGCACTACTCTTAAGCACATCGCAAGCACTAGCGTTAATATAATTTGAAAATATCCAACCTGATTATTTAACCTCATCAGCATGATCCTCTTTATCGGTTATTGACTTTGTAATCAGAGGAACCGGCGCTGATTTACTCCAAACTATCATTAGCTCTCTATTATGATCCAGTAAAGCTTTTGGCGTTGCGGTAATCATAGCAAACGCTTTATCAGGTTGTGCAGTAAACTCATCGACCACCGCAACTGGGTAACCTTGCGGGAAAGTCCCTCCCAAACCGGAGGTTATCAGTAAATCACCCGGACGAATGTCAGCGTTACTGGGCAAGAACGGTAATACCAGTCGATTCAGTTGACCACTACCCATGGCAATAGTAAGTAAGCCGTTACGATTGACCTGAACAGGGATCGCGTGATTAGGATCGGTAATCAACATAATCTCAGAGGTAAACGGCAACGCTCTAAAAACCTGCCCAACAACACCATTTGCATCTAAAACAGGCTGCTGCGGGTGAACGCCAAAACGGGTTCCTTTGTTAACCACCACAATATGTTCGTAAGGCGCCATATTAACCGATAACAACTCCGCCACCAGCACCTGCTCCCCCAACTTAAACGAGTTTTCTAATAGCGCCCGTAAACGGATATTTTCCTTTTCCAAAGCCTCAAACTTAAGTAAACGCGATTGATGAATGACCTGCTCTTCACGCAACCGTTCATTTTCTAACTTTAATGCGCGATAAGTAATCACAAAGCGAGCCGCATGCTCAACGAGAGACGTCGGCAAATCGACCAGGTATTTTAAGGGATCAACAAGCACTGAAAGTGTGCTACGAACTTCATTTTGAGAACTTCTATACTCAGTCACAAGTAAAATAGTTGAAGCAATAACAGCCACTAACAAGCGGGTATTAATTGATGGCCCACTGGCAAAGATAAGTTTTATAGCAGCGCCTCGCGTAGTTGGTTAAAAAAAAGAGCTTAACTCTAAAAGGATATTACTCCAGTGAGAAAGTTGAAAGTCCTTTTTTGTCCAATAGCTCTAGCACCATCCCGCCGCCCCTTGCAACACAGGTTAACGGATCATCTGCGACATGAACCGGCAAGCCTATTTCCTCAGAAATAAGTAAATTGATGTTTTTTAATAAAGCCCCACCGCCTGTTAAATAAATACCCTGATTAGCCACATCCGCACCTAACTCAGGCGGCGTTTGTTCCAGAGCCACTTTGACTGCACTGACAATACCCGCTAAAGGCTCTTGTAGCGCTTCTAAAATTTCGTTGCTATTTAAAGAAAAACTGCGGGGTGCGCCTTCTGCCAAATTACGGCCTTTAACTTCAATCTCTTTAACCTCTTTACCAGGATAAGCCGAACCAATGGCTATCTTAATTTTCTCAGCAGTCACTTCGCCAATCAGAGTACCGTAGTTTTTCCGCACGTAGTTAATAATAGCCTCATCAAAGCGATCGCCGCCAATACGTACAGAACTAGAGTAAACAATACCATTTAACGAAATAACCGCCACTTCGGAAGTACCGGCACCAATATCCAGCACCATAGACCCGCACGCCTCATCGACAGGTAAACCCGCACCGATAGCCGCAGAAATAGGCTCCTCGATCAAATAGACTTCACGCGCCCCCGCCATCGAAGCCGATTCACGTATGGCACGACGTTCAACCTGAGTGGAGCCTGAAGGCACACAAATTAAAATACGTGGACTGGGACGTAACCAACGATTCTTTTTGTGAACCTTCTCAATAAAGAAACGCAACATGCGTTCAGTAATAGCAAAATCAGCAATAACTCCATCTTTAAGAGGACGAATGGCAGTAATATTGTTCGGCGTGCGCCCCAACATTAATTTTGCCTCGGCACCCACGGCGGCTATTGTCTTTACACCACGAATCTTATCTTCTTTGATAGCAACCACCGAAGGTTCATTCAGCACAATGCCTTGACCAGGAATATAAATCAGCGTGTTGGCCGTGCCTAGATCGATAGAAAGATCATTAGAGAAAAGACCGCGAATTCTTTTGAACATCTTTACCTGTTTCCTGTAGGAAATAAAAACTGTGATACTTTATCAATCAAGCCGGTATTTGGGCAAGCTATAAGTATCGTATTTGTAGTAATATACTCAGCAATGACAGAAGGTACAAGGTTAAAAACAAAGATCGTCTAACTGAAAACATCAATTTTTAACTACACCCCCTTTTCTGTCGCTTGACCTCACCGCGTTAGCAGAATAGCAATGCGTTAAACCGAATTAAACAGGGAGACAACCATGTCATTAACGGCAGATGATGTAACCCAAATTGCGCACTTGGCGCGTTTGGGAATTGACAAGCAAGATATCGACTCTTATACCAAGGATCTATCAGGCATATTAGACTTAATGACTCAAATGAGTGAGCTAAATACCGATAATGTTGACCCTATGGCACACCCAATGGATCAAGCACAACGCCTCAGAACAGATAGTATCTCAGAACACAATAATCGCGATAAGTTCATGTCCATTGCGCCACAGGCAGAAGCAGGACTTTATCTTGTACCTAAAGTGATTGAGTAAAGGAACCCCCCTAATCATGCATACGAAATCATTAACAGAATTGGCTCAAGGCTTACGCTCAGGTGAATTTTCCAGCGTAGAGCTGACCCAACATTTTTTAAAGCGAATCAAACAGTATCACGATTTAAACACTTATATCACCGTCACTGAAGAAATTGCCTTACAAAATGCTATCGCTGCGGATGCACGGCTCGCTAGCGGACAAGGTGCAGCACTCACAGGCATACCGATGGCTCAAAAAGACATCTTCTGTACTTTGGACATCAAAACCAGTTGTGGATCAAAAATGCTGGACAACTTCATTGCGCCCTATAACGCCACCGTCGTTGAGAAATTTAATCAAGCCGGTGCGGTGCTGCTAGGCAAACTCAATATGGATGAATTTGCCATGGGTTCATCGAATGAAACCAGTTATTACGGTGCCGTTAAAAATCCTTGGAACATTAACACCGTTCCAGGGGGGTCATCAGGCGGTTCGGGTGCGGCAGTTGCCTCACGATTAGCGTCCTGTGCAACGGGAACCGATACCGGTGGTTCAATACGCCAGCCAGCGGCTCATTGCGGCATTACGGGTTTAAAACCCACTTACGGGCGAGTATCCCGTTATGGCATGATTGCATATGCCTCCAGCCTGGATCAAGGTGGCCCCATGGCGCGTAGCGCAGAAGATGCAGCCATATTATTACAAACCATGGCCGGATTTGACCCAAAAGACTCCACTAGTGTGGACTTAAGCGTACCTGATTACAGTGCGGGATTGAATAACTCTCTGGCTGGATTAAAGATTGGCTTGCCTAAGGAATTCTTTAGCACTGATTTAAACAGTGATATGGCAGCAACCCTTAAAACCGCTATTAATGAATACCGTAAGCTAGGAGCAGAGATCAAAGAAGTATCCATGCCTAATCTTAAACTGGCTATTCCAGCTTACTATGTTATTGCACCAGCAGAATGTTCAGCGAATTTATCCCGTTTTGATGGCGTTCGTTTTGGCTACCGCTGCGAAAATCCAGTGGATTTAACTGATCTCTATACCCGCTCTCGTGGCGAAGGCTTTGGTAAAGAAGTAAAACGGCGCATTCTGATGGGTACTTATGCTTTATCCACCGGCTATTACGATGCTTATTATGTTAAAGCACAAAAAATTAGGCGACTCATCAGTGACGACTTTAAAAATGCCTTGACCGAAGTCGATGTCATCATGGGGCCGGTGACACCCACTCCGGCTTTTGGCATTGGTGAAAAAATAGCGGATCCTATAGAAATGTACTTATCGGATATTTATACCATTGCTATCAATCTGGCTGGCCTACCTGCTTTATCTATTCCCGCAGGCTTTATTAACGACCTGCCAGTAGGTCTACAAATCATTGGTAATTACTTTACCGAAGACCGTTTATTGAACATTGCCCATCAGTATCAACAAGTCACCGATTGGCATCAACACACGCCTAAAGGCTTTGAATAAGGAGATAACAATGGAATGGGAAACAGTAATCGGCTTAGAGATTCATACTCAACTCGCCACACAATCAAAAATATTTTCCGGTGCGTCAACCGCTTATGGTGCCGAACCCAATACTCAGGCGTGCGCTGTTGATTTAGGCTTACCCGGTGTTTTGCCGGTGTTAAACGAAGAGGCTGTACGCATGGCAGTCATCTTTGGTATGGCTATTGAAGCACACATTGCGCCTTATTCGGTGTTTGCCAGAAAAAACTACTTTTACCCTGACTTACCTAAAGGCTATCAAATTAGCCAAATGGATCATCCTATCGTAGGACAAGGGCACTTGGATATTGAGGTCGAGGGTGTCACTAAACGCATTGGTATAACCCGTGCCCACCTTGAGGAAGATGCGGGTAAGTCATTACATGAAAGCTTTCATGGCTTAACAGGCATCGATTTAAACCGTGCCGGAACACCGTTATTAGAAATCGTCTCAGAACCGGATATGCGTTCGGCTAAAGAAGCAGTCGCCTATATGCGCAAATTACATGAACTAGTGCGCTATTTAGGTATCTGTGATGGTAACATGCAAGAAGGTTCTTTCCGTTGCGATGCCAACGTCTCAGTACGCCCCAAAGGTCAACAAGCATTTGGCACACGCGCGGAAATCAAAAACATTAACTCATTTAAGTTTGTTGAGAAAGCCATTAATCATGAAATTGAACGGCAAATTGAGCTAATTGAGAATGGCGGTAAAGTCGTTCAGGAAACCCGCTTATACGATTCCGTTAAAGATGAAACCCGTTCTATGCGCAGCAAAGAAGAGGCTAACGACTACCGCTATTTTCCAGACCCTGACTTATTGCCCGTCCTGATTGATAAGGCGTTTAAAGCACAAATTAAAGCCAATTTACCCGAATTACCTCAGGCTAAAAAGCTTCGCTTTAAAACCGACTACCAATTAGATGAAGAAAGCGCGACTATTTTAACCACGTCACGTCCCTTAGCGGATTACTTTGAAGCCACGCTGAAGGCCTCACAGTCTGAGCCCAGGTTATGTGCCAATTGGATTACTGGTGATTTATCGGCGGCACTCAATAAAGCAGGACTAGAAATAACTGACTCCCTCATTAGCGATGAACGCTTAGCGGGTTTATTAAAGCGTATTAGCGACAATACTATTTCAGGAAAAATTGCTAAACAAGTCTTTGAAGTACTCTGGCAATCACCAGCCACCGCCGATGAAATCATTGCTGAACAAGGCTTAAAACAAATCACTGATACCGGTGCCATTGAAGCTATCATCGATAAGATCATTGCCGATAACCAAGGTCAGGTTGAGCAATACCGGAGTGGCAAAGATAAAGTATTCGCTTTCTTTGTAGGCCAGGTCATGAAAGAAATGAAGGGTAAAGCGAATCCCGCAGAAGTGAATAAGCTGTTAAAAAATAAACTACAAGGTTAAAAACAGCCTGCTTGAAATATATAAAAACGGGAACCTAAGCTCCCGTTTTTATTAGTCGTTAAATCAGCCCATTAAATCAGCATTACAATTATAAATGGTAAGCTGTTTCGCCATGCTCAGAAATATCCAAACCTTCACGCTCGGCTTCTTCGCTCACTCTTAAGCCTATTACAATATCAATTAATTTGAAGGCGATAAAAGACACTATACCCGACCAGACGATACAGATACTTACCCCCCAAAGTTGGCTGATAAACTGCGTTGAAAAGCTATACTCTGCGACCCCATTAGCAACATAATCCCATACGCCAGTACCCCCTAAGGCTGGATTTGCTACTACCGAAGTACCCAAAGCACCAATAATTCCACCAATCCCGTGAACACCAAATGCATCCAATGAATCATCATAACCCATAAGACTCTTCAGACTTGTCACCGCAATAAAACAGGCAACACCTGCAACCAAACCTAATACGATAGACCCCATTGGCCCCGCCCAACCACAGGCAGGCGTAATAGCCACTAATCCAGCAATCGCTCCAGACGCGCCACCCAACATACTTGGTTTACCACGAACAATCCATTCTGCCCCACTCCAGGCTAATGTAGCTGCAGCGCTGGCTAATAAGGTGTTAACAAAAACCAGGGCAGAAAGACCGTTCGCTTCTAAATTAGAACCTACGTTAAAACCAAACCAACCCACCCATAATAAAGAAGCACCCACCATTGTCATCGTGACACTATGTGGAGCAAGTGATTCTTTGTTATAACCAATACGTTTACCAACGATCAAACAGCCGACCAAGCCAGCAATACCCGCGTTAATATGAACAACCGTACCACCCGCAAAATCTAAAGCGCCTTTTTGAAATAGAAAACCTGCCGTAGCACCCGCAGTAGTACCCGCTGCGGCATCAGTATAGGCATCAGGACCTGCCCAATACCAAACCATGTGAGCCATGGGTAAATAAGCAAAAGTAAACCAGATTAACATAAACACTAATATTGCTGAAAACTTAACCCGCTCAGCAAAAGCACCGATAATCAAAGCCGGCGTGATGCCCGCAAACGTTAACTGAAATGCCACATAAATATATTCAGGAATATAAACCCCTTTAGTGAAGCTAGCCGCCATTGAGTCTGGTGTGATACCGAACAGAAACAGTTTACTAAATCCACCAATAAAAGGGCTACCTTCAGTGAAGGCAAGACTATAACCGTAAAGAGCCCATAGCACAGCCATCATAGAAAAAATAATAAATACCTGCATTAATACAGAAAGCATATTTTTTGCACGTACCATACCGCCATAAAATAAAGCTAACCCTGGAATAACCATCAGAATAACCAGAACGGTTGCTACAATCATCCAGGCGGTATCGCCTTTATTGATGCTAGGCGCAACTACTGCGGCGGGATCCGCCAACGCAAATCCGGCAAAACTGACCAAGGCAACAAAAATAACGCTATTTAATAACTGTTTCATAACTCCCCCGTACCAAGACTAAAGCGCTTCATCGCCGGTTTCACCGGTACGAATACGAACAACCTGTTCTAAATCGGTCACAAAAATCTTACCATCACCGATTTTTCCGGTGTTGGCTGCTTTAGTAATAGCTTCGACAGCCTGTGTCAGCAGTTGATCAGCAACCGCCACTTCAACTTTCGCTTTAGGCAAAAAATCAACCACATACTCCGCTCCACGATAGAGTTCAGTATGTCCTTTTTGACGACCAAAACCTTTTACCTCAGTTACGGTCACACCAGAAACCCCTATATCTGAAAGTGCCTCACGGACATCATCCAACTTAAACGGTTTAACAATAGCTGTTATCAATTTCATTTGATCCTCTCTCTTTAGTTTTAAAGTAACGATTCGAGATTACTTAAAGCAGAGAGTGTGCCAAGTATAATTTCATCATTATTTTTATTATCCAAGTACACGTAATAAGGTAATGTCAATAGGGTAATAAAAGAAACATCAATACAATGAAATGGGAATAATCGAGAGAACATCTTAACAATCCTGATCTTATAAGCATTTATATGCACCAGATCAGAGCGCAAGACACTTTACGTTCCATGATGGTGCAAAAACTTTGTTCAGACTATTTAACCAACATGAACCGAATTGAATGCATACTAAAAAAACTATTCGTCTGCTATCCCCAACTCCTTTATTTTACGGGTCAGTGTATTTCGACCATAACCCAATAAAAGAGAGGCTTCGTGACGACGTCCATGAGTAAAATCAAGAGCGGCTTTAATTAAAATGGCCTCAACGATTGGAATCGTCTGTTTTGCAACTTCCGGTTCTTTTATAAGCAGTTGCTGATCTATCCAGCTTCTCAATAACGCCTCCCAGTCAGCACCGGCATTATCTTTTTCGATAGGCGCACTCATTAATTCTGGCGGCAAATCATGTAAGTGAATTTCTCTACTGGATGCCATGACCGTTAACCAACGACAACTATTTTCTAATTGCCTAACATTTCCTGGCCACTCCAGTGTACTCAAATAAGCCTCGGCATCAGGCTTTAAAACTTTATTTTCAACTCCTAACTCTGAAGCTGCCTGTTGTAAAAAATGACGCAACAACAAAGGAATATCCTGCTTTCTCTCACGTAGAGCCGGAATATGGATGCGAATAACATTCAACCGATGAAATAAATCTTCTCGAAATCGTCCCTGCTCAACGAGAACCTCAAGATTTTGATGCGTAGCCGCAATAATACGCACATCCACCTTAACGGCTAAATGAGCCCCTACCGGGTAAAACTCACCATCAGCCAAAACCCGCAATAACCGGGTTTGTAATTCTGCGGGCATATCGCCTATTTCATCCAGAAAAAGAGTTCCCCCATTGGCTTGCTCAAAACGTCCTGCTCTGCGTGCTTGAGCGCCAGTAAAAGCCCCCTTCTCATGCCCAAACAACTCAGATTCCATCAAGTCTTTGGGAATAGCGGCCATATTTAAAGCAATAAAAGGACTTTTAGATCGGGGACTATGGCGGTGCAACGCCTTAGCCACTAACTCTTTACCCGTGCCGGATTCACCATTAATCAGTACAGTAATATGAGAACGTGCCAAACGACCAATCGCCCTAAAAACCTCTTGCATGGCCGGTGCTTCACCAATAATTTCGGGCGTTGGCTCACTAGCAGCAACAGCAAAACGAGAAGCATCGTTTTGCTGTTGCCGACCGTGTAAACAAGCACGCTGTGCCAGGCTAACAACCTCCTTAATATCAAACGGTTTCGGCAAATATTCGAAAGCACCGCCATGAAAAGCAGACACTGCGCTTTCCAAATCAGAATGAGCGGTCATGACAATCACCGGCAAGTTGGGATGACTCTGTTGAACCTTATCCAAAAGCTCTAAACCATCCATACCCGGCATCCGAATATCGGTTATCAAGGCATCCGGCAAATCACTTTCTAAAGCGCTTAGAAAATCCTGCCCGGCAGAGAAGGTGCGAGTAATAATATCTGCTTTTTGTAAAGCCTTCTCAACCACCCAACGTATCGATTTATCATCATCAACAATCCAGACAGTATCAGGTTTAGCCATGACCTAGCTCCATAGGCAAAAAAATTGAAAACATGGTCTTTCCCGGTTGACTATTACATTCTATTAAGCCGTTATGCTGAGTAATTAATGCTTGAGCAATCGACAACCCCAAACCAGTACCTTCTGCTCGTCCTGTGATCATAGGGTAAAATATCTGGTTCATCATATTGGCATCGATACCGGGTCCGGTATCGATAATGTCACATTTAACCGCTAATTTATAGTGTTTACGACCTACGTTCAGATGCCGATAGATACGTGTTTTAAAAATAATACGTCCCTTCCCTTCCATCGCCTGCACCGCATTTTTAGCAATATTTAAAATAGCTTGAATGAGCTGATCCTTGTCCGCAAAAATATCAGGAATACTCGGGTCGTAATCACTTTGGATGGTCAGACTACCTGTGGATTCGGCTTGAACCAATTGCCTGACTCTCTCTAACACCTCATGAATGTTAATCGCCTTTTTATTCGGCAATTTATTCGGCCCCAGCATCTTGTCCAACAATCCTTGTAGACGATCTGATTCAGCAATAATAATCTGGGTGTATTCTTTCAATTCTGGATCATCTAACTCCAAGTCCAACAATTGCGCCGCACCACGCAAACCACCTAAGGGATTTTTAATTTCATGAGCCAACCCCCTAACCAACAATCTAGCGGTATTCTGCTGAGTTAATAGTTGCTCTTCCTTAGAAATTCGTAAATGATTATCGACTTGTTGAAATTCAACTAATATTTCATTGACTTGCTCATTAACTAATAAAGGCGTAGCGCTGAAATTGGTCGTCACATTATGAGGCATCCGACTCAAGGTTAATGCCCGATCGACCAGAGGCTCCGCCATTGTTAACGACTGCCTCAAATTATGTAGCAATGCAGAATCAGATGCCTTAAATAATTCATCAGCATTTTGTCCTACTAAGTGATGGGCGCTATCAGCGAACAGGATCTCGCCTGCCGTGTTAATAAAAGTGAGTATTAATTCACGATCAAATAATAAGATCGCAGTATTCAGATGATCTAGCATTCGCTTATACATATTCTTTTTAATCAGTCTTTTTTTGATATAAAGATTTACAATGCTACAAGCAAGTTATAGACCAACTCCCATACAAAGGTTAGAAGTAGAAATAGTTTCTTATTTTACTCCTTATAAAAACAAAAATCGCACCAAAATAGGTCGCAACACAAACCGAAAAGATATTACAGAAGCCAACTCTCAGTAAAAATAATACTCCATGACTACCATCCGTTAGTTATCAAAGCGTCTCTCCACCCAATCCATCCAAACAGGAAATCCAGTTACCATATAAAATCCGTAGATGATTACCACTGCAATAGAAAAACCCAAAAGGGTAATCACAACCCTTAAAGTAATAGGCCAGCTCATTGATAAAGAAAAACGGTAGGCTAGTTCAGAAGCAAAAAACAATATAAAAAATACGATAATGCTTAAAAGTATATTCATTGCGACACCACCACACTCAAATAAATGCCAATTGATTAATTTTGACGGATTAACAACACCTAAAATGAGAGATTATATTAATCGATAAACTCAACTATATCTAGAAAAATAACCCATTGTTTTTAAATAAAAATCTGGGGGGGAGCTGGTTATTTTGGGTTTAAAATAGCTTTAACGACCCGTATAGCGGAATGTGAAGCGCCATTGGAATGGGTGTCTTCGGTAAAATCACCCGCAAAATAAATGCGGCCTTGTGGCTGTCTTAATGAATCAGAAAGACTATCAAAGCGCGATCTACCCACCGGCCACGAAGCAATAGCACGTGGATGATAACGATAAAAGGTCATTTGCTTGACGGATGATCTGAAACCAGGCCACTGTTTCTCAAAAGCCTCAGTCAGTGCTTCCTGAACATCCTCTGGCCCGCCACTCACCCTGCTATTGAAGCGGTCAGCATAAGCGCCATTAACCAGTAAGTTTAATATTGCATCTTTATGGGGTTCAGACTTTCCCTCATAAATAACACCCAACAGACCATCCGAAATAATAGGCAGAAGGCTGATGCCTTTTGTTTTCCAAAAGTGGCTGGCCTTATTATCTACCCGCACATGGGCAGTAAAATAGGAGCCACCCGATTGCGTTTGTATCGCTTCTTTTCTATCTTTAGACAGGGGTGGACTAAACTGAATATCATTCAGTCTGAATAAGGGTACAGTAGTGATGACGTACTTTGCACGATAAACTTGTTGTTGAAAAGTGCCTGTATCGGAGGTGGTGACTTCCACACCGGTGTCAGTCGATTTAATATGAGTGACGAGCTTATTAAGATGTATGTTGTCAGTACCGATAAAATTGGCTATGGCTTGTGCAGCCCGTTGATTACCACCCACTACATGATAAGGGGCTTGACCTTCCCCTGAAAGCAAATACCATTCTGCAATGCCATCCAGTGCGCTGATTTTAGTCCATGAGGTAGCAAACTCCGGTTCGGTTTGGATACGCACAAATTCTTGAGCTTTGGAAGATAGCCCGCTGGTTTCATGTATCCAGTCAGCAAATGACAGGTCGATTAGCGGTAACAGATTATTTGCCAAGGGATGCTGGTCAATCTGCTTATAAAGCCCGGTCATTTTTTGATCCCACTCTTTATAGGCTTTCATTTCATCAACACTCAGCACGGACGCGAGAAAGTCCTGATTGCTTTTATGAGTAAAGGGATAAAGTGTGCCTTGATAGTAAAAGCTTGAAAAACTGGTATAGAAAGTTTCCAGCGGAATTTTAAGCTCACGCATAAGATCAAGCGCCGGATTGCTTTCCCAAAATTCTTCTAACCCAACCTCTGCGTGAGCATTATCAGCATAATTAGCAGTACGGATACGCCCCCCGATATGTGGACTCATTTCCAGTATAACGGCTTTTTTACCTGCCTTTTTTAAATAATAGGCTGAACTTAAACCCGACAAACCTGCACCTACAATCAAAACATCAGGGCTATTTTTATCGGCACATACCCCGCCAGATCGACAACTAAGCAAGAGAATAAAAAGAGAGCGTAATAAAAAACGAGGCAGGCTTTTAAGAAAGGAGAATGTCATTCGAATCGCTATTGATTAAAGTTATATTTTAAGTTCATTAGAACCCAAAACGTTGTCTATGCAAAGATATGCTAGATCTAGCGGGCTTATCGTGTAATAACGACAGATCCACGTTTCTCACTCCAATTGCGTAAACTGTTAGCGTTGCAATAGAGCTTAGTTCATGGTCTTTGGCAATAGCATACCAGTTATTCGCATCTAATGGGAATGACTGAAAAAGCATATTTCCTTCACCTGCACCACAGTCAACAAATGCACCGCCTCCGACTGTAGTTGTACCACTGGGTGCCGCCACAGTTGATTCTGGATGTGCATTGGGATTTGAAGAAGCCTGCTCATATTGAGTTGTTATAGCTTGTAATCCAAGGAAGCGACTTTGAGCCGTTGAACTCCACTTAACTCCGATTGCATACGCAGTGATTGTCGCTGGACAGGAATTGATGTGATCCTTTGATGCCACAGACCAAGTACCCGCAGAAGCGGGGTATGAGGCTGTCAAATAGTTACCCACACCCATATAAGTGGTTTGTGCTCCACCGCCAGTCATGGCGTAATCAGAATCTACGCTGATTGAAGCAGTGGGGTGTGCAACTAATGTGGATACACTAGAAAAAACCTTAACATCAAGCCAATTATAGGGATCATAAACCGCAACCGCATAAACCGTGAGTATTGCCTTATCAGGCACTACAGCATCTTTGGCTTTAGCTGACCACTGGTTGTCGCCGATTGGGTAAGACGCGGTGAGTAACTCTCCATCCCCCTGACAAACCACTTTTGCTCCACCCGAAAGGATCTTGTAACCGTTAGGGACTTCGACAATGGATGTCGGATATTCAGTCTGGGTTGACGCTGCACAGAAAATGCGTACACTTAGAGGTGGGTTCAAGAAGCCTGGGAGTGCTGCTTTAAGTTGATCGTATCGAGACCCTACAGGCAGGAGTTTATAAATCGGCACAAGTGCATTATCACCAGCCCCAGTGTTGAAATCGATGAATACAGGAAAATCCGTGATTGTAGATTGCCAGTCAGCCAAAGTCGTTTTTGTGGTATTACCTCCAACAAGAATTAACGATGACGATGACTGGTAAGTTTCACTGGATTGCTGACTATCGTAAGAAAAACTTCCTCCCGTTTTAAAACTACCCACGACGCTTGCGTACGCGGCTGATAAGTCAGCTTTGAAGGTTTGATCTGAATACTGACTCTTAAATTGACTGTAAAGTGATAAAGAAGCCTTTGCCCCCATTAGGATACTCGATGTGTAGTGAGTACCATGTTTTTTATAAAACTCAGTAGGCGACATTAAACCTTTTAGATCTGCCTCAAAGGTTGGATCCAACAACCCATCCAGGTTATAGGGGAGAGTCAGGCTGTATAATTGCTGTTCAAAAGTATAAGTACCAAAAGAGTATGATTCGGTAGTATCCTCTGTCATATCAAAGGATGATTCCACTGTTCCAGAAAAACCGCCATAGCCGCCACCGGCTTGAAGGCTGGCAGTGATATGCTTCATGTAAGTATCCCGCCCCGAGCCGATAACCTGATCAGCTTTGGATATGTTTCCAACAGACACCATGAACCCTTTTGGGACGTTATAGTTTTTGGATAAAACGTGTACCTGTTCCCATTTTTCCGGGTCAGAGGGTAACTTAAGAAGCGATGTAATCGAATTCCAGTCTGCATAGGACGCTATCTTGGTGTTCACGCCCCCGCCAATCTTGTCGAGGCCCGGTAGTTGATTTTGTATTTGCGAAAAGGGCATATTAGTTCCTTTATTAATTAATAAATATTGATAGATATAACTTTTGAATTAAAAGTTATATCTATCAACTGGATTTACCGTGTGTATAAGTGTGTATAAAGTTAAGAATTACACTTCGACAAAAATTGATCTTAGCTGTTGGAGTGAGTTTTACAAAGTCTAATAGTACTTTATATTTTTTCAAGAATTACTCTTATATTGGAGAGATGGGAGGGTCTAACAATAAGCTTTAAGTTAAACTGTTGATGATTGTAGGGCGTTTTAATCTACAGAGAAATAGGCATCCTTCATAGCGGCCTAAAAGTAGTTGACACTTTTGATGTCAATAAAAAATTAACAACAAGCTACCGTAGCCATTAAAAAACGGCCAGTGACTTTAAAGATAAACGGCTTAGCTG
>Ga0209697_10002923_pt1 | contig 23823 bp, 20 predicted proteins | sample AliMusrvi5mmetaG_FD_184115 | JGI IMG/M metagenome (GOLD analysis project Ga0209697, IMG submission 184115) | Freshwater lake bacterial and archeal communities from Alinen Mustajarvi, Finland, to study Microbial Dark Matter (Phase II) - Alinen... | ecosystem: Environmental > Aquatic > Freshwater...
TCGTCCATTGAAGCCTCCTTTTCGTGTGCTTTGAGCGGTTCACGTTAAGGAGGCTTCTACATATTTCAGGAACTGTCAAACTCTGTGAGTCCCCCACCAAAGGTGGGGGATTACTCAAAAGAATTTATCTGCCTGGATTGCCGTCTTTGTAAGAGATAATCGGATTTCACCATGTGCTTCGCCGATGGCTTCAGATGCGTTGATTATCAGGTTCATGACAACCTGTTTGATCTGGGCGGCATCGCCTATAAATACCGGTATTCTGGGTGAACCATTAACTTTGAGAGTGACATTTTGAGGGAGGGTCTTCCTCAGCATGTCGACCATTTCAGTCACCAGCGACCACAAATGTACCTCGGTCTCCACAATTACAGCTTTCCCGGCATATGCCAGCATCTGCCGACATAGTTCGGCACCACGTTCAACTGCTTTTTCCATCACAGGAATGTGATCCTCAACATGTTCAAAATCCATCTTAACCAGAGAACAATATCCCATGATGATAGCCAGGATATTGTTGAAGTCGTGAGCAATGCCGCCGGCAAGAACACCAAGACTCTCCATTTTCTGGGCATGTAGCAGTTGGCGTTCAAGGCTCAGGCGCTCATCTTCCATCCTCTTACGATCAGCTTCACGAGCTAAATTATCAAGCGCGTAGCTGATATCCCTCGACATGTCAATCAGCAGGTTACGATTATCTTCATCAAAGAAGTCAGTCTCACTCGAATAGAGGGTGAGAGCACCCACCGCTTTCCCGTTTCTGTATAACGGCAAAGAGGCAGACGCACTCAAACCGTAATTTTTAGCACGCTCGTGCCACTGCGACGTGGACGAATTAACATAAAAATTCTGGCACCAAACCGGGTGTTTTTCGCGAATTGCAACGCCGGTTGGCCCTTGCCCGAAGGGGCTGTCGCTGTTAACAGAAATTTCAATGCCATTCAGATACTCATTACCAGAACCGCTGTTTGCTGCTACCTTGACCAACCCGGATGCAGTATCAACCAAGCCGATCCATGCCAGCTTCATGCCGCCAAATTGTACTGTGGCATGACAAATTTGTTGAAACAGTTCCTCTTCGTTTTTGCAGTGCACCATGGCCTGACTGCATGCGCTCAAAGCCGCATACAAGTTGCTCAGGCGTTGAATATTATGTTCCGCCAGTTTACGCTCCGTAACGTCCCTGATTATTACAACCGTACTGAGGTCATTGCCTCTCCGGTAGGTCGAGACATTGACCTCCATGGGAAACTCATTTCCATCAGTTTTCCGGCCAACTGTCTCATACGTTGATGGCACAGGCTTACCTTCTGCGCGTAGGGTTATGTATTTAAGAATTTGATCATGCTCAGAGGTGGCAATGAGGTTTAAGACAGGTAATGTGTTGATTTCGGTAAGATCTCCGAGGCCGAACAGCTGTCGATACGATGGATTCACAATAACATGGACGCCTTTACGGGAAACGCCAATTGCATCCGGGGAAGCTTCGAAAATTGATCGAGCAAGTCCTTCTGTGGCCATGATTTCTTCATTATGCTTTTGTTGAGTCAGGTCGGTAATTACTAAACTAAGCCCCCGATTGCCCGAAAGGTCGTAGGCATGACAAGAAATGAGAATCGGTACGAAAGTATCCGTATTGGATACCAAACTAATTTCAATGGAGCCATCTTCCAACAAACATTTTTCCAGCCAGCTCATGAAAAGGAATGTATGTGCGGGGGAAACGTGAGAGACAAAAAGTGTGCCGACCACTCTTTCAATCGGAATTTGCAACAAGGATGCCAGACGTTTATTGCAGTAAAGGATGGTGCCATCGGTACACAGGGTGGCAGCACCTTCATTCATGGTTTCAACCAGAATCCGGTACGGTGTCTCGGCCCCTTTGAGGGTGAACACCTGATCTCCATCCTCCCCGGATACCACAAAAGCGTCCACTTCGCCCTTACCAATGGCGTATAGAGTCTGTTGCGCCTCTTCAAGTCGGAAACGAAGGTGCTCAACTTCGGTCAGTCCCTTGTCCGGTTTGTCTGTAATAGTCATGCGTTACCTCTTCGTGCTTACATCCAGTCCCTGAATAATCCGCTCCGTCTGTGACATATCGCCAATAAACCTGCGCATTGGCAGTGGCAGTTCTTTGACCAGAGTTGGTGCGGCTACGATCTGTCGCTCCTTGGCAAGAGCCGGCTGCTGGTAGATATCAATTATCTCAATTTGACAGCGTCCAGCCAAATACTCGGAACAGATTTTTCTGACATTCTCAACTGCCCGCAAGGAATTGGATGTCATGCCACTCACGTAGAGCCGAAGAACATAATGATTCTTCTCCTTCTCACGAAGGGCACGTTCTAAAGTTTCTATCGTATCAACAGGCGGTGAGGAATCATTGGCCATTTTCTTTGTTTTCATCGCAACACCCCAATAATATCTAGTCAGCAGAGCGGTTTAATGTCAAGTCCCACCAGGACACGCTCGGTGTTGGAGAGATCACCGATGATCTTTGTTATCGGCTCAGGCAGGTGCCTCACCAAGGTAGGCAGAGCCAGTATCTGATCCCCCTTGGCCAGTTGCGGTTTTTCTAACAGGTCGATCACCTCAATATGATATTTCCCTTCCAAATGTTCTTCACAGATAAGTTTCAGGTTGTCGAAGGCGGTAATTGACCGTGGAGTCTGACCAGCGACGTATAATTTTAATTGCCAGCCTTTTGTTTCTATGGCTGATTTCCCCTTTCTATCCGGCATTTTCTTCTTTGCTCCACCTGTCATTTTCCACCTCTCTTGCCAGGTTTTGAACCACTTTTCTTCATCGAGACAAAGTCATCCGCCTTTCGAGTCTGAGCCATAGCCAGTGTTTCCTCATCAAGCACCTTTTGGTACAGGTTCTCTCTGTCTATTGCCTGATCCAGATCCTCTTTTTCAGCAGCGAGGCCGGTACGTAGTGCCGCAATTTGTGCCTCAATCACTTCTTTTTTCCGTTCAATATTGCGCTGTTTTTGCTCAATGTCTTGACTCCGCGCCAGTTTTTCCGCCTTTTCCCGTGCTACCTGGGCTATTCGAGCAGCGCCTGTCAATACACCAGACGAGCCGACATAGACATCACGAAGTTGGACGCCTTTGTCGGTCAAATAGAATTCCCTGATCTGGTTCGAGTGTTCCATACCTCTGGATTTAAGAATGTACAGCCCTCTGTTTCGCTCACCGTTAGCTTCAATTGCCTGCAACAGAAGCCAGGTATCCATCAGTGATGATATGCCTATTTCAGTGCGCTCCAGACTTCCATTCGCGGCGGTCAGGTCGGTGCATAACGCGGTGATACCCTTCATCTTCAGAAAATCAATCAGGCGGGATAACATCGACTTGACTTCATTCTCGCTGGCTGAGGTAACCAGATTGGAAATCGGATCGATGACGATGATTGCAGGGTTAAAAACTTCTATAGCCTTGTGCATGGAGACCAGATGCATTTCCAGTCCACACAGGGTCGGACGGGAGTTTCGGAATTCAAGCAGACCTTTCTTAACCCACTGTTCAAGGTCAATACCAATGGAACGCATATTACGGAGGATCTGAGTGCGGGATTCCTCGAAGGCGAAATAGAGACACCGTTCCCCGCGCCGGCAGGCGGCATCAACAAAATGAGCGGCTACACTTGATTTGCCACATCCGGAAGTTCCGGTTACCAGGATACTGCTCCCCTGGAAGTATCCTTTGCCTTCCATCATGGTATCAAGGCGGGGGATGCCGGTAGAGACACGTTTATTGGAAGCCGGATGGTCAAGACCAAGCGAAGAGATGGGCATGACTGAAAAACCTTGCTCGTCGATCAGGAACGGATATTCATTGGTGCCGTGGACAGAACCACGGTATTTAACTATCCGCAGGCGTCTTGTGGCAATCTGTTCAGACACCTTGTGAGAGAGAAATATTACACAATCGGCGACGTATTCTTCAAGCCCGAAACGGGTCAGGGTTCGCTCCCCTTGTTCGCCAGTCACAATGGCGGTAACCCCTTTTTCCTTCAGGAAGCTGAACAGCCGTTTTAACTCAGCCCGCAGGATTATCTCGTTGGAAAAACCGGAAAAAAGCATTTCAATGGTGTCAAGTGCTACCCGTTTTGCGCCAATGGAGTCAATGGCATATCCGAGGCGGATGAAGAGTCCATCCAGATTATACACTCCGGTTTCTTCAATTTCGCCTCGCTCGATTTGAACATAATCAAGAGAGAGTTTTTTATGGCTAACCAGATCATTCAGATCAAAACCGAGTGATGCAAAATTTGTAGTCAGTTCTTCAGACTTCTCTTCAAACGACATGTAGACGCCCGGTTCGTTATGCTCAATTGCTCCGCGCACCAAAAACTCCATGGCAAGCAAAGTTTTGCCGCATCCAGCACCACCGCAAACCAAAGTCGGACGCCCTTTGGGAAGACCGCCACCGGTAATCTCGTCCAGTCCTTTGATGCCGGTTAAACATTTCTGCAAGAGTGCAACTTCTGGTTTAACATTTTTTTTGAGTTTTGCCATGTGTGAACCCTCCTGGGATGTGCATAATTTTCATGAGTTCTTTTGGAAATCCTTCATCGCTTTTACAAATATAGGTAATGAACTACAATGGTAAGCCAATCCCTCCAGAATCACTACATAAGGTCAAGGAACATTCGTCACCGACCTGAAAACCATTTCACTTGCCTTAATAAGCACACCACCCATTGAGATGTCCTCCAATAGAGCATGATAGGCATTGCCGTCAAGTTCCATGAGGATATATTTCGTTACACCATCCTTCAGTCGCGTATATTGTCTTAGCTCCCCCATAGCTCTCTCCAATTCTTGATTTTCTCAACGACGATATGAGAAGTGTTCGGTAAGCATTATGATGCAGATAACCCATTCTTAATGATATAGGTATTGGGCGCTTTATGTATATCAGCATAATACTTTTTATTTTGTAGTATATACGGGTTCATTAATGTAGGAGACATCCTACAAGGAGAGTGGCACAAACCGGGGGCTGGGATCCTTATGATCGTAGTTCCAGTTTAGCAAACTCCATATGTTATCAGCAAGTTGAAAGTGTCAGCATAGGTCCCTATTCCGACGTACGAAACCTACTACCAGCAGGCCACTTATGTTTCAATCCGTTGGCAGGAAAACGACCCAAGCCGGTCAGACCACCGTTACGGTCACAAGTACCCATGCAAAAGTAACTGTAGTACAGGCTGCAATGCAAGAACTGACAAGGTTTTTCAAAGAACTTACCCGTGCTGCGGAGCAGTTGGGGGGAGCTGGGAGAGTCACCCTCATAGCGCAGAGGGCATTCAGGAAATTGTTGGCGTCGTTGCCACCTCTCCCTACACCGAAATTGCTACCATCAACCGGCTGAAACACAACCAACCGCCGTTTTTAGGATAAACGAACTGCAAACATCAGTCATTTCGAAACCACATTAACTGAAAATAGGTCCTAACAGTCAGATGTGTTACTAATCTATGTGTTTTGCACGGTATCAGCGAATTTCAAGCATACTTCTGTAACTTCAGGTACCTTTTTCATAAATGCATCAACTATGTGCGGATCAAGGTGATGTCCTCTGATATGCTTAATTTCCTCGATTGCCGCGTCAATTTGCCAGGCTTTTTTGTAGGGGCGTTCTGATGTAAGAGCATCAAACACATCAGCGACAGGTACAATTCTCCCAAAAAGTGGAATGTTACTCCCCTTAAGCTTGTTGGGATAGCCAGTTCCATCCCAACGTTCGTGATGGGTGAGTGCAATGATTGCCGCAGACTGCACAAGGCTATGCGAAGCTTAACATAAATGTTCCATTAGACTTCAAACCCCTACACTCTTTTTGCTATTCTGTTTCTATACGGGGTTCCAAACACTAATCCACGAAACCCAGTCTCCCTTCAATACGCTCTTTGATCAGCCAGGATCTGTGGCAACCTGAGCAGGAAAAATGTGCATTGTTATCAATAGCGAGTTTTAGTGAATCACTACAAGCGGGACATGACAGCTTCATTACAACTTCCAATACATCTTTAACTTGAACTGGCTTGTGAAGCACGGAGACGATAGGAGGGAGAGGGAGAGGGAGAGCAGCCACCTCCTCTGGGCTTGACGCAGTGACAACCACAATGGGGATCGGTTGCTTTAGTTGCTTTACTGTATCTGCAACCACAAATCCAGATACCAGAGGCAATTCGAGTTCAGTAATGATAGCATGAGCTCCCTTAGCAAGCTGTCCCAGCAATTCAATACCGTCTCTTACTGTCACAACGTCGTAGCCAACACTCGTTAACAGATTGGCCATGATCTTACGAGTCATAACATTGCTATCTGCAATTAGGATTTTCATAATGTCCACCCCTCCCAAGTGGTAAGAATCGTGACGCAACAATAAAAGAATGTCCCAAATATGGTCTGTCTAAATCTCATTCGTTAGTTTAGTCCTTCGATACACAACCAATGAGTTGTAGCGGACAAATTCCGCCGGTTCGGGATTAGAACCCCTGATTGTTCTTTGTAACAATATTCCTCAACATTTCCATAGAATTATACCTCAATTCGGAACTCTGCTCCCCCGTCTGTATTGCAGACCGTCAGTTGTCCATTCATATTCTGTTCGATAATCATCTTGGACATGTACAACCCGATACCGGTTCCCTTGTCCGGGCCACGGGTGGTGAAATAGGGATCAAATATCTTGGATATTATGTCATCAGGAATACCACCGCAATTGTCGCGGATATAAAGCACCGAACGCTCGTTCTCGTGAGCAATGCTGATGAAGATGCGAGGCCTGGGCACCTTATGTTCAGTACAGGCATCACAGGTATTAGAGATTATATTAAGCAGCACTTGTGAATATTCATTTTGGTAACCAATGACAGTTGCATCATCTTCTGTTTTAATTTCGACCTTGATATTATGGTGTTCAAGTGATGCGGAGACGAGTGACATGGCACTTCTGACTGCCTCGCTGATAAAAAATTCCTGTTTTACCTTGTTCAGCTTAAAAAAATTACGAAAGTCTTCGATTGTTTGAGACATATGCATGATATTTTCCATGACGTTCTGGATGTTACTATTCATCTCCTCACCGGAAAGTTTTCCCGATGCATATGCTGACTGTACAAACTGAATTATCAAGGAGATAGCATTGAGCGGTTGTCGCCACTGATGGGCGATGTTGTTAATCATCTCTCCTAAGGCAGCCATACTGTTTTGCTGGATCATTGCTTGGTCTTTACGGCGCAGTTCAGCTGTCCGTTGCGCCACCCGATCCTCAAGCTCGTCATTCAACGTTTTCAGCGCTTCATGGGTCCTTTTAAGCTCGGTGATGTCAATATTGACTCCGAGTACACGAACAGCCGTGCCTGCATCGTCATAGATTGCTCCTCCCTTTGCCGCAATCCAGCGGTACTCCCCTGAAGTGTGGAGACCACGAAATTCAAGGTCAAACGGTTCGTGCTTCGCTATGGCCTCATCGCAACGTGTCTCGACCTCGCCGATATCGTCCGGATGCACCCTGTCCCGCCAATCCTGAGAGGATTTAATTGTACCAGGCGGCAGGCCGTAAAGCTTGCTGAGTTCCGGCGTGAATTCCAATGATCCGGTATCCATATTCCAGTCCCATATACCGACAGTAGCGCTCTCCTGCGCCAGTCGCAGTCGCGCTTCATTCTCGCGTAGCGTATTTTCTGCCTGCTTTCGTTCGGTGATATCTCCGAAAACCGCGTATACTTCTGAAGGATATTTTTCGCCGGAACGAAACACCGGTACAGAATCAATACCGATCCAGCGGTACTCGTCCAACTTCGGATTAAACACACCCATAATTGCACTGCGAACCGGTAGCCCGGTACGCAAAGACACCATGATCGGATGTTCCACTCCTGGAAAAAGCTCGCCATTTTCGCGAATGGTATCGTGTTCCTCGGTAACGGAAGTATTCCCCAATAAATCCTCTTTGCTCTTACCCAAAATTCTTTCAGCCGCTGGATTCATGGAGATAACTTTTCCATCGACATCATGATGAACCACACCTTGCAACATAGTTTCCGACAACACTCGATGACGTTCTTCGCTCCTCTTTAAGGCGTCTTCAGCTTTTTTGCGTGCAGTAATGTCATAGTTAACACCCAGAAACCGTGTAGTTCGGCTATTTATCTCTTCACCATAGAGAAATCGTCCCTTGCCCGTCAGCCAGCGTTCTTGACCGTCGGTGCGCACAATGCGGAATTCCGAGTCAAACGTTCCAGTCTCTAAGGCTTTTTCCCAGTCAGCTTTCAATTTCACAACATCGGCGGGATGAACAAACTGGAAAAAGAGTTCCGGATTACCTTGAGAGATATCAGATTTAAGTCCCAATAAGTCGTACATGACGCTATTCCATCTACCTTCGCCAGTTAAGAGGTCAAATTCAAAGGTTCCAATAGAACTGACTTCGAGGATCATTCGCTTACGTTCATGGCTCTGCTTCAGCGCTTCCTCTGCCTGTTTCAACTCGGTAATATCTTCAGTTACAGAAATACCACCAATGATGTTTCCTTGTGTATCGCGCACCGGTGCACCAGAAGCTCTGGTAATCCAGTGTTTGCCACTGGACATCACTACCTTCAGTTCCATCGGCGGGATCACCCTGTTTTCCGAAACAGCGCGTTGCAATGGAAGTTCGGCGTCAGAGATCTCGCGGCCATCCAAAAAAAACTTTACTTTACGGCCTGGCGCATGAACGTCGAGAGCGGATGCTGATAAGTTGTCCTCTGTTGATACATTGAATTGTTCGAGTACGGCAGGATTTCCGGTGATGTGTTGGCATGTGATATCGTCTGAGAAACTGATACCGACTGGCACTGCTGCCATCAATGCTTCCAATCTCAGTTTGGCTTTAGCGAGCTCATTTTCAGTCTGTTTTCGCTCAGTGATGTCAATAACAACAGCACGACAATTCTTCCTTGTTTCGGAAACTATCGCCTCAATTTGCACAGAGAGTGGCGAATGATCTTGTTTTACGAAAACAACTTCACACGTTTTTTTGGTATCATTCGTAAATACCTTATCTAAAAAGTCATGGAACACCAGTCGCGTTTCGTCGGTAATAAAGGCATCAAGACGATTATTGGTCAACAAGCTGCGTTCGACTCTCAAAAATGCAGCTCCGGTCTGATTGACCTCATTGATAATTCCAACATGATCAAGATTGAAGTAGCCCGCAGGAGAGGAGTCATAGAGTTCTTGGTATGTTTCCAGAATGGCATCCCTCTCGGCAATTATTTGGCGGAGTTCTTCATTCTGCATTTCCAACTCGATCTGGTGGACTTCGAGTTCATGGACTAACCTCTGAGTCTCTTCATTCGTTCGGGGCGAAGGCTGTTTCGCCGTTTTTACCTGCAACAGTTCTTCAGCTTTGCGGCGCATTTCGACTGATGTTGACAGATTCTTGGCTTTGTTGGTTCCCATTGTAACCTCACTTGCCATGGACTTGATGAATACTTGTACCGGTGTGAACTGATCTGATTTATGTAGCATCTTATGTAACAAACAAAGCATAGTTAAATTATTTGAACTTACTCTAACCGATTCGATCACATCAGATATGATCTATTAAGTTACCCCGGTTGGTTCTTTTCCTGCTTTATCGTCTTCCCTCAGGTGCCTGAGTGTCTCCAGAATCACCGACGGCTCCATCGGTTTGTTAAAGTAGAAGGTTACACCCAGTGTAAGGGCAGACTGGAAGGTCTCCTTTCCGCCGTAGCCCGTTATGACGATCATTTTGGCCTGCGGTTGATGCTCTCGAATGCAGGCCAACACCTCCAGGCCCTCTCTGGAATTGGTTCCGGTAAGCCTTAAATCGGTAATGACGGCGAAGTAAGGGTTGGCTTTAATGTATGCAATCGCCTCGTCAAGCGTTTCGCATACATCCGCAACATATCCGTTTCCTTCTATCAGTCTTCGATAGGCGAACAGAACTGCCGTCTCGTCATCAACTATCAGTATTCTTGGTTGATCGTTTGTACTGCTCGAAGTGACTGCGGATAGCGGAGCTATTTCAGCGTTTATTATCACCATACGAAATACTCCTGCCGAATAGTGGTAACCAGTGTATTCATGGTGATCTCAAGTTCCATGCCATTATGGTTAGCAATATAACTATAATATATAATTGTAATTATTAGCGGAAGAGATGACTCTTTGTCTCATCAGTGAGATAAAGAGTCTCACTGATGAGACGGGAAAGGAATCTTTAGAGAGAGCAAACTACGGAGAAAATGTCAGTTGTTGATCTGTTTGAGTTTGCGATAGAGCGTGGCGCGAGAGATAGCGAGAAGCCTGGTTGTCTTGGCAACATCACCACCGGTTTGCTGCCATACTGAAGCGATGTGAGCCAGTTCAGATTCGTAAAGTGTCGTCAAATGAGGCTGCTTCGGACCATAGTCAGGCAGTGTAATCAGGCACGCAAAGTGCTCAGGTTTCAGAGTTGTCCCCTTGGAGAGAAGTAGAGCCCGTTCAAGAATGTTTTTCAACTCGCGGAGATTGCCGGGCCAGGTGTACTCTTTGAGTAACTGCATGATATCATCCGGAATTCTGATATCAGACGTTCCTGATGCTTGCAGCATAACGTCCGTAAGTTCGGGCAGGTCATTAAGGCGTTTCCGCAAAGGCGGAAGCTGGAGAACCATAAGGTTTATGCGGTAGAGCAGATCTCGCCGGAATTGTCCGTTTCGTACCATTTCGTCAATATCTCGATTTGTAGCGCAGATTAGACGGAAATCGCTTCTGAGAAGTTTGACATCGCCTAACCTGCGATAGGATTTATCCTCCAATACTTTCAAAAACTGGGCTTGTGCCGGCAGATCCATGTCGCCTATTTCGTCGAGGAACAAGGTTCCCCGGTTGGCGATGTCCAATAGTCCCTTGCGATCCTGATCGGCTGAGGTAAATGCACCGCGGATGTTGCCAAAGATCTCTCGGGCCAACAGCTCACCGCGCAGACTGGAACAGTTCACCTCGACAAATTCAAATTTAGAACGGGAACTGTTGCGATGAATCCAGGCAGCAAGCCTCCCTTTACCGGTACCGGTCTCTCCCACGATCAACACCGGACAATCATCAGAGGCGGCGATGCCAGCATGATCAAGAATTAAGCGCATTTTAGGGTCGTTACCGAATACCGTATCATCATCCAGTGGCCTGAGCCGTTGTCGGGCTACCTGCTGGCGTTTTAAAGTGCCAATCTCGAGGGCCTTGCGCAGGAATACCGCCAACCCGGCGTTATCGATCGGTTTGGTGAGAAAATTGTCGGCGCCGCAGCGCATGGCGTCCACCGCCAACGGGATGTCGCCGGCGCCGGTGGTTACAACAATCGGGGTGCTACTATCTGACATTCGAACTTTTTCTATAAAATCGATACCGTTGCCATCCGGAAGATTTATATCAAGAATAATAGCGTCGAAATGATCTGAGTTCAGGGCATTTTCGGCAGCGGCGAGATCAGCGGCCTCGGTAACCGAGTAGCCCTCCTGGGAAAAATACCTTACAAACCCGAAACGACAGGCCGCATCATCTTCGACCAGCATGATCCTTGGCTTCATACCTGCTCCTCCTTGGCAATAGGTATCCTTACCTCTGCAGTACAACCGGGCAGCGGATCGTTGTTCCAGATAATCACCCGCCCCCCCATGTTTTCGACAAAGTGCCGAACCAGTGCCAGTCCAAGGCCCGTGCCTCCTTTGCGGGTGCTGTAGAACGGCTCGAAGACATGGTTTATCAGGTCTGCCGGGATGCCGCATCCTCGGTCGCATACCCGTATTACTGCCATCTCTGGCGCTAAATGATCTGATTGCGAAACAGCCAGTTGCAACTCTACATCGCACCCCTTTGGGGAGTGCTGGATCGCATTTTCAAGAAGATTTGCTATGACCTGCTGTAGCTTGACGCTGTCTACGAGTATTTTGATACTGCCTGGTTCCGCACCCCATTCCGCGCTTATCCGATGCTCTTTTGCAACCCCTGAAAGTTCCATAAGCTTGATCGCATCCTTACAAACCTCATGGAGCGGCACTGGATACAAACTCGTTATTGGAATCGGCTTACCGAGTTCAAGCAGGTCGTTCATCAGGTGGGCCAGGCGGTTAACCTGAGCGCGAATGTGATTGATGTATGGTTCATATTCCGGATTATCGCCCACCCCCTTTTCTTTGAAAAGGGCCTCGGAAATAGAGAGGATGGCATTCAGCGGATTTCTGACTTCGTGGGCCATTCCACCGGCCAGTTGACCTATGGCAGCCAGTCGGCTCTGCTGAATGAGCATACGCTCCTTTTCTCGTAGAGTTTCTGTGGCCTGGAGGTGCCCGGCAGTCTCCTCCAGTAATTTTTTTTCCGCCAATTCCCGTTCAAGTATTTCGCCTTGGAGGAGATCAATTGAAACAGCCAGCTCTTTAGTCCTCTCTGCGACGCGTTGCTCCAGGTCACTTACATCCGTGTTGGTCCCAAACCACTGCTGCACGCAACCGGCGGTGTCCTTCAGCGGGATTATCCGCGTCAGGAACGGGCGGAAGACACCGTCGGCGCCGCGCAACGGGAATGTCATATCGAAGGGTTGACTGGTCGCGAGGGAAGCATGCCAGCGCTCCAGCACATTTGGCAGTTCGGCCGGGTCATGTACGCTCTGCCAGCCCCCTCCCTCCATCTGTTCCGGTGTTGTGCCGGTGTACTCATACCAGCGCCGGTTGTACCACGTTATGTAGCCGTCGCTGTTTGCCCACCATGCGAGGTTGGGGATGGAATCTGCCAGTGTGCGTAATTGCTCTTCGCTCTCACACAACGCCTGTTCAGCCAATTTCTGACTGGTGAGGTTGACTGCTGCAACGCCGATGCCGATGATTTCTCCGCCGGAGTACCGCAGAGGTTCATAGGTAAAATCAAGGAACAGCCGTTTACCGTTGCTGGTCACCCAGTGCGCAACATGCTCCTCATTCCCGGACTCCAGAACCCTTTGTTTGATTTCATTTATCCAGTCCACCTCTTCCGGGGCGAACAGGTCGGCATCTGTTTTTCCTATAATCTCATCCGTCCGCCAGGACTGCTGGTTATAGGCCCACTGGTAGACAAGGTTACGATCTTGTGTGGCAACCGAGACCGGTGAGTTTTTAAGTGCCAGCCGGAAACGTTCTTCGCTCTCTCTCAGGGCATCCTCAGCCAGTTTTCGGGCGGTGATGTCGTGATAGGTGCAAATCAGCCGGTGAATTTGGCCTCGCGCATCCATGATGGGCTCAACGCTTACCAACAGCCATTTGAGTTCCTGGCTCTCAGGCGCCTTTACGGCGACGAGTTTGTCCCTCACCGGCCCGCCCGTCAGTGCGGCTTTCCGCACTGGATGCTCATCCACATCCAGTAACGAGCCCTCTTCGTTAAATACTTTCCATTGCCCCCAGTCGCGTTCGTTGACGTTCATTATGCTAGAATCATCGTTCAGTTCGAATATCCGAAAAAAGGCTTGGTTGACTATCGTGAACTCACCAATCTCGTTGATCAGCGCCACAGCCGATTTAAGGTTCTGAATCAGCACACTGAACTGCTGTTCGCTCTCCCGCAGAGACATTGTGCGTTCGTCAACGCGCTGTTCGAGAAGATTATTGGCAGCTTGCAGCGCTAATTCGGCACATTTAAGCTCTTCAATGTCAGTGCACGTGCCAAACCATTTCAGAATTTCTCCTTTCGAGCCGAGCATCGGCTCGCCACGAGTCAGCCACCACCGATAAACTCCATCAGAACGCCGTATCCGGCATTCCAATGAGTAGTGATCGTTATGTTGCGTCGCTCTCTGCCATGCATCCCAGGCCCGCTGCTTGTCATCTGGATGAAAAGGTGTGATCCAGCCATGGCCGTAACTTTCCTCAATTGTCAGGCCCGTGTAGTCCATCCATTGCTGATTGAAATAGATGTTACCGCCATCTGGCAGGGTAGCCCAGACAATCTGCGGCACGGCCTCCGCCAGAGAGAGGAATTCTTTCTCGCTCAAGAGCAGCGCTCTCTCCGACTGTTGGCGCAAATCTTCCTCGGCCTGCTTGCGTTCGGTAATGTCAAGCATGACCCCGTACTGGCGCTGCGGTTCGTTATTCGCGCTGTATTCGGTTTCTCCGCAGGCTTCCAGCCAGCGAACCGTTCCGTCGGGCCACCTGGTGCGGAATTCGGTGGTAAAGACGGTTCCTCCGTTCATGCTTTCCTGAATCCGTTTCTGGACAGCCTCAAAGTCATCTGGATGCACCCTGTTTGCCCATGACAGGTAACTTGGCTGCACCTCTCCCGGCGCATAGCCCATCATCCGGTGATGCATTTCATTCCAGATCACGGCGCCGCTCGGAACATGCCAGTCCCATGTCGCCATTTTTGCCGCATCAAGCGCCAGGCGCAGGCGTTCCTCTTTTTGAAACAGCTCCTTCTCGGCCTGTTTACGCTCGGTGATGTCCATTATTACACCAATCATACGGCTGGACTTACCATCGCTCTCATATTGATACACACCCTTGGTTTCAACCCAGTGCATGCTGCCATCGGGCCAGATGATTCGATACTGCACCTCAAGTGGTTTGCGCTCCTGCATGCAACGGAGTGACTCCTCTTCGATGCGCAACTGGTCATCCGGGTGAATGCGATCAGTCCACCTTCTCTGGCTGTGTTCCGTAGTAGTAGTAATGGTAGTAATAGCCGGGGCATAGCCGAAGATTGCCTCATGGGTCTGTGTCCAGAGAAGCGTGCCCTTTGCAATATTTAAGTCAAACATGCCAATCCGGGTGGCACTGACCGCCAGGGCAAGCCGCTCTTCGCTTATCCTGATAGCCTTTTCTGACTGCTTTGATCTCTCCCACAGATCCTGCAGCTCCTGATTCTGACTCTGGAGCTCTTCGCTTTGCACCTGGAGTTCTTCACTGGCAACCTGAAGTTCTTCATTTACAACCTGGAGGTGGCTATAGGCTGACTGGAGACGCACTTCACTCAGTTGCAGCTCCAATTCTGCCGTTTTGCGACTGGTAATGTCGGAAAGATTCACAACACAGCCGATGTCCCGGTTCTGAAAGCTTTTCAGAGTGGTCGCATTCAGGAGCAGATTAAATATTTGTTTGTCGTCTCTTTTGAATTCAACCTCGATGCTTGTAATATTGCCTGTACGCTTAAGATGTACGATAGAAAACTTCTTGCCTGTTTCAGTAATTTGTAACGGAAATATTTTGTTAAACTCTTTCATCAGTGGGTTTGTACCGCACAGTACATGCGCTGATTGGCTGGCCCGTATGATCTTTCCCTTAGTATCACACACGATCATCACTTCGCGTGACTGCTCGATAATTGAGGTGGAGAATTTCTCTGACGCCAATATTTCTGTATTACGTCGCTGAAGTGTAAGGTCAGTAATTACAACACTTATCCCCTGGGTGCCGGAGATGTCATTGGTGCAACACGACATAAACACCGGAATGGGGTTCCCCGTCACTGTCTTCAGAACAATTTCTTCAGATATGGACTCCTGAGTACAATTCTCCAGCAGAGCGGCATAGATGAGATGATCCTTCGATTCAACATATGAGCCCAGATTCGTCCCGATAAGATGTCCCAACGAAATTTTAAGCATGGAAGACAAGCGTTTATTGCAGTAAAGGATGGTGCCATCGGCAGCGAGGGTAGCGGCTCCTTCGTTCATAGATTCAACAAGGATACGGTAGGGGAGTTCAGCTCCTTTGAGAGTATAGACCTGCTTCTCTCCATCAGGTCCGGAAACTACAAAGGCATCAACTTCACCGCTGCCAAGAGCCCGCAGGGTTTCTTCCGCCTCATCCAGGCGTAAACGGAGCTTTTCATTTTCAACCAAAAGTTCTTTTGCAGTTTTTGTTGCAGAAGTCATCACATCACCTCGTTGACCGAACATCCAGTCCCAGAAGTATTCGTTCGGTCTGCGACATGTCACCTATGAATTTGCGCAGTGGTGGTGGAAGTTCTTTAACCAGGGTAGGAGCGGCAACTATCAGCCCTTCTTCTGCAAAGATCGGCTGTTTGTAGATGTCGATTATTTCCAGTTGATAGCGGCCCTCCAGATGTTCCGCACAGATTTTACGAATATTATCGACTGCTCTCAAGGAATTTGGGGTCATGCCGCTCACATAAAGTCGAAGAACATAATTGCCTTTATCCTTCTCTTGCAGCGCCAGTTCAAAATCTTTTGTTGAATCCAGAAAAGATGCTGGAGCATCCTGCAGTTTCTTTTTACTCATCGGTCTTCACCATGCTTTCACTTACGCAAGAGGTTTGATGTCAAGTCCTACCAGCACGCGCTCTGTATTGGAAAGATCCCCGATGATTTTCTTTATCGGTTCGGGAAGTTTCCGTACAAGAGTCGGAATAGCCAGAATCTGGTCTCCATCGGCCAGTTGGGGATTCACCAGAAGGTCTACCACCTCGATACTAAACTTTCCTTCAAGATGTTCTTCACATATCCGCTTCAGGTTGGCAAAGGCCGTAAGTGATTTAGGCGTCTGACCAGCAACATACAGCCGCAACTGCCAGCCGATTTCAAGGTTTTCAGATTTGGTCTTCTTCTTTGCTCCAGCGGTCATTTGCCTACCTTCTTCCCGGTTTTGATGGCTTTTCCCTTTTGAGGTTGCTGTTTATCTGCTTTTCGTGACCGTGCCATGGACTGGCTTTCTTCAGACAATACCTGTTGGTGCAGTTTTTCCCTGGCAATTGCTCGCTCCAGATCATCCTTTTCTGCTTCGAAGCTGGTGCGAAGTGCCTCAATCTGTGCTTCGATTACCGCCTTCCTCCGTTCTATGTCGCGTTGTTTGCGTTCGATCTCCTGATTACGCTCCAGGGTTTCACCCTTTTCCTTTGCCTCCTGTGCTACCCTGCCGGCACCGGTCAATACCCCGCCTGAACCTACATAGACATCTTGGAGTATCGCACCATTGTCAGTCAGTCGGTACTCCCTGACCTGGTTTGAATGCTCCATGCCTCGGGATTTGAGGATATACAGGCCACGATTGCGTTCACCACTCCCCTCGATCACCTGCAAAAGGAGCCAGGTATCCATCAGTGATGATATGCCGATATCAGTACGCTCCAGACTGCTAACGACGGACGTCAGGTCGGTGCAGAAGGCGGTGATGCCTTTCATTTTCAGGAAATCGATCAGGCGGGAGAGCATGGACTTGACCTCCATCTCGCTCGCCGCAGCAACCAGATTGGAGATGGGATCAACTACAACGATGGTTGGCTTGAACGCTTCAATCGCCTTGTGCATGGTCACCAGGTGCATCTCAAGACCGTAAAGACTCGGGCGGGAGTTGCGAAATTCCAGTAGCCCTTTGTTCACCCACTGTTCCAGGTCTATGCCGATGGATCTCATATTGCGAATAATCTGATTGCGGGACTCCTCAAAGGCGAAATAGAGGCAGCGCTCGCCACGGCGACAGGCGGCATCGATGAAGTGAGCGGCCATGCTCGATTTACCAGTTCCAGCAGTCCCTGTGACAAGGATACTGCTGCCCCGGAAGTAACCTTTTTCTCCCAGCATGGTGTCAAGGCGCGGAATTCCGGAAGAAACCCGCTCGCTGGAAGCAGCATGATCGAGGCCAATGGAGGAGATCGGCATGACCGAAAACCCCTGTTCATCAATCAGAAACGGGTATTCGTTGGTGCCGTGGGCGGAACCGCGATACTTGACAATGCGCATGCGGCGAGTAGCTATCTGCTGGTCTACTTTGTGGTTGAGGAAGATGACGCAGTCGGCCACGTATTCTTCCAGACCGAAGCGTGTCAGGCTCTTTTCCCCCTGTTCGCCGGTTATGACAGCAGTGACACCTTTTAATTTGAGGAAACCGAATAGCCGTCGCAACTCGGCTCGCAGAATTACTTCGTTAGAAAAGCCGGAAAAAAGGGCCTCGACTGTGTCCAGTGCAACTCGCTTGGCCCCGATGGAATCAATTGCGTGACCGATGCGGATGAAGAGCCCTTCCAAGTCATACTCACCGGTCTCTTCGATCTCGCTTCGATCTATGTGAATGTAGTTGAGTACTATTTTTTTATCAACAGCAAGCGCATTCAGATCGAATCCGAGTGAGGCGAAGTTTTTAGTCAGTTCCTCGGTTTTCTCTTCGAAAGATATGTAGACACCCGGTTCGCCGAATTCAGTTGCACCGCGTATCAAAAATTCCATGGTCAGCAGGGTCTTTCCACAACCTGTCCCGCCGCAAACCAAGGTTGGCCGCCCCTGAGGGAGACCTCCACCAGTGATCTCGTCAAGCCCCTTGATGCCGGTTGGGCATTTTTGTAACGCTTCTAACTGTTTTACATGTTTGTTCGTCTTGGCCATGTGAATCCTCCAGAGGGAGTTAATAATCAAATGTAATCGGTATTGATGCAGCCGTGGCTTCACACTCTTCAGGAACAAAAAACGGCGAGCTGAAAAAGCTGCAACGCCGATTGTAGAAGTCATTCAGATGGGTTATGAAATGTATGTGCTTATCATGTCAGAAGGTTGGGTTATCTGAGTTCTCTCGCTAACGTACACTTGACAATGGTATTAGTTCGACCTGTTTTGTCAGTGTAACATGTTTCAAAAGATATTCAACGCGTATACAAGAAACCACCATATATGACGTAAACGTTGCTGTTGACGGATTCCATTGACGTTTTATGCTCATCTCGCATTTTCTTCTCCGTTTATATCTGTACTATGGAGAGCGATCCATTCCGGGGGCTGGCGGTTCTATGCCGCCGCTTTTAACTCCGTTGGCTCGTCAGACCTCATACCAGGGTTCCATTTGCAGAAGGTTTCACGCAGGTCACCGTTCAAAACATGCACTCTTGTTTGCAACAACAGATGTGCGCCGCGTTGAGTCCAGCGCATTTGCTGTTTTTTAACGAAGCGCTTGCTGATCACATAGCTCACCGTCGATTCGACGAACGCGGTGGAAATGGTCTCGCCATGTCGGTAGCGGTCACCGTAGTTCGGAATAAAGGTGGGATCTCAATACCTCGTAAAGCCGACGTTTGGGCTTGGTATCAAACTTGTTAACGAAAGCAAAACCTTTGCGTCACCATCGGTTTGGACACTTTTGCCGGCAATTACTTCAAACCAGCCTTCGGTTCTCGACTTCTGGTCGGATGCATGAACAAAACCACCGTCCAGGCCGACTGTCAAAGGCGGCTCGGGCGGTGGTTGTTTAGCCCACTCAAATTCAGCAGCTATGGCTGCCATTGTTGGGGAATTACCGCGAGCGATGGCCCCGGACCTGACACGATCAAATAACGTAAATTTGTTATGTAGGACGTGGGGTGCCATCTGGACCTGATGACGGCACCATCGCGCCGTGGGCGGTGATTACATCGTTACCTTTTGCGCCAGACATCGTGTTGTCCGCAATTGATTATTATATAAATCAGGTTAAATTAACAGAGTTCAATCATTACGGTTTCAAAGCGACTTTTAACCCAACCTACCCAGAAAAATCCAGTAATCCCTATGGCTGGATATCACCTTGGCATTACGGGCTTAATCAAGGACCGATTGTGCTGATGATAGAAAACTATCGTTCCGGATTATTGTGGAACGATCTTTCAGGAGGCCCGATCGAGATACTATCCATTTTCACGGGGATGAAACCCTGCTACAGTCTTCAGGTTGGATGTTGCTTCGTCCGGCCTGGATAGAGGCGGCTCATTTGTGGTCGCCTTTTTTACGTTGTTGGACATAATAATCTTGCTATAGAAACACATAATAACCTAGCATTGACAACACACGATAACCTAGCTATTCTATTTCACAATAATCTAGCAATGAACGAGGTATCGTAATGGCAACAACTCCGGCACAACGCAGGCTTGCCGATGCTCTAAGTGCACTGAAGAGATTGCAGGATGACGATAAAACCGCCATTAAATCTGATGACTTGACTCGAATACAGCGGGAAAGTCTTGTGAAGAACGGCTTCCTGCGACCGATTGTCAAGGGGTGGTATATGCCCTGTCGGCCTGGCGAAGAGACCGGTGACAGTACACCGTGGCATGCTGCGATGCGTGACTTCATCCGAGGCTATTGCACTGAGCGGTTTGGTGATCAATGGCATGTGTCAGCAGAATATTCATTGTTTCTGCACACGGGAAAGACCATAACGCCACAGCAGGTTGTGATTCATTCGCCGCTTGGCCAAAACGGTCTGCTGAAGCTCCCTGACAATTGCTCGATCCTGGACTACAAGGTGAAGGATTTTGTTCCGGCAGGTAAAATTCAGGTGGTAGAACGAATCCGCGTCCTGACACTACCGGTGGCTATTATCAGGGTGCCGGAAGCATTTTTCACCACCTATGCCCAGGATGCCCATATCGCTCTTCATCAGTTGCGAGATGCGTCGGATCTCAACAGGGAACTGCTTGAAGGAGGCCATAGCAGTATTGCCGGGCGTCTCGCCGGAGCCTTGCGAGCATCGGGGCGCGGAGAATTTGCGGATAATGTACTGGCAACCATGAGAGCAGCTGGATTTGTGGTCAACGAGTCTAATCCTTTCAGTGTTGCACCGCCGACCCTCGCATTCACCAGAGCGCAATCGCCCTATGTCCTGCGGATGCGTCTCATGTGGCAAGCCATGCGAGAGATCGTCTTAAGCTCTTTCCCAACTGAACCGGGCATCCCGTCCGACATAGAGAAGTTCATGGATACAGTTGAAGAAAACTATAAAACCGATGCCTATCACTCCCTATCCATTGAAGGATACCGTGTCACTCCGGAACTTATTCAAAAGGTCGCCACCGGAGACTGGAATCCGGATAGTAATGACTCTGACGCGGAAATGAAAAACGCTATGGCGGCACACGGGTACTGGCTTGCTCATAATGAGGTCAAAAATACGATCAGAAGCATTTTGACAGGAGCAAACCCCGGTGCCGCGTTTCGCCATGACCACGCTGCGTGGTATCGCAATCTTTTCTCGCCAAATGTCGATGCCGGTTTCCTCAAACCGGCGGATTTGGCCGGTTATAGAACTGACAAGGTATTTATCCGGGGCGCATCCCATGTCCCCCCTTCTCAGGATGCAGTCCGTGACATGATGCCTGAACTGTGCGACCTGTTGGAGGCTGAACCCAACGCAGCCGTACGCGCTGTCTTGGGACATTTTCTGTTTGTGTACATCCATCCATATTTTGACGGCAACGGTAGATTGGGCCGGTTTCTGATGAATGTTATGCTGGCGTCTGGCGGATATCCATGGACGGTTATCCGGATTGAACAACGATCTGATTATATGGCATGCCTTGAAGCGGCGAGTTCGCGGGGAGATATAAAACCTTTTGCGGAGTTTGTTTCAAATTCGATGAAAGCTTAGAAAGTAATTTCGCGAACTAACTTCCTGATGTCAGAAGTTAGTTCGCAAAGCCAGCGTAAGAACATTTTCTGAATCATTTTGTTTGCATTCAATGTGCTTTCTAATTTCGGACCCTCCCGGAAGCGAGTATATCTCTCCCTCTGATTTGTTTATCAGTTCTTTTGCCTCAGAGTACAGACCGACATTTTGAGTCCTGAAAACAAGATCAGCTCCTTTGCCCGTCATCTTCAATTCAAATTGACCTTTTTCATGGGTCGGAAGACTTTTTTGCATTTCATCTATGACCATTTTCTTGAATTTATCGGGGGCAGTGCTATTATGCCCTGCCAAAAACTCTGAATGTGCATAATTCTCGTTAAATTTCTCAAAATTTCGAAACTTTTCAACGAGATCCACCTTGGAACTGCTACAAGCAGAAAATACAAAACAAACAAAAATACAAAAACAACGCATTTTCACTCCTATAATCCGTTAGCAACAGTTAGAAAATATTTTGCGTACATACAAACTCTCGCAAACCATGTTCAATGTTTGATCTGAAGTAGCTTTCGCTCAATCTTGGATCAAGTTTAAATCCCGGCGACAAGGTCAATCCGGAAGTTTGCATAAGACGTTCCGCCGAGACCGCCCGTTCGGTAACATCCAGGAAAGGCAAGGCTCTGATTGCCGCCGCATCAAACGTGCATAGAATGAGGTCATCCTGTCGAACGAGAACAGCAAGTGACTCTATCTCTCCTGCATGGACACCTTGTCGACGCAAGACCGGCAACCGGCGAAGAACCTCCTGCATCTCTTCGGCGGTTGCCGTGGTTTCGGTCATAAGACCAGAGTCAACATACTGCTGACGGAAATCCACCTGAAACTTCTGCCCACCTCTGCGGTAGTATTTCACCTCATCAACAACAGTGGAGGTGACGTACAGGTCGTGCATGGCGACCAACCTGTCAAACACGTCAATCTCAAGCAGTTTGATGATGACGTCAGCATCAAGAAGCCATAATTTCAATCGATTCGCCCTCCACCTCGCTCAAACCTTGATATTCAAGGAACTCATCGATATCAGCGCGATCAATATCAAGTAGTTCAGAGAATTTGCCGCGAGAGATCAGACCTTTCCGGAGACATTTCACTGCAAGCAGCATGAATCTTTCCGATGAGGGGGCTTCGTAGTCAACATCCCTTCTGATGCGTCGGTCAATCATCATCAGCTCATCGTTTCTGGCAAGGGCGTTCGCCTTATCCCATTCAATCAGGTGCATATTTGCCATGCGATAGAGCAATGCCTGTGTAGAGACACCGAAATCGCGGGCAACATCGACAATATCGGAGAAGGAGAGCCTATGTTCATTTATTCGTGCATTCAGTTCTTCGCGAACCACGCTTTCAGGGAGTAGAAGGGTCGAAGCAAAGCGCTCGGCCTTTTTCTCGATATCCTTAAACAGCGCCTCGCTCTGCTCAAGATCCGAAGGGCTGAACGTATTCCACGTAATGATGTGGAATAATTCGTGGGCAAGGGTAAAATTGATTCGCCACGGAGCTTCTTCACTATTGACAACGATGGCTGCGCCAAATTCAGGATGGACGGTTGAGGCTGCAGAACCGAACTCAGATAATTTGACAAATAGTATCTTGGTACGGAGCATCTGCTCCATTACCTTTTGAAGAGAAAGGGCAGGTCTGCTGCCAAGGTTGAGAAGGTTGCTCACCTTGGTTGCCAATGCATCAACCTGGTACGCAGTGCGAATGTCCGCAGGCAAAATGGAAATCATTACACCTGAACCTTCTTCAGCCAAGCCCAGAAGCTTTTCGAGCAGATGATATTCTTCGAACCTGTGCTTTATCGAAGCCTCAATTTCTGCTTTCCTTTCGGATGGCGCCCTTCGCCAGAGAAAATGAACAGCCGGTTGCGGAATATCTTCTCCCATAAGGAGACTATTCAGACTGCAGAAATAAGTCTTGGCAAACTGCGTCAACTCACTCGCCTTGACCTCTCGCTCTCCTTTTTCAATATTAGTCAACGTTTGGTAATTACCGAAACCAAGACGTGTTGCAGCTTCGCCAATTGACAACCCGACGGCCTCTCGTGCTTTTCTCAGGCGATCAGCCAACTCCGTTTTCGTCATCAAACGCCCCCCTTTCTGCTAACAAATAATATAGTAATATTATATCGTGATGTCAATAACATAATAATTTATTATATAATCACTTGACAAAGCAACTCACGCACCATATATTGATAAATGTCACAATACAAACACCACATCTAGCGTTTTACACTGAAAGGAGAACCTGAATCGTTCTAATAGAGCGCTTGCCGTAAAAACCATTCTGGCCGACGTCCGGTATGAGTAGCGGCGTAGACCAGTCTGGTGAATATGGCTGGCAGGTCGAACCGGCGGTTGAATCGATACTGGCACTCACCGAGATAGCGATAACCATATTTTTCAA
>Ga0209697_10002929_pt1 | contig 23790 bp, 15 predicted proteins | sample AliMusrvi5mmetaG_FD_184115 | JGI IMG/M metagenome (GOLD analysis project Ga0209697, IMG submission 184115) | Freshwater lake bacterial and archeal communities from Alinen Mustajarvi, Finland, to study Microbial Dark Matter (Phase II) - Alinen... | ecosystem: Environmental > Aquatic > Freshwater...
GCGCGGCAGATCATCCGGATGGACGCGCTCGGCCCATTGCCGGTAACCATGGGGTTGGGAAAGCGTCGTTGTTGGCGCGGTTCCCGCCGCCGCCCGCAGTCCTAACAAACTGAGATGTTGTGCGGTGGCCACGGCCTTGCCGGTGGTGAAATCAAGGTCGAACATGCCGAGGCGCGTGCCGGTGATGGCGAGCGCCAGACGCCCTTCGCTCTCGCGCAACGTCTCTTCTGCTTGTTTGTATTCCGCCGTGCGTTCCTCCACGCGCCGTTCCAACACGGCATTGAGCTGGCGAAGTTCTTCCGAGGCCCGCTTGCGCTCGATGGAGTAACGGATGGTGCGGGTGAGCAATTCGGCGTTGAAGCGTCCCTTGACCAGATAGTCTTGCGCTCCGGCCCGCACGGCTTCGAGGGCGACTTCCGGGTTTTCCAGCCCGGTGAGCACGATGATCGGCAGGGCGGGGAAGGCTTGGTTCATGCGTCTCACGGATTCCGCGCCCTGGGAATCCGGCAGGCCGAGATCGAGCAGCACCACCTCGAACGGTTGCTGGCGCAAGCCCTCCAGCGCCGTGTCCAAGCGGGTCACATGCTCAAGCTGGCACGACGCATGCGGCGTTTCCTTCAGGATCTCGCGCAGCAGGCGGGCATCCAGCGGGTTGTCTTCGACCAGCAGCAGTTTCATGACCGCTCACGGGTGGCCGGCGTTGGGTTTGCCGTTGGCGGCAACGTCACCACGGCCAGCCAGAACTGTTCGATGGCGCGGATGACGCGGAGGAATTGTTTGAAGTCCACGGGTTTTGTGACATAGGCGTTGGCGTGCAGGTTGTAGGTGCGCACGACATCCTCTTCGGCACTGGAGGTGGTGAGGACCACCACCGGGATCAGTTTCAATTCGTCGTCCATTTTGATTTCGGCGAGCACCTCCCGGCCGTCCTTTTTGGGTAGGTTGAGATCCAGCAGGATCAAGTCGGGGCGCGGGCTGTCGGCATGGCGGCCTTCCCGCCGCAGGAAGGCCAGGGCTGCCACGCCGTCCGCCGTGACGTGCAGGGTGTTGAGGACTTTGGCTTCCGAGAGCGCTTCGCGCGTCAGACGCACGTCCGCGGGGTTGTCCTCAACCAGCAGGATGTTGATGGGTCTAACGGATTGATCGGTGGGGGTCATGGGCTTTGATTGTTATCGGGAATGGTGAAATGGAAGGTGGAGCCTGATTCGGGTTCGGATTCCACCCACAGCCGGCCGCCGTGACGTTCCACGATTTTCATGCAGATGGCAAGGCCGATGCCCGTGCCGGGGTATGTGTCGCGTCCGTGCAGGCGTTGGAACAAGATGAAAATGCGATCGAAGTACTCCGGGAGGATGCCGATGCCGTTGTCGCGCACGCTGAGTTGCCAGGCGTCATCCTGGTGGGTGGCGGAAACATGGATGCGGGGTGCCACCCCCGGCCGGTGGAACTTGATGGCGTTGCCGAGCAGGTTCTGCAACAACTGCGTCAATTGCCCCGGATCGGCCACCAGCACGGGCAGCGGGTCGTGGGTGATGATCGCACCGCTTTCGGCGATGGACACATTGAGGTTTTCCAGCGCAGTCTGGAGAATTTCATCGCTCTTGACCCGCGTGAAGGGTTGGCCGTGCGTGCCGACCCGCGAAAACGTGAGCAGGTCGTTGATCAGGTTTTGCATGCGTTTGGCACCATCGACGATGAAGGTGATGAATTCGTCCGCGTCGTTGTCCAGCTTGCCACGGTAGCGTTTGGCTAACAATTCGGAGAAACTGCCCACGGCGCGCAGTGGTTCCTGGAGGTCGTGGGAAGCGACGTAGGCGAAGTGTTCCAACTCCCGGTTGCTGCGCTGGAGCTCGGCGGCATAACTCCGGATTTCCGTTTCGGCCCGCTTCATGTCGTCAATATCGGTGCAGGTGCCGAACCACTTGAGGATGCGGCCCTCGCTGTCACGGAAGGGCACGCCGCGGGTGATGAACCAGTGATAGCTGCCATCGGCCCGCCGCAGGCGGCACTCGATCTGATAGGTGTCGCCGGTAGCGGTCGCATGGTTCCAGGCATCCAAGGCCGGTTGCCTGTCGTCGGGATGGAAAGGAGTGTTCCAGCCCCGGCCATAACTTTCCTCGAGGGTGAGGCCGGTGTAATCGACCCAGCGCCGGTTGAAATAGATATTCCAGCCATCGGCCCTGGTGGCCCAGACGATCTGCGGCATGGCCTCCGCCAACGAATGGAATTCCTGTTCGCTCATGCGCAACGCCTCTTCTGACCGCTGGTGCGCCTCCGCCTCCGCCCGCTTGCGCTCGGTGATGTCGCGCGAGATCCCGATCACGCCGATCACGTTGCCGGTCGTGTCGCGGTACGGCATCTTGATCGACTGAAACGTGCGCGGCCCGTTCGGACCCGGGATCGATTCCTCCACCGTTTCGGTCTGGCCGGATTCCATCACTCGCCGGTCGTTGGCCATTTGTTGGCGGCCCACGGTCGGGTCATCATAGAATTCCTCGTCGGTTTTGCCCAGCACCTCGGCGGCGGATTTGTGCAAGACAACCAGCGTGGCCGGATTGGCCACCAGCATGCGACCGGCGCGATCTTTCAGGAAAATAGGATCCGCGCTGTTATCGATGATGGTGCGCAGCAATGCCTCACTGCGGCGCAACTCGTTTTCAGCCCGCACGCGTTCGGTGATATCCAGATTGCTTTCCAGAATGAAGATCCGCCCATCCCCGGTTGGCCTGGCGGTCTGGCGGCTCTCCACGGTGATCTGCCGACCGTCGCGCGCGGTTTGCAGCAACTCACCCTCCCAGTGGCCTGCGCTTGTGAGCGATCTATCGATTTCCTCCACCCGGAGCCCCGCCGTGTGAAGCAACGCCCGCTTGTGTTGGCCGAGTGCCTCGGCGGCAGTCCAGCCATAGAGGAGTTCGGCGCCGCGGTTCCAAGCGCGGATGGTGCCGTCCAATTCCCGCACGATCAACGGTTCGTGGGCGTGGTCCATCACTGCGGTCAGGTTGGACAGTTGCTCCTCGCTCGCGTGCCGTGTGACGTCCGCGCGATTGAGGGTCCGTGCGGTCCACCCCACCAGCGCTGCCAGCGCCACAACCACGATCACCGCAAACAGCGTGACGTCCTTGTCATGGCTAAGCCAATTCATCCGCACCCCGAATTCGATCAGACCGCCCAACACCATCGGCACCACCAACACCACCGGCAACAACCGTCGCATCATTTGGGCACCCGGACCCGGTCCGACAAACAGGGCGGCCACCCCGTCCGGCCGGGCGATCAACAGGCCGGCCGCCAACACGAGAAACGCCAGAGCGGTATGCAATGCCATGCTCGCGTCACCGGCCAAACGATAAAACAACTGGACATCGTAGCCGAAGCCGAACAACGCGATCAGGGCGATGAGGGACACACCCAATGCCAGCACCTGTTGTTTCCACAATGCGGCTCGCGACCGCTCTCCTAACAGAAAAAGCGATGCGCATGTGAGAATGAAACCGAGCACGGTGGCCTCGGTCATGCGACCGGGATGCATCGTGGAGGCATCGCGCACGTCGGTGAATAGCAAATGATCCAGGATAAAATCCCTGGCGGTGAGGTATTCGGCTAACGTCAGTCCGGCCACCGCGCCGATCAACCCCGCGCCAAGCCACCTCACCGCACGCCTTTCCCGCAACCACAGCGCCACCCCCGCAAGCAGGAAACACAGCGCGGTATTGGCCTTCATCGCCGGCAATCCTGATAGAACGCGCTTGAGCGGTTCCAACCCGCACCACCAGCCTATCAGCACCATCAGGCCCACACCAGCCACCACCAAACCCGCCATGTCGGGCACGCGCCGCAGGATCGCGCCCGACGGCACCTGCGGTGCTGTCGCCGTGCCGCCGCGCTCCCGGACGACACGCTGCATTTCGCGGGCGATGACATCCGCCCGGACGGGGTCCACCAATTCCACCTGGCGGCGGAGGATTTCCCGGTTTTCGCGCATGGTTGCCTCGCGTTCGAAGGCGATGACCTTGTCGCGGTTGCGCCGGTAGAGTTCGGCCACCCAACACATGAGCCAACCCGAGGTCACGAAAATCACCAAGCCCAGACGGTCCACGGGCGAGGCGATGGCGAACTCGCCGATCGGCGGCACAATCCAGATTGCCACCAGACCGCAGACCAGCACGGTCGCCACTAAACCGGGTCTGAAACCGGCCAACAACGCCACCACCATCACCGCCGGATAGAACGTGATATAGGTGGGCAGGCCAGGGCCGACCCACATCTCCAATGACAGCCGCAAGCCCATGGCCACCGCCACGCAGACAAACGCCAAACCATAGCGCGCAATCCATCCCGTCACTATGTTTTGCTGGAATCCCGACATCAGGCCGCCCTTGTCCCGGAATGCATTCATGCAGGACCCTCCGCGAAGTCCAGCGCATGGCGCGGCGATTGGCGGATCGCGGCGCACAACGTGTTGATTTCTTTCTTCAATTCGATCGTCCGCAACGTCTGCTCGGTCCGATTGCGTTTGGATATGTCGCGGAAAATGAACCATCGGTTGTGGTCGCTGACATCCGCCGCCTTCATTATCGAGTTCGGTTTCATAGGTTGTATCCGAGTCCATCAATTAACAGTCAGCAGGGCGGATCGCAAGCGTTTTGCATGCCCCGGCCCAGGAGACGATCAGAATACCCGGCTAAGCGAAATCGCGTAGCCAGAATAAAGGATTTCCTTATTCCCGCTCTTGTTCCCCCGTTCCGTCCGGGTTGTTCCCCACTCAGAGTTCGATCCGCAGGCCGTCCCAGGCGACCCGCACACCCGGCGGCAAGCCGGCTTCCAGGGTGGCGTGGTCGTTTTCGTGGCCGAGGTGGGTGAGCCACGCTTCCTTGATTGCCGCCTGTCGAATGGCGGCGAGCGAATCACCCAGCGAAAAATGGGTGGGGTGTTCCTGGGGCCTTAGCGCGTCCACGACCAACACGTCCACGCCGCGGAGCAGGTGCATCGTCTTATCCGGGATGCGTTTCACGTCCGGCAGATAGGCGATGCTCCGGGCACCCGGGTATTGAAACAGAAACCCGACCGTTTCCACTCCCGCGTGCTCGACAGGCAGCGGGGTGATTTCCAAATCGCCGTAACCGAACGGCCCGGCGATCGGGCGGGCATCCGGTTGGACGTATCCTTTGTAGTCGTTTTCCGGCGCAAACGCCCAGCCGAACATCGATTTCAAGGTCGCCATGCATTGTTGGGTCGCATGCAACGGCAGTGGGCCGTCTTTTCTCCAACAGAACGCCCGCAGCTCGTCAAAGCCCGCAACGTGGTCCAAATGTGCGTGACTGTACACCACCGCGTCGAGCTCGCGGAAACCCTCGCGCAACGCCTGCTGCCGCAAGTCCGGTCCGGAATCCACCAATACCGCCACCTCGCCGGCCCGCACCAGCGCCGAGGACCGCAGGCGCTTGTTGCGCGGGTCCGCCGACACGCACACCGGACACGAACAACCGATCACGGGCACGCCCACCGAGGTGCCCGTGCCTAGCAGAGTCATGGAAAATTCCGCCACGGGCGGAATCCTAATCACCTGCCGGGCGCTTGCGCAACTCCCGCCGAGAGTTTCCTTGTCGGGATGTCGTGCCGGGTTATGATTCAAAGGGAAATGCCACCGCAACCGACCATCCTGAACATCCTCATGGCCGTTGCGTGCCGCAGCGCCAACGATTTTCCGCACAGATGAAACCGGCGCTGTTGATTCTGTTAGCCGGGTGCTTGCCGGCCTGGGGCGGTTCCCACCTGGTGGTGATCGACCCCGGTCATGGCGGAAATCACGACGTGGGATCCAAGGCCGGGCGCACGCTGTCGGCTTCCAACAACGCCACCTCGCCCGCCGGATCGCAGGAAAAGGACCTCACCCTCGAACTGTCGCTGGAAATCAGAAAACAACTGGCAGTGATGGCATCCTCGCACCGCGGCACCCGCATCGAGTGCGTCCTGACCCGCACCGGCGACAGTAACCCGGATTTCGCCCAACGCGCCGCTACCTGCGCCGCCGCCAAACCTGCGCCGGCCGCCATCGTCAGCATCCACTTCAACGCTTCAACCAACCACGACAGCCTCGGATCACTGGCAGTCATTCCGCACCAGAGCACCAACCCGAATTATCAGGCGGACCGGGCGTTCTCGAGCGGGCTGATTCAGGCGACCCATGGCGCGGTCGCGCGCTTTGTGGCCGGTTCGCAAGCCAGCGAGCCGATTTCCGACAACCACCTGCACTTCGGCTCGGGAGCGAACTTTTTCTATCAATTGGCCCTCCATCCATCGCTCAAGACCGTGCCGAAATGTTTGCTGGAAGTCGAGTTCATCGACCGCCCCGAGGTGGACCGGCAATTGCTCCAACACCGCCGCGAAACATTTCCGGTGATCGCCCGCGCGATCGCCGGCTACCTCTACGAAACTTGCGCCAAGGGCTAAGGACCCGTAAAGAATTAAACCTCACAAAATCCCCATATTTGCTTTGAATGTATTTGGTAAAATGATGAAGAACCGGAACTGTGCTTCTGTTCCCGGGAATTCTGATCTTTTCCTTCCATCATTTTACCCTTCATTATTTTACCTAATTTCTGAATGCTTAGACTTCTAACGCCATGTTTGTTGATTTACGGCTCCTAACCCGCCGCCGCCGACCTGCTACTTCGCCTTCCACTGCAACGCCGTGCCGGCGGGTAGCAGGCGTACGGCGCGGGCGATGTCCCAGTTGGTGAGGCGCAGTCCGCCGATTCCTTGGAGGGTGCCCATCTGCGCGGGGATGCTGGTGCCGTGCAATCCGTAGGGCAAGGGATCCTTGCTGCCGGCCTTGGCAAGATTGAGCCAAATGATGCCGACGGGATTGTTAGGGCCGGGCGCGAGGTATTGCTCTTTCTCCAGCGGAGGCGCGGTCGCGGGTTTCTCGCCCGGCTTGTCCTCGCCCGCGGACGCGGGAGTTTCCTTCGGGGTCTCACGCGGTTCGCGCTTGGTGGCCATGCGCGGCTGGGCGATGGCATCGAGCACGGTCCATGAGCCGCGGCCATGAAGGCCCGGACGCGCCGCAACCAACGGCATGGCGGCAATGAGCTTCCCTTCACACGAGATTTCCAGGCGGGACACCACCACCACGGCGGCGGTGACAGGCTTCCGCGGATTGGCAACCGGCTGCAGCGGCGGGTCGAGCGCCTTGTCGATTTCAAACGGAATGACGTTTGGCACCTGGAACTCGGTGCCGACGGCGGGCGATCCCTTCAGTTTTTGATTGAGGTGATGCAGCAACGCCTCGTCACAATGAAAGCGCTCCGCAACGAATTCCCACGCGCTCTTGTAACCGAGGAAGTCCGCCGCCACCAGTTCGTCGATCATGACATGCGGCGGTGTGACTGCGGCGGCACCGGCCTTGGAACTCTTTTTCCTGGCCGCTGATGACCCGCCACTGCGGGCCGCCACCGGCTCGTCCTTGGGAACCTTGATGAATTTGAAATCATCCGCACGCAGGGTGTAGCGCGTGTAGGGCTCCGTCAGCGCGGCCTCGGCTTTCGCTTGCAGCAGGCCGGGGGTCGCGGCGTCCGCATGCGAGTTCTGATAGACCAGGCGCATCCTCTGGAACGTCAGCCCGGACTTGCCGTCGATCACCCCCGGCGAAAACATTTCCCGATCAAGAAACACCTGCAGCCGCACGTTATCGAGTTGACGCTGCGCCTCGCCGCTGGGTTCCGGGTCGGTCTCCGGCACCGGCACTTTCCCCGACTTGTCGGATTTCTTTTTCCCGGCGACTTCCTTCACCTTTGGCGGTTTCGGTGGCGGCGGTGTCATCGACTGCAACTGCTCCGACGTGGGAATGCGCAACACCAAACCGATCCCAATGCGGTCGTCCTTCAGCTCGTTGAACTGCATCAACTGCTCGGCGGTCATGTCGAACTTCCTCGCAATCTTGGCAAGCGCGTCGCCTTTCCTCACTTCGTAGGTATCCGGACGTTCCGCAGCATGCTTGACCGCCCCGGACCCGGTGGTGCCTGACGCGGTCGTGGCCGGCGTCTTCGGCACCAGCGACTCCGGCAGTGGCATGCCCCACTCCGGCTTCTGCGGCGGCGCGACCCACCATTTCCAATTCACCGCAACTTCGAGTCCCGGCTCGATTCTGGACGGAGCAGCCGGAACTGCCGGAACTGCCGGAACGGCCAGCTTGGTCGGGGCGGCCGGCGGCTTCACAGCGGCCTGGGAAAACAAACTGCCGCACGCAAACCAGGTGATCGCGATCAGCGATAGGGGACCCATGAGTGGAATTCGCATCGCGGCGAACCTACCGCACCCCGGCCCTGCTGCAAAGCCGAATCAAGCGGTGCCCGTCACGATGAACGGTTTGCAATTGTTTCAAGCAATGAACCCACGCGCCAGTTTGGGGTCAGTCCTTCAAAGTTACAATTATTGGGTTGACAGCTTTGGGTGTGGGATGGAAGGTCGGGCAAGGCGAGGCAGTTGAGATTCCAGTATCCGGGCGCGGTGTATCACATCAAGGCGCGTGGGGAACGCGGGAAATGCATACCTTTATCTCATCCTCTGTGGTGGCGGGCGGATTTTGGCGGATTTTGTAAATTGATGGAAAAGAATCCTTGGCAAGGGGATGGGCTTGGATATGCTCGCAAGCAAGGATTGAAAACTCCGATTATGGAATCACCAGTGACACCGAGCCAAGCAAGCCAGATTCCAGCGGCTGCGCCACCAAGCATTGATTTGACCCGCCTGACCCGGGTTCTCGAACAGTTCAAGGGGAAGAAGGGAGCGCTCATTCCGATTCTGCAGCGGACGCAGGATCTTTATGGATATTTGCCGAAGGAGGCGATCGTGTTCATCGCCAAACACACCCGCATTCCGCTGAGCCGGATTCACGGGGTGGCGACGTTTTACGCGCAATTCCATCTGACGCGGCGGGGGCGCAATCTGGTGCGGGTTTGTGATGGCACGGCCTGCCATGTGCGCGGCTCGGGCAAGAATCTCGATGCGCTCGAGCATGCCGTCGGGATCGCGCCGGGCGAGACCACGCTGGATTACGCGCTGACGCTGGAGGTGGTGTATTGTCTTGGGTCGTGTGGCATCGCGCCGGTGGCGCTGGTCAACGACAAGGTGTGTGCCCGGCTCAACGCGGACGCGTTGGTGCAGCGGGTGAAGGCACTCGGCTGATTCAACGAAAACCGCGCCATGAACCGACTCCAATCCATCCAGGACCTGCCACCGTTGCGCGAGTCCATTCAGCAAGCGCTTGCCGCCCGCGCCCGCAGTGGGCCGGTGATTTACGTTGGCATGGGCACCTGCGGCATCGCCGCAGGTGCGCGTGAAACGCTGCAGGCCATCGAGCGGGAAATCGCGAACCGCCAGATCCCCGCGCAAATTGTCAGTGTCGGCTGCATCGGCATGTGCGCCAAGGAACCGTTGGTGGACATCCAACTCAACGGCGGCTCGCACGTACTTTATTCCAACATCCAACCCGAGATGGTTCCCAGGCTGATAGAAGAACATCTCGTCAACCAACAACCGGTGCGCGAGTGGCTGATTTGCCGCATGGCCGACGGCGATGTCCCGGACGACGAAGTGCAGGCGATTCAGAATCTGCCGCAATTCCGCGACTTGCCGTTCACCGGCAAGCAGGTCCGCATCGCGCTGGGCAACTGCGGCTTGATCGACCCGACCCGGATCGAGGATTACATCGCCCGCGACGGTTACCGCGCGCTGGGCCGGGTGCTCGGCTCGTGGTCGCCGGAAGAAGTGATCAAGGAAATCAAGGAAAGCGGATTGCGCGGTCGTGGGGGTGGCGGGTTTTCCACCGGCACCAAGTGGGAACTTTGCCGGAAATCCCCCGGCGACACGAAATATGTGATCTGCAACGCGGACGAGGGTGACCCCGGCGCGTTCATGGACCGCTCGATCCTGGAAAGCGATCCGCACGCGGTGCTCGAAGGCATGGCCATCGCCGGTTATGCGATGGGTGCCCGCGAAGGCATCATCTATTGCCGCGAGGAATACCCGCTCGCCATCGACCGCCTGGAAGCTGCCATCGAACAGGCGAGCGAACTCGGATTGTTAGGAGATAACATCCTCGGCACCAATTTCAATTTTGAAATATCGCTCAAGGGTGGTGCGGGCGCGTTTGTCTGCGGTGAGGAAACCGCGCTCATCGCGTCCATCGAAGGTCGGCGCGGCGAACCGCGGCCGCGTCCGCCATTTCCCGCGGTGAGCGGGTTGTGGGGCAAGCCGAGCAATATCAACAATGTCAAGAGTTATGCCATGTCGCCGCGCATTGTCCTGCGGGGCGCGGCGTGGTTCAAGAACATTGGCAGTGCCAAGTCACCCGGCACGGCGATCTTCGCGCTCACCGGCAAAGTCAACAACACCGGCCTGATCGAAGTGCCGATGGGCATTCCGTTAGGAGATATCATCTTCGACGTGGGCGGCGGCATTCCCGAAGGACGCACATTCAAAGCCGTGCAAACCGGCGGCCCGCTCGGCGGTTGTCTGCCGGCGTCATCGCTCAACACCCCGGTGGATTTCGATTCGCTCCAGGAAGCCGGCGCGGTCATGGGCAGCGGCGGCATGATCGTCGTGGACGACGACACCTGCATGGTCGAACTGGCGAAATATTTCCTGACCTTCGCCACCGCCGAGTCGTGCGGCAAATGCGTGCCGTGCCGGATCGGCGGCCAGCGGTTGCTGGAAATCCTCACCCGCATCACCGAGGGCGGCGGCACCCGCCAGGATTTGGAAACCATCCGCGAGTTGTCCGCGCACATGACCAGTTCGTCGTTGTGCGGTCTTGGCCAGCGCACCGCCGGCCCGGTGATGTCGGTGTTGCGGTTCTTTGAAGATGAGGTGCTCGCCCACATTGACGACCAGATCTGCCCGTCCGGCCAGTGCAAAAAACTGGTCCGTGCCAAATGCATCAACACCTGCCCCGCCGGCGTGGACACTCCCGCCTACCTCGCGTTGATCGCGCAAGGCCGCTATGCTGAAGGCCTGGCCATCCACCGCGAACGCAACCCGTTCCCGATCATCTGCGGCCGCGCGTGCCCGGCATTCTGCGAAACGAAATGCCGCCGCGCCGAGTTGGATGACCCCATCGCCATCCGCCTGACCAAACGTTTCATGGCCGAACACGAAAGCCAAGCGCCGTGGACGCCAGAACCGTTAGGCTCACCGGAACAACGCCGCATCGCATCCGGCAAGAAAGTCGCCGTCATCGGCGCAGGCCCCGCGGGCTTGACCGCGGCTGTACGGCTGGCGCAACTCGGTTATGGGGTCACCGTGTTTGAGAAATACCCGATGCCCGGCGGCATGATGAGCTGGGCGATTCCCGAATACCGCATGCCGCGCCAAGCGTTGTTCCTGGAAATCGATTCTATCAAACGCGGCGGGGTCGAGATCCGCTGCAATCAGGCGCTCGGCAAGGATTTCACCCTCAACGACTTGTTAGACACGCACGGCTTCAACTCTGTGGTGCTCGCCATCGGCGCCCATACCAGCCGTCAAATGGGCATCCCCGGCGAGGACAAAGCCGGCGTCATCAACGGCATCGATTTCCTCCGCGAAGTCGCCCGCGAATCGTGCGAACGCGCGTTCTCTAACAAACCGACCGCGGATATCCCCGACATGCGCGGCAAACGCGTCGGCATCGTCGGTGGCGGTGACGTGGCGATTGACGCCGCGCGCGTCGCCCTGCGGCTTGGGGCCAAGGAAGTCCACGTGATGTACCGCCGCACCGGTGATGACATGCCGGCCACCCACCTGCCGGAGGAAATCGAAGGCGCGCTCCACGAAGGCGTCCGTTTCCACACGCTGGTCAACCCCGTCGAAGTGCTCGGCAATGGCAGTGTCACCGGCGTCCGCCTGGTGCGCCAGCGGCTCGCCGATTTCGATGACACCGCCCGCCGCAAACCGGTCGCCATGGAAGCGGAAAGTTTCACCCTGCCGCTGGATTTCCTCATCCCCGCCATCGGCCAGATGCCCGATATTTCATGGATGAAACCCGATCAGATCAGCGTCACCCGGAGCCGCACGTTCGTCGTCAACGAAGCGTTCGTCACCAGCCGCCCGGGCGTGTTTGCCGCAGGCGACGCGGTGACCGGCCCGGCCACCATCGTGCAGGCCATCGCCCAAGGCAACCTCGTCTCCGTCGCGGTGGACGAATGGCTGCGCACCGGCCAAACACCGAAACCGCGTTTCATCACGCCGCGCCACGATATCGCGCCGCTGCACAATCTGGACGATTTCGCCACCGCCCGACGGCCTGCGATCCCCAAGCTGGATCTCGCATTGCGCGAAGGGAATTTCAACGAGGTCGAACTCGGCCTGGGTGAAGCCGCCGCGCAGGCGGAAGCCAGGCGCTGCCTGCGCTGTGATCTCGAATGGCTGGATCGGATCGGCATGCCGCGCCCGACCGCCACCGCCGAACCCGCCGCCGCACCCAAGGAGACGCCATGAACGAACCAACTCCTGTCAATCTGACGATCAACGACCAACCCGTGCAGGCCTGTGCAGGCCAGACGGTCTATGAAGCCGCCGCCGCCGCCGGCATCAGGATCCCGGTGTTATGCCATCACCCGCGGCTCAAGCCCCATGGCGCTTGCCGAATCTGCCTGGTGGAAATCGAAAAACAGCGCGGTTTGCATCCGTCCTGCACCTATCCCGTTACCGAAGGTATGGTCGTGCGCACCGACACGCCCGCCGTGGTCGCCTCGCGCAAGATGTCGCTCCACCTGATCTTCTCGGAGCGCACCCATTACTGCATGTTCTGTCCGGCCAGCGGCACCGGCGAAACCACCGATTGCGAACTGCAAAGACTCGGCTACGAACATGGACTCGATTGCTGGAACTACGCGCCCAATTTCAAAAAACGCTGGCCGGTGGACGCATCCCGCGCCTATTTCGTGATGGATCACGGCCGTTGCATCCTTTGCCGCCGCTGCGTCCGCGCCTGCGACGAAATCGCCGCCAACCACACACTCGGTCTAACAAACCGTGGTGCGCAAACCATGATTTGCGCCGATGACGACACTCCGTTCGGCGACTCCACCTGCGTCTCGTGCGGCACTTGTTTGCAGGTTTGCCCGACCGGTGCGCTGCACGACCGCCAAAGCGCTTACCTCGGCCACTCGACCCAGGTCACCCGCACCGCCGCCACCTGCCTCGGCTGCGCGATGGGTTGCGGCATCCAGGCCATCACCCGCGACAACCACCTGCTGCGCGTCGAAGGCGCTTGGGATGCGCCCAATGGCGGACTGCTGTGCGCCGCAGGCCGCTTTGAGGTCGTCAAGCCGAAGCCCGAACGCATCTTGCACCCGCTGGTCAAACGCAACGGCGAATTCGTGGCAACAAGCTGGGATGACGCCTTGGCCCATGTCGCGGAAAAATTCGGCGACGCGCGCATGGTCGGCGGTCTCGTTTCACCACGGCTCACCTCCGAGTCGCTCGCTGCCTTCGAGTGCTTCTTCCACGATGTGCTGGAAAGCAGCGAGGTCGCCCTGTTGCAGGGCGATGTGCCGCCGCTCGACCTCGGCACCATGGCCACCTTGCGCGACGTCGCGGACCCCGATTGCATCACGCTCATCGGCGGCAATCCCGGCGAACACCAAAAGGTCCTCCGCCAGTTGATCCACCGCGCCCTCGACAACGGCGCGCGCCTCCTCATCGTCAACGACGAATCCACCGCCCTCGACCCGTGGGCCGACCTCTATCTGGATTTGGAAGATATATCATTCCACGCGGCCTCGCCCTTCGAAAAACTCAGAACCACCTATCACCTGCGCGTCAGCGGCATGCAACAATTGCGCAAGGCCATCGCCCCGGCGGAACGCCCCGTGCTGCTCTACGGCTCCGGCCTGAGCAGCACCGTCTATGCCGCCCTGCGGTCGTTGCCGGATAAAACCCGCTACCTGCCGCTCGTCAATGGTGCCAATGCCGTCGGCGCCGCCCGCCTCGGCTTGGACGCGCGCCAGGTGCGCGGCGATGCGGTCTATGTTTTGTTAGGCGACGATTCGCCTAACGGTCATGGACTGCCGCAGAGCGAATTCACCGTGGTGCAGGCCGCCTGCCGTTCGTCGTGGACCGATGCGGCGGATGTGGTGCTGCCGTCACCGACGTGGGCCGAACAAAGCGGCCACGTGATCAACCTCGAAGGCCGGCGGCTGCCCGTCGTGCAATTGTTGCAAGCACCGCCGTCGGTGCAACCGCACTGGCAGACGCTGGTGCAACTCGCGGAACGCATGGGCCAAACATTGTCGCCCGAAGCGCTCACCCAACTCGCCGGACCGGAATAACGAAAGAATCCGCCATGCCTAACAAAGCTACCATTGCAAGTGACTGGCTGGCCGGCTGTGCCGGTTGCCACATGTCGCTTCTCGACATTGACGAGCGCATCGCCACGCTGCTGGAGGTCGCCTCGCTGCACGCCACGCCCATCACCGATTTGAAACATCCTCCCGCCAGCGGCGTGGATGTCGGCATCCTCGAGGGCTGCGTCAACAATTCCACCGGCGAGCAGGTCGCCCGGCAAATGCGCGCCCGCTGCAAGGTGCTCGTCGCACTCGGCGATTGTGCGGTGTTCGGCGGTGTGCCGACCCTGCGCAACGGCGTCTGCATGCGCGACGCGCTCCAACGCGCCTACGTCGAAACCGAAAGCACCGCCGAAGGACACGTCCCCAACGACCCGGAACTGGCCACCATGCAGGAGGCCCGCCCGCTCGATCAGGTCGTCAAAGTGGATGTCTATCTGCCCGGTTGTCCGCCGCCGCCCGATGCCATCTTTCACGCGCTCTCCGAATTGGCGGCGGGCCGCATCCCGGAATTCACCGGCAAAAACCTCGACTGGCACTAACAAGATCATGGGAAAAACCATCACCATCGAACCGGTAACGCGTATTGAAGGCCACGCGAAAGTCACCATCCGCCTGGACGATGCCGGCAACGTCGAGCAGGCGCGCTTCCATGTGAACGAATTCCGCGGCTTTGAGAAATTCTGTGAGGGACGCATGTTCTATGAGATGCCGCTCATCACCGAACGCATCTGTGGCATCTGCCCGGTCAGCCATCACCTCGTCTCGGCCAAGGCCTGCGATGCCATTCTCGGCGTCGAACCACCGCGCCCGGGACAATTGCTGCGCGAGTTGATGCACATGGGCCAAACCATCCAGTCGCACTCGATGCACTTCTTCGAGTTGGCCGGACCGGATCTGATCCTCGGCTTCGACGCGGACCCCGCCATCCGCAATGTCGTCGGACTTTTCCAAGCCGATCCCAAACTCACGCTCAAAGCCATCGAGCTGAGGAAATTCGGCCAGCAAATCATCGAACGCCTCGGCGACCGGCGCATTCATCCCAACTTCGCCGTGCCCGGCGGTGTCAACCAGACATTGTCCGCCGCCAACCGCGAGGCGATCCTCGCCGGCATCGATACCATGATCGGCTATGCCCAGGACGGCCTCGCCCTGATGAAATCCTGGATGGCCGCCCATGCGGAGGAAATGAAAACCTTCGCTTCGTTTCCAACCGGCTACCTCGGCATGGTCAGTGATGACAACGCGCTCGCACTCTACGACGGCATGCTGCGCCTGGTGGATGCCCGACGCAAACCCATCGAACGCTTCAACGGCCGCGATTATCTCAAACATGTCTCCGAACATGTCGAAAACTGGAGTTATCTCAAATTCCCTTACTATCGCAAACTCGGCTGGCCGGCCGGTGCCTATCGCGTCGGCCCGCTCGGCAGACTCAATGCCGCCGAAAAAATCTCCACCCCGCTCGCCCAACAGGAATTCCTGTTCTTCCGTTCCCTGTGCGGCGGCCAAACCGTCGAAGGCTCGCTCTATTATCATTTCACCCGGCTCATCGAAAACCTCTACGCCATCGAACGTGCCCGCGAACTGCTGCTGGACCCCGACATCCTTTCCAACGATATCCGCACCAACGCCCTGCCATCTAACAGCGAAGGCGTCGGCGTCATCGAAGCACCCCGCGGCACTCTCTGGCATCACTACTGGGTGGACGACCACGGCCGCCTTGAGAAGGTCAACCTCATCGTCGCCACCGGCAATAACAACTATGCCATGAGCCGCGCCGTCGAGGAAGTCGCCAAACAATACGTCCACGGCGACACTCTAACAGAAGGTGCCCTCAACCGTGTCGAAGCCGCCATCCGTGCCTACGACCCCTGCCTGAGCTGCTCCACTCACGCCTTCGGCCAAATGCCCCTGGTGATCGACTTCATCGCCCCGGACGGCTCGCTCCTCAACCAGGTGGCAAGGTGACGGATCCCTGTCCCGAAGGAACAGGTCATTAGCTTCTTCCGCACCAACGGTGCGGGATCTTCTCAGCCCAGCCGACGGCCTGGGTTTGGTGTGTCCCGTGGAATTTGGCGGCCTGACGGGCCGCGATATGGGCGTGACAGGAGTCATCCTCTCAAGGAAAATGGGAACCACCAAAATCACGAAAAGGCACGAAAAACCGCTGAATTGCAGGCATTGAGGACTGAAGTCAGCGCAGTTTTTCCCGTAGTTCCGGAAAAAAATAAGGGTTGCGCCGCCGCTCGGGCGCGAGTTTGCTCCACCCATCCCTCATGCCATCCCTTTTGGCATGATTGTCTCTGAAACCCGACTATCCCATGAAAACCATCGCTCAACCCAAAGAAACCATGAAATTGATGAAGATCGGCGTTGTTGCCACGCGCTGCGCGGCAGGCGTGGCGGCCTGCGTGGCGCTCCTCGCGGGCACCGCACGGGCCTCCACCACCATCCTCGCCGGCGGCACCTTTACGATCGACGGCACCAACACGACCTTGGCTGGCTTCACGACCACTTGGAACGACACCGGCACGTTGACCATCAACAACGGCGGCATACTTCAGACATGGCCAAGCCAGAACAACACTGTCGCCAACAACGATGCCATTGCCTTCGCGGGTGCCGGCGGCACCTATTCGCTGCGATACAACGGCAACGACACCGACTTCATGATGAACGGCGCGTCGATCACATCCTCCGCCACTGGCGCGCAGACCCTTGCCGTCCTAACTGGATACAACGGGAACGGTGACCGTGAGTCGGTCACCTTCAAAGCAGGCATCCCCAATGTCGGCGACGGCAGTGCGCTGACGCTCAATGTCACTTTCAGGTGCCAGACGGGCTCTCAGAGTTGGGTCAATTTGAATGCGGTCAACACCTTCACCGGGCCAATCACCTTGGTGGCGGGCGGTGGCCCTGCGACCGGCTACCTGACGATCGGTGGAACCCTGACGCGTAACAACGGGACCACTTTCAGCGCGGGAACCTTGAACAGCGGCAACTACGCGGGTGCCATTACCCTCGGTGCCTCCACCATCTTCAACTATGCCAGCACATCCGCGCAATCCTTGTCCGGCGCAATCTCCGGCACCGGCGCTCTGCAAGTCACCGGCACCGGTGCCCTCACCCTGTCGGGCGTCAACACCTACACCGGTAACACCACCATCAACAGTGGCAGCATGCTGACCCTCGCAAACACCCCTGCCGGATTGAAATTCGTCGTCACCGATACCACCAACAACAAGGTCACGGGCGCGGGAAACGCCACCATCAATGGCACTTTCACCATCGACACCTCGGCGGTTACCGTGACCTCCGGCACCTGGACCCTGGTCGATGCCACCACCAAATCCTTCGGCGGCACCTTTGGCCTGAACGGTTTCACCGGTCTCGTCGGCAACGTCTATACCAAGGTGAACGGTGGCCAAACCTGGACCTTCGACAAATCGACCGGCGTGCTCAGCCTGAGTACCCAGGCCATCATCACGGCCTTCGGTCTTCCTGGCAACGCCGGCACTATCAATCAAACCGCGAAAACCATCGCGTTGACCGTGCCCTACGGGACGAATCTGGCGACCCTCGCGCCGACCTTCACCTTAACCTCCGGATCGTGCAACCAGATCAGCGGCTCCCTGCCGTCACCGACTTTCGCCGCCTCCAACCCGGCGCACTACATCGTCACCGGAAGCGTCGTGAACGACTATGCGGTTACGGTCAGCGTCACGCCGGCCAGCACGAACAGGGACATTCTCACCTTCGGCCTGCCGGGCAATGCCGGGGTCATCAACGGAACCAACATCACTCTAACAGTTCCAGTGAGTCCGGGCGTGACCAACCTCGCCCCCACCTACACGGTGTCCCAGTTTGCCACGGGGTCGCCGGTCTCCGGCACCGCCCTCAATTTCACCAGCCCGCAGACCTACAGGATCACCGCCCAGGACGGTTCCACCAAGGACTACCTCGTGACGGTGCAGACCTATCAGGCGTGGCCCTATTCGGGTTCCTTCTATATCCTCACCGATGCCACCGGGGCCAACCTGCCGGGAACGGCCACGGAATCGGAGTTCCCGATTCTCGTCAGACTCAACTCCAGCAACTTCCCCTTCGCCCAAGCCGCATCCGACGGCAAGGACATCCGCTTCTCCACTGCGGCGGGGATGCGGTTGTTCTATCAGATCGAGCAGTGGGATTTCGCCAATTCCACCGCCGCCGTGTGGGTGAGAATCCCCACCATCACCTGCAACGCACGCCAGGAAATCAAGATGTATTGGGGCAAAACGGATGCGGTTAGCGAGTCCAGCGGCACGGCGGTCTTCGATGGCACCAACGGCTTTTTGAGCGTGTTTCACATGAATGAGACGGTCAAAGATGAAGTCGGCACGTTGACTCCCACCGACACCGGCACCACTCTCGCCACAGGCATGATCGGCAAGGGACGGAATTTCACCCTGGGGAAAGGCATCAATTGCGGGGAGAACATCACGGCCTTTCCAACCGGTAACAGCCCCTCTTCGACCGAGGCCTGGTTCCGGCTTAGTTCAGGGAATGCCGAGATTGTGGATTGGGGGACCGAAGGGGGCGGCAACAAGGTGCAAATCAGGCTGGTCAGCCCGCCAAGTATCTATATTGATGGCAATGGGGCCAGTTTTTATGGCAAAAGCACGCTGCCCTTCGGAAAATGGTACCATGTGGCGCACACCTATACGAGCGGAAGCGGGAAAATTTACGTCAATGGCCAGCCTGATGGCTCGGCTGGCGTTACCATGAACTTTGCAAATCCCGCCAAGATGTGGATTGGCGGCTGGTATAATAACTATTCATGTGTCGGCGATATTGATGAAGTGAGAATTTCCAAGGTGGCGCGTTCTGCCAATTGGATCAACCTGGAATATCAGAACCAGAATCCGGTGCAAACCCTCGTGGGTCCTTTGGTGCAGCCGGGCAGCACCTACTCGGTGGCACCCACGTCCGTGACGATGGACGAAGGCGCTGTTACCAACCTGGTCGGACAGGCGGGGGGCGCTCAGAAGATCTATTGGATCTATAAGAAAGACGGCGTGGAAACCGTGCTCGCCACCGACCAGTTCACCTATCCGCTGAGCATCGCCCGCTGCACGGGCACCCAGTCGTTCGACATCCTGTTCCGGGCGGTCTTTTCTTCGACGGATGTCAAAAACATTTACATTCCGGTCACGGTGAACGAGCACATTCCGGATCCGGTGTTCACGCTCACGGGCCCAGCCACCTGGGATGGCCGCCAGACCATCACCATCACTCCCAACATCTCGAACCTGGCCACCCTGAACACCATGGGTATCGCCAACCTGACCTATTCCTGGAACGTGGCCGGAGTCGCCGTGACCAAGACGATCACCGCAGGCACGCCCACCGTGCCAGGAACCCTGACATTGACCCGCTCCCAAGGCACCGGACCGATGACTGTCACGCTAGTGTTGGACAACGGCGGTGCCTTGGTCACCCAAACCAAAACCATCACCGTCCAGGAACCCGTGACTGATGCCTGGGTGCAGCGCACGCCGGGTGCCACCGAAAAAACGGTCAACAACCAGTTCATCGCACGGGACCCGAACACCAACATGGGCACGATCTTTTACAACGGCACGGGTGCCGGAACCACCCCGGTCTATCTGAAAATCTATGCCACACCCAACGCGGGAACCGAAACCCAATACGGGCAAACCCTCCACCAGACACCCGTGGCCGGGGCCTACGCTTTCACGACGCAGATCGCCGCAGGCAAGGTGACTTACAGATTGGAGTTCGGAACCACCACCGGCGGCGTCGATAGCGCGCCGACCGGCACCGCGACCAACCTGGTCTGCGGCGACGCCTATCTCATTGACGGGCAGTCAAACGCCCTGGCCACCGACAACACCGCGCCCAATGACACCACCACCGATCCATGGATTCGCACCTATGGCCTATCGGGGGGCTGGGGCTATGCCATCAGCAAGGGCACCGAAATGCAACTCGGCCTGTGGGGATGGTATCTGGCCAAATCCATGACTGCCACCTATAACATGCCAGTCTGCTTCATCCAGGGTGCCGTGGGCGGCACGCGCATCGACCAGCACCAGCCGAATCCGGCGGGTCATAACCAGCCGGGCAGTCTCTATTCGATCTACGCCAATATCTACAACCGGGTGATCGGGGGCAATCTGAGCCACGGCATCCGCGGCGTGTTCTGGCATCAGGGGGAAAACAACAGCGGTGCCGCAGCCCCCACCGGCGATTATGATTACAAGTCCTATCAGCAATACTTCGTGGACATGGCGGCCGCCTGGAAAGGGGATTTTCCGAATCTCCAACGCTATATCATCTATCAGGTGATGCCGTCCCCCTGCTCGATGGGGCCCAAAGGCGACCAACTGCGCGACGTGCAACGAATCTTGCCAAGCCTGTTTTCGAAGATGCACATTCTGGACACCCTGGGGGTCCCCGGCTATGAGGGCTGCCATTTCAGTCCTACCGGTTACCAGAACTTCGCGGATCTGACCGCACCCTTGGTGGGTCAGGATTTCTATGGCATTGTCCCGGGAATGTCCGTCACCGCGCCGATCCTGCAGCTCGCCTACTTTACGAACGCCGCCAGAACCGAAATTGCCCTGCAATTCGACCAGAACATGTCATGGAACAGCTTCTCAACGGCGAATTACTGGCTGGACAAGGTCGGCAGCAAAGTTACCTCCGGCAGCGTGTCGGGCAATGTCGTCAAACTCCAACTGTCCTCGGCCGGAACCACCACCTCCACCCTCGACTATCTGGAGGACACTCACTGGAGTTATGGCGAAACCACGTCGAGCCTGCTCTACGGTGCCAATGGCATCGGCGCGCTCACCTTCGCCGATGTGGCCATCGCGCCGTCCAGCCCCTATTATTCCTGGACCGCCGATTCCGCGCAGGGACTCACCGCTGGCGTCAACGATGGTCCCATGGATGATCCCGATCACGACGGCATTTGCAACCTGTTGGAATTCGCCCTCGGCGGTGCACCGATGGTGGCCTCGCGCACCCGCCTTCCGGTATCCTCGCAAACCGGTGGCAATTTGATCTTCGAGTATGATCGCAGCGTGGCTTCGCGACCGCCCAATACCACCCAGATCGTCGAATATGGCGGCAATTTAACAGGCTGGACGCAGGTGGCGATTCCTCTCAATAGTTCCGGCTCAGTGACCATCACACTGGGCTCCACGTCCGACCATGTGAAAGTCATCGTTCCCGTTTCAGGAGCCAAGGTGTTCGCACGACTCAGGGTGATTACGAATTAGCAACCCGTCGGGCGGTCAGGGGAGCCTACCAGACCACTTCCACCGGACTGTCCTGCTCATGAAAAACCTCGTCTTTCGTGAGCAGGGAAACTCCGTGAACCAGCGCGGTGGCAGCGATGATGCGGTCTGCCGGGTCGCGGTGCTGCCAGTCGAGTTCCGCAGCCCGCAGCCAGATCTCGGTATCGGTGGGAAGAATCTGGATCCAGGAGATCGGCTTGAGGATGTCAGGCCACTCCCGGACCGGTCGCAGCGCGCGAAATTGACCGCGGCGTTCCTTGATTCCGAACTCCCAAAAGGTGACTGCCGCAATCAGCAGCGGCGCACCTCCATCCGCCGCAGCGTCGATCGTGCGGAGCGCGGGTGCCGAAAGGCGCGGATGTCCGTCAAGCCACCAATAGAGAACGTGGGAATCAATCACCATGGGTTCCGGTCATTATCACGCAACACTTCCCACTCGTCAGTTGGCAAGGGTTTCAGCAGCTCCTCCTCCGGGATTTCCGGTACGGGCAGCAGGCCGCACCGGTATGCCGCCAGCACGTCGGCCACCGCCATCCGCGGTTTTCCTAGCGGCCTCACCTCCAGCACTTCACGGCCCCGGTCCGTCACGATCAACGACTCGCCCGTCAGTTCCACCTGCCGGAAATATTCCAGCATCCGGCCCTTCAACTTGCCTTTCGAGATCGTCTTCACACCAGCAGCGTAGCCCTAGTCACGACTGTAGTCAAATAGTCAAATAGCAAATAAAGCAAATAAAGGGACAGTCCCTTTATATAGAAAAAACCTTGCCATGCACCTGGTTCGCTCATAGGATTGGCCCGCCATGAGACGTGCGCGCTGGATTATCAAGCCGAAGCCTGAGTCGCCGAAGCCGGTGATTTACCACCGCAACAATCTAACATAATGTTGGCGCGGGCCTTATGGGAGTAGGTGGTTACTGATTATTCGAGGCTGCTTGAATCGTCCTGTGAACAGGACCTGTGAACAGTTTTTGCAACAACCTTCGGGAAGATTCCTTATCGGATAGGATTCTGGACAAGGGGGGCTGCCGGCGGCGGCTGGAACTCGGGGGCTTACGTTGGCTCGAAGGCACGCACACGGTTTGGCAGATCCGGCCAGTTGATGCCGGAAAGGTGATGTGAGGCCCGGTTGGATAGGGCCGTACTGGAAATGGCAGGCGCGAAGGGATTCGGACCCACTGGTGTATCGTGACGCGCTTTTCACGGGGTTGTCGTCGCGGGGGACTCACAATGTGAACGGGGATACATGATAGTGCGCAGGCGGCGGCGCAGGGCGGGCTGTTCAGTCGGCAGAAGACAAGTTTTCTATGGTTGGGCTGGTGGTGTTTTGGGGTGGTGGAGACTGTGCGTGAGAATGAAGATGAAAATCAGGTTGTCTGCCAGTGAAATTACACGTATGTTCAGGTAATTCGAACATGCATGCGGCAGCAACCACTCCTGATCATGAACAGCTTTTCGCCATCGCGGAGAGTCAGTGTGGCTATTTCACGATGGCGCAGGCGCTGGAGGCGGGCTTTGCCCGCAGCACGCACAGCTATCACGTCAAGGTTGGGAACTGGCTCCGCGAGCACCGGGGAATTTACCGGCTGCGGCATTTCCCCATGGCCGAGAATGGACATCTGGTGCTGTGGTCGCTGTGGTCGAGGGACCGTTGCGGCAATCCCCAAGGGATTTACTCCCACACGACGGCACTGGCCCTGCGCGATCTATCGGATGCCAATCCGTCCAAGCTTCATCTGACCGTGCCACCCGGCTTCCGCCGGAATAGCGCAATACCCTCCGTGCTGGTGCTGCACAAGACGAAGTTGGAGCCGGGCGAGATTGTCCGGGAATCGGGTTTTGCGATGACGACGCCGATTCGGGCGATCATTGATTCGGCCACATCCGGCGACGCCGATCCGGGCATGCTGCGCCAAGCCCTTGCCGAGGGTCTGCAACGGGGCATCGTCACCCGTCTGGAAATCAAACAGGCCAAGGTGCGCAGGGACCTGCCCCCATGGCTGCACGAAATCCTTGCCGAAGTCTGATTCGTGAAATCCTATTCGACCGCATCCGCATTCCGCCGCGCTTTGGAAGACCGCTTGAACGCCGCTTCCAAAGCGGATGGAGTCGATATCCAACGGCTGCGCCGGCAGCTCGCATTCGACCGGTTGCTTG
>Ga0209697_10002933_pt1 | contig 23779 bp, 25 predicted proteins | sample AliMusrvi5mmetaG_FD_184115 | JGI IMG/M metagenome (GOLD analysis project Ga0209697, IMG submission 184115) | Freshwater lake bacterial and archeal communities from Alinen Mustajarvi, Finland, to study Microbial Dark Matter (Phase II) - Alinen... | ecosystem: Environmental > Aquatic > Freshwater...
TTACCCTATAACGATATTTATTAGCTTGGATTGATATGCCTTTAGACCTAGAAGAACAAGAACAACTTGACCAGCTCAAAGCATTTTGGCAAAAGTATCGCAATCTCATTACTGGCGTTCTGACGGCGGCCTTGTTTGCGTATGCAGCCTATAGTGGTTACCAGTGGTGGCGCAATAGCCAAGCTGCGCAAGCATCCCAACTGTATGACACGATGATCGTTGCCATCAGTAAGAGCGATAAAGATCAAAGCTTACGCGCTGCAGATGATTTGCAAAAGCAATTTGGACGCACTCCTTATGCATCGATGGCTAGCTTAGTCGCCGCAAAAATTGCCTCAGATGCTGGTGATGCCCCTAAAGCAATCGAATATCTGCGTTGGACAGCGAAGAATGCTTCCAATGCTGGTTATGAGGCTTTGGGTAAATTGCGTTTAGTTTCTCAGTTAATCGAGCAGGGTACTGAGAAAGATTTTGCCGAAGCTGATGCCATTCTGAAAGATAAACCTATTAATGGATTTGAGGCGCTGTGGTTAGAGCGTCGTGGCGATTGGTATTTGGCGCAGAAGAATACTGCCCAAGCTAAGGTGAGCTATCAAGATGCTTGGAAGAAATTAGATCAAGCAAAAGAATTTCCTGAAGAGGCGCGTCGCCTCTTGAAGGTTAAATTGGATGCTGTTGGAGGAGTTGCTCAGTGATGATTCACACAATGCGTTTGGTAAACATAGCGAAGTTCGCTACAAAAGCCCTCATCATTGGCTCTGCCATTGCTGCTCTCGTAGCTTGCTCTGGTGGCGCGCGTGTTCGCAAGCCCGCTGAGCTGGTTCCTGTAAGCAATCAATTTGATCTTGCCCCCGTTTGGTCAACCAGCGTTGGTTCATCTGAGACATTTAACTTTCATCCAGTGGTTGCTGGCGATGCAGTCTATGCAGCATCGCATCGTGGCAATTTAGTGAAGATTGATTTAGCCAATGGCAATAAGGTTTGGGAAGCTTCTGTACCAGAGCGTATTACCGTAGGTCCAGGTTCTGATGGCCGTGTTACTGCTGTTGTGACTACCAAAGGCACCGTATACGCATACGACGATACCGGCAAACCTATTTGGAACGTCAGCGTTGGCAGTGAAGTCTTGACTGAGCCAGTAGTTGCTGGTGGTGTTGTCATTATTCGCGCTTTAGATAATCGCTTTATTGGTTTGGATGCGCAAACCGGCACGCGGAAGTGGATCTATCAGCGTCAACAATCCGCGCTGTCATTGCGAGTAGGTTATGGCATGTTGGCGATTGGGAATGAAGTGATTGTTACCGGCTTTGCTGGTGGTCGTTTCGGCATGATCGCGATTGCTAACGGTGGTTTAGTTTGGGAATCTCCAATTTCCTTTCCGAAAGGTTTCTCTGAGATTGAGCGTTTAAATGACGTGACTGCTAAGCCCAGCATGGAAGGTGAAATTCTTTGTGCCGTGTCCTATCAAGGTCGCATTGGATGTGGCCAAGCCCGTACCGGCAATTTGATTTGGTTTAAAGATTTCTCAAGCTTTACAGGCACAGCGCAAAGCCCCGATATGGTTTTCTCTGCCAATGAAAAATCACACGTGACAGCATTCGCCACCAAAGACGGTAATCAGGTTTGGGAAAATGACAAATTAACCTTCAGAGATGTTGGCGAGCCCATGGCTGTTGGCAGGGTATTGCTGATGGGTGATGCGCAGGGTTATGTGCATGCATTCTCACAGGCGGACGGTCAGATGGTTGCTCGTATACGTCACGATAGCAGTCCAATCACCGCTGCCCCGATTGCGGTTGGCGGCCTCATTCTGATTCAATCTCAGGGTGGAAAAATAGCGGCGTACAGTCCAAAATGAATCCAGTCATCACTATTGTCGGTCGCCCTAACGTTGGGAAGTCCACACTCTTTAATCGTCTAACGCGTTCACGCGACGCACTAGTTGCCGATTTTTCAGGCCTCACACGAGATCGTCACTACGGCAAAGGTCGTATTGGTGAGCGGGCATTTATTTGCGTTGATACCGGCGGTTTTGAGCCAGTAGCCAAGACTGGCATTGTTGCTGAGATGGCAAAGCAAACCAAACAAGCGGTTGCGGAATCTGACATCGTGATCTTCTTGGTGGATGGTCGTTTAGGTATGGCCCCACAAGATCGCGTGATTGCCGACTTCTTGCGTAAGACCGGTCGCCCCATTATTTTGGCTGTCAATAAAACCGAAGGCATGCAAGCCGGTGTTGTGACTGCCGACTTTCATGAACTTGGTCTAGGCGAACCTTTTCCAATTTCATCTGCCCATGGCGATGGTGTCCGTGGCATGCTCGATGATGCTTTAGACGCTTTAGGTATTGCAGAACCCGAAGAAGAAGATTTAGTCAACGATCCAAACCGTCCAATGAAGATTGCGGTAGTGGGTCGTCCTAACGTTGGTAAATCGACCTTGATCAATAAGTTGATCGGTGAAGAGCGTGTGATTGCATTCGATATGCCCGGTACAACACGCGATGCGATTGAAGTACCTTTCGAGCGCAACGGTAAGCCCTATATCTTGGTCGACACCGCAGGTTTACGTCGTCGTGGCAAAGTATTTGAAGCGATTGAAAAATTCTCAGTCGTGAAAACCTTGCAAGCGATTGCCGATTGCAACGTCGTGATCTTGATGCTTGATGCACAGCAAGATATCTCTGAGCAAGACGCGCACATTGCAGGATTTATCGTTGAAGCAGGGCGTGCATTAGTGGTTGCCGTGAACAAGTGGGATGGTCTTGATTCCTACGTTAAAGAGCGCGCTCGTTTAGAGATCGCTCAAAAATTACGCTTCTTAGATTTTGCTAACGTACACCCGATTTCTGCGAAAAAAGGTACCGGCTTAAAAGAGCTCTTCAAGGATGTGGATGCGGCTTATGCTGCAGCGATGGCGAAGTTACCAACCCCACGTTTGACCAGAATTCTGCAAGAGGCGATTGAACATCAACAACCTAAACGGGTTGGCATGGGCCGTCCAAAACTGCGCTATGCACACCAAGGGGGCATGAATCCTCCCATTGTGGTGATTCACGGTACTTCATTGAGTGGAGTCACAGATAGCTACAAGCGATACTTGGAAGGTCGCTTCAGGGAAGTCTTTAAATTGCGCGGCACCCCATTACGCATTCAGATGAATACCGCTAAAAACCCTTATGTAGACGCTGATAAAGGCAAAAAGGGTAAAAAGTAGCCAAGCTAAATGTTGTGGGATAAGATTTCAGTATTAGCTGTGCAGAGTAGGTTTTATTTACATAAAAAAGCAAGACTCCCTAACTAAAAAACGAATAAGGAGCAGTATGAATAACAAAGCAATCCAATTACTTCAAGATCCATTCCTCAATACCTTGCGTAAAGAGCATGTACCTGTGTCAATCTATTTAGTGAACGGTATTAAGCTGCAAGGCAATATTGAATCATTTGATCAATATGTCGTTCTCTTGCGCAATACCGTTACTCAAATGGTTTACAAGCACGCGATTTCTACCATCGTGCCAGCGCGCGCAGTGGAGTTCCGCATGGAAGAAGCTAGCCCTGTATAAAACCGGAGTAGATGCGGCACGCGCAGTTCTGGTTGGAGTAGACTCCGGACGCGAAGATTTTGCAGATAGCATGGCCGAGCTCAGTCTTTTGGCTGAGAGCGCCGGCTCCATTCCTGCAGCCAGTGTGATTGCCCGCAAAGGCAAAACAGATCCTGCTTTATTTATTGGATCGGGCAAAGCCAATGAGGTCAAAAGGGTAATGGAAGAACAAGGCGCTGAATTGGCCATCTTCAATCATCCGCTGTCCCCGACTCAACAACGCAACTTAGAGCGTCAACTGGGTTTTCATGTGATGGATCGAACTGGTCTGATCTTGGATATCTTTAGTCAAAGAGCCCAAAGTCATATTGGTAAGACCCAGGTTGAGTTGGCGCAGGTTAGATATCAAATGTCGCGTTTGGTCAGGGCCTGGAGTCACTTGGAGCGTCAACGCGGGGGTATTGGTGTGCGTGGTGGACCTGGCGAAACCCAGATGGAGTTGGACCGCCGGATATTGGCCACCAAGGCTAAGCGCCTGGAAAACGAGCTCGAAAAGCTGCAACGCCAGCAAAGAACGCAAAGACGGGCCCGTAACCGGAAAGATGTTTTCTCAGTCTCTTTAGTCGGCTATACCAATGCCGGTAAATCCACCTTGTTTAATTCCTTAACCAAGGCAGGGACTTATGCTGCAGATCAGCTATTTGCCACCCTGGATACCACCTCCAGAAAGATGCATTTAGAGGGTTTAGGCTCGATTGTGGTCTCCGATACCGTCGGATTTATCCGTGAATTACCCCACCAGCTGGTTGAGGCTTTTAGGGCCACTTTGGATGAAACCATCCATGCGGACCTGATTTTGCATGTGATTGATGCGTGTAGCCCTGTAGCTCGTGAACAGCAGGCTGAAGTTGAGGCAGTTTTACGGGAAATCGGGGCTGATGACATCCCCCGGATCGAGATCATGAATAAGATCGACCAGATGCCCCAAACCTTCATCAATGGGGCGCAATTGGTGCGGGATGCCGACGGCATTCCAAGTCAGGTTTTCCTGTCCGCCAAGACTGGCTTGGGCCTCGATTTGTTACGCTCAGCGCTGGCGGAATGCTCCCAAATGACTGATAGAATAAGGGTCGAGCACAACCGAGCCAAGAAGCAATTGGCCCCTGATGAGTTTTTAGCCCCTTTACCTGAACGACCAGAATCTTCTGAATTTAATTCCATCCCGAATCGAAGCTATACACCTCATGATGCGTAAATTACTCGGCCTGTTTTCGGTCACCGATCCTAGTAATGGATCTAAAGATGCTAAAGGTGAGCAGGGAAGTGAACAAGCTCCAAAAGTGGATCCTGTTGCCCAAGATCCAAGTAAGACCCCCCAAGCGAATCAGCAACCAGCTAAACCAGATGGTCCGCCAGACTTAGACGAGTTATGGCGTGACTTCAACGACCGCATTGCAGGTATTTTTGGCGGCAAGAAAAAACCAGAGTCGACAACAAGTAAACCGTCAAGCAAGCCAAGCAATAAACCTAGCAGCACTGATATTCCTCAGCCTGAAGATCGTGTGAACAGAACCAGTAATAGTGGTGGTTCTAATAATGGCGGTAGCACCGGCGGCCCAAGTTTTAACTTCACCAATCCCTTTAGCTCTAAAGCCAGTATTTTGCTAGCAGCTGCCGGCGTGTTCTTTGTATGGATTTGTAGTGGATTTTTCATTATTCAAGAAGGTCAAGCTGGCGTGATTCTGACTTTCGGTAAATATGATTACACCGCTAAGCCTGGCATTAACTGGCGCATGCCTTGGCCCATTCAATCCCAAGAGGTGGTGAATCTTTCAGGCGTGCGCTCGGTGGAAGTTGGTCGCCCTGTATTAATTAAAGCAACGAATCAAAAAGATTCATCGATGTTGACCGAAGATGAAAACATCATCGACGTGCGTTTTGCAGTTCAGTACCGCTTAAAAGATCCAACTGATTATTTATTTAATAATCGCGATCCAGATGCATCAGTCGTTCAGGCCGCAGAAACAGCGGTGCGCGAGATCGTTGCACGCAGCAAAATGGATACCGTCTTGTATGAGGGCCGTGAAAAAATTGCGATTGATTTAGCCAGCTCGATTCAGAAGATTCTGGATAGTTATAAGTCAGGGATCTATGTCACTAGCGTCACCGTACAAAATGTTCAGCCACCAGAGCAAGTGCAAGCAGCCTTTGATGATGCGGTGAAGGCTGGTCAAGATCAAGAACGCTTAAAGAGTGAAGGTCAGGCGTATGCCAATGACATCATCCCGCGTGCAAAAGGAACTGCAGCGCGTTTGATTCAGGAGGCTGAGGGCTATAAGGCTCGCGTCGTTGCTACTGCCGATGGCGATGCCGGTCGCTTCAAGCAAATCTTGGTGGAGTATTCCAAGGCGCCGCAAGTTACACGTGATCGTATGTATATCGACACGATGCGCGATATGTATAACAACGTCACGAAGATTTTGGTGGACACCACCAAGAGCAATAGCTTGCTGTATTTGCCGCTCGATAAGATCGTCGCACAAGTCAACGCTGAAAGTGCTCAAGCAGCTAACTCACAAACCAATCAAACGACTCCAACAGGCTCAGTCACTGTTGGCGGTGCCACCGGCAATCCTCCGGCACCTAGTCCTGTAACAAATACTCCCAACCCCTCGGTGAACACCCCTCCCGCAGTGATCAATAGCGGCGGTGTAGGTGATAAACGTGACGGCTTGCGTAGTCGCGATCGGGAGTCTAGATAATGAATCTAAATCGCTTGATTGCAGGGTTGATTGCCCTGATTGCATTGGCTTACGTGCTTTCATCCAGTATTTTTATTGTTGACCAACGTAAGTTTGCAGTGGTGTTCTCATTCGGACAGATTGTTCGCGTGATTGAGAAGCCAGGCCTGCAAGTGAAATACCCAGCACCCTTTGAGAATGTTCGTTTCTTTGATCGTCGCATTTTGACGATTGATAATCCAGAAGCAGAGCGATTTATTACCGCCGAGAAAAAGAATTTGTTAGTGGATTCTTATGTGAAGTGGCGCATTGTTGACCCACGTAAGTTCTTCATTAGCTTCAAAGGTGATGAGCGCTTGGCTGAAGATCGTTTGACACAGTTAGTGCGTTCTGCCTTGAATGAAGAGTTCACAAAACGCACCGTACGTGAGTTGATTTCGGATCAGCGTGAACAGGTTATGCAAGGTATTCGTAAAAAGGTAGCTGATGATGCCTCAGATATCGGCGTCGAAATTGTCGACGTGCGTTTAAAGCGGGTTGACCTCTTGGCTGAGATCAGTGATTCTGTTTACCGTCGTATGGAAGCAGAGCGCAAGCGTGTTGCTAATGAGTTACGTTCTACTGGCGCTGCAGAGTCTGACAAGATTCGCGCCAATGCTGAACGTCAACGCGATACGATCTTGGCTGAAGCCTATCGTGATGCACAAAAGATTAAGGGTGCGGGCGATGCTAGGGCAACTGCCTTATACGCTGAAGCCTTTGGTCGCGATCCGCAGTTTGCCCAGTTTTATCAGAGTCTTGAGGCTTATCGTAGTTCTTTCAAAGACAAGAAAGACATTATGGTGGTTGAGCCCAACGGTGAGTTCTTTAAGTTCTTACACAAAAAATAAGCGAAAGTGAATAATCCAGATCATGAATCGTTGGTTACTTCCTGAAGATATTGCTGATGTGTTGCCGGCCGAGGCTCGTAAAGTCGAGACTCTGCGTCGCGCCATCTTGGATTTGTATCAATCCTATGGCTATGAGCTTGTAGCGCCTCCCATCTTAGAGTTCCTGGACTCCTTATTAACGGGCACTGGCTCTGACCTCAATTTACAAACCTTTAAGTTAGTCGATCAATTATCTGGTCGCACTTTAGGTTTACGTGCGGACATGACGCCACAAGTGGCGCGTATTGATGCGCACTTATTAAATCGCGCTGGTGTTACCCGTCTTTGCTATGCAGGCTCTGTTGCGCATGCTCGCACCCCAGTTGGCAGTTCAGCACGCGAAGAGCTCCAACTCGGCGCTGAGATTTATGGCTGCGCTACTTGGGAGGCAGACTTTGAAGCGATTGCTTTATTGCTCAAGACCTTAGGTTTGGCTGGTCTGGATAAGGTCTACCTCGATCTGTCGCACGCAGGTATCTTGGCGGGCATTTTGGATGGTCAGGATCTTAGCAAGGCTGATATTGAAACGCTTTACGGGTTGCTACAGAGCAAAGATCGTCCACGTCTAAGCGCTTGGGCTAAAGCATTGAGCCCTAAAACAGTAGATGCCTTAATTGCTCTGACAGAATTAAATGGACCTTGTGCTGAGGTGCTGAGTAAGGCCAAGAAAGCCCTGCCTAAACACAAGCTTATCGATGAGGCACTTGCACAGCTTGAGCGTTTATCGACGGCTGCTGCCTCGCTGTCTAAAGGTTTAGAGCTCAGCATTGATTTGGCAGACCTGCGTGGTTATCAATATCACAGTGGTGTGATGTTTGCTGCTTATGTCGACAAGTTGCCGCAACCCATTGCCCGTGGCGGCCGTTATGACCATGTTGGTCAAGCATTTGGACGTTCACGCCCAGCAACGGGTTTTTCATTAGATTTATTGACTCTGGCCAATCTGTCGCCAATGAGTGTGCGCAAGCCTGCCATTGTTGCGCCATGGATCGATGATGCCAATTTAAACCAAGCCATTGCTGATTTACGTGCTCGTGGTGAAGTGGTCATTCAGGTGATGGCTGGCGATCAAGCACAAACGGCTGAATATGAATGTGACCGAGAGTTGAGCAAGCAGGGCAATACTTGGGAAGTAAAGAAAAAGTAAGAAAGTGCACATGCACTAGTAAAGAATTAAACCTATTTCGTCATTATTTTTTTGGATTTTATTATGTCTTCAAAGCAGCAAGCACGCGGTCGTAACGTTGTAGTCATCGGCACCCAATGGGGCGATGAGGGTAAAGGCAAAGTGGTTGATTGGTTAACCGATCATGCACAAGCAGTGGTGCGCTTTCAGGGCGGACATAACGCTGGCCATACTTTAATTATTGGCGACAAGAAAACCATCTTGCGTTTGATTCCTTCCGGAATCATGCACAAAGAAGTGATTTGCTACATCGGCAACGGTGTGGTGTTATCACCAGAGGCTTTGTTCAAAGAGATTGGTGAGTTAGAAGCTGCTGGCCTAGATGTTCAGAGCCGCTTAAAGATATCTGAGGCAACCACTTTGATTCTGCCGTATCACGTTGCGATTGATCATGCGCGTGAGAAGAAGCGTGGCGAAGCGAAGATTGGTACGACTGGCCGCGGTATCGGACCAGCTTATGAAGATAAAGTGGCGCGCCGCGCATTGCGCGTGCAAGATTTGTTCTACCCAGAGAAATTCGCAGAGCAGTTGCGCGAGAACCTCGAATATCACAATTTCATGCTCACCAACTACTACGGTGCTGAGCCTGTTCATTATGAAAAGACTTTGGCTGAAGCCATGTCCTATGCAGACCGTTTGAAGCCAATGGTGGTGGATGTGTCGAGCGCGCTATATGCTGCTGAACAGGCTGGTCAGAATCTTTTGTTCGAAGGCGCGCAAGGTACGCTTTTGGATATCGATCATGGCACCTACCCATACGTCACCTCCAGCAACTGCGTAGCAGGTAATGCTGCTGCAGGTTCTGGTGTTGGCCCAGATTCTTTGCAATACATTTTGGGTATTACTAAGGCGTATTGCACGCGAGTGGGCGCAGGTCCATTCCCAAGCGAGTTATACGACCATGACAATCCTGCAAGACAAGATCCGATTGGCGTCCGTTTAGCCGAAGTCGGAAAAGAGTTTGGCTCTGTCACAGGTCGTCCACGTCGCACTGGTTGGCTCGATGCCGCAGCGTTAAAGCGCTCGATTCAGATCAATGGTTTGACTGGCCTGTGTATTACCAAGTTAGACGTGCTGGATGGCTTTGAGACCATTCGTCTCTGTGTAGGCTACAACTTAGATGGCCAGAAATTGGATGTATTGCCCCGTGGCGCAGAATCTGTTGCCCGTTGTGAGCCTATTTATGAGGATTTCCCTGGTTGGAAGGGTACTACCTTCGGCATCCGTGAGTGGGACAAACTTCCAGCGGAAGCGCAAAAGTTCCTGCGTCGCATTGAGGAAGTTGCCGGCAAGCCGATCGCCATGGTCTCCACAGGCCCAGAGCGCGATGAAACGATCCTGCTCCAGCATCCTTTTCAGGATTGATGCAAAATATTCAACTTATTTTATTTATTCAACATTTGTAAGCAAAGCTTAGATCATGACCGCACGCACTACCTGCAATAGCCTCCAAGTCGCTACCCCTTTGTACCGCTTCATTGAAGATCAGGTTCTCCCCGGAACTGGCATCAAGAGCGCTGATTTTTGGAAGGGTTTTGACGAACTCGTCAAAGATTTAACTCCGAAGAATGCAGCTTTGCTGGCGAAGCGTGATCGTCTGCAAGTAGATTTGGATCAATGGCATAAAGCGAACCCAGGCCCGATTAAAGATATGCCTGCCTATCGCAAGCATTTAAAAGAAATTGGTTACCTCGATGAGGTTCCTGGAAAAGTATTGGGTACCACTAAGAATGTGGATGATGAATTGGCTCTGCAAGCTGGCCCACAATTAGTAGTGCCAGTACTCAACGCACGTTATGCACTCAATGCTGCCAACGCACGTTGGGGCTCTTTATATGACGCTCTTTATGGTACTGACGTTCTCTCTGAAGAAGATGGCGCTACCAAAGCTGGTGCCTACAATCCGATTCGTGGCGGCAAGGTAGTTGCCTACGCGCGTAATTTCTTGGATCAAGCCACCCCTTTAGCCAGCGGTTCGCATCGTGATGTAGTGGCGTATACCGTTGATGGTAATAAGCTTGCTGCCAAATTGAAGGATGGCAGCACTACTGGATTGGCTGACGAGAAGCAGTTTGTTGGTTATCAAGGTGACGCTGCTGCGCCATCGTCTTTATTGCTGCGTAACAATGGCATTCACATTGATATCCTGATTGATAAGACTAAGACCATTGGTTCTAGTGATCCTGCTGGTGTAAATGATGTGGTGCTTGAAGCAGCCCTGTCTACTATTTTGGATTTGGAAGATTCGATTGCTGCTGTTGATGGCGATGACAAAGTGCTCGCCTATGAAAACTGGTTGGGTATTCTGAAGGGTACTTTAGTAGAAGAAGTGCAAAAGGGTGGCAAAACCTTTACGCGCACCTTGAACCCAGATCGTCAGTACAAAGCTGGTATCGGCGCAGTAGATGCTAAAGACGGCGTTGTGACATTGCATGGCCGTTCACTCTTGTTCCTGCGTAACGTTGGCCATTTAATGACTAACCCAGCCATCATTACTGGTGAAGGCAAAGAGATCTACGAAGGTATCTTGGATGCGGTAGTGACAGTATTGATTGCCTTGTACGACATTAATCGTCCAGCTAGTCAGACCATTGGTAATACTCGTAAAGGTTCTGTCTATATCGTTAAGCCAAAAATGCACAGCCCAGAAGAAGTTGCTTTTGCTGGTGAGCTGTTCGGTCGTGTTGAGAAACTACTTGGCCTGCCTGCTGACACCGTCAAGCTTGGCATCATGGACGAAGAGCGTCGCATGAGCGCGAATATTAAGGCTGCTATTGCTGCCGCTGGTGCACGCGTTGCCTTTATCAATACCGGCTTCTTAGATCGTACCGGCGATGAAATGCATACTGCTATGCACGCTGGCCCAATGATGCGCAAGGGTGATATGAAAACCAGTAAATGGTTATCAGCCTATGAGCGTCGTAACGTTTTTGCAGGTTTGGATTGTGGCTTACGTGGCCGCGCACAAATCGGTAAAGGAATGTGGGCAATGCCAGATTTGATGAAAGCCATGTTGGAGCAAAAAGGCGTACATCCTAAAGCGGGTGCTAATACTGCCTGGGTGCCATCACCAACAGCTGCTACTCTGCATGCGCTGCACTACCATCAAGTAAACGTAGCTGAAATCCAAAAAGAAATGGAAAAATTGGATGGTGCCGCTGAAGCGGAGGCTTTGATCAACGATCTCTTAAGTATTCCAGTAGTTGAAAAAGCGAACTGGTCTAAAGAAGAGATTCAGCAAGAGTTGGATAACAACTGCCAAGGTATTTTGGGTTATGTGGTGCGTTGGATTGATCAGGGCGTTGGTTGCTCCAAGGTTCCAGATATTCACAATATTGGCTTAATGGAAGATCGTGCAACCTTGCGTATCTCCAGCCAACACATTGCCAACTGGTTACTCCATGGCATCGTTACTGAAGCTCAGGTTAATGAGACATTGCAGCGTATGGCTAAAGTCGTGGATGGTCAAAATGCCAGCGATGCTTCATACAAGCCAATGATGCCGAACTACCAAGATTCATATGCCTATAAAGCGGCTAGTGATCTGATCTTTAAAGGTCTCGAGCAACCAAACGGCTATACAGAGCCTTTGTTGCATGCATGGCGTTTAGTAGTGAAGCAGGCTGCTGCGAAGTAATTTCAGCGCAGCTTGGTTAAGAATGGATTTGTCGCAAGGCAAGTCCATTTTTTATTGGCGTAATAATTGACCATGTTTAGCTTTTTAAATCCCTTCTCTAAACCAGTCAGCCAGTTGGGCTTTCAGTTCAATGATGGTGGTAGGGCTGCTGTTGGTTTTAAAGGTGGGGCGGGTGACTGTGTAGTGAGGTCAATAGCCATAGCCGCCAATCTGCCGTATATGCAGGTCTATGAGGACTTAAGACTTGCCAATGAGGCTTATGCCTTGTTGCGAAATGACAAACTAGCCAGAAGGCTAAATGCCAAGGGTTCATCACCCCGCAACGGCAATCATCGCAAGGTCTTTCATGACTACATCGTGGGCTTAGGCTTTCAATGGGTGCCAACCATGAAGGTGGGGGCGGGTTGCCAAGTCCACTTACGGTCTGACGAACTTCCCAAGGCCATCTTGATTGTGAAGGTCTCAAAACACTTAACTGCAGTACTCAATGGCGTCATTCAAGATACCCATAACCCCTCTAGAGGTGGCAATCGCTGCGTTTATGGCTACTACATCAAAACTTAAAGTAATTTCTGAAGTTTTAGAAAGTACCTATTTAAAGCCAAAAACAGCTATAAAACGACCAAAAAATCCTGATTTTGAGCGATTTTCTGAAAGTTAAAACTTACGGTGAGCGTATTTAAGATTCCAGGCTTCTTTATAGAGAGCAGTCATCCCAATCATCACCGAGGTCGTCCAGGCCAGTGAAAACAGTCCAGTAAAGGCTATAAAGAACGCCATACTTTTCCATCCTGCGGGCAAAATGTCTGAAACAAAGCCAACCGTGGTGTAGCAGCTTCCCGCAAAGAGAATGGCTTGGACGGAGTCTGGGATGAGGTTAAGCCAGATGATGATCCCAGACCAAATAAAGATTTCCGAGATGTGAATCAGGGCAAAAAATATGAATGCGACATAAAAATGGAGAAAGATCCAGTTATGTTGCTTCTTCTCAAGATTTGCCTTAGTGAGGCGCTCAAAGCGCATCACGATATGGTTTAGAGCGCTCCCGTGGAAGACGAGGATGAGGGTAAGTCCAATCAGTCCAAAGATGATGTCTATGAACAAGAAGGTAAATGAAAAGCCAGGGGAGGTCGGGAGTATGGGGTGCATTCAGTTTCTTCGGTATTTAGTAGTGATCGTACCCCAATGCAGAGCCTAGCGCTAGAGAGGATAATGACGATCTGTTACTACTATTTGCACTGTTGATCCCACTTTGAGTACTGTTCGCACCCCCCAGCAAGAACGTTTCTTTTTGCTTGCCTTGGCCGGAATACAGTTCACTCATATTCTCGATTTCATGATCATGATGCCTTTAGGACCGGAGTTCATTCGAGTTCTAAACATCAATACACATCAGTTTGGTTTATTGCTTTCTTCGTATACCTTTGCTGCAGCAGTTGCGGGCATCTTTGCGACGTATTACATAGATCGCTTTGAGCGTCGTCAGATCTTATTAAGTCTGTATGCCTGTTTCATTGTGGCTACGCTGGCCTGTGGATTTGCCCCTAACTATCACACCTTATTTATAGCAAGAGCATTTGCAGGTGCCTTTGGTGGGATCCTCGGCTCTTTAGTGCAAACCATTGTGGCTGATTCCATACCATTTGAGCGCAGGGGTAAGGCCTTAGGAACTGTCATGGCAGCATTTTCTGTCTCGACAGTGGCAGGTGTTCCACTCAGTTTATTTTTAGCCAATCACATTTCATTTTTAGGATGGCGTGCGCCATTCATTTTTATCGCGCTAGTTTCTGTACTCATTTTGTATTTGGCTTATCGCAACATTCCCAAAATTGCAGGGCACCTTGACCATATTCACGAGGGCAGTCGCTTTAAGCAAATCTACGACATTGCCATTGCCCATCACCACCTGAGAGCTTTTATGTTCATGGGGCTGATTATGATTACTGGCTTTTCTGTGATTCCGTATATCGCGCTGTATCTGACTTCCAATGTGGGTATTGATAACTCCTATATCTCGCTGATCTATCTATGTGGGGGAGTCGCTACCTTGATGAGCTCCCGCTATATTGGTTATATGGCAGATAAGTATGGCAAGGTGAAAGTCTTTAGGGTATTGGCGATTATTAGTTTGGTGCCGCTATTGGTGACAACCAATCTTCATCCCGTACCCTTGTGGATGGTCTTAATTAACTCAACCTCCTTCTTTATTCTGATATCGGGTCGCATGATTCCGGCAATGGCCATGGTGAGTCAAGTAGTTGAAGCCAAAATCCGTGGCACCTTTATGAGCCTGATTGGATCAGTGCAGATGCTTGCTTCGGGTATCGCCTCTGTTGCTGCTGGAGCGATAGTCACCATCGGTGCTGATGGCAAGATGGAGCATTACAACTTGGTAGGCTATGGGGCAGCAGCTTGTGGCTTGCTCACATTCTGGTTGGTGGGATATATTCATACTGATCAAAAGATCGCTAAATAAAGGTTCATATGGGTGATACTGTTCGCGCTGAGTTGCTTCAATCCGGTTTTATTGTTTGGTTTATCTTAGGGCTTATGTTGCTATTGGCTGAGATTGGTTGGCGTGTAGGGAATCACATTGCACAAAAAGAAGCGGCTGAAAAAATTACCACCCATGACACTTATCAAGGCGCCTTATTTGGGGTGATGGCGCTACTGATTGCGTTTAACTTTTCCGGCTCGGTGAGCCATTTCGATGCGCGTCGGGACTTGAATGAGCAAGAGTCTATTGCGGTTAGTAAGGTTGGAAAGATGATCAAAGCTTTACCTTCGGATGAAACCAAGGATATTGGAGTCACATACCAGCATTACGTTGATATTCGTGTAAATTTATTTAAGAAGCCAGTCAAGCTTGAGCAGTTGGAGGCACATCTATCTGAACTCAGTGATTTATCTGAAAAAATGCTGAGGGATAAGGGAAAGATTGTTCGAGATACGCGCGGCTCTAGTCCAGAAGTCATTGATTTGGTCAGTAGACTCTCCGTTGCAGTGGATTCTATGGTGAGCATTCATGAGAGACAATTGATTGCCAGTAAACGTCATCCGCCGGCAATTCTGTTTGCCGCTACTTTTTTACTATGCTTTATCACCTCCTTTGTTGCTGGCTACACGCTTGGGATGAAGATGAAGCGAGATTGGATATTGACTACTTTATTTGCCGTCGTGACAACGGGCGTCATCTTTATGATGCTCAATTTGGAATTTCCAGCGGTAGGAATGATTGACTTTGATTCATTCGAAGAGAATATTGGTAGTACGTATAAATTGACTGACAGGAAATCATGATGATTCAATACAAACGTCCAGACGGCCAATTGGTAAATGCCTATTTAGCCGAACCCAAGATAGAAAATGCCCCTGGCATTGTGGTGATTCAGGAGTGGTGGGGTCTAAATGATCAGATTAAAGGGGTAGCTGATCGCTTGGCTGAAGCAGGCTATCGCGCTTTGGTGCCAGACTTATATCGAGGAAAATTGGCACTCGAGGCGAATGAGGCGGAGCATTTAATGAGTGAGCTCAACTTTGGTGAGGCTGCCGGTCAAGATATCCGAGGTGCGGTTCAGTACTTGAAGTCTACCGGTAGCTCTAAAGTCGCGGTGACGGGCTTTTGTATGGGCGGCGCCTTAACAGTGTTATCAGCATGCAATGTTCCCGAGCTTGATGCGACTGTTGTCTGGTACGGCTATCCACCGCTTGAGTATGTTGATGCCAACGCAGTCAGCAAGCCGATGATGGCTCACTGGGCTTTGCATGATGATGCTTTTGCTATTGGCGGTGTCGATCATTTAGAAGCAAAACTCAAAGAGGCCGGCGCTCAGTTGGAGTTCTATCGTTACGATGCTAAACATGCCTTTGCCAACGAAGAGGCTGACTCCAGAAATCTACCATTCTTAAAGTATCAGGCTGATGCAGCTAAGCTTGCCTGGACTCGCACGATGGATTTTCTCAAGAAACAATTGCAAACTTAATTCATCACACTCATATAACGTCATGCATCTCTTTGCCGAAAATCTAGCAGTAGAAATTTCTAGTTACTATCGCAATTTAGCCTTAGCTCATGGTGTGATTCCCAAGGTTTTCACCTTAGTGAATAGCGATGGCGATCAATACCTCTTTTTCATTGATGATCTGCGCATGGAAGAGGCTGAGGAATCACAGTTCTTGGCATACATTGTTCAAGCACATGATGCTGTTTGTTATGCCAGAGGAACGCTTGTAATCCTAGATAAGACGCAACAACTCATCGAGTTTGCTGTGATTGATCGGGATAACGAAGAGGCTATCGTGTGCTCTGCTGAGTTAACGCGCGATATGGATGACAAGCCAATTGGCCTTACTGAGTTTGAGAAGACCTTGGCACCTAAGAAGTCAATCTTCTTTGCGGGTTTGTTTAATTCCCAAAATCTTTCGGAAGAAAAGACTGAAGACTTTCAGAGCCTATGGGATGAGATGAAGGGCAAGATTCTTCATAGAACCATGGGCATATAGCCACCTAGAATGACGCCCCAACAGAAGCAGTCCTTTATAGAGGGCTTCAAAGAGATGTCGCACTCAGGTGTGACGATCTTAACTTGGGGATTTGTCACCGGCATTGCCATGGCCAAGTCTACCCTAACAGTGCACCAAGCACTTGCAATGAGTCTCTTAGTCTATGCAGGCTCATCACAGTTGGCAGCGCTTCCGCTGATTGCAGTAGGCCTGCCGATTTGGATGATCTTGATCACCTCATTCATGGTGAACTTGCGTTTTGTTATTTTTAGTCTTGGCTTACAAGCCCACTTTTCCTATTTGCCTCTGTGGCGCAGAATCTTCGTTGGGTATTGCACGGCAGATTTCGGTTACCTCTTATATATCAAGCGTTATCCAAAGCCACAAACAGCACACGAATTACACGCTGATCATCAGCATCTACGTTTGCAATGGATGCAGGGTATGCAGTTTGCAAATTGGAGCATATGGCAGGTGGGCTCTATTAGCGGGATTCTGTTAGCCAGTCAAATACCAAATAGTTGGGGGCTTGAATTTGCTGGCGCCATTGCTTTACTGGCCATCATCGTTCCTATGCTCGATCGAGCATCTGCTCGTTGGGCGGCCCTAACTGCAACAGTTGTTGCTGTTGCCACCTATGGCATTCCGTTTCGACTCAATATTGTTTTGGCAATTGGGGCAGCATTGATTGTGGGCATGATGACCGATAGGTCGCCTAAAGGGAGTACGCCTTAATGCAGATCGATCTGAACATTGCATTCCTGCTGATCGGGATGGCCGTAGTGACAGTTTTGACTCGCGGCTTCTTTCTGATACTGGGTGAGCGAGTCAAAATCTCTCCTTTGGTTTTAGAGGCAATACGCTTTGCACCATTGGCAGCGATGATCGCGATCTTGGCTCCTGAGATCTTTTTGCCAGCTAATGCATCCAGCGCTGCTCAGTTTGACATCCATCTCCCGAATATCTGGGGTGGCATAGCAGCCCTGATTGCCTTTTATTTCAGCAGAAAAATGGTCTTCACCTTGGTTGTCGGAATGGCAGTCTTTACGGCTATCCGATTTTGGGCTTGAAATAGGGGTTATTCGCCCCCATATAAGGTCTAGCAAGAGTATTTGGTGCCCAGGAAGGGTGATTCAAAACCCATGCGCCCAATATCTATATAGGTTTGGTGCTTAGTTAGATGCTCATTTAGATAGACTATTTGATGCTTCTGAGACATTCTATCTAACTTCTATCTAAACAATCAAGCTAAAAAATACCCGCAGGGTGGGGTCAAAAAGCATCCCTTTTCTTTTTTATAAATACCACCTTCTAACGATTTATCTAGTTTTAGAACATCAAGGGGGTAAGACCCCATCTAGATAATCAATGACCGCTTTCCAGGCTACAGCAGACTCTCAAATAGTGTCAATTTAGGTGCTCTGACGGGCAGAGTTCGGCCAAAAGGAGTCATTTACAAAGAGTTTTATCGATTGGATTTGAGTGTATAAAAACGACCAATATTCAAAACCTAAAAATACTATTCCTTTATTTGACATGGATCAATTATCTAGCGACACGCAAATGAATTAAAGGAATAGGATGAAACGGCAGTAAATAGCTAATAGAAGGAGTGAATATGAATTCATTAACAACTCGTAGAGCAATAAAGTATGGATTGGTTGCTGCAGTTGCTGTAGCTGCTTATGGACTTGAAGTTAAAGTTCAGAAGGCGTCGGGTTTTGATTCCTCTATACCCGGTTTAAGCGTTAGTGTTGATGTGTCAAAAGCTACCGCAGCATGTGGTCAATCCTTTAACTGTAGCGGTGGTGGAGGGAAGTGTGGTCAATCCTTTAACTGTGCAGGTCAATAGCCGTAAAGTATTTTTGTAGTTTAATTAACGCCGAGCAAGATTAAATTTCTGTTCGGCGTTTTTATTTTCCAACTAAATATATATATGAACCTAAAACTGCCTGCAGATTCAGTCATGATAGAAAGGAGTGGGAAATTCTTATTTCTGGTTCCTTCAAAGCCCGATTGGTTGGTTACGAATGCAAATGGTGCTTACGTACTTTCGTTATGTGATGGAATCCGCTCAGTAGATCAAATTCTTGAGTCCGTAGGTCAGCAGGGTTTAAGTGTAAATGAAGCAAATATTTTCATAAGCTTGCAAATCTCTAATGGTTTTTTTAATCCCTCCAATGAGAATGAAAAATACCAGGCCGCATACAAACCGATACTGCGCTCTGTGCATCTGAATGTTCACCCTGATTGCAATCTGAAATGTAATTACTGCTATGCGGAGGAGCGATCTCCCTCAGGAAGGCCATTATCCTATTTGGAGTACGAGTCATTAATTGATGACTTATATGGAATATCAAAAGGGATTCATATAGCCTTAACTGGTGGTGAACCTTTATTAAATAAATCAACGCCTAAAATCTCAGAGTATTGCCGTAGCAAAGGGTTCCATACGCAGTTATTAACTAATGCAACACCTATAAACTCTAAAAATGCTCAATATATAGCCGGAGCTTTTGATCAAATCAGAGTTTCCATAGATGGCAGTTTTGCTGAGTTAAATGATTTTCATCGCGGTCAATATACCTACGACAAGATTACCTCTGCAATTGACTTGCTTGATAAGCATGGCGCTGAAGTCCTATTGGCAATGACTGTAACTAAGAAAAATATATCGAATATTGGAGAGATGGCGAAGATATATGGGGGTCGTTTAACATTTCAACCGCTATTTAATGCTGGCAATGCTAAGTTGAATACTGAGCTAGCAATTACTGGCGACGAGTATTACAAAGCCTTAGCTGACGCTGAGAATGTATCGGCTATGGCTAACATTGGTGATTCGCTAATGAAGCTTAAAAACAATGGAACTACTAGGTGCGCCATAGGTGGTGTTGAGATTAGTATTTCTCATAATGGAGATGTTTTCCCATGTCACTTGGTACACCTGGAAGAGTTTAAAGCTGGGAATATTCGTGAACAGTCTATTGCAGACATTTATAACACTAGTCCAGCACTGCTTTCTGCACGAAATTTAAGCATATACGCTAGGGCAGAATGTGCGGAATGCCCCATTAGGCTTTTGTGTGGAGGTTCATGTAGAGCTAGGGCGCTGTATTTGGAGGGCGATCTAAATGCGTGTGATGATTTCTGCGACTATGAATTTTCATCATTTATAGATGGTATTTTTCAAGCGTCTACTAAAATGTATGCTGAACCAGAATCAGTTTCATCCCTTTAAGAATGTCTCTTATGGGTCGAGTTGAGCCAGCGGAGTTAGTTCAATCGAATGTATATTAAGGAGTCGAGAGCGATCATACCCTTGGCGGTGAAAAAGAATGGGAAAAAGGTAATTTTTGGATCTATATTAACGATTTGGTGGCACAAATTGATCCTGAAGATTTTGATGGCGTGGTTCCACCACGGTCCACAATTCCCCACCCTTGGGGGTAAAAAAAATATCAAGCATTACTGCATCACTAGTTCCTGAATTAACACCAGCCATCTTTTTATCTGCAGGCATTGCATAACAAGTTCCGGCAATTGCCTTCTGTGGAGGGGCATCCTCTAAATATAGAGTCATTTCTCCCGAGATGACGCAGGTCGTGCCACTTGAAGGGTGTTGATGAATTGGTGTTCTAGTCCCCATTAGCCTAATTGTCTTCATAATCACAATGTCATTACCCGAAGGATGTTGCTGATTGAGCAATAGGGATTCGGCTGCCCTAGCAACTTCAGCAGGAAGGGTGTAGCCATTAATCACTTCATCGGTTTTTATTTCTGTACTTGCGAAAATATGTGCCGAATAAATCAGAAGTGCTATAAGTACCGTTAAATAAGGTTTCATTTTTTCTTATTGAGGATTTGACTAATTCTAGCTCGGCAGCTTCGTGCAAGAGTTTAATTAAGCTCTGGCCGGACCCTTGCCACACTCGATGATACTGGGGAGCGGATTGAAACCCAAGATCGTTCGTTATAATCAACCTAGCGGACCTTTTGTACGATTTAGTCTCTTATTGGGTCTATCGCCCTAGGTTTTTAAGATTAGATAAATTCTTGGGCGATTAATATGAGATTTTTTAAATACTGTGGTTCAACGGTTCTCTGTCTCATAACATCGGGTCTATTTGCATCTGCTGCAAATGCACAGTCAGAGAACTGGCAAGGCACTTATGGCCAGGTTGGTATTGGTTACCAATCCACCTCTTTGAGCTATTCCCCATGGACTTACTACCCCTCGGGGGGTAGTGCTCGTCCAGGCACTTCATCTGCCAATAATGCAAACAACTTTGCACTCGCTCTCGGGGTGGGGTATTACTACGCCTTTAGCCAGTCCTTTGTATTAGGAATAGGCGGTGAATATGCTCCGCTGGCAGGCGCCAAAGCAAATACGACTTCATCCTACAGTGGCGCCTCATCAAGCTCCTACGGTCAATACAATGTTCAGTCTGCCTACAATCTTTTTCTTTCGCCAGGCTGGGTAATTGATAAAGAAAAACTGGTATATGCCAAGATTGGCTACGCTGGAGCCCAAATTAAGACTAGCTCGAGCAACACCTATAGCTATAACGGTTATTCCCTTGGCCTTGGTTACAAGCAATTCATTACAAATACTATCTATGGATTCGGCGAGGTCAATTACACCGATTATGGTAATTCCAACAATCGGACCGATTACAACTTTGCTGGAACCACAACATTAAAGGCAACTAATTTTCTTCTAGGCTTAGGATATAGATTCTAAAATGATCAAAGAAGAAAATAACTGACTAGACGGCACTGACCTCGTAAATTCTATTTTATTTTCTTATAGACCAAACAAGCAGCAGAATTTTGAGTCGTTAGGATAGTGGCATGACATATATTCATCATATTGTCACTTACATCACCAATGCCCATATCCGCATCTTCAGACATGATGAAGTTTTTACCATCCGGTTTGAAGGCGCCTACCAGTAAATGCGTTCCGCTTAATTTTGCTAAATCGGATGACGCAAAACCGGAAATTCTTTTTCCGCTAAAAAGGGGGCCTTCATTCTTATCAATGATCAAAAGTGTTGGCCGCTTGGGATTGACCTCGTGGATAAAATTGATTGGCAGGGGATTGTCCGTCGTTCCGGAGTTAGCACTTTGAATGCTGACCTGCTCCCAAGTCCCTATCATGTTGGGATACTCGGCGCTATTGGCAATGCCCATGAAAAAGAAAATATTGGTAATTAAAAAAGTAAATCTGATCATCGTATATTTCCATATGTAAGGTGAGCCCAATAGATTAAACATTTTTCTATTCAAATAGTCTATCGACTTGATATGCCTAAGCATCGAGGTTCTTGATATGATACCTGTGATCGAATGATGCATATATAGGATTGGACTATTAATAAACCTAGAGTAGGATTTCGTTTACCCAATGGATCATCTAATGATGGTGATTCTTATTTGAGATTAACTATTTAAACCCAGTTTCGGATGAATTTTTCTTTATAGCGACCGTCTCTTATGGGTCGAATAGAGTCTCCTGCGCCGAATTGGGGTTTAACGGCTCAAAACGGCCATTTAGAGCCGCTCGCCTAAACCCAATAACAAGCCCTAGAAAGAGTGCGGGGGGATTACCCTCGGTTTAGATTAAATGATTGATAAACGGTTTGACCCATTTCAAATTGTTTGGCATTCTTTCTGTAAGAAAACTCCTCCTTAGGCTTAATAGTCATTAAGCGCCTCGCCTGAGAATTCGAGCATAGAAGATACAGGGTAAAGACATCAGAAAATCTTTCCTGCCCTTCGAATTAATCAAAATATTATGGGGCAGTGTAGATATGAAAAAAATATTAATTTTAGGATTGCTAGGGCTAAGTTTTTCTATTGCAGCATTGGCTCAAACAGCGCCACAGACTGCCACGCTTTATGAGAATGTACGCGTATTTAATGGAACCGCTGACAAGCTAACGCCCCTAACAAATGTATTGGTTGTTGGTAATACTATTAAAACCATCTCAAGCAAGCCAATTGAAATTCCGCAGGGAGTGGTTGCTACTCGTATTACTGGTGATGGCCGTACCCTGATGCCGGGATTGATTGATGCGCACGCTCATTTGTATCTTGGAGTTCCCCAAGGTTTACTTTTTGATCCAAAAACGACACCTGCTTTGCTGGATGCAAAAGGTTATGAGTCTTCTAAAGCAACACTGATGTCTGGATTTACTACTGTAAGAGATATGGGTGGTCCAGTTTTCAAGATGAAAAGCGATTTTGATCAAGCTAAGGCTCCTGGCCCTCGCATTTATCCGAGCGGCACGTTGACTACCCAAACCTCAGGTCACGGAGATTACAGCGCTCCTGAGGCTCTTCCTAGAAGCTTAGGAGGTCCTTTATCCATTGGTGAGGCATATCGTATTTCACTACTTGTCGATGGTCGTGATCAAGTCCTGACAGCGGTTCGTTTTAATTTGAGGAACGGCGCTTCTCAGATTAAGTTAGCTACTGGCGGTGGAGTTGCTTCACCAAGTGATCCAGTGACCGTACAGGAATTTACAACAGACGAAATCAAAGCTGCTGTTCAAGCCGCATCCGACTTTGGCACGTACGTAGCTGTTCATGCCTACAATTCAACGTCTGTTCGACGTTCAGTGGATGCTGGTGTCAAGTCCATAGAGCATGGACAATTACTCGATGAAGCTACAGTCAAGTATCTAAAAGATAAAGATGTGTGGCTTAGCACTCAGGTGTTTGAGGAATTTGACGACTCTTATACTCCGCTCCAGCGCTCAAAAGAACATCAGGTTGTTCAGGGTGAAAGTGATGTCTTTAATTGGGCTATTAAATACAACGTCAAAATGGCGTGGGGCTCTGACTTTTTCTTTGAGACTTATGGGGTTGCACAAAACAAACAACTGGCTAAGTTGAAAAACTGGATGTCGCCAGCTCGTGCCTTAAAAATGGCTACTCATGACAACGCGCAGTTAATGGCGATGTCTGGAATACGTAATCCATATCCCGGAAAGTTAGGTGTAGTACAAGAAGGTGCTTATGCTGACTTGCTCTTAGTGGACGGTGACCCGACTGTTAATTTAGACATCATTGCCAACCCAGATAAAAACTTTCGCATCATCATGAAAGATGGAAAAATCTACAAAAATACTTTGTGACTTTTGAGTGCCTAAGTTTTCATAAAAAGACCCGCTTCGGCGGGTTTTAGCTTTCTGGCCACCGTCTCTTATGGGTCGACTAACGACTGCAGGG
>Ga0209697_10002936_pt1 | contig 23764 bp, 18 predicted proteins | sample AliMusrvi5mmetaG_FD_184115 | JGI IMG/M metagenome (GOLD analysis project Ga0209697, IMG submission 184115) | Freshwater lake bacterial and archeal communities from Alinen Mustajarvi, Finland, to study Microbial Dark Matter (Phase II) - Alinen... | ecosystem: Environmental > Aquatic > Freshwater...
TCAGCAAATCTCATCTCACCTGACCCACCCGTATCGCTCTTTCCTCTCCCTCAAGACACTCCCTGCTGCGCACTCACTGGCTCAGTTTTCATTAGCAAAAGTGGCTCAATTCCTGTTAGCGCCGAAGTTCCCATCACTCAAACTATCAAAAACGAGCTATAAGGGTGATTTTTGTCTAATCCGACCAATGATGTCCGACCGTCTTAACTGGCTTATTATATATCATATAATATCATGTCACCGTCAAAAACTACAGATTAGGCCAAGATCGTTCTATTCTATGCGATCTTTAGCCGTTTGCAGCGCAACATTTTTATCCTTTGTAAACAGCCTCCACTGCATTTCTGAAGAATGAATACCTGCTTTTTTATCTTGACCTCGACTGAGATACCAGTGCCCAAAGCGTTCGACCGTCGAAAATGGATGGTTTTCTGTGCAAAAAAGCCCGCAAGGATTTATCTCTTTGAAAAAGATGGTTTCATCCGGATCACCGTCATAAGACATGTTGACAGGCAATACGATTTTCGAGATGTCCACTTTCTCTAGTACTTTTTCATCCAGCCAATCAGATACCTTCATTGGTACTTTCTCCTTGAGAACTCCGGCAAAAAACCATCCAATTTTCAAATTCCCAGAAACGCCTTATTTCGACAGGCGGCTGGAAATACGCTTATAGGTCCCTTTCAGTTCTTCTCCTACAACCTTGACTTTGGCGATGAATTCTTCGGAAGTTTCCACTGCATCATCTGCAATTTCAGATGCTTTGGCTTTCACTTCGACCCATTTTTTCTCCGCCTCTTCATATTCTTTTTTGGCATCCATTGAGGCAAGGTGAATCTTCAGGTTTACCTCATCCCGTTCCGACTTCAGCTTTTCAATAAGCTTGTTAAACTCTCCTTTCATATCCATAAGTAACTCCTTCTAATTTTTAATAATTCTGGATTTCATGATAGTTTCATCGCGAATTTCGGAAGACACTCCAGACAATATACCTTCGATTCGGCATAGGGTTACCCCATTCCTTGCCATTCCCTTTCGATTAGCACTCGTTTGCTCTTTGCAATTCTTACACCAGACTTCCGACCCTGATCCAAACTTGAGTCATCATTTCGATTTTAAAGGAAATAATTTGCCAAATATTTGCAATGGACCTGCCATTATAAGCAAATCTTAGAGGTCATATTCAACCATAGGCTAAATATGACCTTTAGTTTTATTGCCAATGAGGCCGATTTTAACGGCTGGATTTTTTACTACGAACAGACAGATGTGACAGCAAAGTCGAAATCCCCCTCCTACTGGCAGGTCATCATTAAGGAACGATGCATCCCGGCTTATTCCTCCCTGAGAGAATGGTCAAATATGACCGTTTGGGCAAATATGACCGTTTCCCTGTGGCCGTTTATGATCTATCTGCGCCGCCATTTTCTGAAGGTCATTTTTAAAAGGACAAAGCAAGGATGAGTTCATCCAAGTATTTATCGCTTTCAATTTCAAGGATCTCATCCTCATTAGAGGCAACTCTTTCAATTTATTCCAGCGAGATACGTTGAAAATTGTCCGGCGGCAAATGCAAACTTAACCATTTTCTTAGCCGGCACAACAAATGATGTCTTGTCCCACAAAGATGAACTGGCATGTTTTATGCTCATAGAAGATCAGTAACTTGGTCCAATGCCGGTTATCGCTAGCAACAGGCAAGTATGAAAAAGCAGTTTTGAAACATCGGTTCAGGTAGCTCTTCGCTGGAAAGGTCTTTTTTTCGATCCCAGAAGAAAGCAAATAATTACCACCACCATCACCTGATCCAAATCTGAGAGCAAGAGACACCAAAAGCCAACCGGTTCGAGGCAAATGCTTGAAACTTTTTGGCAAAAAAAATCACAATCCATGGAGGAAAATGAAATGAAGAAACTATTATTAATGTTGTTAACCGTAGCGAGCCTTGCCGCTTTTACAATGCCTGCTGCAGCTGTTGTTTTGACGCCCGAGGCTGGTGCTCACGGCAATGTTTCATCTTCTTACGCGACAGTAGATGGTGGTAAGGTTGTTTATAATAAATCACCAACTGCATTCTGTTCCGTCACCTTTAACAAGATCTTGGAGGCATACGGCGGCACATTGAAACCAGAAGCCGTAGCCGGTGTGCCGACAAGCTATGCAACGGTAATTGCCGGAAAAATAGTTTTTAATGACCATCCAATTGCCTATGAGCCGGTTGCATATCATTCAATATTCACCGCCTATGGTTTTCAGCTATCGCCTGAAGACGTCAAAGCCAAGCTTGGGGCAGTGGACTATGCAAAGGTAATTGACGGCAAAATCGTATTTACTAAGATTTGTGTTGCTTATTCTGGTGAAGGCTTTGCCGAGATCCTTTCAGCTTATACCCTTCCTTCGACAGTTACCGTAGCAGAAGAGTCTACCGGTCGTCAGGTTACTGTGCAGGACGCTGACGAGGCCTGTCCCGGAACTCCGCTGGGCGCAAAGGTTGACGCTAGAGGTTGTTGGACGTTGAACACCGATTACATGTTCGATTTCGACAAATCAGTCATTAAAGTCAAATACTACCCATTTCTTGATGAGCTTGTTCCAGTGATGAATCGCAACCCCGGTTTGAGAGTTGAAATTCAGGGGCATACCGATAGCACCGGTACGATTATCTACAACCAAGGCCTTTCCGAAAGACGCGCCAAGGCTGTACGTACCTATCTTATCAAAAAGGGTGTTGACGCATCGCGTCTTACCGCAGTTGGATTTGGCAAAGTAAGACCTGCTTATTCCAACGATACCAGCGAAGGGCGAAGCAAGAACCGTCGAGTTGAATTGAAACCGCTTCTGATTAAATAAGATGAACCCAGCTTAGAACCAAAAGAGACTCCTGACTTCCTTGCCCATAGCAGGGAACAGCAAATCAGGAGTCTGTAAAACCCATAATCGGGTAAGGTCGGGATTCTCTCCCACCCTTACCCGATTCCAGATCTTATCATTGTGCGAACTCATAGTTCATTTTGGTGATGCGCCCTCGGAAGTAGGGTTTTGCCCCCTCCCTCAGCAGCCAGGAAACTTCACCATCCAAGGGGACGCGCATGCCATCTCGAATCGCATAATTCCAGAACCGACACAGCCAAGGAACGGGAACCGTAGTGCCGGCCATCATCCGGCCGCGCGCTTCGGCGCGTACTGTATCAATCAGTCCGTCTTTATTGAACCGGAACAGGAGTGTCAGAGAGATGTCGCCGTCTTTCAGCGTCGCCTGGGCAGAATGGTCGTCAACTGCATTCCAGAGAACTCCCTGGCTGGGCAGAAGCGAGGTCGGATACCAGGCCGCTTCGGCAAAGAATCGCATCAATTCACCCTCTGCCAGGTTACCCGTCCCACGCTGGTTGACCATGGACACCAAGCCGAGCACCGCCGCATGCAAGATGCCTTCGCCTGCAAGGTATGCATCATGCACATGCACCGGTAGGCCGGGCATCATCGAGATGCGGGCGTCCCAGACAAAGCCGGGACGATGAGTGACCACATATTGGGTGGATGTGAACGGCTTCCACTGCTCGCCCGTCTCACTCAGGTTGAAGGTTCCGGTATGCTCAACTCTTATGGCGGCTACGATCGGCTGCCCATCTTTCATTACGGTGCGGAAAAAGTGTTGTACTGGCGCTGGGAGACCATCGAGTTCACGAAAATCGACGACCCGGGGACCGATCAGCACGCGGGCTGCTTCAACGCGTACTCGCATTTCTTGAGCGGCCGATTCCCATCGAAACACTCCATAAGCGATAACCACCGCTAAAACAAAAACCAAAGAAAAGACGATAATGAGAAGAATCTTCAGCCACTTGGGTATTGTTCCGAATTGCGGTGTCATGTTGCGCCTTATGGTCTCAATATTTAAATGCGCCTCCTAACCACTATAAGCCCTGCAATGCAATTCATCTATGTGATTTCGCCACCTATGTTGACCTCGACTATGTGTTCTTTGTGGTCGTCAACGAGAGTGATGCTCAAATCGAGCTGATCTTTACCATCAACACACACACGCATCACTCCACCGTCGGCAGACAATTGCCGAACCGAGATATGATAGACTGTCTCTCTGTAGCGATAATGCAGCTTGAACCCATCCCAATCCGGGGGGAGGCACGGCGTTATATGCAGTTTATCGACATCAAGGCGGAGCCCGAGCAGGGATTCGACAATCAATCGATACATCCAGGCCGCCGAACCGGTATACCAGGTCCAGCCACCACGACCGGTATGCGGTGCAAGTGCATATACATCAGCGGCTACGACATACGGCTCAACTTTATAGACGGTCGTCTCAGCCGCCGAGCGGCCATGATTCACCGGGTTGATCATGGTGAAAAGTTCCCAGGCACGCTCCTTGTCGCCGAGTCGAGCAAAGGCCATTGCAGCCCAGATCGCCGCATGGGTGTATTGCCCGCCGTTTTCCCGTACCCCTGGAACGTAACCTTTAATGTAGCCTGGATTCAGGGCCGACTTATCAAATGGCGGATCAAGAAGCTGGATCAGCCGATGCTCACGGCGTACAAGGTGCTTGTCAAGCGCTTCCATGGCCAGATACGAACGATCCTCATCTGCCGCACCGGACAACACCGACCAGCTCTGGGCAATCGAATCGATCCGGCATTCGCTATTTTCTGACGAACCAAGCGGCGTGCCGTCATCAAAGTAAGCACGGCGATACCACTCGCCATCCCAGCCATGTTCCTCGATGTTGCGATGCAGTTCGGCCGCCTCAAGGTGACAGCGTTCGACAAAGGAAATATCGCCGCGCATGCCGGCAACCTCGGCAAAACGCATGAGTACTTCGTACAGGAAAAATCCCAACCAGACGCTTTCGCCTTTGCCATGTTGACCGACCAGATTCATCCCGTCATTCCAGTCACAGGAACCAATCAACGGCAGACCGTGCTCCCCGAAAGTAAGGCTTCTCTCTATGGCTCGAACGCAGTGGTCATAAAGACTGGTCGCCTCTTCCGCGATAACGGGGAGATCATAATACGAGTCTTCATCGACATTTACCGGGCGACCTTTGAGAAAACGCACAGACTCATCCAGCACGCCCCTGTCCCCGGTGGTGGTGACATAGCGATAGGTCGTCAGCGGTAACCAGAGATAATCATCGGAGCAGTGGGTGCGTACTCCTCGACCAAGAGGCGGATGCCACCAATGCTGCACATCTCCTTCCTCAAATTGACGGGAAGCCGCCAGCAGCAGGTGTTCGCGGACCAGATGCGGCCGGGCGTAGATCAGTGCCATAACATCCTGCAATTGATCACGGAAACCGAAAGCCCCTCCCGACTGATAGGTGGCGCATCGCGCCCACAGTCGGCAAGACAGGGTTTGGTAAAGAAGCCAGCCGTTGGCCAAGACGTTGAGAGATTGGTCAGGGGTTTCCACATTGACGGCGCCGAGGGTATGGCTCCAATGCTGCCAGACCGCATCAAGGGCGCCGCGCGCCGCCGTTCGGCCACGAAAACGGGAGACCAGTTTTTCGGCATCGCCTGCGTCTTTGCCTACTCCGAGTTTGAAGATGATCTCCCGTTCCTGTCCGGTGGCCAGCTCGAAGTTCACTTGGATGGCGGCGCAAGGATCAAAACCGGCCCCGACCCGCCCGGAGAGACGGATGCGGGACATCGCCGCCGGCGCAGCCAGCGTGCCGTTACGTCCAAGAAATTCCCTCCGGTCACCGGTAAGGCTATGGATTCGGTCATCCACATCGAAAAATCCGGTTCGGTCATTGAACTCTGTATTGTATGGGTTACGCGCAAAAAGAGCGCCGCTCTTTCTGTCAATTGCAGTAATCACATGCATTGCCGACTTCGGTCGCAGGTCGCCAAGCACCCATTCCACATAGCCGGTGGCCGAGAGCTTCCGCTTCCTGCTCGACTCGTTGCGAACTTTCAACACCGAAAACTTAATTGCGGCATCAATGGCCACGTATATCCACAACTCTGAATGGATACCGCGCTCAGTATGTTCAAAGACACTATAGCCAAACCCATGTCGGGTGACATAGGGATTGATCCCACGACAAGGCGAGGGAGTAGGTGACCAGAAGTGGCCGCGTTCTTCATCACGGAGATAAAACGCCTCTCCGCTTAAGTCGCTTACCGAATCGTTTAACCAGGGTGTGAGCCTGAATTCATGGGCATTCTCACTCCAGGTAAAGGCGGGACCGCTCTCGGAAACGATAGTTCCAAAGAGTGGATTGGCCAGCACATTCACCCAGGGTGCCGGTGTCTGCTGCCCCTCCGCAGTGGTAATGACATACTCGCGCCCATCAGGGGTGAAACCGCCCAAGACGTTGAAAAATAACAGATCGTGACGCGGTAGAGGAACTACCGCAAGGGGTTCGGGACGAAGAGTTCGCGACGGAATAAGGCGAGGAATGGTTATTTCCGCTTGCGTGTGTCCGCCTATCTGCTCGGCGAGTGTTCCCCGGGTGTCGGTAAGTATTGCCCTGGCGACCGCCTGAAAAAGGATGCGGTCTTCCTCGGCTATCTGATCGGCGGGCCGCACGAAGATGCCGCCGGGTCGATCTGTGATGCCCGCCTCGATGCCTGAGGCGATGAGGCCGACGATCTGGTCATGGAGAAGTTGCCGATAACCGGCATGATCTTCATTCCAGATTACCAAATCGACCGCCAGCCCTTTAAGACGCCAGTAGGCGTGCGCCTGTACCAGTTGGCGGACCAGATCGATATTAGCTACGTCCTCAATCTGCACCAGGACAATCGGCAAATCGCCGGAAATGGCGTAACCCCACAGGCCGGATTGGCCGCGGCGATTCTTTTTCAAAATATCCTGATCGGCACGAAGCGTTGCCTTGGCATAGATCACCGCACCGGCAAGTCGCCCATAAAGCTGGCCGTCGGCCTCGGTGGCATTGATCTGCCGCAGGAGTACCTGGCCATGGGTCCAGGCAAGATCGAAGACCCGATCGGCAAGATGCCGGTCCTGATATTTTTCAACTAGGCTTAAAGCTTCGTCACGACCGGCACCGATTCCGGTAACCATGTTTATCGTCGCCGATTCACCCGGATTAAGGCTGATCCGGTACCGAATGGCGACAATCGGATCAAGCACCGAACCCTGGCTGCCCGAAAGTTCGCCGGAATCGTCGGTTCCATCGCCCATTGCCCGTGGATTCACGACACTGTTGCCACGACCAAGGAACCGCAACCTGTCGGTCTCATAAGAAATATCACTTATTTCCGCACCGTGAACGGCCATCAGGTGCATCATCCAAGGCATCTGTTCGCCCACGGAACGGGGGCGGCGAGTGCAGAGGATGGCCCGTTGTTCAGGGAGGATCTCAGTCTGCACAAAGAGATTACTGAAGGCCGGATGCAGGGCATCGACGATGGGCGGTGCCAGGACCACCTCGGCATAGCTGGTTATTTCAATTTCTCGGGTGCGACGAGTGCGGTTGGTAAGGGTAATTCGCCGCAGCTCGATATCGTCTTCGGAGGACACAACAACTTCGGTATAGGCATCGAGGTCATCATACCGGCAGCGAAACTCAGCCCGACCTTCGGAAAAAACCGTCTCAAATTTTTTGGAACGGTTGAGAGTAGGCTGATACGTTGTCGACCAGAATCTGCCGCTGGTCATGTCACGGACATAACAGAAGGTGCCCCAGTTATCGCAGGTAGTGTCTTCTTTCCAACGGGTGATAGCCAAATCCCGCCACCGGCTGTAACCGCCGCCACTGGCGGTGATCATTACGTGGTATCTACCGTTTGACAACAACTGCACTTCCGGATACGGCGTATCAGGGCTGCTGAACACCCGTATCGGGGTTTCCTCGGTGCCGGCTAGTATCTGGCTATCCGACAATTCGGATGCATGTATATAGAAGGCGGTCGCTTTGGGGATGCGTTCCTGGAGAAGCAACATGGTCGCCTGGAACATTGGTTCCGACTCGAAGCGTTTCTGCATATGCCGGTCAAGGAGCAGGGAGGCCAGAGCAAGAAAACTCATGCCCTGGTGGTGAGCCATGAAGGAACGAACCACGGTCTTGGTGTGCTTGGGCGGCATCCGCGCCAGGGTGTAGTCAATCGCTTCATAAAAGCCGTATCTTCCGGAAAAGCCTTCAGCGTCAAGCCGCTGCAGGTTGAGACAGGCCTTCTCAGGCTCCACCATCAGCGCCAGCGCCGAGGCATACGGGGCGATCACCAGATCTTCGGCGAGTCCGCGTTTCAGCCCCAGGCCGGGGACACCAAAGGCGCGGTACTGGTAGTTTTGATGGACATCGATGGCGTTATAACCACATTCGGAGATGCCCCACGGCACTCCCCGTTTTTTGCCATAGTCGATTTGGCTGGCCACAGCCGCCTTACAGGTTTGATAAAGGAGGGTCTTTTCGTAGGACGGCATAACCAAGAGCGGCATCAGGTATTCAAACATCGAACCGCTCCACGACAGGAGGATGGGCTCGCCGCCGGTAGTGGTGAGCAGGCGGCCGAGGGCAAACCAGCTTTCCTCCGGCAGTTGGCCTTGGGCAATCCCCACAAAACAGGCAAGCCTCGCTTCCGAGGCAAGCAGATCATAACAACTGGAATCCAGCCGTTGCTCGCCGACATTATAACCAATGGCCAAGAGACGACGCGAGGGATCGAAGAGGAAACCATAGTCCATTTGCGCAAGCACATCTACCTGCTGTACAAGATGGTCAATGAGCGCCACCCGTGTTTTTGCCTCACGACCAGTCACCGTGATAACGCGATGCAGCTCAAGAAGCCACAGCTTTTCCTCGCCGGAGATCGCAAGAGATATCCGATGTTCAATTTCCGGCAAAAACCTTGCTTCTATTTCAACCAGATGGCCAAGTACCGGAATCTCGTCGAGAGCGGCAAAGTCGCCAATCTTAGCTGAAGAAGACATAAGCTCTGTCCACGGAGCGAGGAGTGTCAGCTCCTCAATGGCGTCGCGGCACTGCCGAGCAAAGGCCAGTGCCCACCATTGCAATTCACTTGCGGGGTTTGGATTTATCGTTTCAATCTCGGTGACCACGAGTGCAGCAGACCGTGCAAGTTGGTCAAGACACCACCGCGCCGCGGTCAGGGTGGTGGGCGGAGAGCTAACCGCCCGTGCGATATATTCCTTTATTTGGACGAGGTGCACAGCAACAGAGTCACCCGCCATCTCGGTAAGGATCCGCAAGGTGTCGCTTAGCCCTTCGAACAATCGTTTTCCCAAAATCGACTCATTGACAAGTCCCCGCAGACCCGGTTTCAAGGTAAGGAGATGGCCGCCGAGGTTGCCGCTGTCCACTGAAGAGATATACGTAGGCAATAGAGGTAAGAGCGTTTGCGTGTCATACCAGTTAAAAAAGTGGCCGCGGTGACGCTCGAGGGTTTCCATGGTGCGTAGGGTGCCTGCGGTCCTTTCGATCAGTACTCCAGCGGAAATATAACCAAAATCATAAGCGGAGAGGTTGGCAAGTAACGACAGGCCGATGTTGGTGGGCGAGGTACGATGGGCAATCACGCCGACAGGGTGTTCCTGAAAATTATCGGGGAGCAGCCAATGGTCATCCGGGCCGAGGAAGGTCTCGAAAAAGGCCCAGGTTTTACGGGAAAGTCGGCGCAGAAAAAGATTTTGCTCCGCCGTCAATGTATCCGGTCGGCGGGAGATCGGTCGACTGATCCACCAGGTGATGCAGGGAGAGGCAAACCACAGCAGGAGAATCGGCCCGGCCACAAACAGGACGGCTGGTTGCAGCAGGAAAAGACCGACGGCGACAAGGATGGCGATGGCCGGCCCGCTCCACATAGTTCGGCAGGAGGCGATGAGATCATTGTCATCATTGTGTTGCGGCGAATCGCCGGAAGGGCTCCATTCAAGCAGCCGCCTATGACTGATCAGCAACCGCCAGAGTGTCCGCAGTATCGCATCGAGACTGAAAAAAGCCTCAAAGGGCAGACATACCAGGGTGAATACCGCCTGGAGGCAAAACTTGCCGGATGAATGCATGGTAGTCCGCAGATGCTGTCCGATAGTCACTTCAATCGGCTTTTGCAGAACACCGAGAATCGAGGCAAGAAGAGAGGGCGCCAGTATGCCGCCGATCACCGTCAAAGTCCAGAACCAGGCAGGTGCCAGCACGGTCCAGCCGAGCAGCAAAAGGAGCGTGAAGGCCGCCGCCGTCAGACTGCGTCGCAGGTTATCGAAGATCTTCCAGCGGGACAGCATCGACAGCCGATTCCGCCGCAGCTTGCCATCCGGACCGGGAACGAGGGGCAAGGTCCAGCGACCAATCTGCCAGTCGCCGCGAATCCAACGATATCTGCGTTTCACATCGGCGCTGTAACGGGACGGATATTCTTCGTACAACTGCACGTCACTGAGCAGCCCGGCCCTGGCATAACAACCTTCGAGCAGGTCGTGGCTGAGAATGAGATTGTCGGGAAAACGGCCGCTCAAGGCCTGTTCAAAGGCATCGACCTCATAGATACCCTTGCCGATAAACGACCCTTCGGAAAACAGATCCTGGTATACATCGGAAACGGCGCGGGTATACGGATCGATGCCGGGATCGCTGCCACACAGGCTGACATAGAGGGAACGGGGCGCACCGGACAGGCTCTCGGCCACCCGAGGCTGCAGTATGCCGTAACCGGCAACGACCCGCTGCCGGTCCTGATCATAACATGCCCGATTGAGCGGATGCGCCATTGTGCCGACAAAGCGCCAGGCCGAATCGCGGGCCAACAAGGTGTCGGTGTCGAGGGTGATGACGTACTTCACGGTTGATAATAGACCCGTGTCGCCTACGACACGGGCAAACTGCCCTTCCCCTTGGCCACGAAGCAGCCAGTTTAAATCGGCAAGCTTACCGCGCTTGCGCTCAAATCCCATCCACTTCCGGTCTCTTACATTCCAAAGGCGCGGACGATGAAACAGAAAGAAGGTATCGCCTTCAAGAAGCGGATATTTCTCGTTCAATTCAGTGATTTTTTGCTCAGCAAGCCGTAAAAGCGGTTCGTCCTCGGCGAGTATTTCCGCATCCGCATCACAAAAATCGGTGAGCAGGCCGAAATACAGATTGCTGTCCCGGTTGGCCAGAAAACGGATTTCCAGGGCCTCGATCAATTCCAGGGTGTTGCCGACGCTCGTCAGCATCGTCGGAATCACCACCAGGGTTCGCATTTCCGGGGGAATGCCTTTTGAGAAATCCATACGCGGCAAGAGTCGCGGCGTTGCCAGCAAGGTCGCCAGCCAGTTTACTACCGCTATGGCCGGTTGCCCGGCACAGAGCAGCAAAAGCAGCAGAAAAAAACCAAGACCCCAAGACTCCAGGCCGTCAGCTTGGGCTTTAGCGGCAAAATATCCGGCCAGGGTGGCGGTAAGTATCAGAATTGTCCCGCAATAGACGAGGAATGGAACGCGGCGGCAGACTTTGCCGAAAATCTCAGCCACGGAAAAACGCATCTTCGCCGTACGCTGAAGCTCGGCCAGCCCTTCGGCAATTAGGTAATAACCGACGTGCGCCGAACGATCATCACCGCCTTTTTCAGCTGCTGATAAATCGGCCAAATTTATCGCCTGCCGCGCCACTTCGCTTTCGGAGTGAGGACTTCCGACGGCAATCCTTTCGATGACATGGCGGTAGCGGTCACGGGTGGCAAAATCCATCTCGGCGTAGATCTCGGCAGGATCTTCCGTCAAAATGGCCTCAACCATGCTCAATTTCTCGACGAACTCGCGCCAATCCATGGCGCTCAAAAACCGCAGGCTGCCGATGCTGTTGCTCACCGAGACCTGATCGGCAGCCTGCTGCTGGGTCTCCGCCCGCACCAGTTGCTCTATAGTCAGGCTGGACTCGGCGAGGCGCTGTTCAATCCAGGTGAGCGGCAGGGCCAAGGCCAGACCCTGACCCTGCAAACGGCGAGTCAGTTCGGCGACAAAGGAGCTGACCATCGGCGGGTTTGACCGGGCCATGTCGGCGATCACCAGGATCATACTATTGGGATCCTTGGTGGCGATCTCGGTCATGTGATCGGCCCAGTAGTCAGCCCGGTTGCGATTGATCCGGTCGGTAGCGATACGGGCGGTGATCCGCCTCAGGTTCTCGATCAGAGCCAGGCGAAGCATGATCGGAATGGCCCAGAGTTCGCCGAGTTTCAGGGAAGTGACGGTCTGGTAGGCGGCGACAAAACTGCTGAGACTTTCCGGGTCGACCCGGCCATCACCGTGCGAGATAGTCTCAAGAGCAATGTCATACACCCTCGGCAACCCGGCCGATGGGCCGTTCAACAAGCGCGGCAATTGACGGCTATATCCCTTCGGTAGATGCCGTTTCGCCGTGCGGATCTGTTCCTCGATCAAATAAAAGTTGTCAAGCAGCCATTCTCCGGCAGGGGCAAGCAGACGGTTTGCGGTAATCGCCTCGGTGAACAACCTGTAGACATCTATGAGGACGGTCTCATTCTCGGCCAGCCGCTGCAGGAGTTGGTCTGGAAGACGTTTTCGGCTCAACTCATGGCTCTTCGCCAGAATCGTCCCATGCTGCTTCATCTGGTCGCTGCCGAAGAGTTCCGAACGGAGCGGAAGTTCTTCCGTGCCATGCTTTTCCACCAAACCTTTCTTTCGGAAATATCCTGAGAAATTGTTCAAGGTCTTGCGAAAAATCGCGTTATTGACCTTCATTGTCGATATCCCCTTCTTTTATGATTTATCGGCCGATATCGATAAGCCGGTTACCAACAGCTTAGCCATCAGCTCGGCGGCAACTGGTTTACTAAACAAAAAGCCTTGCCCCTCTTCACAATGCTGCGCCTTCAGAAAGGCCAATTGCTCCTGGTTCTCCACTCCCTCGACTACCACGAGTAACCTGAGGCTTTTTCCCATGGCAATCACCGCGCTGACAATAATTCCATTGCCATTGGTGACAGCTATGTCATGGAGAAATGACTGGTCGATCTTCAAAACATCGATTGGAAACTGGTGCAGATAATTTAAGCTTGAATAACCGGTGCCGAAATCATCGACCGTCAGCAACATCCCCATCCTTTTCAACTCCAGGAGTATCTTGATGGAGGCCTTGGCATCGCTCATCAACACGTTTTCGGTAATTTCAAGTTGCAGCAGGTTGGGCGAAATTCCGGCTGCATTGACAATAGTTCGCACCTCTTCAACAAAATCCTTATGGCGAAACTCCAGGGCAGAAATATTCACGGAAATAGGAATCTGCCGCAGACCAGCCTTTTGCCAACACCCGATCTGCGCACATACTTGCTGTAACATCCATTGGCCGATAGGCACAATTAAGCCGCAATCTTCGGCAATCTCGACAAAACGACCGGGCAGCTCCATGTTCCCGTCGGGATGTGTCCACCGTATCAAGGCTTCTGCTCCGGTAATTATGCCGGTCGCAAGATTCACCTTCGGCTGATAATATACGACAAATTCACTCAGTTCCAGAGCGCGCCGCAGATTGACTTCGATGACCTGCCGTTCAACCGCCTGAACATTCATTACATTTTTGAAAAACTGGTAGTTGTTACGGCCTTTTTCCTTCGCATGGTACATCGCAGTATCGGCATTCTTGATGAGTGTTTCCACATCCTCACCATCGTCTGGATAAACGCTGATACCAATGCTGGTAGTCACATGCAACTCATGACCGACAATGGTGTGCGGCGCCGTCATTGCGGCAAGAATTTTCTTAGCGGTTAATGCAGCCTTTTCCCCGTACTTATCCTCCATCAACAGGATCACAAACTCATCGCCACCCTGTCGACTTACCGTGTCTGAACTGCGCACACATAATAGAAGGTTTTGCGCGACCGATTGCAGCAATGCATCACCGGTCTCATGGCCAAGAGAATCGTTGATACACTTAAAATTATCGAGATCAAGGAAGAGCACAGCAAAATGGTTGCTGCGCCTTTTTCCCAAAGCAATTGCCTGGTTTATCCGGTCGTTCAATACTACGCGGTTCGGCAGGCCGGTCAGAAAATCGTGTTGCGCCAGATAAGCCATTTTCATGCTCATCGCCTGAGCTGCTGTGACATCATGAAAGACGATGACTGCACCGGTAATTTTCCCGTCCCAATCATGGATAGGTGCTGCTGAATCTTCAATTGCCGCCTCCCGCCCATCGCGGCGAACCAGGATCGTCCCCGCCGCAAGTCCCATCGGCTTATTATGAAACAGTACCAATTGAATCGGATTTCGCTCAACCTCGCGCGTCACGCTGTTGATGAGATGCATAACCTCGGCAATGGGATGGCCATGCGCATCGTCCCTGGTCCACCCGGTCATATTTTCCGCCGTAATATTGAGATAGTCGACATTGCCCGACATATCGGTCCCGATGACTGCGTCACTGATTGAATTGAGGGTGATGTCCGCACGGGTTCTTTCTATGAAAAATTTTTCTTCAAGGGCCTTACTCCGGATACAATTTCGCAGCGTTTGCCGAACAAGATAGCTGCCAAAGTGCGCTTTCGATAAATAGCCCTGCGCACCACGTTGCACCGCTTCCGTGGTGAGCATTTCATCATCTGCCACGCAAAGCATTATGATCGGGATATGCGGCGCGACGGCAAACAGTTTGTCAAATGTTTCGATACCCTGGCTGTCGGGTAGCGACAAATCGGCCATAATGGCGTCGATACCGCCGGTGCGCAGCAAAACTATCGATTCGGACAAATGGCTCACCCGTTGAACGGAAAACTGCCCATCTCCGACTTTGCCAAGAGCATCTTCCAGATCTTCGGCCACGATGGAATCGGCAGTGATTATTAAAACTCGATTGGTCATATCGGTTGCTTTCCGGGAGCAGTCACGATGACCTTTGTTTCCGGACATCCGGGAGAATAGGATTCCTTGCCCTTGTCATCGGTCACACTCACCCGAATTGAATAGTCGCCGGATTGCGTCATAGTCAGCCTCTCTATGAACGGCGGCGTGTCTATAACCTTTTTCGAAATCACCGAATTGTTTGCGTCCACAATCTGAACCAACATCGATAGTATTACACCATCCGGATCTGCTGATTGAGAGGCATCAACGGTCACAACTTCACCGATTGACAGATTGATCGGAGATATAGCAACCTCGCAGAATGGAACGTCATCAGGAGCAAGCTCTTTAACCGGCATCGGCCCTGGCAGAGCCAAAGATACGTTACCCGATTTGGCTGAAATGACGAAGGGATACCGAACCCCTGCTTTGTCGACATTTAATAGAAATGCGGCGAAAGGCTCTTTCCCAGCCCAAACCACATCCTTGATTACCTCAACCGTAGTCCCCTTTTTAAAGATCATCCACTGAAGCTTTTCTCCGGGATTCACATCGATCTCTCTGATGTCCGCTTGCTCTGCCTGTTTGACAAATTCTTCAAACAAATCAGTGGCCCCGGCTTTTTCAAATCCCTTTTTTAAATCCGCAAGCGTTTCCTTGATCATCTCGCGAAAATCATCGTTTGATTTCAGTTCGGGCCCGTAGAGAGAATTGACTCCCAGCTGCTTCAACTCGGTTTCAGCCTGAACCACCCCGGTAACACTTACCAGTACCAGGGCAGCCAAAAGCCATCTTCCCAATAGCACTATGTTTTTCAATTATTTATCTCAGCTCAATAACGTTTAATGAGAAGACTGCTTTCCATTGACTTGACACCCTTGATACCTCCGGCGATATCTTGTACTCTGTCGATACTGTGCTGTGAATTTACAAATCCACTGAGTTTCACTACGCCGCCTATTGTAGTGACCTCGAGCTGAGCTGTCTTTAGTAAAGGATCACTTGATAGTTCCCCTTTTATCCTTGCGGTGATTGCCAAATCGTCTAATGTCGCTGCAGTTGTTTCGCCTTTGTCGCTTATCGCATTCCCTGATTTTTCAATGTGATTTTTCACCTGTTCAACCGTTTTTTCAACCTGTTCTCTGGTCTTTTCCACTGATCCCTCCTGCCGACAACTGGTTAGCAGGAGAACAAAAGCCCACAAAACGACGGTGAGAAAACGCTTGTTGACCAGGAACATTACCCAACTCCTTTTGCGCTTAAATTTTTCCAAATACAAGCAGGATCGGCCTTGGTGCCGGATCGGGACAACACTTACCAATATCGGGAGCAGAAGCATGAGTGCGATTGTGCTTAGCGACATTATTTACCCCATAAAAACAATACAATCTAAAGCCAGGCTTTATCCTTCATAGAGCCGGAATGTGCTAAATTATATGAAGAAATGCAGACCGATCCCGAAATATTCCTCTCGATCCCGAATATAAAATTGACCATTCGGAGAGCTGCCTTTGTAATATTCAAGTAGGATTTTCAGCTTACGACTCAAGAAAACCGGGTTTTCCAATTGTATTCCCGCCCTGAGCGACACATCCGTATCCCAATCACTCGCCTGACGACTTTGAATGTCTGCAGCGGCAATTGGCCTGATTGACCCATCAAGCCATGCCACAGGACTATTAAACTCCAACCCTCCCTGAGTAATCCAGGGCTTCAGATCGGAGGGGGTTCGGTCGAATAAATAACCACCGCCGCCATAGAGACGAAAGCCAAATGGGAAATTATATGAGAGGAGGGTGTCTACACCTTCATAAGTGAAATTAATTCGCTCACCGATATTACCCCTGAGTATGTATTCATCTCCCAAGTGTGAACTTTGGTGAAAGATCTTTGCTATTGCTGAGAAGTTATCCTTTTTAAATGATAAGGGTATGGCAACAAAATAATCTGCATTGACAAGATCATGAGATTCAGCAGCCAGATCAAAAATGGAAAAGACACCAGCTTGAAGACCTATCTCCATCTGGGAACTCCAAGGGCCGGCAAAACGATATATACCGAAGGTCTCTCCAAATGTTGCCGATCCAACATTTTCTAATCCGTTAGTTGAATGTTGCTGATAGGAAACAGAAAAGTGTGGCCAACGAGGATCAGCCAACAGGGAATTGAAGAGCAGGTCCCGCGGCAGAAAAACGTTTACCTCGGTAATAATTTCCGGCTTTTCAACATGCATGACGACATCCTTTTCCTTGGTAATTACCACCTTCCTGACACCTTCAATAGACGAAAGAGAAGTTTTAATTTTATCACTCACTGTATCCGAGGCCTCAAGGCCCTGGAGATAGATGACGCCGGACTGCACTTGGAGAAATTCGGCGGAAATTTGAAAATCCCGTTTGAGAACCGCCGTAGCATAGCCGCTGATGAATTGATCGCTGGTCGGACCGGTTGCAACAGCATACCGAGGGAGAAAGAGTGTAAACAGCAGAAGTGTAAAAAGAGGGGCTAACTGTGGACTTCTGTTTGAAAACAGCCGGTTTATCTTTAATTTTTTATTAAATTCTCGAAGATTGAGAAAAAATAGTGCCATAAGAGTGCCCTCGCTATACGTCGAGTATATGATTATATAAGTACTGGTTATTTCTTAACGGCCACTAATGTTTTCCGGCAGACGTGAAAAGGCTGACAATTGCTTTAGCCGTCTCCCCGATTACCACGGCATACGAGGCGATCTGGTCGGCGGTTTCTATGGCCTTGCTGGTTTCGCTAAAACCTGTCCGCAAGTCGTGGGTAATTGCCACTACATTTTCCGAGGCTATGGCAATATTGGGAATAGCCCGGTTAAGGGCCTCCTGATTTTCTCTCAGGATGGCCCCAATATGCTCCACCGCGGCATTGACGTTTCTCATCGTCAGAATGGCATAACCACCGGCTACAACCACCACCAGAAAAATGATGAGCAATCCTAATTGACTGAAGGTGATGTATCCATCCATGATGATTATTCCTTTACGCTGAAAATGTTGATTAAGCCGGTGCTAAAAAATTACACAGCCGGGTTATTTCGAAGCGGATCCTAATCTTTTATGACCCGTCTCTTCTGCTTTCGCTGCAGGTTCATGCATTACTTCCTTTGCTGCATCAACACACTTTTCGGCTGCCGCGTATACCTGAGATCCTTTTTCCTCCATGGCACTTACCAACCGGTGTCCGGTTGAGGAAGTATTGTCCTTGATTTTCTCCCAGGCATCCCTGCTGCGCCGACTGACATCCTCGCGTGTTTCCTTCCCTGCTCTCGGAGCAAAAAGAACTCCGGCTACCGCACCGACAGTACAGCCGATAGAAACACCGAGGGCCAAGGCCCCTGCCTGATTGCGACGTATTGATTTCTCACGATCACTTCGCGCATTGCGTAGTCGGTCAACTAACTCTTTGACAATCATTACTGATCCTCCAAACATCATAAATTTTTTATACATCTCTCTTCCACCTTCAGTAAAATTAAACAGCAAGTCTCATTACTGGTTGCTTTCCAAACTCATGGTATTTTTTACTGCCCTGACGCCACGAACATCCTGTACGACTTCAGTGGCCAGTTCCCTTGCTGATTCGTTTTTGGCTTTTCCTGACAATGTTACCACGCCATCAAGCGTCCCAACCTTAGTGTTGAGAGCACTTGTCGAGCGATGGTACATTAACGTCGCTTTAACCAGCGTAGTTATTGATGCATCATCAATTATCTCTGCAACATTGCCGGCTCCATAGCCTATTTTCTTGCCAACTTCATCAACCTTGTCGCCGATTTTCTTACCCACCTCGCCACCTTTTTCACCCAAGGTTTTTCCCACTTCCGGTTGCTCATTTATCACTCCCATTTGATTTCTTACATCCTTGACGCCTTCGACATCCCTGATGTATTCAGTGGTCAGGTCAATTTGCGCGGTATTTATGGCCATACCGGTTATGGTGACAGTGCCGTTTTCCACTATAAAATGGACATCAATTCCGCGAAGTGTGCGATGGGACATAATTGCCAGCCTCACTCGTGAAAAAATCAGCGCATCCGAACTTTTGGCGGTTTCATTTTTGATCTGCAACTGGTTGTCAACGACTATAACACCGACAATACTTTCGACTAATTCCTGCGCCAAAACCTTATGAGATTCCTCGGTAACAATGCCTGTTAAGGTAACGGTACCATCTTTGGATTCAACAACAATGGTATCGTCTTGAAGGTAGTTCTTGAAAACATAGGATTCTTTGGCTGCTGTTTCGATAATATCGTCTGTTGCTGTCGCATAAACCGGCACATTGATCATCAGCAAAGCGAATGCAATCGATGAACAAAAACCTTTCAAAATCCTTCCCCGATTATTCATGATAAGTTCTCCCATAGTGAATTCGTTTGTTGAATGGAATTAGGCTTAAGTTGGCTGTAGCATACCGTTATTTCGAAATTTTCATATCAAACTTGGCTAATCTATTGGCGCTGATTGACACATTTAAGGCAGTGAATACCTCGACTTGGCATCTTTGGCGTCAAATCGATGCACGCCATCACTTGATATGAAAAGCGCTAGCTCCGAACAAGCCGATCAAGCCGATAGCAATTAAATATATTGCAACGATGTAATTCAGCAGACGCGGTGCGACTAAGATGAGGATACCGGCGATCAGCGATACCAGCGGGGCAAGACTAACATTCATGTTCATATTCATGTTCATGTCCTTGGTTGTTATTTTGGTTAGTGTTTCTCTTTCGATAGATTTAGCAAGCCCCATGCCAAAAACTACTAACACTTCTTTATTCAATTATTACTTCATGATTACAGATAAATAGATTGTAAAAAATACAAAACTCAGGTGTCATCTTCATAATAAATATGGACAGAGAATATGGTCATATATGGCCATTGGTTGTATATGACCATGCAATGATGATTGCGTAAGATGATCGTCGACAGAACAAATGGTGCAATATAATGTGATATCAATATGTTATCATATATAAGGCATGTGTTGAAAAATCGGCACAAGGATTGCTTTCATATAAAGGGGCGAATAAGGGCATTGCAGTTCTTGAACTCCCCTTTAATCCGTCTCAGGTTTCTATGAAAAGAGATCTTGCGGCAAGACGTTACCCTCTCAACAGTAAAAGGAAAAAGCATGAACAAAAACAATTCAATCGTGGCGACCTATCCCTCCCACACCGTTGCTGAAGCAGCTATCAAAGAGCTGCAACAGGCAGGTTTTGATATGAAGAAACTGTCTATTGTCGGACGTGATTATCACACAGATGAACATGTGATCGGCTACTATAATATTGGCGATCGGATGAAAGTTTGGGGCAAGACAGGTGCCTTTTGGGGTGGGATCTGGGGTTTTTTGGTTGGCTCCGCGTTCTTTTGGGTTCCCGGTGTCGGGCCCCTTCTCGTGGGTGGGCCGTTGGTCGGTTGGATCGTCGGGGCACTTGAAGGAGCAATTGTAGTCGGCGGTTTGAGTGCGCTTGGCGCCGGTTTGTACGGCCTAGGCATCCCCGAGGACAGTATATTACGCTACGAAACAGCTCTGAAGACCGGAAAGTTTGTCTTGATTGTCCACGGCTCCATTGAGGACACAATCCATGCCAAAGAAATCCTCAACCACACAAAGCCGGAGACCTTGGAGCATCATCAGTGATCGCACTCATCCGAAGACACACTACAGAAGGGAGCTTTCATGTCGGTTGATTTTAAGGACTATTATAAGGTTCTCGGCGTCGATAAAAAGGCGAGTAGTGCTGAAATCAAAAAGGCTTTCCGCAAGCTGGCACGGAAGCTTCACCCCGATGTCGCGCAGGACAAGACCAAAGCCAACGGCCTGTTCAGTGAGATCAATGAGGCCAACGAAGTCCTCAGTGACCCGGACAAACGACGTAAATATGATGAGTTGGGCGCTAACTGGAATAATCCGGAACGGCAGACACCGCAGCAGGAAGGCGGCTTTTCCGGCAATCCCGGTGAGAGTTCTTCCTTCCATTATGACGGTACGGGTTTCAGCGACTTTTTCGAGCAATTCCTCGGCGGCCATGGTCGCTCCTCCGCTGGTTTTTCCCATTTCAATCGATCCGGACGACAAGGCATGGGTGGCGCAAATATCCCACAACACGGCCAGGACATCGAAAGTGAAATCCTGGTGACCCTTGACGAAGCCTTGCACGGTTCGACGCGCAAGCTCCGGCTGCAACGCAATGAACAGCAGCCGGAACAGATCCTGCAAGTGAAAATTCCACCCGGTGTTCGGGAAGGGCAGCTCATACGTCTCTCCGGCAAAGGACACGAGGGTATCGCCGGCGGCGATTCAGGAAACTTATACTTGCGGGTGGTATTGGCCCAGCATCCTGATTTTCGGGTACGTGGTGTCGATCTGTACTCCGACCTGCAATTGTCTCCATGGGAAGCAGTGCTCGGTACCACCATCCATCTTGCCACTCTCGATAAAGCGGTATCATTGAAGATTCCGCCGGGAACGATGGCTGAACGACAGTTCCGTCTACGGGGAAAAGGCCTGCCAAGCGGTGTCGGAACGCGCGGCGACCTGTATGCCACTGTCACTATCCATGTGCCGTCGCAGCTTACCCCTGAAGAAAAAACCCTTTGGGAATCATTGGCTGCCACAGCGACCTTCAACCCGAGGACGATTCATGATTGAACACAGCCCTGCGTATGGCCAATCCTCCTTTGCTCTTGTGGTATTTCAGCCGGAGCCAAACATTCTTTACGGTCTCGATGCCGCGGCTCATCTTGCTGGCGTTCCCCGCCGCTCTCTTCTCGTCTATTGTCGAGCCGGTCTGGTACAACCAATCATTCAGCAGCCTAACGGGGCTATGACATTTACTGATGAAGCCATTTATACCGTTCGCCGACTCGAACATTTGCGGGCCATGCACAACAATGACTTGGCCTGGCTCACCACTATAATGGAGCTCGAAAATGAGGTAGAGTACCTGCGTGCTGAGTTGCGTTTTTACCGCAACACTTGAATGCGGAGCACTCCATGGAAGTAAATATTCTTATCCTTAATGATGAATCATCAGGAGGGACTAGTGATGCGTAATAGCACTTTTTTGTTACTCATATCCCTCTTCTTGTTAGCTGCCTGCCCCGACTGTTACGCGGCGGACGCCCAAGAAGTGCCGAAAATCAGCATAAAAACCGTAGTTGAATTGGCTCTCATCAACAACCTCAATCTCCAGCTCAAGCGTGATGATGTCGATGCGGCTACCGGAGTTGTCCTGGCGACGGAAGGGAAATTTGATATTGTCATCAAGGGCGAAGCGGGGCGACAAAATCAGGAGAAGACTCCGATCTTTTCCGGAGGAGCATCACAGGAAAATACCGGACAATGGAACGCCGAGGCGTCGAAACTTCTTGGCACCGGCACCGTCATCAGTCTTGGTTGGAACAATTCTAAACTTGACAGCGATGCCAGCAATCCGCTTATTAATCCGTCTTACAATTCCGGCCTTATCCTCGGACTGCGTCAGTCGCTGCTTAAAGGTTTTGGTGAAGATACCCAAAGCCTGGCGACCAGGGCATCACAAAAACAACTGCAGGCAGCTACCTTCCAAGTTACCAGTGAAACCGCGAATCTGGCGGCAGAGGTGAAACGTGCCTATTGGAACTTGGTTTTTGCCTGGCAAAACACTGCGGTGCAGAAACTCTCCCTGGTCCTCGCCCAAAAAACCTTGGAACAAACCGGAGCCAAAATCAAAGCCGGAAACCTGACCGAGGTGGAAATATACCAGCCTCAATCGGAGGTGGCCAGACGCGAAGAATTGCTCATTTCTACCGAACGTGAAACCGGGGCTGCCGAGGATGAACTGAAACTGCTGATGAACGTCAAGGACTGGCAGGAGAACTTTGAACCAACCGATTCGCCAACCGCCGTACAGGTTGAACTGGACCCCGCGACGGTGCTGGCCAATGCCTTGGAAACAAGGCCGGATGTCATGGCTGCAGATCTTTTGGTCGAAGCTGCACAACTCGACGAGATGCGAACAAAGGACAATACACGCCCGGATCTGGCCCTCATCGGCGGGATAGGCGTCACCGGCACCTCCAGTGCTTATGGGAATTCGATTGACAACAATCTCAACGGCCAAAATCACCTCTGGCAGGTGGGGATTGCTTTTACCATGCCTCTTGAAAACAGGACGGCGGAAGGATTATACCGACAGGCCAAGGCCAATTATAATAGTTCTAAAACCAAAGCTGAGCTTCTGCGCCAACAGATTCGCAAGAATGTGCGAACTTCCATCCGCAATACCCAGCTGGCAACAAAAGCCCTCGAAGCAACCAAAAAGACCAGCTTTGCAACGCTCAAACGCTTAGAGGTGGAGCAGGCGAAATTTGGATCCGGCAGGTCCACAACCCTCGATGTGCTCATCGCTCAAGAGGCTTACTCCCAGGCACTGAGGCAGCAGAATATCACTGAAATCAACTACGCCAACAGCCTGGTGGAACTCGACCGTATCCAGGGCCTGATCACCTTCCCCTCTCTCCGCTGATCAGGGATGTGGCTTCAACGACTGGTGCCGCCGAATCTCTGATCTTCCTGCTTTGCAGGTGACCTCTCCATGGCACCAAGATTCGACAAAAGGGCCATATACGACCATTGGTTGTATATGACCTTTTTATGCCGGCTACGTTAGAGTTCCCCTTGTGGAGCATCTTTAATATTTTTACAAAATAACAGAGTGTTATCCGGCAAGGCGTGAGTGCTTGGAATTTGGCACAAGGATTGCTTTTAAAAATAGAGATCTTGTGGCAAGACATGACACCTTCAACAGCAAAAACAGGATAAATCGTGTCCTTTCGGCAAGCCTGCCATGACGCCAAAAAATTGATCTGCTACAATCGGTACCCTTCTTATAACCAATGGAGGATTACCGATGGATCAATCACCAGCATTTCCCCCCGCGACACTGCCAGAAGTTCAA
>Ga0209697_10002937_pt1 | contig 23764 bp, 43 predicted proteins | sample AliMusrvi5mmetaG_FD_184115 | JGI IMG/M metagenome (GOLD analysis project Ga0209697, IMG submission 184115) | Freshwater lake bacterial and archeal communities from Alinen Mustajarvi, Finland, to study Microbial Dark Matter (Phase II) - Alinen... | ecosystem: Environmental > Aquatic > Freshwater...
CTGCGGCTGCCGGATGGACGGAGAATCCTTGTCACGTCAGGCTTCATGCAGATCGGCAGAGCGGACTTACACGCCGGTCATACAGTCTCAGCGGTTCATGCTGTTCTTCGCAAGATTGGCCCGTCGCTCAGGATCGAGTGCCATGGGCAGAACGGCACCTACCGTAAGGCCGGTGACATATGGGTCAGGCTTGAGGACCGCAAGCCCATCACGATCTCGCCGGGCGACGCGCTTCGGTTCGCGGATGTTGAAGTGAAGGTCGAATAATACGAAAGGCGGCGCATCATGATCCTATTGTACCTGCTGTTGTCAGTGGTCGGCTGGCTTTTGGTCTCGACGGTCTTCGAAGCCGGCTATCAAGCCCTCAAACCTGCGGCTAGCGGAAAACTCCAAAAGCACCAATGGTGCTGGATATGGTGGTCTGCTCTTGGCGTCCTGTCATTCGCGACTGGCGGCGCCATTGGCTTGGTCCAGTTGGCCGCTATCTTCGGTATCGCCTCCAGTCATATCAGCCTTTGTGGGCTGAGGGAGGAGGTTATTTCGCCGGTTGAAATCGCCCGAAATGTGCCGGCGGCGCTCGCCGAGGTTTACGCTCGGTTCCGTCGTCTCTTGCAAGAAAGGAATAGACCATGATTATCCTGCCAGCCATTGCGTGTGCAATTGCCATCTGCCTTGCGATCCTATTCGAAGCCAGTTACGCCTATGTCGAAAAACGGTGGACCATATCCGACAAAGAGATGTGGGCAGTCGGTTTCTGGTGTGTGGTCGGCGCTGTTCTGGTTTGTTGCAAGGTCATGCCCTTGAGGCCGCCGGGGATGTTGCAGTGGGCGCCGTTTGCCGTGGTCGTCTTCTTCCACATGTGGGCAGTCATGAGCGGGGAATCGCTGGCGCGCAGGCCGGGCTCGCCGCCACCTGATCCGCTTGATTCCGATCCATCAACATCACCAGGTGACTCCAACGGTCAGGACTTGGACAGCGTGAAGAAGCCCAAACAGGGCGCATCAGGAGAACAGTCATGAGCAGCTTGCCAATATTGACCTGCGCGTTCGGCATCGCCCTGGCGGCCCTTTTCGAGTTCGTCCACAACTACGTCGACAAGCGCTGGAGCACGCCGGCATCAAAGGAGTTCTGGGCTGGAACATTTTGGCTTCTTGTCGTGATGGTATTGGTGCAGTCCAGAATGATGCCCACCGACCCACCGGGCATATCTCCGTGGGTTCCGTTCATCGCGGTTGGTGCGATCCATCTCCTGATGGTGGTCAATGGGGGTGACTTCTCCCGGTTGCCATGGGCGCCTGCGCCAGACCGCGATCCGCCAACGCCACCAGGTGATTCCACCGGCCGGACTCCGGAGAGTATGAAGAAACCCAAACCCCGACAATAATAACCAAGGAGCATGAGGGATTAACAAATGAACGCACTATCGATCGGTACAGTTGTGGCCGCTACCATGGCCTGCATGACCGCAATGGTAACATGGCGAGTGTCACGTGACAATTCCACGCTCGGGAGCCCAGGAATCGCGCTGGGAGTGGGACTACTTTCTTTTCTCGGTCTGCGTTGCCTTCCCGAAGGGCTGGCGAACACGATTCTGGTCGGTTACGCAGCGTTGGCGATCGCGATCCTATTTCTGCTCCTGTTCATGGCGTTTCAGACGGCTCGCCGACCGCAGCACTTCGACGATTCCGTGAAGCCGGATGAAAGACAGATCCGCCGGACGCCAGCGCCACGCGATGACCTCGCGTCACAGTCGTCAGATGTTCAACGACCGCGCAACAATAGGCAGAGGGCCACGCGCGATGAAGACGTCGTCCCTTGATCAGGTAGCTGCGGCGCCGTCTTGTGTCGACAACTGCGTTCTCAAGCGGTTGCGCCAGCTACGCAGGGACGTTGCCGCCAACAGAACGCCAGCCCGTCTTGCTGAGCCGTAGGCGGCTCAATGGCAGAGTATCAAATAGAGGTGACATATGATCATTACCCTGGTGTTGATTGCTGCAAAGATCGCTCTCGCCTTCTTCACGGTCCTCGTGCTGGCCATCGTTATGCAGATCGCGTTATCTGGCACAGTCAATTCCGCGATTGATCGCTACGCCATGACGATCATGTTCTGGACCATGTTGTGGACCATTGCCCTAACGGAGGATTTGCCTCGGGCCGGCATCAGTGGGTTGCTGTTTCTTGTCGGGTGCCTCCCTGTCACGCTGGCGCACTGTCGGGTCGCCAAGAGGCAACACGGTCGATACCCAGATTTTCTCATCATTGTCGAGTCGATACGGAACGTTAAGAGCCCGTTCATTGCAGTAAAGAGAAGATTTGCGGCGAAGAAGGCCGGTGAACTGGGGACATGGGAGGCAAATCGACGATGAAGACGCGATCTCCTGGCGAGATTGCCTGGTTCACGCGACTCTTTGTCCGCGGCCAACAGGGCTACTATGGAACCTATTTCAAGGATAGTGGCCGGTATGTGGTCTGCAAGGAGCCGATCACAGACGAGGTCATTGCCAAGCATTTGGACGGGACCGTGTCCCTGGGTGTCTTTCCGCTGGTCGGTCAGCAGGTGACTGTGGCGGTTGTGGACTTCGATTCTCCTGACACCGACACTGTGGCCCGTTTCCGAACAGAGGCCAGGAGACTCGGGCTCTGCCCGTATACCGAACGGTCAAAGGGTAAGGGCTTCCATGTTTGGTTCTTCTGGCAGGACCCTGTTGAAGCCAAGCTCGTTGTTCGGTGTTTGCGGGCGGTTTTGGCATCAATTGGCGCGCCAGAGACAGAAGTCTTCCCGAAACAGGTGGCACTGGAACCCGGCGCATTCGGTAGTTTCGTTAACTGCCCGTTGTTCGGCGCGCTCGTGCCCGAGGGCCGAACCGTCTTTCTTCAGGATGATTTCACGCCTTGGCCAGACCAATGGCAGTTCCTTGCCGGAATCCAGCCTGCGCCTGCCAGTGTCCTTGATGAAGCCGTGCGGCGTCTTGGATCGCTTCTTCCCGCTCATGCCCCAGGCGACCACAACCGGCCGCGGTCGGGCGTCGATGGCGAGGTGTTCCGCTCACGGGGCTTATTGCCGTGCAAGATACACATGCTGGAGAAGGGCGGTTCCAGGAACCAGCGCCTGTCTGCGTTCTACCTGGCAGTTTCCCTCAAAGCCGCCGGCATCCCGGAAGCATCGGCAGTGGCCATTCTCTTGGACTGGCGCGGGCGTAATCGCCCCCAGGATGGCAGGGCACTCATCACTGAGTCAGAAGTGCGAGCCCAGGTGGGGTGTGCCTACGACCGCGCCTATGCCGGGCACGGGTGCCGCAACGAAGCTGTTGCGCCGTTCTGCTCGGACGAATGCATTCTCAATCGCCGCCAGCATTCTACCGAGGATGTCGGTGGCGAGGGCCGGGAGTGAACCACCGGCCAACATATCAGGAGTTTATCAAACGTGAGACGCCGGCCACCAGCAACACGTCACTCCATCACCCACCGGGTGGAGATCCGCGCGAAGGGCGGACCTGTCGATGTGTATGTCACTGTCGGTCTCTATCAGGACCGCAGCCCGGCAGAGTTGTTCGTTGTTCTGGGGAAAGCTGGCGAACCCATGGCGGGCATGGCACGGTGTTGGGCAACCTGTTTTTCGATTTGCCTCCAGATGGGTGTTCCGATCGAGCACCTTGTGGAGAAGTTCAAGTTTTTCAGATTCGAGCCCGCAGGGCCGACGGACAATCCCGAGATCCCGTTCGCGCAGTCGATTCCCGATTACGCGTGCCGCTGGATGGAGCAACGGTTCGGGAAGGGGACGCGGTTCTGACGGCCTGAACTCAACCAACATGACCTTACAACCAGGCCAGTGGACTGTCTCCACGGGCTTCGGTATAGTGGTTTCCATGACAGCCCTTTCCGATCTCAAGCCGACTGAGCGCCATCGAGTTATCGACTTGGTCCGCGAGGCCGGATTGGATGTAAGCGATTGGGCGAACTGCGCAGGCGGGGCAGCAAAGGCAGCGGCCAATCCCAAGTACTGCTATGAGTGGTGCTTCGGCCAACCCGGAAGAGCAATCGTCATCAACCTCTGGTACGATGCGATGGTGGAAAGCGGCGGGGTCATCTGGCGCGAGTGTAACTTTCGCGCGGATGCCAAGGAGCACGCTCGTCGTGGCGAAACGAACGTGTGGGTGCAGCGCGCAGAGCGTATGGATGCCGCCATCAAGAGTGCCGTCCAGGATAACCTGCCCATCCGGGTCATCGTGTGCGACGGTCAGAGACGTAACCGTGACGAGCCTGACGCAGCGGCATCGCAAGTGGATTGCCGGATGCTAGACCCTGTCCCCTGGGGCGTGACCGCATATGATCCCGGCACAGGCCAATGCACGTTGACGCGTGGTGCCCCATCTGCGCGGTTTGCCGACCAGTTTTCAGCTCCCGAGGTGTCCACGTCCGAGCCCACTCGGAGGCAGATCTCTGGTGATGCTTTTGTACGTGCCGCCGCAGTGCGCACGCGTGCCTTGGCCCGTGCCAATGGCAAATGCGAATGGTGCCAACAGGCGGGGTTCAAGATGGCCGACGGTCGAACCTACATGGAAACGCATCACATCGTACCGCTCTCAGAAGGTGGACCGGACGAGGACAGTAACGTTGCCGCACTCTGCCCAAACCATCACCGGGAAGCGCATCACGGGCTGGACAAGCAGAAGATGCGGGCGACGTTAATGAGCCGACCAAGGAAGGGCGACACTACTATTTGCGTCCAAGGCGCTCAGGTGGTCGGCACCGTTAGTTCTTCGAGCTAACCTGAGACTTTTCCACGTCAATGGAGGCGCAAAGCCGGGCCTTGATGTCAGCCCTGGAGCCTTGCGGGAGGGCGCGAACCCTCTACGCGGGCGTAAACCACCTCATCTCCTCGCCCTCAAGTGTCGTGCTCTCGCCCAGTTCTACCCGGCCACCGGCCCTGACAATCTCGTCCATGAGCACCACGCAATCGCCGTCCTGCGATTCCATCCTGACGTAGAGGTGCTCTGACTTGTCCTCGTCCCGCAAGTCGCTGACGTCCATCTCGCCGTGCCGGATCTGGAAGGCCGTGTGGTCGTGCCCTGGGTTGTGGAAATAGACCCATGCTTCGCTGAGGGAGATGACGGCGTAGAGATGCCTTTGCTGGATTGCCTTCTTGACCGTCGCGTTGACCTCCGCCGGCGGAATTCCCGCAGGGACAGGAGCAACGGCGATCATCCCCTTGTCCGCCGTGAAGTAGAAGAGAATGTGCGTCTGGGTTTTGTCCTTCAAGAACGATGCCTTCGCTTGGCCATGGAGATACTCCGCCCACTTTCGAAGGCTGGCCGCCGGTGCGTTGAGGTACCATGGCGGCTTGTCGGTCGGATTCATGGGCTAGACAATAGACCGGCGAAGTCGGGCGGGCAATCGGGAAAGCATGGCACCCTCGCGGTCGGCACGGCGGCGCGCATCGGGCGGGGCGGCTTATCTTGTTTCGGAACTTGGTTCCACATGGCGGTTCCTCCTTGTCGTGTCCTGGATGATGTTTCGGCGGCCGGGGCGGGATGTCCTGCGATGGGGACGGACGGCGGTGGCAATGGCGGCCGCACGCGGTGCGCGCGGGCATTCGTTCACAGTACATGGGCGGTTTCCTTGGGACAATGCTCCCCGAGGAACATCAGGCAAGACGAGCTGCTTGAGCCTCCGGGGCCGCGCCGGACAGTCCCGATCACGCCGCCGTCAGGATCGCATCCTTGGCCGCCCTGGCGATCTTGAACTTCAGGACGGTTTTGGCGGCAATCTGGATCGTCGCGCCGGTGGCGGGGTTACGGCCGGTTCGGGCCGCGCGCGCTACCTTCACGATTTTGCCAAGGCCAGGGATGACGAACCCGTCCGAGGCTTCCCGGTACGCCATCGTGACCAGGGCCTCCAGCATGGCCGCTGCCTGCTTCTTTTCGACTCCGGCTGTTTCCGCTAACTCTGCAATGATCTCGCTTTTGGTTTTCATAGGACTCCTCTGCTGGGGTGACTGTGGTGGGTAGCGATCACTTCTGCTTCCGCGACAAGCCTGTACGCTTCGCCTTGCCCCGCCGCACAGGCCTGGATACGGCCTTCTTCACCTTGACGGGCGCCAGCGCCGCCAATCGCGCCTTGGCTTCCCTGGCGCCGATCCCCCTGACCGCAAACACTGCCGCCTTGGTCTTGTCCAGAAACTTCAACATGGTGGACTTGCTCTCCCATACAACAACAGACTGCGTCGATACCCCGACCAGTTTGGCGAACTCCCCCTGCGTCAGGCCCAGCCGTTTACGTAGGGTTTTGACGCCCTTGCCGGAGATCCAGCCCTTGTCCGCCGTTTCAGGGACAGGCGCGGGTTGGGCGGCCTGGCACTTGGTCACGATGGCTTGAAGTTCCTTGTGGGCCTTTTCCAGAGCCGCCAAGCGGGTCTTCAGGCTGGCGACATCTTTACGGAGCCGGACGGTTGGCTTACGAATGGGGGTCACAGCGACCTTGGCTTCGTGGCGGGAAATACGGGAGATTTCTTCTCTGAGAACCTTGGCGATATTGGGCATGCGAATCCTTTCGATAATTCATTCAGTTACGATAAGGGTAAAGATACACGACTAAACGGTAGGTGCAAGCCGCATGCAAGAGTTAGCCGTGACGTCAATGAATCCGAAGTACTGGGCGTTCAGGTGCTTGGGGTTTGCTGGTTTCAGCCATGCCCGCGACTGTCTTCGGTTGTTGCTCTTGCCGAACTGGCTCTGCGGTGCTACAGGATGCCCTTGGAGGGAAGGGAGGTACACTGTATGAAAAGAACCGAACACCAGCAACTGCTCGAAAAGGTAGAGGCTGCCAGAAACACCCGCAAAGCCGCCTACGCCGCCCTCAATGTTCACTACACCAAGGCCGACGTTGAAGCTGCCGTTCGTGCCGCCCGCAGAATTGTCGATGCCGACGCTGCCGAGGCTGGCTCTGTTGAGGCTGAGGCCACCGAGGCAAGATCCAGGTTGCCGTAGGGGGGGGGTGGAACTCCGATCATTTCCTGAAGGCACAGCTTCACTTCGGGAAGCGGGGGTCGTTGATACTGAAGAGCAGCAGGAACAATCCCCCTCCCAAAATCAGGAGCAACCCCAGCACCGTGCCCACCGTGATGAAACGTGTAAGGATGACCCGCGCCAAGGCCAACAGGACAATGCCCAGTGCCACTGCCGTACCCGCCCAGAGGCGTGGCACCGCGTAACGCGACCAGTGATTGAGCGGTGACATGGTCAGGCATGCTCCTGGTTGATTTCGTAGTCTGGCACCTTTGACACACCGAGGGGATGAGTGGCCGTCCTGTACACGAGCATTCTCATGCCAATACATGCCATGATCGTTTTGTAGAGACTCTGCCCAGCAGGATCAACAGTTCAGTTTTCACACGGAGTACGATGCTGACCGTGGGGCCATCCAGCACGTCGAGGGTGGCCGAATTGGTTGGCCGTTGACACCGTGGTCGGCGGGGAATAGGTTCCGGGGGTGCACGGTGATGATAGGGCGGTCGAAAGATCCATCAGGGACATCGCCGCCAGCATCGACACCATCAGACTCGCTATTTCCATTTTCCCCGGCAATCCGCCACGGGGACTTGTCAGCCTGCTGAGGGACGAGGAGGCGCGGCTGGCAAGCTTGGAACGGTTCAGGGAGGGAGATCGACCCAAAGCCCTGACGATCCTGTCCTCGTCGCTGTCCTCGCTGCCAACAAAGCCGCTAACGCCGTCCTCGAAAGAGCCGAAGACGCCTACAACCTATCCGGCGTTGAATGCCCGTTCGAACTCCGCGACGACGCGGAGCACTTCCTCGAACGCGGGGACCTCGCCGAAGAACATCTCGCCGCGCATGGCCTCGTAGTCCTTCCGCCATTCGTTGATCTGGTCTTCCAGCGGCACGAGCCGGAGCGACCCCTTGCGCAGCGTGCCGTAGTCCATCCACGACCAGTTGAAGTACACCTCGCGGTGCGCCGCCGTCCTGTCGAACAGGCCCACATCCCGCACGGCCCTTGCCGCCACGCCTTTCTCGATGAGGCACCACAGGTCGTAGTAGTGTCGCGCCATCCGGGTCTTCCTCGTCTTTCCGGCGGGCCGGTAGGTCTCCTCGTGCAGCAGCATCGCCTTCTCCCAGAACGTGCGCTCGGGCAAGAGCGCACGCACTGCGAACTGGCTCGGACCGACAACATCCGGGAATGCCTCGGCCAAGTAGGGCTGTATCACCGGCGCCCCGGCGGGCTCAATGTCGGAGCGGGCGCCCATCTCGATCTTGACCACGGGGCGCAAATAGGTGGCCGTCGACGCGAGCGACTCGGGATAATGGAACAACAAGGTCTGTCCGTCTGGATCTTCGTCGGGCGTTGCCGACACGAGATCCCACCGATTCCCTGCGGGCAAAGATTGTCGCATGCGATCCGTCAGCGTCGGTTTCAACAGTGCATGGATTCGTTTCTGGCATTCGTTCTTCAGCGCATCCAGTCGTACCCGCCGCTGTTTCTTGCTCGGGGCTTTTTCTGGGCTTGCGTCGCCACCGAAGCCGAGAAACTCGCGATCCACCACGATGTCGATGTCCTCGGAGAACCGTTCGATCAGCTTCCATCCCTTCGAGAGTGCCGTGCCGCCCTTGAAGGTCAAGCAAGCACCCCACTCGGGAAGAGCAAAGAGTTCGCGCAAGGTCCAGCACACCCAGAAGTCTTTCTCGATGCTGGCCGCTGGCAGCCCTGTTCTTTCCTCAGTCTCGCTGCATACGCGGTGCCGATCCTCATTCGACATGGTGATGAATGCTTGCATGGCTCAGCTTTCTCCTGAGTGGGTGATCTGTCGGATGACATCGGCAACCCAGGCCGGCGCATACCGAATGTCTTTCATCAGGCGGCGTCTGTCATCGTCCGACAGCCGGCTCTTGAGGAGGGCAACCATGCGGGCATCGACATGCGCCCGCCCGATCCATCGAAGAGCCTGGATCACCAAGCCGCTGGGCGTCCCGGCGCCTGCCATGTTGCGGGTGGTCGTATGCTTGAGGACGATCTCACGCTTGCCGATTCTGACTTGGCGTGAAGGCCCATCGGTCAGGAACACGGTCTTCATCGGAACCTGATCCGACAATCCGAGCATGTTGGCGGCGTAAGCGCCAGTCGGTTGGAGGTGGGCGGCATCGCGACCTTTGAGAGCTTCGGCGATGGTGTCCGTGGAAGGCGAAAGCAGACCGAAACGTGGGTCGCTTGCGGGATAATCGTAGAGCCCGCGATCAAGCTGGCGGATCATGCCGGCGCGCGTATGCCGCATAAGCGCGAGGCCGACGGCCGTTCGACTGCCAAGGTCCTGAAAGTCGGCCGGCGTGAAGACCCAGCCCTTTCCCTTGCCTCGTATGCGGCCAATGACCTTGCCGTCAACCGACTGTGCGTGTTTGCCCATAAGTTTTGAAACAAAACAATAGACTGATTTGCTTCAATAGCAAGTCTGTTTATGGACCCAAAGGTGGCCCCCGCTGAAGTCTCCATCGGTCATAAGAATAACCATCGTCTGCGCTCTCGATGTACGTGCGTTACTTGTGCTCAGCAAGAATTTCAGGACCTCTGGCCCTTCTCGCGTACCAAGTGGCCGTTAACCCAGTCCTTGGCCTGGCCGACGAACGCGGTGGCCGTCTTCACCTGTTTCCGCCAACTGGGCTCGGGCATGATGGTCGCACTTTCTGATAGGGCTGTCTCCAACAGCTTCAATGCTACCCCCAGCAAGTCTCCAGGCCCCTGCGGTTCTGCGTACGTCACCTGCGGTTCACTCGCCCTGTCCGATAGCCCGACAACAAGGTTGCCGGCGACTCCTGCGATGGCCGGCAACGCGGCCACCGCCTGACCGGCGGCAACATCCCCGACGTGCGTGTAGTGCCGGGTCATCGCTGGATTGCTGTGACCGACGATAGCCTCGACGACTGACAGGGGTGCATTCGACTGCCGACATAGGGAGACGAACGAGTGGCGCAGACTATGGAACCCCACCTCGACTACCGCGCGAACCCCCGTGTGAACGTTCTTCTGCCTTTTTTTCGTGCTCGGCACCCTCATGAACCCAGTCCCGTCCTTGTGCACCTGGATCCCGCAGTCGGCCAGATGATGCCGGATTTCCTTAGCCACCTCCGAGTCATTGCCTCGGTATTTCTCCGCGAATTCAGGTAGCACAAATCCCGTCCGCCGATTTTTCGGCGTTTCCTCCAATAGCCCAAGCAGGGTGGGGTGAATGGGGATATGCACTGGCACATTCTTGCGCCGCGCCGTCTTGTTTGGCACGCGCAGGATGATACGCCGGACGAGATCGACCTCCGACCACCGTAGCGTGCAGCAATCGCCCAGTCGGAGTCCGGTGTAGATGCCCAAGGCCAGTAGTGCCTGTAACTCGCCAGTGGCCTTGGTGCAGATCGTGGTTAGTTCCTCGATCGTCAGTTCCCGTCGGCTGGCCTTATTCTCCGTCTTCCGGGAGATTACTTCCCATGGATTGTGTGAGATTCCCGCTGGTTCAGCCAACACCCGGAACACAAGCTCGAGAGTTCGGATATGCTTGTTATACGTGTTCGTTGAGAAGGCGTGCTTAACGACCTTCTCCTCGTCCCACTCCTTCTTCCGTCGCTTTCGATGCACGGTGATCTTGACTTCGGAAAGGAGATACCGCGCGTATTCTTGTGCGATCTTGGTGTCAATCCCAGCGAGACGTACGATCACCGGATGTTGCCGTCTCATCCACTCAAGGAACACATTCCATTGCGAGGCGTACCCTTTCAGTGTCCGGGGTCCGGAGTCGGGTCGGTTTGTGGCATCGAGGTACGCTTGCCATGCCTGCTGGATATCCAGAGGGGGGGTCTGCTCGGATTCCATATCCTGCAGTTGGCCTTCGGCGGCCGCGAGCCTCTGTTTCATGGCGCCAATGGCTTCCTTCTCATCCGCCACTTGGAAAGGGGCCATGATCCGCTTCTGTTCTTGTTCTGCCTTCTCGCGATTTGAGGTGCCGAGACTGACGCGGTAGCGACGACCGGCGAGGTCGTACTGTAGATAGTAGGTTCCCGGGCGATGATCGCCCGCCGGAATTTGTTCACCATCCGGTGTGCGTTTGTAGAGGTACGCGTCATCAGTTTCTGGTGCCTCAGTGGGTCACTGAGACGGGATGGGAAACAGGAAAGACGCTCGCTGAGGAGGGTGCTAAACATCTTGCGCGGAAGGCGCTGAGGAGTTTCATCAATGCGCACGGCTTCAGCGTCTCAAGCGAGGCAGCTTACAATGTCTACAAGAATCTCGATTGTCTTACGCCTGTAATACCTGTTGGTTTCGCAGTATCAGATACATTGCGTGATAAGAGCGAACATCCAGAGTGGACTGGTTATGACGTTGGGGGAAGGCTTAGCAACAGAATCGCAATCGGCATGACCTGTGCATTGCCGACTGCGGCGATTACCTCCGAGACCGGTCCGGTCGCCGTAGTATTCGCGTTCGGGGCGGGCATAGCGTGCAGTGTTATAGGTGATAGTACCGGGTTTCAGGAAGGCATGGAAAGGGGCGAAAGATGGATTGGAGGCGCAGTATGGCAGTTGGGGACTTCCAGTGAGATACCTCCCGCTGTGTGGGACGCAGTGAACGGAAAGACTATCGCGCCTGTACAACTATAGCCAATACAACGGGCCTTATCCAGTGAGTCATAAGGGCGCTTCCGGGTTTGTGGGGGGATTTCTTGTTGAACAGAATGCCTGTTGTCGCCGTAACCACTTGGAGCAGAGAGGCTTTGGATGGCAGACATGCTCGCTCTTTGACGCTGCCGTGGTCGCCACCATCGTCACCCCCTCCAAAGCCTGTATTCATGCGGGTTCCATGCATGCAAAGCCCATTTCGAGCAATAGAAAATCCCCCCAGAAAGTCTGAAGCGCCGTCATAAGGATGTGATCGTGAGTGTAGTCTCTGTGAAACTAAGGTTGACAGCCGCGATAATTCTCGCGTGCAACGTCCTAGCGCAGTCATTGCATGCGGCGACTACGTATTCCTATGACTCCCTTCACCGCCTTACCCGCGTGGACTACGGCAACGGTACGACTATCGCGTACACCTATGACGCGGCTGGCAACCGGCTAACTCTCGTCTCTGACAATCACATGGCCGCAGTGACGGTCAAGGTCAACCCCGTCAACGGAGGGTGCGTAACCGGCAACGGGACCTACACCATCGGAAGCAACATTCAACTGTCCGCTATCGCTTCGGACTACTGGTATTTCACGGGATGGGATGACGGGATAGCCACCAATTCCCGGACCATTACGGTGCCGACAAACGACGCCACTTACACCGCCAATTTCGCGGCCATAATGGTCGGCAATGGACCTCCAAGCACGGCTACGCCGGAATGGTGGTTGGCATCCTACTACGGCCCCACGGATTTCGAGGCAGCGAACACGAACGATACGGATGGCGACAGCATGCCCGCGTGGGCGGAGTACATTGCCGGCACCGATCCAACGAATAGCAGGTCGGTCTTCCGTGCAAGTGGCAGTGTTGCTCCGGGCGGAGGTTTCGTCGTGCGATGGCTGAGCGTGTCAAATCGGCTCTACGACCTTAGCCGAGCCACGAACCTCTTGGAAGGAACGAACGCTTTTATCTTGCTTCCGGACGGAACTAATATGCCGGCCACACCGCCGGAGAACAGTCACACTGACCGGGTTGAGGGCGTTGGGCCGTACTTCTACAGGCTCGATGTCCATCAGTGAACAGCAACCGGTGCGCCCCTTCATGTGTAGGGCCCGTTTGACATGGTGTGATGGGCAGGAGAACTCGGCATGACAAAACGGGAACTGGTCGTCCGCATCACGGAAGAAACGGGGCTCACCCAGCAGCAGGTCGCTGGAATCCTGCAACGGACGCTCGACTGCATCACTGAGAGCCTGGTCCGCGGTGAAAACGTTGAGTTCCGTGATTTCGGCGTGTTCGAGGTCACCACCCGAAAGGCCCGCATCGGTCGCAATCCCAAGAAGCCGAGGAACACTGTGAAGATCCCCGCCCGCAAGGTGGTGAAGTTTAAGGCGGGCAAGGTGATGAAGGCGCTCGTCCTCAAGAGTTGATACGACCGGCGGCGAGGATCGTATGGGAGGTGAGATGGAAGGTCGGTTTATCGACAACGAAGCCGAACAACAAGAGGCGGGTTCTGCAACCCCCTGGGCTTTGTAAAGGCTTTTGCCCTCCTAAACTACATACTGAAGCCCCACGAAAGCCGCCGCTGCAAGCTATCGGCCACCGAGGAACCGCCGGTCAACCTGGCTTGATGCACGCGATTTCGACCATTTCGCGCGGTTTCCGGCGGGCAGCACGAATAAGACCGGATCCGAATTGGATTTTAACAACGGTGTTTCCGCAGATAACCCTGTTGATGGTCCAAACAACGCCAAAATAGGGTACTTCTGTTCCGAAAGCGCCAGTTGCGATGTGCCGGTCACGCGAAATATGAGACACCACACTTACTATCAGGAGCATGCAACAGCTTAAACAGAAGGGGCAAAACATGTCATCAACGTTCGGTTCTGATGAGTTCCGCTGCCAGCACTGTGGTGGCGGAGGTGCACGTTCATGCAACTGCCAGCGTGAAAGACAGCAAATGCGGCAGTTTGAGAAACCTTCACAGGATTTCTCTCGGCCAATTCCGCCGCCTCGGGACGATCTTCGCCATAGCACTCCTGATCTTCGACGCAATAGCCGTCCATTTTGATGCTGAGAACCTCTGGTTGCCCACGCGAACGGCACGAGCGCTCAGACCTCACGCATGGGCACACGCCACTATCTCAAACACTGTGTCGGAATTGTTATCCCCGAAGGTCAGCGAGCACCTCTTTAGCGTGCTCAATGGAATCGTGAAGTGCGTGGATTTCGTCATCGCACTGTTGAACGCTAGGATTTGACCGGTCATATCCGGCTTCCATCAGGATGTCGTCATACTGGCGCATCAGCATTTCCAATCGTGCCGCTCCGCTGCTGATTGCGTGCGCGATTGCTGACGGCGCGGCGCCGGTCTCGTTGAGCCAGGAAACGAGGTGTTCTGCGACCTCCCTGCCAGCGTAGCCTCTTTCTGCCATGCCGACGGGATCAGGTTCGATCTGAATACGACCGCTTTCATCAATGCTCATTGTGGAGGTTGGGAGCAAATCGAGTAAGATCACGTCGGACCCCGGCGGCAGCTCCGGTCCCGGAGTGCAGTGGCCCAAAGGATCATCGTCGGGAAGGACACTCGGTTGCGCCATGTCGGCTTCGCCCATGGGGATAACGGAGGCCTGCTCGATAGCTTCCTGGAGGTAATCCCAGAGTGATGTAGCCGACTCCAAGGATGACGGTTGGCCCGCCTCGCCCGATCCCTCTGAGTATTCGGGACCGATCGGATCTGGAACCGATGGGTCAAGAGGCGGCATCGACGCCTCTTCGATAGCGCCATTGATCTCATCTTGCCATCCGGTCCCGGCCGGCGCGTCCCATACACTCTCCCCCCATCCTGGATCCACTTCATCCATCACCATTCTCCTATCGGTTATCGGACCGAGTGAGCGCTACTCCGATACAATGACAGCCCAACCGATGAGGGCAAGTGCGGGCGGAAGCCCCATGAACATCGCACCATCCGTCGAGAGATTCCATGCGTGACCTGCCAGCAGCCCTCCAATGACCGCCGGTACGAGTAAAACCACCAACTGGGCCATTCTCATTGTGCTACTCCCTCCATCCCGTATCCTGGGTGCGAGCGAAACGTGTCGTCCCCTAACGAAGGCTTCTGGTCGCATGCAGAATCAGACACATGGTTAGCCAACAGAGTTGAAAACACAGCGCTAGCCAGAACAGCGTCGTTCGCCAATCACGTGTCGAATGATATTGAGGAGACCACCCCGCAGACGGTTGTGTATCTTGCGGTGGCGCGGATGTTGCTGATTGCTGACTCGACGGGGGGATTCTGGGGAGATCCCGCGATCCTTGGCCACCAGTCGATGAATTCGACGAACCAGAGGACGGTGGTGCTGTGTTCTGATTGCCAGATTGGTGTCCCGATGCTTTGTCCTGCCACATAGCTGTCCTCCTTGCCTCGAAGCTGCTTCCGCCTCATGCCTGCGGGCTGCTTCCTGCTTCTCATCACGGAAGCAAGACCAACACCAATACCCGCACCGTCAGTAGTAGTGCTATCGCTGCCACACGGCTCAAATCCACGCCATTGAATGACGGGCGAATGGATGTCCGAATCCAGTTCATGTACGGTTCCACGATGCACCGCAGTTTGGCCCTTAGACCGGGGGTCACGTGGAATCGCGAAGACACAAGCATCCAGTCCAGAACTACCGCCCCGAGATACAACTCAATCAATAGCGCAAACACCGTACTCATGGTGACGCTCCGTCCTGTCCCGTTGGTCCAACTGTCTCAACAAGGGTGGGATCTTGGCTTTGGCCTCGTGCGCCAGGTTCATCAAAGCCGAAAGTCAATTGTTCCATACGTCGCCGCAGAACATACAAGCGACCGCGGTGGATGACCTGATCGAACACCAGAGCGTTCGGGGAAAGTGCGGGACCGTTGGCTGTGAGAGAGAAATTGCAGCCATCCGGTAAGTCCAGCGTTGCGCGAAGGTCCGCCAACCGCGTCTCGGGGACGATTACCACGGCACGCCGATCTGACTTGGTGATTACAAGCGTGACGGTCTTTTCTTGCTTGCTGTTCATGATTGCTTCACTCTTGGCAGGTTGTGCCCTTGTATATAGTGGTTCATCTGTCTCAGCATTCTGTTCCGAGATCGCTTCATCTCGACCGGACGCACTCGCGAATTAAGTAGTCCGCCGTGATCCGCGACATGACGCCATCCATGACGGCCTGCTCGATAATCCTCAGCGCCAGCCATCTGGGCATGGATCGTATCTTCTGGGAGATCAGTTGTCTCATTTCGCCGTCGTCATCAGCTTGGCTGTCCTCCAAGATGTGGCGGGTCTGATCGGCAACTTCGCCAAGGTCACCGGGTGCCATTCCGATCCCGGCGCCTTCCAAGGAAGTCCGCGACTTCTGCTGGGATATTCCCCGACGGTGGGCGCGCATGATTCGGGCATCGTCTGCGAGGCGCCCATCCCGTGCCATCGCCTCGTCTTGCGCTTCTCGCGCCAGTTCAATCTGCAGTTTCGTCACCGTCGCCACCAGTTGCTTGACAAGCACCTCGATGTTTCGTCGTAGCACCTCTTCAGTGACGAAGTCCCTATCGATATCGGTGTCTCTGAACGCCTCATCATACCTCTCGATCAGCTCCTTCAGCTTCTGCGTTTGCTGGCAGACGGTGTGCTCCGTGGAGTGACGGTAATTGCATGTCTCCTGCAGGTACTGACGGTCGAGTTCGTCGAGCCCCTTGGCATAAAAATCCTCCACCCAGTCACGCCCAGCAGACACTTCGCGGGGCTCCTCACTTTCTACGCAGCCACGGGCAGACTTCAGCTCGCCAAGTGCCCGAGCCGCCTCCGCAGCCAACTCGAGGAGCCTTTGCAGAATCTCGCTGTTCCGTTGGTCCCCAAAGTAGTTCGTCGTCGCCCCCCAATCGTCCTGCCACTCAAGACCACCACCGATGTGGTCTGGCGGTGCTTGATCAGGTTCCTCGTCGTTCCGATCATCAGACTGTGCTTCGGAATTCATGCGCATTCCCATTTGTTGCATCAGACCCAGTTCATAACGCGTCCCCTCTCCATGGGCCCGTGTCTCACTTTGAGATGGACTCACGGCAGGTCCTGGGAAGACCGGAGGAGACGCAGATCGTTGTGGCAGGGGTGTCTTCGGACGGATGGATTGCTGGCCAACAGGAAGACGCAGGGGCGACTGCTACCAGCAGCGCTCGGACACAGGCGTGACGATTACCGGCGACGCGACAATGGCGTGACGATATGGTCTGAGGTTATACCGAACGGTTGGTCAAACGTGTCCTGCCGGCTCCGCTGCCAGCAATCCGTTCCGTTCGGTTGATTCCTCCTTTACTTCCTCGGCTCTCTCATTCAACATTCCGATCCATGCTGAAGCGATACTCGCCAGCAACATCCGCCACGCCCGGGAAGATCGACCGGCACTCACGCTGGCTGCGCACAGTGGCACCGCAGATGCGCCTCGGCCAGCAACTTCAGGGCATCCTGTGCCAGACACTCTTCATGGTCGTTCATCTTGCTCGCATCGTGGATGCTATCCGTCCGCATCGGAATGGTACTTACGCGACCGGCCACTATCGCGGGTCCTACCGGCCGCCTGCGGCACTTCGAAGCGACTCAGCCCAGTGCGTGTGTTGTTCCGGTGGAAACATGCATGACGCCTGTATATCAACCGCTGTCAGCAACATTATCACCACTGCCTGGAAAGTTATGACAAAAGAATACCATCTACCTTCACTATCCTCTGCACTACCATCCACAGGGATCTCCTCTAGGCTTTTATTATATGGAGCTATGGGTTTATTGGCAGCTGGCGCATTAGCCCCAAGAGCAAAGGCAGATCAATTACCCCCAGATCCAAGTATGAATATAAGTAATTCTATCCTACCAGGGGTTATTCAATATACAGTTTATAATACCAGTACTAATTTAGGTTCAGCAAATAATTTAATATCTTTAAAATTACCAGCTGGTTCAAATGACGGAGTTAATGATTATGAATCACCGGATCTATTTAATGATGTTGTCACAATCGGAGCAACTGATACAACATTTACTATTCATACTCCTATTGCACCAAATCATCATAATGTTTTTTCATTATTCTATACTTCAACAAACCTCACTCAAAAACTTGCAAGTGCAGAATCCGCAGAATTGACTTCGTTCAACCAAGTCCTAGTCTACGTTCCAACCACCAATGTCCCAGTATCAGTCACAACTCCGACTATTACAGCAATCGGCTTTACCGGTGAGCGTGTGACATTGACGATCAGCAACTTGACCACGGATGCCTCGAATGCGATTCAGCGCGCGGTTCTATTGGCATCCAACGCGTGGGGGAATGCTGGGGGTTTTCTGACCACCAGTAATGTGATGGCCTGGTCTGAGGCGGTATCGAACGCTTGGTCGAGCGTGTTCTACCGGGTTCGTTGCGAGCAGCCCTTCCAGTAAGGCAGTGAGGCCCTCATCCTTCCCGTGCCGTTGAGTGTTCATTTCCTCGTTCGTTCCTTAAAACCTGACGCCTATCACTGCCAGGTCGATTAGGGTGCCGCGCCGCAGGCGTCTTTGGTTCAGCAACAGATTGACTGAACCAAAGACGGCCAGTCGAGGTGAAACGAATGAAAAACATACACTGTGAAAAATGCCTGGCATACACGGCGGACTTGTATGGGGGTATGTGTGAGCTATGCTTCGAAAAGGCGAGAGCCGCGATGGAAGTCAATCCGCAATCCGATCAGAGCATTCTTAGGAGTCTCCGCAGGACGCCGCGCGCGACAGAGACTGGTGGAAACGGACCGGCGTTTGTCGAAGTCCGTGTCGCCGAACAGGAGCGGCAAGATGGAGAGACGCCCGCGGGCCTGATGCACGCCAGAAGACCCGATGGCGGGTACTGGTGGGCCAGGATCTACAGAGCCCAAGGGAAGACGCTGAAACTTGCCGTGAGTTTGGATCATCCGCAGTTTCCGGACATTGAGTGCTCGATTGAGATCATGAAGAACAGAAGCTTGCATTTGACCATACCACGAGAGACATGGCTGAGCCGATACCGGAGTCTTCGTCCACGTGTACTCGGCAACGGCTATGCTTTGACCTTCACGAGAAGAGCACTGTGGTGGGAGTCATTGGTCCTGCGGCGCGAAACGCCGGAACGGCGCAAAGAACTTCTCGACAAACTCCAGCTTGACCGCATGGTCGAGGAAAGGCGTGAAGCCTATGGTGAGGTGTGAACTATGCGGCTCTTCATGCTGCGATGTTGGATGTGCAACGTCGCGAAGTGCGACGGGCAGCGCAAGGGGTTTGCGGTCTGCGAACAATTCAGGCCCTGCATGGGACTGGGACGCCATCTGCAACGCCATCCGGGTCTGGTATCGGCCCGGGAGCGCGTCCTATACATGAATCTGAACAAGAAGGAGGTATTTGAACATGACATCTGAAACAAAGAGTGCGAGGCCCGTAAGGACATACGTGGCATACGGAAGAGGCGGCATTATCAGCGCCGCCGTGTGGAAAAGGGAACGACAGTTTGCGAATGGGAAGATAGGTCACTATCCGACCGTAAGCCTCGGCCGCAGATACAAGGACCCGCAAACCGGGGAATGGAAGTCGTCCAGCAGCTTCTCACTAGGCGATCTGGCGAAGCTACGCGATGTGGTCGCGCGGGTATTGCAGGACATGGAGCAGCCGTTCCAGGGCGCTGGCCAACTTCAGGCCGAGGACTGGCCCCAGGAGAACGCACTGTCGCGGGAGTCGTTTGCAGCGGTGAGTTGCGGGGGAAGGAACGAGTATGGCGGAAGCACGTCCGTTATCCCTGCCCGCGCCCCGCCGCGAGGACTTCAGCAAAGCATGCGGAAACGAGACAGATTTGGGCCGCAGGAAGGTCCGCAGCAGCAACGGGGTGATGCTGTTGTCGTGTGCTGATTCTCAGGAGTGTGAAGAGCGCTCAACAGCCCCTGGTCGTGCCAAGGATCGCAGCAGCGGAGAAAGGGATTTTCATTTCCTTCCTGCCCGCTACTGCGTCTCGTGTTGCATCAACCGAGACGCAATTGACTGTTAGGACGTTGCGATCATGTACGTCCTACAGTGTGCTCGCCTGCGGCGGCGGTTGTGGGGCGTCGGGGCGCCTGTAGGGTGGGGTTACGTGGTGACCATCAAGGACAGCGCCGGGTTGCTGCGTTCAGTTTGGAACAAGAAGAGCCATAAACGGGATTCCATAGGCCGGTCCTGGTAGTGTCCGCAGTGCCCCGAGCATGTCTTAGGCGGGCAAAACCCATTCTCAAAACAAGGCGGACGATTCGTAATATATTCGAACAGAAGCACTTGCCATAGTGGCGTTGCCCGGAGCCTCCGACATGTAACGTGGTGTGTAACGGGTTGGGAGACTCCCGGGAACTATGGAGGGTGCTCCCATGTCCAAGAAATTGACGGCATATCGAGGGGTGAAGATGCGGCGCCGCGGCCGGACTTGGCAGGTCGACTACGGCACCCGAAAGGGGAAACGGACGCAGCGTTCGTTCAAGAACCGTACATTGGCCAAGGCAGACATCGACGCGCACCGGGCACGTGAACGCCTTGATAAGGCTGAAGTCCAGGAGAACGCGATCTCTCTGTATCACCTGACTCAGCCGGAACGTCTGGATGTGCTGGAGGCCCGTGCCTTGTTGATGGGCGTGACGACCTTGGAGAATGCCGCCAGATTCTATGTCAGTCATCATGCTCTAATTTCGCGGTGAAGAAGGGCCATGCAGTGGTCAATCCTGTGTCTCAGATTGATAGGGCAAAACTCGATCGCAGGGAGATAACCAGTCTGCTCCCGGATCAAGTCCGTAACCTGCTCAATGCCGCCACGAAATCCGCGCCGGACTTGGTTCCGTCGCTTGCCATCGCCCTATTCGCCGGTGTGCGACCCACGGAACTGAGCCGGCTGAGATGGGAGGAGATCAACTTCGATCTCAAGTACATCCATATCACGGGAGAGGTCGCCAAAGTGCGTAATGAGCGTTACGTGGATATCGAAGACGTACTCATGGCGTGGTTGAACCTTTATCGCGCGGAAGCCGGTCCAATCGTTCCGGTCAATCAGTACAACTTCAACAAGTTGTTCGATAGGGTGCGCAAGGAGGCCGAACTCAAAGACGCGTGGTCACCGGATTCTATGCGGCATTCCTACGGGAGTTATCACGTCGCCAAGTACGAGTCGAAAAGCAAGACTGCGTTGATGATGGGGCACTCCGTGAAGATGTTGGACAAGCATTACCGGCGGCCGCTGCACCGGAGTGATACGACAGAGTTCTGGAACATCACGCCGGACGAAACAGCATGCCGATCAGAGGATTAGCGGCAGGAATCGACGGGGCCGCCACCCACGCCATCGGGCGAAAGAGTTTTGAATTCGCATTCCAACGCGGTATGATCTGCCGCGTTGCCATGAATCGACAGACAAAGACACCAGTGCCTCTGGAGAGTGAGACGGTAGAATGGAAGCAGTCGCTCGGCGAATGGAAAGAAATCGTCGAAACCTGCGCCGCGTTCGCCACTTCGCAGGGCGGTTCCATTTATGTCGGTATCAGCCCAAGAGGCGAACGGGTGGGGGTTCAGATCGGCCTCGGCACAATTGAGGATCTTGCAAACAAGATCAAACTGAACACGGATCCGCCTCAGTTTCCTACGATCATAACGACAGGGGACGAGAGGTCCGCCGTCATCAAGGTCGATATTGAACAGAATCCGATCAAGCCGGTCTGGGCATTTGGGCACCCCCTGAAACGCGTCGGCAGAACCAACCAGTCCTTACGTCGAGACGAGTCCCAGCGCCTCTTGGAAGTTACGTCTGGCCGGACATGGGACAAGTTCGCCTGCGAAGCATGCACCACCAAAGACATTGACCGGAAGACCGTGAGAGAATTCCTCGAACGGTCAGAAATGCCGCTCAACACATCGCTGGATGATCTTGCTCAGAATCTGCGCATTGTCTCTGGAAGCGTCTTCTCGAATGCTGCCGCGCTCTTGTTTGGTAAATGTCCACAGAAGTTCTTCATCGAAGCGCAGGTCAAGTGCGCACGATTCCAGGGGACCGATTCGGTCGATTTCATTGACGAGCAGACCTTTGAGGGAAACATTCTGCAGCAACTTCAGGATGCGCTAGCCTTCGTTAAACGCAATACGAGACAGGGCATCCGCATTACCGGCAAGCCGGAACACGAAGTGATCCCGGAATATCCAGTGGAAGCAATCCGTGAGGCCATCACAAACGCCCTGTGTCACCGGAACTATGCTGATGTCGGAACTATTCAGGTTCGAATCTATGATGACCGTCTGGAAATTTGGAACCCCGGCAATCTGCCTCATGATTTGACGCTCCGCAAACTGCAGTATCCCCATGCTTCACGACCTCGGAATCCTCTTATCGCGAATGCGTTGTTTCGCGCGCGTTACATCGAACACTGGGGTACGGGAACGCTTCGCATCATCAAGGCCTGCCAGCCTCAGAACATCAAGGTCGAGTTCGAGGCCGACATGGGGAGTTTCATAGTCACACTCAGGAAGCAAGACGAACAGGTAGAGTCAAAGGTAGAGTCGAAGGTAGAGTCGAAGGTAGAGTCACTTTCTCGGCGGATGCTCCACGTACTTGCACGTGCTCCGTTGTCGAAGCGGGATTGGGCCAAGTCAATCGGCCGCAGGCAGGTGGATGGGCAGATACATGCAATCGTCAATGAGCTTCTGTCTAACGACCTCATTGAGCGTACCATCCCCGATAAGCCCAACAGCCGTCTGCAGAAATATCGGCTCACCCCCCGTGGTAGATCGGTGCTTGGATGATCTGAGCCCAGTGAACTTCGCCGCATTCTGTGGCCACCAAGATGAATACGATCACACGAGGGAATCGGATGTGCTCCATTTACGGATGCGACTTGCGGACGGGGCATCCGGTGTAAGAGCCTGCACCTCGGCCACGACGGGACGCTCTGGCTGAACCTCTCGGTCAGGCGGGGTGGGTTGTGGACGTGCCAACGTTCGCGCCGGAATGTGATCCGCCCAGGCACTCCACTTCGAAACTCTCGGCATATGGCCAGGTGCCGCCAAGTTCTGCGGCAATCCGGCGATTGACGCGCAGGATCCGCTCATCGAAGCCATACCCACGCGTGTTGAGGTTGCGCTGGTGTTGTGACTCGTGACACCGCAAGAGTTCGCCCTTCCACCTCGCGTCGTTGTCATCAAACCCGATGAAGAGATCCGTCCGCATGGCCACGGTCTTGGGGTCACGGTTAAAACACGCAACGACTGGGCTGGCGCATGCACGCGCGATCTCCCGGAAGAACGCCGCCGTACGCTGGTGGTCCGGGTTTGAATCGTTACCGTGCGGCAGAAACGTGATCTGCGGCGCCAGTGCCTCAAAGAAGGATCGCAGACGCTCCAGATTGGCGGGGCACGGTGCCAAGTGCCCTGTATCGTCCTCCAACAGACGTAAGAATGTCACTTGGTTATCCGGCAGACCGAAGAAGCGGCAACTGGTGCGCTGCTCGGCTTCCCGAATGTCACGTTTCACATCGGCCGCGACAGCGCCGCGGTAAACGTCCTCTACGCCGCTGGCGCCGGTCGTCAGTACGCCGACATCAAGGCGGTGGCCGCGGCTTTGAAACCACCGCAAAGTAACGCCGATGGCGTCGAAATCGTCAGGATGTGGCGCCAGAACCGCGATCCGCATGGCGGGCGGCAACCGCAGATTTGTCACCGTCGTCGGGCCAGACGCGCCCAACACGGCCGTAAGAAATGAAGGTGGACCTATCAAGTTACATCTCGCACTCTTGCCCGCTCAGTCGCAAAGTTTCAATGGGGAATCATGAACCCATGCACATGATTCTCCTTGTCCGGTCGCATTAACTCTACCGGTCCGATCTCTTGAAACGCAAGCAGAAGATGGCGTAATTACTCACTGCGGTATGCTGCGTTCGCACGGTTTGCAAGAGGGTTGGGCCTGCCGACGGTCAACGTCGGCGGCCATGGGGCGCGCATGACATTGACGATTTGGGCCCGGGAATGCTAACGTGCGCGCATCGTACGAACAGACGGGAACCTGTGCTATGAAGTCAACCACGCTACGCGATGT
>Ga0209697_10002941_pt1 | contig 23740 bp, 9 predicted proteins | sample AliMusrvi5mmetaG_FD_184115 | JGI IMG/M metagenome (GOLD analysis project Ga0209697, IMG submission 184115) | Freshwater lake bacterial and archeal communities from Alinen Mustajarvi, Finland, to study Microbial Dark Matter (Phase II) - Alinen... | ecosystem: Environmental > Aquatic > Freshwater...
AGCTCGCGCAACGATCTGGCGCTGGCACAGCTCGCCCGCGATGAAAAATCGCTGTTCTTTCACGTCCAGACCGTTGCCCCCCTCACTCCAGCCAGCAACGAAAACTGGATGATGCTCTACATTGATGCCGACGCCGATCCCGCCACTGGATGGTTTGGCTACGACTTCCTCGTCAACCGCAGCCGTGAGGGAAACAAGTGCTCGGTCGAGCGCTACAACGCAAAGTCCAAGACCTGGGATAAGGTCGCCATGGTCCCGCTGCACTGGTCTGACAACCAACTAACCCTAGCGATTCCCCGAGAGACCTTGGGAGTCGGCGCCTCGGGCAAGCTGAAAGTAGACTTCAAGTGGGTGGATAACATTCCCGTATCGGGAGATATCCTCGACTTTTATAGTAAGGGCGATGCAGCGCCCGACGCGCGCTTCAACTACCACTTTGCCGAACCATGAGCATCCCATAGGCAAAGTGCCCCATGGGCAGATCAAGCCTTCCGAAAGTCGCGAAAGGTTCACGCCATGAGAATGATCAAACTGATGCGGTTATCCATGCCGTGGATGATGCTGGCTATCGCGGCGCGTGCGGGAGAGGCGCCTGCGCCTTTATCCTCCTTGCAGGCAACGGATGCCCTGCATAAGGCGGTGTCACAGGCTGCATGGCGTCCTCGGGCCGTGTCGCTGGCTCCGGCAAAATGGATCTGGCTACCGGCTGAACGGACCTTGCCTAACAGTTTCGTGCTGTTCCGCAAGGAGGTCGAGCTGGCAGACGCCCCAACGCGTGCCGAAGGTTGGATCGGCGCCGACAGCCGCTACAAACTCACGGTCAATGGTCAACGCGTGCAGTGGGGTCCGGCGCCGTGCGATCCGCGCAATCTCGATGCCGATCCGGTGGATCTGAAACCTTATCTGAAACCTTATCTGAAACCGGGCAAGAATGTGATCGGCATTGAGGTGTTATTCTATGGTCACGGCGACGGCACCTGGCCAGCCGGGCGTCCTGGGTTGATCTTCAACCTCGCCATTGAAACGCGGGCGAAAGAGTTTGCGGTGGTGACCGACAGTAGTTGGCAAGCCCTGCTCGACCGTGCGCACCGCCCGGGGCAGTACAAGCGGTGGTTTCTCCGCTGCCTGCAAGAGGAGTTTGATGCCCGGCTCTACCCGTATGGATGGGACGCGCCGAATTTCCGCCCCGATTCGCGTTGGGTGCCTTCGAGGGAAGTGAATTGTCCGCCCGACAAGCCGATCTCGTGTCGCGCGGACGGTCACTGGTCGAACGACAGCGTGGACCGCACCGCGCCGGAGGTTTCTTCCCTTCGCATGCGACAGATTCCAGCCACGCGGGAGAGCGTCATTCCGGCGAAAGGGCTGGCACATTCCGGCCGCGTGCATTGGCTGCGGGATCCTGCCGATTGGTTCGATGTGCGGATGGAGAATTCGTTTCACGTAGACGAGAATTCGGTAGGCGTGGCGAAAGGGGCTGGCGTCTGGGAGCTTCCGGCAACGCCGAAGGCGGATCAGGGCGTCGAAGCCACGTTCGAGTTGTCCGAGCAAATCGCCGGGTTCCCCAGATTCACCATCGATGCGCCTGCCGGAACCATCGTGGAGTTGATGGTGCAGGAAAGCCACGACCCGAAGAAAACCCGCTGGCTGGACAGCTACTTTTTCTGCTGGTCGCGCTTCATCTGTCGCGAGGGTGTGAATGTGTTTGAGGGCTTTGACTTTGAATCTCTGCGTTGGATGCAGCTTCATATCCGCAACGCCACCAGACCGGTCATTGTCCGCGAAGTGGGCGTGCGGCGGCGGCAATACGACTGGCCGCATGAGCCGGTGATCCGAACTTCGGAAGCGCCCTTGCAGCGTTTGTTCGACGCCGGCATCAATACGCTCCGCAACTCAGCGCTGGATTCAGTGATCGATGGCGGAGGACGGGAACGGCAGCAATACAGCGGCGATGGCGGGCACCAGTTACATGCGATCCGTTATGCATTTGGAGAAACGCGGATCACGGCGCGTTTCCTGCGCACCTTCAGCGAAGGTCTGACAAAAAGCGGCTTTTTCCTCGACTGCTATCCGGGCTACGACCGCCTGGCGCGCCTGCCGCAGCGGGAACTGGAGGCCGCTTACTGGGGGCCATTGCTGGATCATGGAGTCGGCTTTGTTTTCGACAACTGGAACAATTATCTTGAGACTGGTGATCGGGAGGCGCTTCGCGAACCCTATCCGCGCCTGCTGAAGTTTGCGGATTATCTCTGGAATCTCCGCGGCGAGGATGGGTTGCTCCCCGTTGAAAATCTCGGCATCCCTAACGTCTGGATGGATCATACGGCATTCAAGAGCCAACGCGCCCGGCAGTGCCCCTTCAATCTATATGCGGCGGCGATGTACACCCAGGCGTTGGCGCCGCTTGCCGAGGCCATGGGCGAGATTGCGACCGCGGAACAGGCGAGGGACCGCGGAACCGCGCTGCTGAAGGCTGCAACCAGGAAATTCTGGAGTGCCGAGCAGCGCATGTTCATCGACAACCTGCCGTGGCTTTCGAGGGACCGTGAACCGCAGCTTAGCGACCGCACGCTTGCGATGTCCATCCTCTTCGATCAGTGTCTCGGGAACGACCGCGCCGCAGCGCTCCATGCGCTTGCCAACCCGCCGAGAACATTGGGGCTTTCCTATCCCTGCAACGCCGGCTGGCGCTACTGGGCCTTGGCTAAAGCCGGACGCGCGGATGTCGTCCTCGCCGAGTTCAGAAAGAAATGGGCGACGATGCCGTCGGTGATTCTGAACAACACGTTGCAGGAGGACTGGACGACCGGGGCGGATTCAACCTCGCAGTGGAGTCACTGCCCTCTGGCCCCCATCTATGTGCTCTATCAGGACATCGTGGGTTTGCGGCCGCTTGCACCCGGTTTTACCCACATGCAGTTCCGGCCCCAGCTTGGGGATTTGCCGGATCTTCAGGTGGTCGCGCAAACGCCCAGGGGGCCGGTGGAGTTCCGTGCGAAACGCGATGGCTCGGGTCACGATGTGGTGATTCATGTTCCGGATGGCTGCGAAGCCGAACTCCTGCTGCCGCTCGGCGTGAAGTCCTCCTTCCCGTTGTTAGGCACCGACGAAAAGATGGGGGTCGGCCGGTATCGGTTGCCGCCTGGCGGAGGTCGCTTCTCCGTGCCTTCGCGGATGACTGAATTGAACGGGCGGCATGGGACTGCGCTTGCCCCATAATCGCGTTACGTCACGGATTTCAAAATTTTTAGGCTCTCCGCCGGGTTTGCGGATAATTGTGGTGCGGGCGTCCCGCCTGCCCAAGATGTTGTGGTTGAACTAGGCAGGCGAGACGCCCGCACCACAAACTTGGCGGAGAGCCAATTTTTATTGCCGAGAGGTTACGAACAACGGCTCCGATCGCCAAGTCGATTGCAATACAACTTTTGGAGGGGTGGTTAAATTCTTTTGTGGCGCGCTGCTGGGCATATAAAACCGCAGTCGCCGGAATTTCTGTTAATTTCGCGATTTTTACCCTCCAGTTTTCTCGATGAGGCGTATTCACCTATTGCGGCTGTTCAAATATCTGGGTGCGTGGCATGTCTTGCGAAACAAATAGGTCCGAAGAGTTCATCGAGTTGATCGCTCAGTACCAACCGCGGATATTCCTCTTCATTTTGTCTCTGGTCCCCAATCGGGTGGACGCCGAGGATCTGCTCAGCGAAACGATGTTGGTGCTTTGGCAGAAATTCGGCAATTTCCGCCCTGGAAGCGATTTTCGGGCGTGGGCGTTCGAGGTTGCGATGCGTCAATCCAAGAAATTCTGGAATAAGTGCGGCCGCTGCAAGTTCCGGCACAGCGACGAATTTCTTGACCGGGTTGCCACCACTGCGGCTTCCTCGTCGGACGATCACCAAGCGAAGTTCGATGCCTTGGAACATTGCCGAGCGAAACTCAGCCCAACCGACCAAGACCTGCTCCAACGCCGCTACCAATCGAAGGCGACCCTGGCCTCCGTGGCGGCCGACCTGGGAAGGAGCGAGGCGGGCTGCTACAAGGCCATGGCGCGGATTCGCCAGGCTCTGCTTGCATGTATCCAAAAAACCCTGGCACAGGCCGTGCATCCATGAGTTTTGACGCCGACACGAACGCTGAACTGCAAGAGTTGCTCAACGCTTTGTGCGAGGGCCAACCTACCGCGGATATGCTTTCCCGGATGGAAACGCTGGTCCTCGGCGACACTGAGGCCTGTGATTATTACATCCGCTACCTGCAACTGCACGGGTCACTGATGCTGGAAACGGCGCCGTTAGAGCCGTCCGCCGGACAATCTGGCCTAGTACTCGATGACCCTCTGCCGACAAGGGAGTCCCCCCGCTCACCGGTGCTGGGCTTCCTGGGCGACATCGGACGGCAGGGTTGGGGCTATGTTGCCGACCACAGTACCCTGTTTTCCGTCCTTGCCGCGATGATCGGCGTGGCTGTGCTGACTGCCCTGGCCATGCGGAATGGCGACTTGGGAAGGCAGAACAACGCAGCGAAATCGGAAATTGCCGAACTTAAGAAGGATGAAGGCGGAAGGATGAAGGATGAAGGAAAGAGTGAAATCGGAAATCCCGAAGTTGCTTCCTCTTCCCTTCATCCCTTATCCTCCTTCCCCGCCCGCCTCGTTCGCTCCAAAGATTGCCGCTGGAACGGCCAATCGCCCGCCCCGCAGATCGGCCAGGCCTTGCCCGCCGGCCGGTCGCTGAGCCTGGCCTCGGGCATGGCTGAGATCGATTTCGACATTGGCGCCAAGGTCATCCTGCAAAGCCCGGCCTCCTTGCAACTGCTGTCGGGCAATAGTGTCAAGCTGGAAATGGGCAAGGCCACGGTGGAAATCAAGACCATAGCGGCCCGCGGCTTCCAGGTCCTTACGCCCGGGGCCACCTACGTCGATCAGGGCACCGAGTTCGGCGTCCAAGTGTCGCCTGGCGGGAACAGCAAGATCCACGTCTTCAAGGGCCTGGTCGATATCGATCTCAAGGGCCGCGAGGGCCGCGCCGCCCCGGCACCCTGCCGCTTGGCGGCCAACTACGGCGCGCGCCTGGAACAAGGCACCGAAACCATGACTCTGGTCGAGGACACCGGCGAGTCCTTCATCCGCTCGATGGACGAGGCCGAGCGCGACCGGCACGTCGTGGCCTACTGGCGGTTCGAGGATCGCCCCGTGGGCACCCTCCTGCCGCATACCCAGAACAACACCAGGCCCGTCTGCGCCACGGTCGATTCGTCGTTCAACGGCAACGATCTGTACACCTACATGGTTGGCTGTGAACCGACATTCTCCAGCGGCGTGCCCATCGGAACCGTGCCCCAGTCGGGCTGCGTGAACCGATCGTGTCTGGACTGCGTGCAACCCCATTGGCCGGATGTTTACACGCATTCCAAATTCAGCCACGCCGCGCCGCTGGACATCCAGAAGATCGCCCCAGCCCAATGGACGATCGAAGCCTCGGTGAAGGTCGCGGAGCTTACTGGGCGAGCCCAGGGATTTCTGGGGCGGGATGCGGCCTTTACCTTGGATGCCGACCGCCCCCCCGCGCGGCTGATCTTCCAGATCAACGCGCAGAACCACTTCGCCATCGGCTTTTATGACGCCCAGTGCCGCTTCCATGAGGCGGTGGCAAAGGATCTCGCCGTCGAGCCTGGCCGCTGGTATCACCTGGCGTCAGTGAGCGACGGGCGGACGCTGCGGCTCTTCGTCGATGCGCTCGATGGCGGCGGCTATCAGCAGCGGGCCGAGTGCGAATTGCCCGCTACCGGTTCCACCGCCATGGGAAAGGGCCAGGACAACGCCGAGTGGAGCATCGGCCGTGCGGGCAACATGGGCGATTCCAGCACCTGGCTGCGGTTCCAGGGCTGGATCGACGAGGTCCGCATCAGCGACGTCGCCCGCGGCCCGGCGGATTTTTTGTTTGCACCGAAGGGGAAGATGGAGGATAACGGAGTTGGGATGAGGTGAAGGGATTGGGGAAGAGGAAAGAGAGATTGAAAATTGAGAATTGCAAATTGCAAATTGAGAAATGAAGATCGAATTCGGCGCGAGTGGCTCGGTCGGGAGACCGGCCACAACAGCGAGGGAAGATGGCGGAAGGATGGACGAACAGAAGAAACGATCTGCTTGGTGCAGGGGCATTTAATTTATGCCCCTTCCCCGCGCAGCGGTAATAGGCCCGTGCTTGAGCACGGGTTCGGGAGCCGTTGACCCCTGACGATTCCGCTTTGCCCGCCCCCTGTCGCCGGAGGCGGCAGGGGGCGGGCAAAGCGGAGGAAACAATTTGTGCCTTGTAATCGACCCGTGCTAAAGCACGGGCCTAATACCGCCCACGGCAGAAAGGGCCATCAATGGCCCTGAAGAACTGCGTACTAAAACCTGACACCTTTCCCCCGCGGGGCGATGGAGATGCTTTCCCGAGCTTGGCATTTCCATCGTCCCGGCGGTGGGATTACGATTCCCCTCTCTAATCACAGTCAATCACTTTAATTACAGTCAATCGCTTTTCACTTTTTTTTCCTAGGAGGTTTTCCATGTTTTCCATGCTCGATTTAGTTTTCGGCGTTCGTCAGGTAAATAATTTGGCCATGTCGGCCGAGTGTCCCAAGGCCCGATCGCGGCCCGCCCGCTGGCTCGCGGCCCTCAGCGGGGCCGCCGTCGTCTTCGCATGCTTTACCGTGTTCAACCCCAGTGCGCAGGCGGCCGACCAACTCTGGATCGGCAGTGCCGGAGACCACAGCGTCTACACCACAACCAACTGGGTGGGTGGCGCCCCGGACTTATTCTCATTTAATAAGTTCGTCTTCGGCAGTGATGTCGTGGACGGCAACATGAATATTGGCCCGTGGGTTGCGGTCAGTAACCTCGTCCTGACCAGTGGCCTCACGACACCCGTCACGATCGACGGTGGAGGGCTTCTCGTGGGAGGCGGGACTGTTGACATGTCCGCTGCCACAGCCGACCTCACCATCAATGCGAGGTATGGAACTGCGTGGGGCGATGTTACATTGAACATCGGAACAGGTAGGACGGTCACGTTCAATAGTGATATTTACGAAAATTGGGGTAATCCCGCTAAGCTCATCAAGGATGGTCCGGGCGTGGCGGTACTCAACTTACAGTCAAGCTACACCCTCGGCACCACGGTCAACGGCGGTACGCTGGTCATGCCGAATGGTGACTGGCAGTTTGGCAATCCCTGGAGCGCACAAGCTGGGGACGGTCTGATCACGGTCAATTCGGGTGCCACTTTCAGCACGTCCGCCGGGGCAGTTGCCATCAAGAACGGCCTGACGCTCAATGGTGGCACGGTGAGCTCCCGCGGGCTCACTTACCCCGGTAGCGGGAACTGGGGCAACCTTTACTTGGGCGGATTTTCCACAATCAGCGCTGGTGGCTCGGCGGTTTCGACCATTTCCTCCGCGTTGGCGATGTCGACCAACAATACATTCTTTGTGGATGCTGGCAGCACATTGAACCTCACCGGCGATGTCAACAATGGTCCTGGAGGGGATGGTAGTCTCACCAAGACCGGTAACGGCACACTCGCGTTCTCCGGCTTCATGGGCTTCTCCGGCGGCCTCACGGTCAACGGCGGCACGGTCCAAATGACAAGTGGTTCGTGGAATTTAAACGCCATCGCCCACTATCCGATCACGGTCAACTTGGGTGCCACTCTTGAACTGCCCACCGATCCCAGTGAATGGGCCGCTGCGCCGACGCTCAATGGCGGCACGATAAGCTCCAGCGGGTCCTATCTTACTGGCTGGCCCAACATTGTACTGGATCCGGGTCTCACAGTAACCGCCGGCGGCTCGGCGGTTTCGACCATCGCCTCTTCGGTGTCGGTGGGTGTGTCGGGTAACACTACCTTCTCAGTGGGTTCCGGCAGCACCCTGAACATGGACGGCCCAATCCTTCAAAGTTGGATTGCCGATCGTACGGGCGTCATCAAGACCGGTAACGGCACGCTCACGCTCTCCAGTGCGGGCAACAGTTACGACTGCCCCACCACCATCAGTGGCGGCACGCTGGCGATTGGCGGGGCCGGACTGCTGAACGGCGGCGACTACGTCCACAACATCATCAACAATGCGGCGTTGGTTTATGGCAGTTCGGCCTATCAAGTGCTGTCGGGTGAAATTAGCGGCACGGGAACGCTTACCCAGAACGCTGGCACGCTCGTCCTCTCCGGCGCGAACAGCAACTACACCGGCCACACAACCGTCAACGGCGGTCTCCTTGATTTTTACAATACCGCGTCCGTGGGCGGCACCAGCGGGATCACCGTCAACGGCGCATACGGATCCGGCGGCCACCTTGCATTCGACTGGTTCACAGACGGCGGTACCATCAGTACGCCGATCAGCGTGATTGGAGGCGACTATTCTTGGAATATGCAGGTCACCGTTCCAAACAACCTCACGTTCACCGGCCCTATCACCCTGTCGGGGGGCGTTCTGATTGTATCAACCGTCGGCAATTCAACCGTGAATTTCAACAATGCCTTCCACGGGACCGATGGTCTCACCTTCGCAGCGCTAGCGGGTGGGGCTAACAAAAACTTCTTTGTTCTTGCCGGTGCCAGCGATTTTACCGGCGATCTCGCGCTTGTCGATTGGAATGGCTCCCCGCAGGTCACGCTGAGCGGCGGAGATAACCGGCTGCCCACCACGGCAGTGGTCCGTTTGGCGGGCTCCACTGGAAGACCTTCTGCTCTGGATCTGAATGGCAACAACCAGACCATCGCGGGCCTTGCGGACCAAATTGGTTTTGGTGGTTTGGATGCGGGTGCTCGTCACGTCGTCAATACCAGCGGCACGGCGGTGACCTTGACCCTAAACACCACCTCCGACCAGACAACCGGCACCACCGTTGGCGGAACGGACATCAACGGCACGACCGGCAATAATCTCTCGCTGGTGAAAACTGGCCCCGCCAAGCAGACGCTCAGCGGCAGCAACACCTACACCGGCGCCACAACCGTCAACGGCGGCGTGCTCAAGGCGGGTGCGCTCGGTGCGATCCCGACAGCCTCCGACGTCTTCGTTGGGACCACCACGGCCGGCACGCTCGACGTGACAGGCTACGCGCAAACGATCAATTCGATCACGATCGGCGCGAATGGCACCTTGGATCTATCGGTGCTCCATCTCCTCACGAGCAATGGCTCCGCCAGCTTCAACTCCAGCGGCAAGCTAAATATTAGCGACGCCACCGGCGCGCAACCCGTGATGTACTACTTAGGCTTGCCCACCGGCACGTTCGACATCGCCAACGTGACTGGCCTCCCTAGCGGTTTCACCTTGGCCTATAACTCCGGTGAACTCGACATTGTGACTGCCGTGACTAATGCCACCTGGGCATCCAACAGCACCAGTTCCTGGAACACTCCCGCCAACTGGCAAACGGCCGTCCCGGGAACTAATACCGCGAGCCTCGGCCAGGACTCGGCCACTTTTGGCGGTGGCTTGGCCACGGTGGAAGCCATTACCCTGGACACGTCCGTTCCCGTGAACCTCAAGTCGTTGGTCTTCAGCGCATCCAACTACTCGCTCTCGGGCGGCAGCCTGACCTTGCAGAGCACCACCGGCACGGCTAGCGTAACGGTCAGCAGCGGCACGCAGACCATCGAAAGCTCGACGGTCTTGACTTTGGCCAGCAGCGCCAACATGGACATCCAGGGTGCGGCCTCGGAACTGAAGATCCAAGCCAACATCGGCGAGAGCGGCGTCCAGTCGCTAACGAAGCTCGGCAGCGGAACCTTGGTGCTCAGCGGCACGAACAGCTATACCGGCGGCACGATCGTGAATGAAGGCACTCTGGCCGTGACCGACAGCCACGCTCTGCCCGACAATCAAAGTTTGACCGTCGGCGCGGGCGGGACGTTGATCTTCGATCCCTCGTTCAGTGGATCCTCGATCATCGCCACCCCCGTCTCCGCGGCTTCGTCCGCGGTCAGTCCCGTGCCGGAGCCGAGTACCCTGGCCTTGTTGGCGGCGGTTGGCGGGGCGTTGCTGCTGGTTTGTCGCGGGCGGCGGAGGAAGTAAGACGGTTGAGTTGCGCGCATTTGTCGCGTAGCGACGTTATGATGGTAGTCCGTGGGTTTTAACCCACGGACTACTTTGTCGCGTAGCGACGTTATGATGGTAGCCGTGGGTTTCAACCCACGGACTACGGCCCTTCCACCCTTCCACCCTTCCCCCGTCGCGTAGCGACGCTATGACGGTAGCCGTGGGTTTCAACCCACGGTTTGCGGCGCGTTGGAGATTTCTCTCGTCGCGTAGCGACGACTGAATATGCGGCGGCTTGACGTTGGCAAGCCATCCGGCAGGCTCAGGCGTCGCTACGCGACGAGAATCGCGAGGGAGATACGCGTTCCGTGGGTTGAAACCCACGGCTACCATCACAGCGTCGCTACGCGACGAAGAAAGAAAGACGGACACCATGAAACAACTTCACAACCTATCCTGTATCCTGGCCTTGGCGACCTTGGCCATTGCGGCTTCCACCGCGCCTGCCACAGAACTGCGGCTGCCCGTGAGCAACGGCACGACAGTCGAGGGCCTCCGTTGTGAATATTTCGTAGATCCGCTGGGAATCGACATTGTGCAGCCACGGCTCGGTTGGATGCTTCAATCCGCGTTGCGCGGACAGAAACAATTCGCCTATCAGGTGCTAGTGGCCACGACGCCGAAAAAACTTGCCAACGATCAGGGCGACTTGTGGGACAGCGGAAAGGTGAATTCGAACCGATCGACCCAAATCGAATACTCCGGAAAACGCCTCGCATCCCATCAACGGGCTTGCTGGAAAGTCAAAGTCTGGGACGCCAAGGGCGGGATGGCCGTGTCCAAAGAACCGGCCATTTGGTCTATGGGCTTTTCAAACCAGAGCGAGTGGAATGCGGAGTGGATCGGACGCGATGACGGCAGGAGTTCGGGGCCCGGAAACGGCAAAGAGAAATATCTGCCCGCAACCTATCTGAGAAAGGAGTTCGCGCTGGACAGGATCCCGCAAAGGGCCCTGCTCTACGTAACGAGTCTGGGCGTGGCGGAGCCGCATCTGAACGGCGGCAAAGTGGGCGACGATTACCTTTCACCCGGTTGGACCGATTTCAATAAGCGGGTCTATTACCGGGCCTACGACGTGACCGCCCGCCTCAAGGTTGGCGGTAACGTGCTTGGCGCGATTTTGGGAGACGGCTGGTATCGAGGGCATCTGAGCATTATCGGACAGAACCTCTACGGCACCCAGACGCGGCTGCTGGCGCAGCTTCACCTTTTCTTCGCGGACGGCAGCAGCCGGGTAATCGCCAGTGACGGGAGTTGGGAAGGAGGCTTTGGACCGCTGCTGGAAGCCGATATCTACGCTGGAGAAACCTACGACGCACAGAAGGAAAGCAAGGGCTGGGACGAACCCGGCTTCCGCAACGCCGACTGGAAGCCGGTGGACTGCGGCGCCAAGGTACACCCCATGATTCAGGCCAATCCGGGCGCGGCCGTGCGGCGGACCGGCGAAATCTGTACGGTCGCGGTAACGCATCCCAAACCCGGACTCGCCGTGTACGATTACGGCCGCAACTTCTCCGGTTGGACCCGTTTGCGAATCACAGCACCGTCCGGAACGAGAATCGTGATGCGCTTCGGAGAGATCTTGAATCCCGATGGAACGGTCTACCGGACAAATCTCCGCGCAGCCCGCGCCACGGACACGTATGTCTGCAAGGGCGGCGGCGAGGAAACCTGGGAGCCGCGTTTCACCTTTCACGGGTTCCAGTACGTCGAAGTGGAGGGGCTGCCACAGACCGCGGGTCCGGAAACACTGACGGGCATCATCGTTGGTTCCGACCTGCCGCTCACCGGCAGCTTCGAGTGTTCCAATGCGATCATGACGCGGACGGCCGCGAACGAGCGCTGTACGATCCGCTCAAACCTCGTGGAACTGCCGACAGACTGCCCGCAGCGCGACGAACGGATGGGCTGGACCGACTATCACGAGGTGGTCGCCAGCACGCTCTATGAACAGGACGCCGCTAGCCTCTTGACGAAATGGATGGGAGACCTGGTCGATGCCCGCCGTGCGGACGGGTCATTCCCGTCGATCGCTCCCGATGTCCACAAATTCCCGTGGTGGCCGGGCTGGGCCGACAGCGGCGTCTTGATTCCTTGGACGATGTATTACGTCTATGGCGACACGCGCCTGGTCGCACGGTATTACCAGGAAATCGCCGGACATCTCAAAACCTATAAGGCGCACTCGAGCGGCTTCCTGGCCCAGCCTGACGGCCTGGGCGATTGGCTGGCCCCGGACGTGTCGACACCCAAGGAGTTGATCGCCACCGCACTCTACGCCCGGTGTGCGGAAGTCATGGCGAAAATGGCGCAGGCTTTGGGCAAGATCCAGGATGCGGCGGCCTTCGACGACTTGCAGCGGTCTATTCGCGGGGCATTCCGGAAGAAGTTCGTCGCCCCGGACGGAACCATCGGCAGCGATTCGCAAGGCGGATACGCGCTGGCGCTGGCCTATGATCTGCTGGAACCGAAACAGGTCCGGCAAGCCGCCGACAAGTTGGTCGCGGCTATCGTAAAGAGAGGCGGCCACATTTCCACTGGGATGGTCACGACGCACCTGCTTCTGCCGGCATTGAGCAAGGCTGGAAGGACGGATGCCGCTTACCGTCTGCTGGCAAAGACCACCTTCCCATCATGGGGTTACTTCCTGAACATGGGCGCGACCAGCATGTGGGAACGCTGGGACGGGAAGACCGAGAAGGGCTTTCACCCGGACCCCATGAACTCGTTCAACCACTCCAACCTCGGCACTTGCACGGAATGGTTCTATCGAACCGTGCTGGGGATCGATGCGGCGGAACCGGGATTCGGCAAGCTGCTCCTCAAGCCCGAACCGGGCGGGAACCTCACCTGGGCCCGGGGGTACTACGATTCCCCGCACGGCCGCATTGGCAGCGATTGGAAGATCGAGAACGGTCAGTTCCTCTGGACAGTCCGGATTCCCGCCAACACCACGGCGACCGTCTACGTTCCAACCAAGGACGCCGCCGGAGTGAGCGAGTCCGGCACGCCGGCGACCCAGGCAGATGGCGTGAAATTTCTGAGGATGGAGGACGGCGCCGCGGTCTATGGAATGGGTTCGGGAACGTACCGGTTCAAGACCGTTCTCCCGGAAACTATAAAATGAGATTATTTCTCTGCACTTTCTTACTCATTCCGTCAATCCTTTTTGGTCAGTCCATTCGGAATAAAGACCTTTCGTTTGAGGCCGACGGCAAATCGAACACACTGGTTATTAGGGACTTTCGCACCAAGCGAACCTGGACCGCCGGTTTGTCGAATGGTATCCATGATGCCGTCATTACGAAGTGGGGGTCGATTGATCAGCCGAAATTCGCCGCTTTCCGCATCACGGATGTCGCGGAAGTTGACCACAAGGTAATAGTTTCCGTGAAGGATGCACAGACAGGCAGGTCCTATTCGATGATCGTCGCCCTCGACGGCCCAAACGTTTCGTTTGAGGTTCTTACGGAGAACATGAACGCACCCTTCACCGCACTCGGACTGCCTCCCATGTTCACGACCGATATGAAGGCGGGCTATCTGACCTTCTGCGATCGTTCGAGCGGCGTCCTCAAGAAGCAGGACGACACGGGCGTCGGCTACAACGAAACGATGTTGACGGTCTATGGGAACACGAACTGCATGAATATACCGCTGGTCGGATTGTTCGATCGGGAAAGAGGCGATGCCATGATGCTGCAAATCGAAAGTCCGCTCGACGCGAACATCCGGCTTTCGCGAAAAGCCGGCTTGATCTGGCCCGAACCCGTTTGGCAGTGCCGTATGGGAAAGTTCTCCTATCCGCGCCGCGCAATCTACCGCTTTATCGAGAAGGGCGGTTACGTGAAAATGGCGGAACTCTATCGCGGGTATCAGAGGAGGCGAGGCATGCTCAAAACGCTCGCGCAAAAAGCCAAGGAGCGGCCGATGGTCGGCCGCATGAAAGGCTCGCCGATCCTGTGGGCTGAAGCCAATGACGGCGAGTTTCTAAAGAAATGGCGCAATTTCGGCGTTACCCGCGTGATTCTTGCCAGTGAATCGTCGAGTGTCGAGAACCAGAAGCGGAATGCCATGGGCTATATAACGCTCGGTTATGACAGCTACGGAGACATCACCGAAGGCCCGCTAGGGTTTCAGTCGGATAGTATTCAGGAAAACGGCCATATGTTGCCCACCGGCGAAATAATGACCGGGTGGACTACGAGAGATCCTGACGGAAATGTGATCAAACAATACTATTTGCGTTCATCCTCGAAGTATCTCAACGCGGCAATGGCCTACAGTCAAAGCCGCATCAGCGATATGAACCGGACCGGTAATTTCATTGATGTGATGATGGCGATGAATCTCATGGAGGACTATCATCCTAAACACACTTTCGACCGCAAATCCGACCTGAAATACAAGCGCGACGTATTCCAATATTACCTGAAAAAGGGCCTGGTCATCGGCACCGAGCACGGAAATGACTGGGGCGTCGATTTGGTGGACTACACCGAGGGCGCCTTGGGCGGATCGAATTGGTGGATTCAGGGAAAGAACACTCGTGGTTGGAATGCAGGGCATTTGCGGGCGCCGGTTTCGCGGGACGACTTCAGTCCTGAATACTTGAAATATGGCTTACCGACCCAGCGCATCCCGTTCTGGCAGCTTGTCTATCATGACTGTGTTGCGACGACTTGGTATTGGGGAGACAGCGCAGGTTGGTTCTGCAAGGTTGCACCCGACATCAAGACGATGAAAGACCGGGTCACACTGCTCTATGGCGACATGCCCCTGCTTTGGAGTGACGGCAAATTTGACTGGAAGAACGACAGCGCAGAACATCTGGAGACCTATTATCTGACCGTGCCATCGATGCGCGACAAATTCGGGGTGCAGATGACATCGCACGAGTTCTTGACGGATGATCTTCAGGTGCAGAAGACCACGTTTGCCAATGGTTCGGAAACGGTCGTCAACTTTGGCGAGAAGACGTTTGAATATAAAGGTGAGCAATTGCCGCACAATGGATTTTATTGCAATGGGCCGAATCTCCAACAGCGCCGCGTGTTACGGGATGGAAAGGTGCGTACTTGGGTCAGAACAGATGAATTCTTCTATTACGATTCTCCATCCCCGATTAAGGAGCTACCACTTTCAATTTCCGGAAAACTCGTCCTGTTCAAGATGGACGACAGCCAGTGGAATCTTGTCCTGACGGGTGCCGCAGGCGAGTCGGTCGAATTGTCGGATGCCGCGCTTTCGAGCTATATCGGCAATGCGAAATACAGGGTTTTTGGATTCGATGAAGCGTGGAATAAGGCGGAGCGCCGCGTCAGGAGGGGAAAGAACGCCATTTTCGGGAAGAACGTCTATGCCCTAGCTGACTAACAACACGCTTCGATCAAGGTCCCCAGCACAGAACACATTCTCTTGACTTCTACGTGACAAGCGACTGCTCTGAAATCAAGCATGCCTACACTGACCCGCCTGATCCTCACCCTCCTGCTGATTGCGTTGCCTTCGACTTTGCTGGCTGCGGACTTTCGCTTCGACGTTCCGGCAGGCCCCGTTTTCTCCGAGCTGCAAAAGAAGGGGCAACGGGAGGCGGGGGCCCGCGTTGCGCCGATGGTACTCGATGTGTTCCGCAAAGGCGCGGATTCCGTCCGCATCCCGGCGGGCGATTACCGATTCGGCAAAGAGCGCTGGGGTCGCGAGGGCGTGATTTACGCGCTGGAGTTTGCCGGCCTGCAGCGCGACGAATCGCATCCTTTCACCATCGATGCTACCGGCGCCACGTTCTGGTTCGACCTGCCCGATGATCAGGCGCCGACCTGCCACTTCTGCGTCGGCTTCAAGGACTGCCGGAACATCATTTTCATGGGCGCGACGATTGACCGCTCCACCCCCGGCCACGTCGAGGGGCGCATCACGCAATTCGACTTCCCCGGCAACCGCATCGAGTTGCGGATCTCGCCGGGCATCACCGTTCCCGCGACGTTCAGCGGAAAGCTGGAGCAACGCGTCATCCCCTTCAAAGCCGACGGCACATTCTGCGCGCCGCTCTACGCGCTTCAGGCCGGCGGTGTTCATCTCAAATACGCGGGCATCTCGCCTGCCTCCGGCGATGGGCGCTGCTGGGTCACGATGGGCGACACGAAGCTGCTCGACACCATCAAGTCGGGCGGCCTGCTCCGCATCGGCGATGGGCTCTCCTGCGTTTATACCGTGACAGCAGCGCTCGAGATCATCCGCAGCAGCCGGATGGTAATGGATGGCATCCGCGTATTCGCCGCGAAAGCGTGGGGCGCCGAGCGCGACGGCGACGGGGCGAATATGTGGCGAGATTGCTACTTCGGCCCGCGACCCGGCACGAGCCAATGGCAGGGCGGCGAGGGCTTCATGTTCAACGCCACGCGCCACGGCACGACGCTCGACCGGGTGACCATCTGCCACACCACCGACGACACCGCGAATTTCCACGGTTACTGGTCGCCCGTCGCGTCCGTCGCAGGCAACCGGGTGCTTCTGGGCGAAAATGCCGAGACCCGGCGCGCTCTGCCGCACGATCTCCGCCTTGGCGACTCCGCCATCTTTCTCGCCCGCGACAGCGGCGAAGAATTGGGCCGCAGCAAGATCACCGCCATCGAGGGCAACCAGGTGACGCTCGACCGGCCCACTGCGCCGTTCAGCAATGCCATTGCCGAGTGGCCCGACCACGCCTGTGCCGGATGGCTCATCCAGAACTGCGACTGGCACGACAACTACCAGCGTCTCCTCGTCCAGTCCGGCCCCGGCACCGTCCGCAACTGCCGGTTCACCCGCTTCGGCGGCGCTCTGGAGCTGAACAGCGTGCTGCCCTTCGTCGAAGGCGGTGTCCCACGCGACATCCGTATCGAGAACAATACCTTCACCGACATCAACCCGCAGTCGGGCGGCGCGGCAATCACGGTCTATTCGCACGCCTACCAGCGCGACAAGATGCCGCTGCTGCGGAACATCACGATCACCGGCAACACGTTCCACCATCCGAATGAGCCCGTGATCGCCCTCGAGGGCGTGGACGGCGTCCGCATCGAGGGTAACCGTTTTCCAGGCTCGGCACATCCCGTCCAGCTCAAGCGTTGTGCCAATGTGGTAGTCCAAGTACCTAAATTACCTCTTCTTTCAGGCTACATCGGCTCTCACCCTCATGCGAATCGCCGAGCCTACGTGCACGAGTTTCTCCGGGAGTTCCCGGTAGTGCGTCTGCCGCCGACAAAGGCGGAATGCCCGGCCGCAAACCAAATCCGGATCGCGACGCCCATGAAACTCCAGGCGTTCAGTCGGGTTGAACTGCCAGTGTTGGTCCGGAAAGCGTTCAAGGGCCAGTTGACGCTCAATGTTGCAGATGCCGTTTACAACGAGACGGAGCCGCCGGCGATTCGCGGCGATTTCTGTCCGTCGATCCCGGTGACGGTAGACCTTGCCCCCGGACCTCACATCGTTGCCTTCGACTTCCCCACTCCGGCCGAAAGCCGCTACAATCGGCGGGCACTGCTTACACTCAGATGCGAACCGGACACGGGGGTCGCAGGGGCCGGTGCGATTGCCCTCACCGCCGACTCGGCTGCCGGCATAATGCTGGCGCTGGATCTCCAGATCCAGCGAGCTCTAAGCCTGTGGGTCATTAAGGGCTCCAAACGCTAACCAAGCCACAAATTGAAAGTTGGATGAAGGGATCGCAGCAGCATGGAGACTAGATATTGTCAGCGACTCTTGGGAACATGGGGCCTGGGGCTCTTCCTAGCGATTGTGGCGACGCAGCCTCTTCTGCTCCTCGCAGTGGATTCCGTTCCAGCGCCGGCTGGGAATGGGCCGATGGCGGCACAGCCCGGCGGCTTCAAGTACTTCGTTGGAATCGTCGGCAATCCGTCGGTTCCCGACATCCGTTGGAGCGACGAGGAACTGGAGCAGATCAAGGCTCTTGGCGTGAACTGCGTGCAACTCAGTATCGCTTGGGGAAACAAACCCGCGCACGAGGTCTTGAATCTGGAGGACCTCGACGCGGGCCAGCGCGAGAAATTTGCCTTCCGCATCAAGCAGGCAAATAAGCACGGACTGCGGACGATCGCCCAGTTCGGCATCCCGAAACTGAACAAGTGCGGCCCGGTCGAACCGGCTTGCATCATGGACCCGGTGGTGCAGGAAAAGTACCGGGGTATGTTGACGGATTTCATGAAGTCGTTTCCGGAAGTGGATGATGTCCTCGTTTACACGTTCGACCAGGGAGCATGGCTGTGCAGCGAGTTCGGGCCTTGTCCGCGTTGCAGCGGTGTGCCGTTGGACGAGCGAGTTCCGGATTTCCTGAACCTGCTCAACGAGACGATGCAGAAATGCCGCCCCAACACGCGCCTGTGGTGGAAACCGTGGGAACTGTCCAAGGGCCAAGTCGTGGCAATCCTCGACAAGGTGAAGCCTGGTCACTTCGGGCTGGTGCTAAATCCCTCCACCAGCAACGAGGTGTATCCCTTCAACGAGCGTTCCTTCAAGTCCGATCTCGGCGTCAAACGTCTGGTGCGAATGGCCTTCGAGCGAAACATCCCGGTGCTGGGAGAGTTCGATCACACGCTTTACAAGCCGCTGTACCAGATGGAGGACTTCTTTCCACGCCTCATTTACGAACAGATGACGGGCTGGAAGGAGATGGAGGGCGTCGTGGGCGTGAAGGAGTATTACGGCTTCGCGCCGTCCACTTTCTCGGTGAACGCGGCGATGCTGAAAGCCTGGATGAAATCGCCCGACGCGCCGCTCGATGTGCTCTTGCGTGAGATTGCGGCACCCTACGGACCCAAGGCTGCGCCGCTCTTGATGCAGGCATGGGAGTACGTCGCGCAGTCCGTGGAGGCGTATCCCTGGGACACGACCTACATGATTGGCCCCTTGGGGCTGGACCGCGGTCAGGATGGCTCGCATGGCTGGGAGCCGGCATCTATTCTGAATGCTACCTGGGACACACCGATCTGGAAGGCTAACCGCCGGGCGAACTTCATGCTTACGCAGGACCAGAAGGCTCACCCGTGGCTGTTTGAGGACACCGGCTTGAGGTTGGAGGACTGCGCGGCGCTCGCTTGCAAGGCGGTTGCCTCCTATGACCAGGCCATCAAGGAGGGGGGCGACAAGATCGACGACATTCGCACGCAACGGGACGTTGTCTGGAAGATGGCCCGCGCGGTCCGGGCGAAGTCCCTGCATTTGCTTGAAACGCTCTCCGCACAGGACGCGCGCACGGTTCAATCTGACCGAAAACAGTTTGGCCTGGTGGCCAAACGCCTGGAATTGCTGCTCAGGAAAGACGTGGAGAATCAGGGCAAGAACGCGGCGGTCGCACAGAAGCTTACGGAGTTTCAGCGCGACCCGATGGCGTGGCTGAATTCCAATCTTAATCCGCGTCTGGGGGAGCACGCACCGAATGGTTATGAAGCATTCTCCAATGCCACGATGGAATGGAATATCTGGACTCCGCCGAAATAGTAAAGCTGTGGCGAAGGCTGCGGCGGTCTCTGGCTTTTATGACAACAAGTAAAGGAAAACAAATGAAACCGATTTCACTTTTAGCTCTCGTTGCTGTGTTCGTCACGCATCTAGCAAAACTCACTGCCGCGCAGTCGGCGTCGGCGCCACAATCGCCAACGGATTTCCAAATCACTTTAGGCGGTGAAGTCGGTGTTGCAGCGGACGCCAACATGGCGCGTTTCCGCTCTTCACCCTTTGACTCCGTGCCTTGGCTGCGCGCCGACCTCACCGGCGAAAACGCCGCGGAATTTGACAAGACCGGTGAGGGCGGCATGCCGTTTCGGCCGTTCAAGAACTACTCGGGCGACATCTCGGGACGCTTCCTTGAAATCATGTCGTTGAACGCACCGAGTTCCCATGCAGTGAATCCCGCCTTTCGGGAACTGCTGAAAGAGGCGCCGAAACATCAGCGGGCCGGCGGTTACTTTTGTGCCTCCGGGGAAATCAACTGGCAACAACCCATTGACCGCACCAAGGATGGCGAGAGCAACCTCATGTTGCCGGCGTTGTGGGGCAACGCGCGCCTACTTTGCGGTTTGATCGAAGCCAGCCGCGCTTTTCCAGAAGACAAGGAGATCTTGGCAACGGCCAAAAGGCTCGGCGATTTCTATGTCGGCGTCGTTCCGCGGTTCACCGACCCGGCGCGCATGACGGAATATATCAGCGGCACCAGCTATGCTTCCGGCTATATTACCTGCTGGTTCCCGGCCATGGAAGGTCTTGTAAAGTTGTCCGCCCTCACCGGTAACACGAAGTACCTTGATGCCGCCAAGACCATCGCCAAGTTCTATAAATCCCTCGATCGCATTCCCCTTGACCATTCCCACGGCATGCTCTGCTGTCAGGTATCGCTGCTGCTTCTGTTTGAAGCAAGCAAAGATGCGTCCTATCTGGAGCGCGTCGAAAAACGCTGGGATGAACTGGTGCAAGGCGGCTACATCAATCCGGCTGGCGGCATTCTGGAGAAATGCCAGGTGGCGGACCCACGAGATGAAGGCTGTGCCGAAGCCGACTGGCTGCGGCTGAATCTGGAACTGGGCCGCGTGACCCACAAATCCCGTTACTGGGATATGGCCGAGCGCGTTTTGAATAATCAATTTCTGCAAAATCAGGCGGTGACTGGTGGCTTCGGACATCATAACATCCTCTGCGACAAGGATGGTGTCCGCGGCTTCGGCGGAAATGTCCTGGAATCAACCTGGTGCTGCGATTATCACGGTCAGATTGGCTTTGTCAATCTGCGCTCGCATTTGCTGGAACGCAACGCCGCCGGTCTGACTTGCAACCTGGCCCTGGAATTTACCGCCAAGGGAGCCGCCGGCACGGTGAAATCCACCTTGAGCGCCGGTGCCTCGGCAGGCGAGGTGTTGCGGCAGCGGATTCAACTCGACGGTATGCCCGCCAGCGTGGTGCGGATACGCCAGCCGCAATGGGCGGATTCAGTGACTGCCATTGCCGCCGATGGCTCGTCGCTGCCATTGATCGTCAAGAACGGTTATTGCTCCACCACAAAGCCGGTCGCGAGCGTGGAATTCGTTTATGTCGGTGGCGTTTATGCGGAAGGCCGGCGTTGTAATCGCCTGCCGAAGGGTCCGGTTGACGGTCAGCCGTTTGCGCTCGGCTTCGGACCAAAATTATTTGCCGCCAAGGATCAATCCGTAACCTTGCCCGCGTGGCCCACCACGGTCGAAGCGCTCAAGGCGCAGGGCGTGGAGCTTTTTTCCTCCGCGTTGCGTGGCAAGGATTATCGATTTGTTTTTGATCGTAAAGGTCCATGAGCTGCCGTCATCAAAGCTGCCGACGGTTCCCGCCCCGGCAGCAGTTGGGGGTACTGGCACACCTTTTCTCAATCCAATCGCATTCAACAAACCATAAAACATGAAAACGACACCTTTGCACCTACTGTTCGCCAGCTTGCTGGCCTGTACTGCTCACGCTGGCTCGCTTGAATCCGCTTTCACTCAGCCACCGGAAACCACCCGACCCCGCTGTTACTGGTATTGGATGGACGGCCAGATTACGAAAGAAGGCATCACTCGCGATCTTGAAGCGATGAAGCGCGTTGGCATCGGCGAGGGCTACATCGGCGTCATTAGTGGGCAGAGTGGCACACCGACGGCCAGCACGACCAAGGCGCTTACGAATGAATGGTGGAGTTATATCGAGCACGCCGTGCGTGAAGGCACGCGGCTGGGGGTGGACGTCGGCTTCTTCAATTCGCCCGGCTGGAGTCAGTCGGGCGGGCCGTGGGTGAAAGCTTCGCAGGCCATGCGTTATGTCACACTGCCGGAATTGCGGCTGCACGGACCGCAACATTTCGCAGGCAAACTGCCAGTGCCGCCGGGTGAATTTAAGGATCTGGCGGTGTTGGCATTTCCAGCACCGGCAGGGGAAGATGAGATTGCGAAGATTACGGCACGCACGCCAACCTCGGTAACTTTTGAGATGCCGGCCGCATTCACGGCCCGGAGTGTGACGGTTCAGCCGCTTAACAAACGCGTGGATGTCAATGCTGAGTTGCAGTCGTCAAATGATGGTCAGCGCTATCAGACGGTGAAGAAATTCAATCAGCATAATCTAGGTGTGGGACTGGGTCCGCTGCCGCTTGCACCGATTGTGGCGACATTTCCGGCCACCACGGCAAGGTTCTTCCGCTTGACATTTTCAGCGGAATGCGAGCTGGGCGAGATCCGGCTTTCGCCGGCGGCGCGTGTGGAAAATTTTGTGGAGAAAGCATTGCAGAAGGTGTGTCCGGATCCGCATCCGCTCTATGATTACTATACTTGGCCCGCTGGAGCCGAAGCGGATTCAGCCGGTCTGACGGTCAAGCCGGACGCAGTGCGTGACATCAGCAAGTCGATGACGGCGGACGGGACATTGAATTGGGAAGTGCCGTCCGGAGAATGGATCGTGTTGCGCACGGCGCTCACGCCGACCGGCGCGAAAAACGCCCCCGCGCCACCGGAAGCGACCGGTTATGAAGTGGACAAGATGAACCGCGTTCCGTTGCGGTCGCACTTTGAAGCGTATGTCGGCAATCTGCTCAACCGAATGCCGGCGGCGGATCGCAAGTCATGGAAACATGTCGTGGCGGACAGTTATGAGCAGGGTTCGCAGAATTGGACTGATGGTCTCGCGGCGGATTTTCAGAGGCGTTACGGTTATGATCCGATGCCGTTTCTTCCGGTGATGACGGGGCGCATTGTGGGCAGCGCGGATCAATCGGATCGTTTTCTCTGGGACTTGCGGCGCTTGGTGGCGGACCGAGTGGCGCGGGATTACGTCGGCGGGCTGAGCGATTTGTGCCATGAGCATGGGTTGAAGATGTGGCTGGAGAATTACGGGCATTGGGGTTTTCCTGCGGAGTTTTTGCAGTATGGCAGTTACTGCGACGAGATCGCCGGTGAGTTTTGGGCCAACGGCGATTTTCTGCACACGAAGGATGTGAGCTATCTGGGGCGGCTGGAATTGCGCTGCGCGTCTTCTGCGGCAAATATTTATAACAAATCCGTGGTATGGGCGGAGGCGTTCACCGGCGGCCCAGCCTTCATCAACTCGCCCCGCGACCTGAAGTCGCGCGGTGACTGGGCTTTCTGCGAAGGCATCAACCAGTTCGTGTTCCACGTCAATATCCATCAGCCGACGGACAAAAAACTTCCCGGTATCAATGCCGGATTCGGCACGGAGTTCAACCGCAACAACACCTGGTTCGAGCAATCGAAGGTGTGGATTGATTATCTGCGGCGTTCCAGTGTGATGTTGCAGGCCGGTAAACACGTGGCCGATGTGGCCTACTTCATCACCGAGGACGCACCCAAGATGACGGGCCGATTCCAGCCGGAACTGCCGCTCGGGTACGACTACGATTGGATGAACGCCGATGTGATCGAGCACCGGCTGGCAGTCAAGGATGGTCGGCTGGTGTTGCCGGACGGCATGAACTACCGGCTGCTGGCATTGCCGGATTCAGAGACGATGCGGCCTGAAGTGCTGAAAAAAATCTGCGAACTGGTGAAAACCGGGGCGACGGTCGTCGGCCTGCCACCCAAGCGTTCGCCGAGTCTGGAGAAATTTCCCAAGTGCGATGCGGAACTGCAATCGCTCACCCGCGAAC
>Ga0209697_10002942_pt1 | contig 23732 bp, 11 predicted proteins | sample AliMusrvi5mmetaG_FD_184115 | JGI IMG/M metagenome (GOLD analysis project Ga0209697, IMG submission 184115) | Freshwater lake bacterial and archeal communities from Alinen Mustajarvi, Finland, to study Microbial Dark Matter (Phase II) - Alinen... | ecosystem: Environmental > Aquatic > Freshwater...
GTAAAGTTGAGGAGGGCGGGCGGGTCCTTGCTCCGGAACGGTACGATGATTGTATCGCCGCCCTCATCCACTTCCTGGTGACGGCCCGCGATGATTATCATGCGCCGGTTGATTTCTTCTCATTCAATGAACCCGATCTGGGCGTGAATTTCAAGTTCACCCCGTCCGAGATGGCGACGTTTATCAGGCAAGCAGGACCCCGATTCAAGGCGGCTGGGTTGACAACGAAATTTCTCGTTGGTGACACGGCTTTCGGTGTGAATCTGGTCGACTACGCGACTCCTCTTCTTGCGGATACGACCCTTGCGCCCTATTTGGGACCGCTCGCATTTCACTGTTGGGATGCCATGGGTGCCAGTGAAGGTGGCTATCGGGCCCTCGCCGATCTCGGGCAAATGTATCACCGCCCCATCCTCTGCACGGAAGTGGGACATGACGCCCAACTCTATCAGCAACCCAATCCCTGGCCGTCCTGGGAAAATGCACTTCGCCTTGTGGCTGTCTATGCACGAACCTTCCGGCTCACCGGGGCAAGTGTGATGCTCTATTGGACTTATCAGAACAACTATCCGCTTGTGACCCCGAATGGTCAGCAACCGTATCCGGCCTTTGAGGTGATTCAGATGCTGGAAAAGGCTTTCCCAAAAGGGTCGGTGGTCTGTTCCTCAGCCTATGAATGCGAGGGCCTGCAAGTGCTTGCGGCACGCGGGCCGGAAGGTAAAGGGGAAACCGTTTTACTGGTCAATACTGTGGGGGCGGGGACCGTGACGGTCAAAGGCCTTCCCCTTGGGAAAAAGGTTCACTGCCAGACGCTCAAAGCCGCATCCGAGCCGCAGGCTGCAGCCAGCGTGACCGGCAGGAATGACGCTGTGGTGATTCGGCTTCCGGCCCGCTCCGTGACCCTTCTCACAATGGAGTAGTGGTCATGTCCCACTCATGCGTGGCGGGGCCGACACATGATGTGACAGGGTTCAGCGCGAGACTATCCGCTCCATGCACTTCGAATCGTTTTATGTTGATCGTGCCTTCGATCACATGCAGCGTGGCATGGGTGGTCTTGCCGCATAGCTGTAACGTGCAGGTTCCCCAGGCGGAACCGGTTGACCAGAAGTGACACCCTTCGATCAGCGCGAAGGTCATCGTCTGTGTCACTGCGGAATACGAAAAGCCGGTCAGCGCCAGCACCGCCGCCCAGCTTGCCAGGGGGCGGACATAATGATGGCCGGCTTCGGCTTCGTCGAAAGGATTGCGCCGTCGGCCCTCATACCGGTCCCGGATGGCCTTGATGCAGCGGAGGCCGGATTCGTGTTGCCCCTCAAACAGCATCCCGATGGCGGCGACGTATTCAAAGCCGCTCATGACTTCGCTGTGGTAGGGGAAGGGTTTTCCAGGTTGTTTCCCCCGCGGCCAGGTCGCCATCAGTAAGCCGGCTTCATCATTGAGGGCATAGGAGCGCATGGGATTGAAATGCCCGAAGAAATTTTCGCGGAAGTTGTGCCGGGAAACAGCCTTCAATGCCGACTGGATGTGAGCCGGATCAGCCAGATATCCCAATCCGGCGGCATGTGCCTGATACTGGCCCACGAGTTGATCGGTCAGGCAACCGCTTCCCAGTTGAAAATCCGGGTCAGCCAGGTTGGCGGATCCCATGCCGCTGATCAGTCCGGGGGCGATATCGTCTTGCGAGGCGGGCGGACGGATTTGTTGCTCATAGTATTCGCCATTATAAAGATGTTGATCAATCCACCGGCTGCCATTCAGGAAACGTCGGTGACAAACCTCCGCGAACTCATTTTCGCCCATTTGCCGCGCCATTTCCTCTGTTGCGCGGAGTCCGCCCAGATACCAGAAAGCCATCTGCGGATTCGGCCCGAAATACTCCACATCCATCGTGTTGTGCTGGCATCCCTCCATGACTCCGTCGCCATCCGCGTCCCACCCGCCTGGTATCCAGCAAAACTCCATGGCCCGGCGTACCGAGGGCCAGATTTCGCGGAGAAAGGAGTGGTCTCCGGATAGCGCCCAGTCCCGATAGGCCCGGATAATGGACGCCATTTGGCCGTCCGCCGCCGCCACGCCGTACTCCGTCCCGCGTTCGGAGGGAGGCCAGTCGATTCTGAAGCTCATAAGGCCGTTGGCACGGATGGCGTGAAGAAACTCCACGCGGCGCATGGAACGGGAAAGGTCGCCGAAAAGGAATCCGAGTGCGCTCTCATATCCCCAGACATGGGTGCAGTTCCCGTAGCAACTGCCGTTCCGGTCATGGCTGCCTTCCCAGCCGAACAGGGTCCCATCCGGCGCGCGCCAGCAGGTTTGCGAGCGGAGCGTGCTCAGGTTGTTGAGCGCCGATTCCTTTACGGTTTGCGGCAACGTGCTGGAACAAAACGCGCTGACGAATTGCACCGTTCGGGACTCCAGGGAGCCGAGTTTTGCCGCTGTCTTTTCCGCAACATCCCAGGCGTCCCGGTATTGAGTGGTGTAGTAATTGCCCACCTGGTCATCCCGGCCGGGTTGGGGATGCCAGTTCTTGCGGTTGGGGAAATGCCAGGTGAGCAGAAACGTTACGGTCCGAGTTGCGCCCGGCGGGAGATCGACCCTCGCCGCGAGGGTCGCCCGCAAAGGCCCGGCGTTGCATTCGTCCAAACGCCCGTCAGTTGAGAAATCCCCCCAGAAATCCGTGATGGTGCCGCCTTTGTTGGCGCCCCAGCTTTCCCGTCGCCACCGGGTGCGGTGACTCACGGACTTGTCGGTTTGTCCGGCCACACTCAGCGCCAGTGTTCCCCAGGCTTCAGCCTGCGGGTTGAGCGTGGTCGCTTCGCAATAAACCCCATGCAGGCCTGCGCCGCGCCGGAATTCGCAACGATGGCCTTGTTCTTCGGCTTCCGACACATGATGGCTGCCATCGGAGCCGATGAAATTCGGGATCATGCCGCACACCGAGGCCTCGAGGGTGTCGGCCGTAGGATTGGTCAGAACATATCTTAACACCGCCACGGGGATCCCGCTGGCATCCGCATCTGCGGGCACCAACGGATTAAACGCCTCCAGATGAACCCTCAGCGGCACATCCGGATCGGTGAGATGCACCTGGCCGAGTGGGTACGCCGAAGAAAAGGTACAATGGCGGAACCGCGGAAGACCATGATTGGGGACGGGCGAACCGCGGGCGCCCTCGAAATCGGCCTCATCCAATATTCCCTCCAATACCCGTGTCACGGCCGGACCAGTCGGCGGTTTGACCCAGAGGCAGAAGAAGGCCGACTGAGTCAGTTCGGACACAGGGATGAACCCCTTGGCAGGTCGGTTCGCCAGCTCCCAGTCACAAAGATGGCCTCGTCCTCCCAGCGAAACGGTCCCTGTGCCGATGCCACCCAACGGCAGGGCAATGCGGCGCAGATGCGTGGTGTCATAGGTGCGGAGGACAGGCCATCCCGAAACGTCATGTGTTGAAACTGCCTTCATAGGAAGAGAACCCTCCCAAAAACAACTTGCCAAGTCAACTAAGTTGAATGATACTACACAAGATAAATCGATGTCTTGTCGTGGAGTGGACGGAATGAGCATAGGCCGGCATATTCGAAAACAGCGAAAACAGCAGAACCGAACCTTGGACGCCGTTGCCCAACAAGTGGGCATCACCAAGAGTATGCTCTCGAAAATCGAGACAGGGAAGGCCATGCCGGCGGTGGCCACGCTGACTCGGATTGCGGCGGCCCTGGGGGTGGAAGTGTCGTCGATAATCGATCAGGCCAATGGGATCGCCACGGTGTTCACGGCGGCGGTGGAGGCCGCCAAGGCCCCGCTCATCCCGACGGAAAAAGGTTATGATTTCTTCCCTTTTGCCTCCCGGCGGGTCAACAAGGCCATACAGGCCTATCTCTTTGTGGCGCGCAAGGGAAAGATGACCCGGCAGCCGCTCTCGCATGCCGGGGAAGAATTCATTTATGTGTTGACGGGCCGGATGAAGTATCGCGTGGGAAATGTCGAGTACACAATGGGCCCCGGTGACAGCATCTATTTTGATGCCGAGGATGAACACGATCTGCAGCCTGTCACTGACGAAGTGCGTTATTTGGGAATCTTTGTCGATCATTCAAATGAAAGGAACTAAATGGAACCGAAAGTAATTCCGGACGCACAAGCTTTTCGCAATCGCATTGAGGAGCCGTGGGGCGCATTGAATTGGCTGGCGAATGCCAAGTTGGGAAATGCCACGGGATTGACCCTGGGGCGCGTGATGATCAAAGCCGGCTGTTGCAACCCGCGGCATGCCCACTTTGATTGTGAGGAAGTGCTTTACCTTCTCTCTGGTGAGTTGCGGCACTCCTTTGGCGACAAGGAAGTGTTGCTCAAGGCCGGGGACACCCTATGGGTCCCGGCGGGAGTCTTTCATCATGGGGTGAATATCGGGACCACGGAGGCCGACATGATCGTGGCCTATTCGTCCGCGCATCGTGATTTTGTAAAGGAAAAATGAGTATGAAGACGAGATTGCTGGGCAAAACCGGTGTACAGGTGAGTGAACTTGGGCTGGGTACTTGTTTCATGGCGGGGCAGGGGCAGGAGGGGGTCAACCGCTGCGTCGCCTGGGCGGTGGATCAGGGCGTGAACTACTTTGACACGGCGGCCGACTATGGCAAGGGGAACGATGAGCGTATGCTCGGGATCGCCTTGCGCCCCTCACGCAAACGGGTATTCCTGGCGACGAAAGTGGGGTGCGTTACCGAGCCGAACGGGCACCGTCGTGTCGAATGCCTGATGCGACAATTCGAGGAGGGATTGAAAAACCTCCAGACCGATCATGTGGATCTCATCCAGCTGCACGAAGCGGATCAACGAAAATGGTGGTCGGATGATCCCGTTTCGGTGGGAGAGGCCGTGGATCATGGCGGGCGATTGATCGAGGATCATGAAGACTACGATTTCCCTCATGCGCCCTGCATGGAGTTCCTGCGGCAGGCCAAGGCTTCCGGGAAAGCCCGTTTTATCGGCATTACCGGCAAGGACGCCCGCCGGCTGGCGAGGATTGTCAACGCCGTGGAGATTGACTCCATGATGATGGCCCATCAATTCAACCCGATTTTGCATAATGCCAGCCGGTATTTGCTTCCGGTTACGACCGCGAAGAACGTTGGGATTGTCAATGGCGCCTCCTTCATGAAGGGGTGGTTGGCCGTGCCCCAAATCGAATGGCGCGCCACTCCTCCATCCTGGATGGATGACCCGTTCCACCGTGCGTATTTCGCCTATCTCGACATTCAGGCGGGCAGCGGGTTGCCCCTCGCGGAATTGAGTCTGCGCTGGCAACTGGGCGAGCCGCGCCAGCACTCGGTGGTGGTGGGGTTCAGCCGGCTCGAGGATATCGAGCAGAATGTAGAGGCTGTCCGGCGCGGGCCGCTGCCAGCCGAGTTGCAGCAGCGGGTCAACACCGTCGGAATCGTTCACCCGCTCATCTACCAGGGCCGCACCACACTGTGATGTCAGTGCTGTGTTACTAATTGCGGAGCTTGCGCCTATACAGTATGTTTTTCTCCATGAATCGGATGCCGTTCCGGGTTTCCCGGCAAAATCGGGCCAGCTTGATTGATCAGGTGGCGGATGGATTGCGAAGTGCGATTGTCACGGGACACTACAGTGTGGGTGACACGTTGCCGAATCTGCACGAGATGGCCGCGAGCCTGAAAGTGAGTGAGATCGTCACGCGGCGAGCCGTGCAGCGCCTGACAGGCGAGGGGTTGCTGAATCCCCGTCGCGGGACCGGAATCGCGGTGTGTGGGGCCAATGTCAAAACCTGGCGCGGGCATGTGCTCTATTTGCATTGGAGCGATATGCGCATGTATTACCAAAGTGTGTTCAGCGGCGTTTTGACCGAGCGTCTGCATGAGGCCAATGTCCTGGTCAGTTCGGTGCATATCAACGGGGCGGTAACGGAAAATGATTATGCCCAGGTGCGTGCCGAATTGGCGCATGTGGTCTCCCTGGCGGTGGTCGAGGGGGGCGCGCAGGACCTGGCGGCGATTTTAGGGGAGCGGAATATTCCTTTTATCCATTTCAACCACGTCGAATCGGACTGTTCCCCGAAGGCGATTCAGGCGATATCGGTGCGCCGTGAAGCCGTGCTGCCGATGTTGCGTGACCATTGCCTCGCGTGCGGTGTGCAACACGTCCTTCAGGTAACGTCCGGGATCATTCCATCATTGGTACGCTCCTCGCTGGTGGAGGTCGGCCTTACCGTCGACACCCTTCAGTTCGAGCCACTGCCGGAGTATGACAGTCCTGAGAACCTTGAGCGTGGCGCCATGCAGGCCATGCAGCGCTGGCTTAAAGGCCGGAAAAGCCGACCCGACTTGATTTGGTTCGGCGATGATTTTGCCGCCCGGGGTGCTTTGCTGGCAATGACAGCTGAAGGTCTTCGTATTCCGGAGGACGTGCAGGTTATAAGCTGGGCCAACAAGGGGTTGGGGCCGGTCTTCCTAAAGCCTCTCACCCGGGTAGAGATGGATCCTAAAGCCCACGGCGAGATCGTGGCGCAATGTATTCTGGATCGTCTGGATAACAAGACCACCGGTTCAGGACTAGTGGCGCTATCTCCCGCCTTTATTGTGGGGGAGACCACGGCGAAGAGCAAAAGACGTCAATAGTCCTTCAATAGGAAAAACAGTAACTTTTATTGTCTTTATATACGGCTATACGGTATACTTTAAGAAATTTGAAAGGGAAATGAGTCTCTTGGGCTTGTGTTCCAATTAAGATAAGGGGACTGCTAGATGAATAAGCTGATATTCCGTCTGAGTTATTTACTGATGGGGATGACGGTCGCCTCCGGTTGGCCGACCGCAACCTATGCTCAATCTGATTTCAGTTCATGGACACGGAAGCAGCAGATTCAGTTTTCCGGTTACAACCGGGCTGAGACGCTGACGAATTTCCCGGCGCTGGTCGTGCTGGGTCCCAATGGTAACGGGTTTAACTATTCAAGTTTTCTTTCCGGCACGAATGCCGACCTGCGTTTCACGGACTCCTCGCAGACGACCGAACTCAACTATGAGATCGAGCAATGGAACACCAACGGCAGTTCGTACGTCTGGGTTCAGGTGCCGTTTCTGACCAATGGCGCGAGCCTATGGGTCTTCTGGGGCAAGAGCGGGCAGACGGCACCGGTCTATGCCACCAACGGGACGACGTGGTCGGGTGGCTTTGAAGCAGTCTGGCATATGAGGGAAAACGCCAGTCCCTATGTCGACAGCGCGCTCAAGCACAATATCACGGCCGGGGTGACGCCGGCGCTGACGGCAGGCGGGCGGATTGGCGCGGGTCAGATGTTTGACGGCACCAACAATTACCTGCTGACAGGGGCGATCAATCTGGGCAACCAGTTCACCCTGTCGGCCTGGGTCAATGTGGAAAGTACGGCCACCAATATCCAAACGGTTTTGGCCAACAAAGTCGGGGGGAATGGGGCGGATGGTTTTGCCTTGAATGTCAATACCTGGTCAACGGCTGATAAGTCCCTGCAACTGGAGACCGGGAACGGTGTTGCTGCCGGTAACAATGGGACGGCCGGGAATCTGGTGACGTATTCCGCCTGGCATCACCTTGCCGTCGTGATGGATCGGGCCAACAGTAACGCTACCCTGTACGTAGATGGAATCTACAAGACCGCCGGACCGGTCCGATCCGATTTTGGAAATAACAAACCGGTCTGTATCGGTTCGTATTCCAATGCGCCCTCGTTCCCATTCAAGGGTATCATGGACGAGGTGCGAATTGACACGGTCCTTCGGTCGTCGAACTGGGTCTGGGCCTGCACGATGAATCAGGCGAGTAACAACATGTTCTCATCCGGCGATTTGGGGTTTGCGGCGGTCCGGACGGATCCGCCGACGAATGTCATGGCAACATCCGCCTCCCTGGATGGAACTCTTTCCTCGACGGGTTTCTACAATACGGCGGTGTTGGTTTTCTACGGCCCGGCGGATGGCGGGACGACTGTGTCGAACTGGGCTTCAAACACGAGTCTGACTGCGCCCCAAAGCGTGGGCGCCAAGTCCGTGGTCGTGCCGGTGGATACCGGTCGCACCTATTTCTATCGGTATGCCGCCTCGAATGCGGTGGGGCTGGTGTGGGCGACCAATTCGCAGTCTTTCACCACTCCGGCGGATTTCACCTCGTGGGCGAAACGGACGCAGATTCAATTTCCCGGCTATAACCGGGCCGAGACGTTGACGAATTTCCCGGCGCTGGTCGTACTCGGGACCAACATCAGCGGATTCAGTTATGCCGACTTCTTCTCCGGATCGAACGCCGACCTGCGCTTCACAGATTCCTCGCAGACGAATCAGCTCAACTACGAAATAGAGAAGTGGGACACCAATGGCAGTTCGTATATCTGGGTTCAGGTGCCGTTCCTGACCAATGGGGCAAGCATCTGGACCTTCTGGGGCAAGAGCGGACAGCTCGCTCCAACCTGTACGACCAATGGGGCGACATGGACGGGAAACTTTGAGTCGGTCTGGCATCTGAAAGAAAGCGCCAGTCCTTATGTAGACAGCGTCCTCAAGCACAATGCGACGAATGGTGTGGCGCCGGTACAGACGCAGAATGGAAAAATCGGCGCGGGCCAGACGTTTGACGGGACCAACAATTACCTGGTGACCGGCGCAATCAATCTGGGAAACCAGTTTACGATGTCGGCCTGGGTCAATGTGGCGGGCGCCGCCACGAACATTCAGACGGTGCTGGCCAGCAAAGGGGGCGGGACAGCGGACGGTTTTGCTTTCTACGTGAATAGTTGGAATACGAGCAACAAAATCCTGGCATTTGAAACGGCAAATGGAAGTTTGAGCGGCTCGGGAGGGACGGCAGCAAATGTAGTGACCTATTCCGTTTGGCACCACGTTGCCGCCGTCATTGATCGAGCGAATAGCAACTCGACCCTTTACGTCGATGGGGTACAAAAGGGTGGCGGTACGATCAGGAGTGATTTCGGCAACAATAAGCCGGTCTATATCGGCCAATTCTTCGGCGATAGCCTCAGATTCGATGGTGTTCTGGATGAAGTACGAATAGACACGGTTCTGCGGTCGTCGAACTGGGTCTGGGCCTGTGCCATGAATCAAGCCAGTAACAGCCTGTTCTCCAGCAACAGCGTGGTGGTGGTCGGCACCGTGGCCGATGTCCGGACGGATCCGCCCTCAAATGTCACGGGCACGTCGGCCAGTTTGAATGGCACGTTGATGACCACAGGCATCTCCGCCACGGCGGTATTCGTTTTCTACGGGCCGGCAGACTGCGGAACGAACGCGGCGAGTTGGGCGACGAATGCCAGCCTGGCTGCGCCGCAAGGCTTGGGCGCGAAATCCATGAGTGTGACGGTTCCGGCGGGCGGAGAGATCTATTACCGGTACGCGGCGTCGAATACGGCGGGGCTGGTATGGGCGCCCGGTTCGCAGTACTTCATCACGACCAATGTGGCGATTTCGGTGACGCCGGGGACGGTGGGCGAGGCGAATGCCTCGGCCACGTTCTGGTTTGTGCGGCCCGTGACAGCCACCAGCGGGGCGGTGACGGTCAACTTCACGCTTGGCGGCACGGCTTCCAATGGTTTGGATTACAGTTCAATGACGGCCTCCAACGTGACGTTGGCACCGGGGGTCACGAATGCGAGCCTGTCCGTGACGACCCTGCCGGATGGTGTGCTAGAGGGCAATGAAACGCTTGTTTTGACAGAGGCTACCGGGGCGTATGTCCTGAATACTCCCGCGACCACGACGCTGACGATTGTGGATACGCCGACGGTTGGTACGCTGGCTCCCACGGGCGTGACGGCCTCTTCGGCTAATTTGAATGGTTCCGTCAATAGCGCCACGGATACGGCGGTATATGTGTATTACGGGCCGGTGAATGGGGGCACGAATGTGGCGAGTTGGGCGACGGTGGATAGCAGTCTGGTGGCGCCGCAGGGTGCGGGCGCCAAGTCCGTGCCCGTGTTGGTGGCGGCCAACAGTGAGTTCTATTACCGCTACGCGGCCTCGAATGCGGGGGGACTGGTATGGGCGCCCAGTTCGCAGTACTTCATCACGACCAATATCGCGATATCGGTGACGCCGACGGTGATGGGGGAGACCAATGCGGTTGCGACGTTTCATTTTAGCCGGCCGGTGACGGTCACCGGCAGCACGGTGACGGTCAACTTCACGCTCGGCGGCACGGCCTCCAATGGGGCGGATTACAGTCTGATCAGCGCCACCAACGTGACGCTGGCGGCCGGTATCGCCAGCGCAACCCTGACGGTGACCAGCCTCATGGATAATCTCACTGAAGGCAATGAGACGGTGGATCTGATTGAAACATCCGGCGCTTACGTCATGAATTCCCCTGCGACCACGAGCCTGACCATTACGGATTCGACGGGCTTGAGTTGGACGGCTGGCACGAACACGCTTGTCTTGCAGCAGGGGGCGCAGGTAAGCCTCAATGGATTGGTGTATGGCAATACGTATACCAATGCGGTTGATACTTATTATGACCAGGCCAATCCGAACACGAGTTACGGGAGTTCCTCAACGGTCAGTTGTTGCCGGTACTCCCTGAATGACGCCCGGCGTGGATACCTTCGGTTTGATAACCTGCAGGGGTATGTGCCGACGAATGCCATCATTATCTCGGCCCGGATCGAGCTGACGGGGGCGGGGGATGGGCCTGGCAGTTATGGCGGGTCAATCTACTACTGCGCGTCGTCCTGGAGTCCCGCCAGCACCTGGAACACCCGACCGGATACCACCGGGGATCAGGTGATCGGGAGTATGGATCCCGGGATCTGGTTTACGTGGCCTGCGGAGGTTGTGCATGGGATTGATGTGAGCGCGGAAGCGCAGGGCTGGCTGCAGGGAACCATCGCCAATAACGGCATCACGTTCCGCAGTCCTGAGAACAGCGATATCACCGAGCGTAACTTCTACTCGAGCGAGTATGCGACGGTTTCCAAACGGCCCAAACTGACGCTTACGTATGCGCTGAACACCGCGCAGGTCTCGCCGGTTGGCTACGAGCGGTTTTCACCGATTACCCGAACGGTCGTGATGCTCTCGGGCAGCAACACCATCCAGGATACATATGTTGATGGGGACAACAAAACCGCCAATAACGTGAGTGCGGCGACCGTGAATCTACGCACGGCGGGAGGGCAGGGAGTCAAGCGGGCGCTGTTGAAGATCAATACCAGCAGCGGGTTGCTCTCGACGTTTGCGAACAGTGCGGCGCCGGTTAGTCATTTGGACAAGCGCCTGGTGAGCGCCCGGCTCCGCATTGCCGCGCTGGGGGGGACAATAGAAGATACGGCCAATGGATTGTTGTTGTGGACGTGCAATCAGTCGTGGAATCCGGCGACAGCGACCTTCAACACCCGTGACGGCTCGACCCCTTGGAGTCAGGTATGGACCAATGGTACCGCCCAGAATGTGGGGATCCAACTTGGTTCCTTCCCGTTGCTGAGCAACCCGCTGGAGGGAGGGTGTGGCTATGTTGATATCACCTCCACCTTGCAGGCCTGGATCAACGGGTCGAACAACAACGGGCTTGTGATGGGCTATCTTTCTGACAATTATGACAGTTACATTGCCCTTAGCGAAAATGGGGTTACAGAACTGCGGCCCACGCTGATCGTAGAATACTATGACGTTCCGCCGCCGGTTGGTGCGGTGTACACGATACGGTGAAGTCTTCAAGGGATGGGAGAATTATCGCGTGGGGGAATTCGCCCCGGCGCGGGAGTAACGGTCGATACCGATACTCCCCTTGAGGTTGTGGTTTCTGTAGAGCGTCTTAAGGCGCTACGCAGAACAAAAGCCGTGCACCACGCATGTGAAAAACCCGCCAGATTGCAATGGTTGCGGAAATGTGGCCCCACATCGCAGCTTGCCCGATGCTCGTCTTTTTCAAACAAATGCACCGAATTTCCCAGCGGTGACCAATCCGTGAAATAGAATTGCTCGGCCACCATCCCTGCATAGCCGTTGAACTGTCCGTCCACCAATGGCGTCAGTTGTGCCGCAAACTTCCATTGGTCGTCGGCAAGTTGGCGCCAACGCTCGTCGCCGGTCAGTTGCGCCAATTCCCAAAGGCTTTCCTCCACATCGAGTCCGTAGACGTGAAGATGGTTGTTTTTGAAAGAGGCAAGGTCGCCGCCCTTGCTTTTAAGCTGGTAAACCCCGAGAAGCGTTTTGGGGTCGAGGCGATGATTAAAGGATTTGCGCCAGATATAGAGCCAACGGGCAGCCTTGATGGCGGTCTCCAGATCTTCGGGACGTTTGGTCAGGCGATACCCATCCAGGTAAACATTCACCGCGATGTAGATATCCTCGGAGGTCACGCATTCGCCAACATCTTCCGGTGCGCCGAAAAGCTGTCCCGACTCCACGTCGGCCCGATGATGATCGAGCCCTTTTGTGATCAATGCCAGGTCACTCCAGTTGCCGAGTTTGGCGAGTTCCGCCCATACGGAAATCCAAATCATGCCGGCGGTTCCCTGCAAACCGGCCGGCTCGCCAGTGTGAGCATCGACGCTGAGGGGAATCGGCCAACCGCGCCTGGCGAAATCGGCTACCTGTCCGGCCTGTGCTTCGATTTGTTGAAGCAAGGTCTTTGCAAAAGACAATGACACCCCGTATTTGCGTAATGAACGGGCAGCACGCCATACGGCATCGCCAAGCGTACGGAGGTGTAGATGTTTCGGGTTTGCCATCCAGTTGCCGTCCATGCCACTTGGTGATTTCGAATCAAAAATCGAGGTTGCCCTGCCGCGAGATGGCGCAAAGCGGGTCCACCAATAACCGCTTGGGGAGAGAAGACCTGAATTCGTCAGGTTTTCCCAGACGGCTTCCACCGCAAGGCGCGTTTCGCCATCGTCATATCTGGCCGCCCAGTCCAGCAACGCCTCAAAAACCACCCAGCCGCTGGCCCAGCCGATAGCCATTTCGTGACGGTCGAGAGACCCGCCCATGGCCTCGGCAATTTGCTGTCCCGTCCGGTCGAAAGCCACCGTGTAGCGGAAATAATGATCCCGAGGGTGGTAGTGCCAGTTCATCAAGGCATTGCGTGTGGCCTGCGCACAAGCGGCGGCAGACACTTCGGAAGGCAAGGTTTCCTGCGTGTGGTAATTGCGTTGAAGGAAATCGAGGATCGAATGGCAACTTCCATCCAGACGTACCGCCCGGATGGACCAGGTTATATTTCTGGCGTGGTTTTCTTTGGATTGTCCCGCCAGTGGCATCGTATAATCGTGACCTGTGGGGCGATAGGGTCTCTCGATGGCAGGTAAAGAGGCCACCAGGGTGGGGCGACCGTTCTCAAACTCAAATCCCACACTGGCGCAAAGTTCGCCCGCGTCTGGATCAACCTGCAAAATCCACCAGGCCGATCCGTCATACATTCCCACCACGGGCTGCGTTGCCCGCCAGACATGGAATTCCCAAAACCGGCTTTCAAACTTACTCGGCGCTGCTAAATTGGCACGAAAACGCTGGTAGTATTGGTTCGTGCTGTCTTGTTGGTTGTCACCCCAGAATAACCCCGGAATACACCAGAACGGCTGCTCTGTCTTAGGCAATGACAACCGGCAAGTAGCGGAAAAGGCTTCGCCGGCTGCAATCTCCCAAGCGGCCTTCACCCAGCCCGTGTCATCAATCCGCACGGTTTTGGGATTCATACCAGTCCAAGATATTTGTGATCCCAAGGGATCCTTTGTGTGAGCTGACATTCTAACCGATGAATGGCGATAATATTATTGGGCCATTGTTTATCCCGGCAATTTTGGCTTTTCAGAGGGTTTTGAGTTCGTATCCGAGATAGCGGGTAAAGGCTTCCTGCACCGCCGGCGCCACATGTCCGGCGGTAACGCCAACGTGGTGACGGAATCCCGCGTGGCCGATGTATTCCAATGCGGCCTGAAGGTTTTCGATCCGTGCCACCCCGGCACAACCGAAGTAATCGTCTTCGAGTTTATCTGTTGTGAACTCACCCTGGCCAAGATAACACCACAGTTTGCCGTCCGCTGTTTTGGAGCTGGCAAAGGTCATCGGGGTGGGCGCAATGCGCCCGACATTACAGCCCCAGCCGCACCCGTCGCCCATGGCCTTGGCAAACATGGGATGGTCAACGACCTGGCCTTTGGCCGTCATCAGGCTCTGGGGAACCGGGCCACAGTGGAAGAGAATACATTTGTCGGGATCTTCCCCGTAGTTGTTATTCCAGTCGAGGCAGGTGGCTGGACGTTGGGACGCCAGGGAGAGTGCGAACATCGGAACGGCGTTAGCCACGTCAAGTTCGCAGGCGGACACGATGCCGCGATCATTGAGTTCGCTGAGCAGGACGCAGGGCGAAACGCCCAGTTCCTTTTCGATCTCGATCCAGCAGCGCAGGGCGATGCCATCCATTTTATATTCGCTGATAAGATCATCGAGTACCACACTGAGTTTGGTCAGCATGGCAAACTTTTCCTGGGGTACATTTGTCCAGTTGGTGTAATGCTTCAGGTATTCCGCTTTGGCGGTAAACGGCTCGGCGCTGGTCTTGACACTCCGGACCCGCAGGAAAACCTCCGTAAGATCCAGCGTCTCGGTGGTGATGCCATAGCGTTGCAACGCAAGCTCATCAAAGCGAACGGTTTTGAAGGCGGTGGTGCGCGCCCCGATGGCGCCAACGGTCATCCGTTTCATCCGCTTGGTGATGCGGCAAACGGCGGCAAATTGATGAAGGTGGGTCTCGAACGATTTGCTGGAGGGGGCGACCGCATGAGGTTGGAAGGTGGTGAAGGGCAACCCGTACTGACAGAACACGTCCATGACAGAGAATTTTCCGCAGAAGGCATCGCGCCGGTCGGAAAAACCCATTTTGCCGATTTCATCGGGATAGGCATGGATCAGGATGGGTACTCCGCAGTCCTGCAGGGCGGCAATGGCGCCGGTTTCGTCGCCGAAATTGGGCAGGCACAGAATGACACCCTCATATTTGTCACGGTTATCCTTGAGAAACTGGGCATACTTGATGCCGTCGTCAGTCCCCTCCACCGCGCCAAATCGCGTCAATGATTCATCCATCAGCAGGAATTCATAACCGAGTTTATTTAGGATAGCTGTCAGTTCTGTGCGCGCGCCTGAAATCAGTTTCCCAGGAAAGAACCCGCGATTGCCGAAATATAATGCGAATTTTACCGGTGTATTTTTCATCAATGTTCAACCCTTTCTTTGTCGTAAGATACGAATCGCAGATTATTTATCAAGTGAATAGACGAGAACGGTTTTGGAAAGGGCAAATAAATGACTGGAGCTGATTATCAGCCGATGATCCATAGAGTTGAAGTGTTTACTTTTAAGACGGATAGCATTCAGTTTTTAGCCTGCTGAAAATGAAGCAATTTGATTAAAAATTAACAATTTATAGATATATTGTTGACTTTCAATGCTCCGCAGTGTGAGAATTGAGTTTACCTTAAAAAACTCTTTTGGAAATTTAGGAGCTATTTAATGAATCAAACATTGATGGTGACGGGGTTGTTATTTGCGGCGATGTTGTCGGCAAGCACTGCAAGTGAGGTAACAGAAAAAATGATTGGTTCACAAGCCACAATGGCGCCGTTTACTCAGGCGCCGGTAATTGATGGCACGATCTCCACAGGCGAATGGGATCAGGCGTTGGGAACGTGCGGGCTTGGCGCTTGGAATAATGGTGAACTGGATCAGCGGCAGGGTTATGCGCGGCTGGGGTGGACGAAGGATCGTTTATATGTATTGGTGGTGAGTGAGATTCCGGTTGGTTTCAATCCGGGGTCGGTGTTGCCTCGCGACACAGAGGCGGTGCTGCTCACCAATCCCACTCTGGAACTCTGGATTGACCCAAACCGGGAAAATCGCGCCTCAAAAAAGGGGGATTTGAGATATTATCAACTGCTGCTCGATTCTGCGGGCAACATGATTGACGCCATGCGTGATAAACGCGGTGTTCCTGATGAACGCTGGGATGGCCGCTGGGAAAAAGCCGTCAAGGTGGATCCCCAAACAGGCATGCTGGTGACGGAGTTGAGTATCCCTTTCAAGGATTTCGGCTGTTCCGGCAAGATGGCGGGACGGACACTGGGGATTCTGCTGGGTTACAACTTTCAGCGCCCGTTCACGCAACGACTTTGGATGCCGCTGGGGAGTTCTCCGGTGGGTTACGATAATCCCGGTATGTTCCCGGTGATTCGCCTCGCGCCCCAATCGCCCATGGTTCAAATTTCAAATCTGGGCGAACAATTGTTGCAGGGCGAACTGGATGCCCAGGTAACACTGGTGAATCCGGGCCGCGCCTGCAAAGTGCGTGTTGTGTCCGCGTTGACTGCGGAGGGAGCGGCGACGGCGAAGGAGGAGACCGTGGTTGAGTTGCCGGCCAAGGGCCGTGTTCAACACCGTGTGCATCCTGCGACCCGGCAGACCCCCGGCAAGATGCAGCAATGGACGTTCACCGTAACTTCCGAGGATGGCCAAGAGACCTATTTCAACGATCAGCGTTCCTGGAAGCCGTCGGCTAATTTTGTGCGGCGGAAGTGGGAAGTTCCCGTCACCCCCTCTGAAGATCCCAATATTGTTACGGATGTGGATCGCTATATTGAAGTCTTTACCAGGAGCGCGCTTGTCCTGAAGCCTGATGCCGAACTCAATACACAGGTCAAAGCCTCGCTTTCCACGGCGCAATGTGAGCGCGCCATTCTCGACATGGGCGAGCTGGCGCGATTGCAACGGGTGCTGGCCAAGGCCAAACGGGGCGAGCCGGTGACGGTCGGGATTATCGGCGGCTCGGTAACCCAGGGCTCCGGCGCGTCTTCAGCCATGACAAGGGGCTATGCGGCGCTGTTTGCCAATTGGTGGAAACTTCAATTCCCCAAGTCGAAGCTCACCTATGTCAATGCCGCCATTGGCGGTACCGGCAGTCTGTTCGGCACTCACCGCATCGAGCGTGATCTGCTGGGCAGCAAGCCGGAATTGGTGATCGTCGAGTTTTCGATCAATGACGATAACACGGAACAATTGGGCCAAACCTACGAAGGCGTCATGCGGCAAATCCTGCGCAAGCCCTGGGCGCCGGCGGCGATTTCATTCACGGTGTGGGGCGGGGCGGGCCACATCGGCCATCCCTCCACCTGGCATGAGAAGGTGGCTCGGCATTACAAACTTCCGATGGTCAGCGCCCGCGTGGCGGTGTCACCCGAAATCCAGAGCAAGCAACTGGAGTTGAAAACCCTCATGGCGGACAGTATCCATCCCAACGACAGCGGGCATCGGGTTCTGGCGGCGACGTTGATTTACTACTTTGAAAAGGCGCTGGCCTCCCTGCCGGCGGAGACGCAGATTCCGGCGCCGGGGCCGGTTCCAGAACCTGTGCTGACGGATCGCTTTGAAGAGGCCACCATCCTCCCCGCCTGGCAATTGCAGGTCACAGAGGCGAAGAATTATACCCGGCATTTGGGAAGATGGTGCGGCGGATTCAAGGATAGCGAACTGACTTTCGAATTTACCGGATCCGGCGCCGTTACGATCGGTTTCGAAAAGAGTTCGGTCCGGCAAATGGCCGGGGCGGAAGTCCGGGTGGATGGCGGGGCGCCTGTCATCTTGGACGCCGCATGGACCCTGAGTTTTTCAATGGAGCAGTATACGGAGGTCGCGGGCAACCTGCCTTACGGCAAGCATAAGGTGACACTGAAGACCATACCGTCGGCCAGTAGTGGCTGGAAACCGTGGGTGGAGAAATACGATGGTTTTGTGATCAAGGACGTCATGCTGGCCGGCTCACCAAAAAAAAAGTGATTAGAAATACGAAAACCGAAATTCAATTAGCCAAACCAACTCCGGGCCAACTGGCCTGGCAGGATTACGAAATCGGAATGTTCATTCATTTCGACATGAACCTCTTTATGCCGCCGGGTTGGTGGCATGACCAGTATGAAAATAAGCCGGATGCGAAACATTTCAATCCAGCCAAACTCGACGCCGATCAGTGGATGGAAGCCGCCAAGGCGATGGGGGCCAAGTACGCCGTGCTGACCGCCAACCATGGCACTGGCTTCATGCTCTGGCAAACCGATGCCTATCCCTACGGTGTTCGCCAGGCAGCCTGGCGCAACGGACAGGGGGACGTGGTGAAAGAGTTCGTCGATGCGTGCCGCCGGCATGGCATCGCGCCTGGCATTTACTCGCATATGTTGGTCAACGGCTGGTGGCAGGTGAATCATCCCGGGATTGTCAACAATGGCAAAGGCGGCGACTCTGAGCGGCAAACGCAATACGCGAAGGCTAAGTTCAAAGCGACGGAGGACCTGTGGCGTAACTATGGACCTTTGGCGGAGCTGTGGTTTGACGGCGGTATTCCCGATCCGGCGCTGGCAGGATTTGATGTCATGCCGTTGCTGCACAAGTACCAGCCGAACGCGATGGTATTTCAGAGCCCGGCGGCGACCATCCGGTGGATTGGCAACGAAAATGGTCAGGCCAACGCCACCTGTTGGGCCACGGTGCCGAGTGTGCCCGAGGCCATGGGGTGGGAAAAACAAGGTCGCACCGATCTTTTGACGACAGGTGTTGCCGATGGCGCGGCCTGGCTGCCGGGCGAATGCGACGTCCCTCTGCGCCGTCTTCAATGGTTCTCGCTTCCTGGCGATGAGCATCTGATCGAAAGTGTGGACACCCTGATGGGGATGTACCGCAATACAGTCGGTCGCAACGGCAACCTGTTGTTGAATGTCGGCCCGAACAGCGACGGCTTGATTCCGGAGGCGGATCTTCAGCGCTGTCGCGAGTTCGGCGCGGAAATCCAGCGACGCTATGGCAAAAGTGTGGCCGAGACCTCCGGGCGCGGCGACGTGGTGGAACTGAAACTGGCGCAGCCGACGGAAATTGAGCATGTCATTTTGATGGAAGAAATCGCGGAAGGCGAACGCATCCGTGCCTTTGTTGTCGAAGGTAATGTCGGCGGACAGTGGCAGCCGTTGTGCCAGGCCGAGTCGGTGGGCCACAAGCGGATCGAGCATTTCACGCCGCGGGTGGTGTCGGCCGTGCGCCTGCGTGTCACGAAGGCGGCGGCTGAACCGCTGATCCGGCGAATGGCAGTGTTTACGAGATGATTTTCTAGGAAAGATAAACATATGAATCACAAGATAATAGGAATGGCCATTGGTGTGTTGCTGGGATTTGCCGCAGGAGTGTGGGCGGCGCAAGCGCCGACCAATACGGCGGAATTTGGGGGGACCCTTTCCCCTTTTAAGAAAGCGCCCGTGATCGATGGTAAAGTCGATTCCGGCGAGTGGGATGGCGCCATCCGTACCGTGGGGTTCCAGGATATTCAAACCGATCCGCAGGAATTGGAAATTCGCGGGGGTACAACCTACTGCGGCTTTACGGCGGACCGCCTTTATCTGCTTATTGTAAGCGAACTCTCGCCTATTGGGATTATGGCCAATGGCAAGAATCGCGATGCCGAACTGGTCTGGGACGACGGTATCGAGATCTGGTTTGATCCCAATCGTGACCGGCGCGTCTCCGGTGAAGGCGACCAGTCTTTCTATCAGGCGATTGTCAATCCCCGCGGCGCCATCGAGGACAAGCAGTTCGATCCCAAGAAGGGGGCGCCCGACAACGGCTGGAACGCCGACTGGGAGTTTGCCAACGGCATCAATATGTCCAATCACACCTGGACGGCGGAACTGAGCATTCCGTTTAAGGATCTCGGCTGGGCCCCGGGGACCGCCATCAACCGCTCCATCGGGTTGCTGATCGCCCGTAACTATAAGGCGCCGTGGCAGCAGGTGACCTGGTTCCCCCACCGGGGGGCTTTCGTCAGTTGGTTCCTGTATCCCCGCCTGCGTCTGACGGCCGATGCCCCTTCCGTGGCGCTAGAGCAATTGGGACCGGACTTCCTGAAGGGGAAGGTTGATCTCAAGGCGCGCGTCTTCAATCCGGGACCGGCGCGTCAGGCAAAGGTCAATCTTCACATTCAATCTTCCGATATGCCTGACCTGAAAGACGAGAAGGTTCTCGATCTACCCGCGAACGGGGCTGTGGAATATGCCTGGAAGAATGGCGAAGGGACCCTCCACACCGATGCCCATCACAAGATGTTTCTCACTGTCGGGCCGACGGACTTCGGCACGACTTACTTCAATGACCGCATCAACTGGACTGAAATGCCTTCCATGTTGATTGGCTGGGATCAGGTCAAGCGTCAACAAAGCCAGCGTTGGTGGGTCGGGAACGAGCCCAATCCGGCAGCCGCCGTGCAGGTCGCGTATTATCCTTCCTACCAGTTTGTGCGGGTCCGTCTGGAACCCAGCCAGCTATCAGCCGACAAGGGCACGAACATTTTTGCGGCGGCGGTCTCACTCACTTCGACCAACGGCAAGGTCGTCATGAAAGAAAAGATGACGTGGACGAATGCCCCGGCCTCCAGGGAGTTCAAGGTTGGGGATCTGCCGGATGGGGACTACACGCTTGCGGTGGACTTTAACGGTTGGACCAACACCATCAATCGCACTGTCAAGCGCAAGCACTTTCCCTTCGAGGGAAATAAACTGGGTATTACGGATCAGGTCTTTCCTCCCTTCGAGCCGATCAAGGTGAAGAAGGATGTCGTTGCGGTTGTCGGCCGTGAGTACACGGTTGACGGGCTTGGGTTGTGGAAATCGGTCAAGTCGTTGGATCGTGAAATTCTCGCCGGACCTATCGTGCTGAAAGCTGGAAGTCAGAATCCAGAATCCGGAGTCCGGAATGACGAACAAATTCTAACTGGCAAAGGAAAGTTCAAATCGAAGAAGGACAATTCGGTTGTCTACGAAGGCGTTTCCAAGAACCCGGCCGTGACGGTCAAGAGCCGCTGCACGACGGAAGAAGACGGCTGCATGAAAGTCGAACTCACCCTCGAGCCGGGAACCAAGGATCAGGAGTTGAAGTCTCTGACACTTGAAATCCCGCTCGTCGACAAACTCATGCCGCTCTGGCATGCGGCAACAACGCAGCCGCGGGTGAACCCGGCGGGGGCCATTCCCTCAGGCGAAGGCGATTTCTGGGACAGTCGTAAATTTCCAGACGGTCAGTGGTTTGGTAACTTCAAGTGTTACCTCTGGGTTGGCGCTGACGAACGCGGACTCTGCTGGTTTGCTGATAATGACAAGGGCTGGGTACTGGCGACCGATGCCAAGGGGCAGGCTTCCGCGCCCTGTCAGGTGTTGAACCGCAAGGACGGCGTGCTCACGCTCAAGGTCAATCTGGTGCAGGCCCCCATCAAGATCAAGGAGCCCCGGACCATCACCTTCGGGTTGATGGCCAGTCCCGGCAAGCCGATGCGCAAGGATTGGCGCAACATCACGCATGCCGTTGATATCAAGGGCTACAAGAAGTTTCTATGGATGGGCTGTGAGTATTGGGGCGCGGATGAGGTCTTCTGCTCGAAGTATCCCCGGAACGGAGACCTGTCGGTGATTGAGGCCATGGGCAATGCGCGGCGGGGCAAGCCTTGTCCGGAGTTTGCCGGCTGGGGGGAACGCAACTCCAAACCGGGTATGTACAAACCGGTCAAAGACCTCGGCTCAGTGATCGGTCTGGCCAATCATTCCATCGGTGTGGCCCGTGGTGCGGGAACGAACGATATCTATGCGGTCTACTGGGATGAATTCCACACGACCAGCCTGCTGCATCCGGAGACCCAGATCTTCCAGAACGAGTGGTCCGGAACCTACGGTTACGGGACCATCGGCGGACTCGTGTCCAGTTATCGTGACTTTGCGGTCTATTGGGCGGCGGAGTTTGTGAAACGCGGGGTCGGGTTGTATTTTGACAACTCGTTCCCGAAGCGGGCCTACGATCCTTTGACGACTTCAGCCTATGTCCTGCCGAATGGCGAGATTCAGCCGTCAGCCAGTCTCTGGGCGCATCGGGAATACCTGAAACGCATCTGGGTATTGCACCGTCAACTGGGTCCGAAAGACGCTGAGCCGGGCATGATTATCCACGACACCAACACGCACATCATTCCCTACATGACCTTCTGCGATGCATTGCTGGATCTGGAGTGGTTCTATGGGGCCGAGCCGCACCAGGCGCGTTATTCGGCGGATTTCCTGCGGGCGGAATCGACGGCCCGGCAGTCCGGCAACCTGCCGTTTGTGCTGGCGCGCAACGATTCCTGGAAGAGCGAGGCGCAGCACCAGATCGCCAAACGGACACGGTTTGGCGCCTTCATGGTGCATGAAATCAAGCCGGAGCAGGGCGATGACAACGACCTGTTCATGCGTGTCTATAACTTCGGTTACGGGCTCGAAGGTTGTCAGGTGTGGAATTACTGGCAGGAAGACTACCCTGTGAAGGTCAGTGCACCGCAGGCCAAGTCGATCCTGATGAAAAAGGGGAACGAATTGATGCTGGTGGTTTGCACCTGGGATCAAAATCCCTCGACCGTAACATTCACCTTTGATCCCAAAACAGTGGGCCCATTGCCTGCTTCGGCGGCGAATTATGAGTCAGGAGCAGCCTTGCCATGGGATGCCCAAAATGGTAAAATTTCCCTAGATTTGGACGGTTATGGGGTGAGGATTGTGCGGATAAAATAGAACAATTGATCCCTATCTGTTTATGATCTTGGGAGGGCGCTCGCGCCGTCGAGCGCCGCGGCGGGCAGCGGAGTGGCCGCCCTACCAAGGAAAATGGCGGAATCGGTTGGTTGTGGGCGACGACAGTATTTCAGGAGGTTGGTTGTGATTGAATAATAACGGTGGGGGAAATATGCAACACAAGATAATGGGATTGGGGATTCTGTTTGCCTGTTTGGGTCTGGCTTGTTGGACTGCGGAGGCCGCCTTGCTTGGGTCTTATACGAACGACAGCCACACGTTGCACCTCTATCATTTCAATGAGGCGAGCGGGGCGATCCAGGACACTGGATCAGGCACCGCGATACCGCTTAATGACGTGGTTGCAACCTATGGCAGTGCTGCTTGTACGAACACTTTCGGGACCAGCCTTTATATCATTACCAATGGCTATCACACGGCGTCTACCAACATCGGCGGGCGCGCGGCCACCACCGCCGGGTATAGTCAAACCCTCTTTCAGGCCACGAGCGGGGCGTTCACGTATGAAGCGCTCGTCAAGGTCGCCAATATCGCCAGCAATCAGTTTATTCTGAGCCGTGATGGGACGGACGGCTGCCGGGGATGGTATTTTGGAATCAGCGCCGGGGGACTTCAATTCTACGATGGTACGGCGTCTGTCTATACCTGCCAGATTCCCACGAACGGGCCAATGGCGTTTGACAGCAACCAATGGTATCACGTGGCGGTAACGTACAGCGGTGCGGAAAACACCGATAATAATTTAAAGTTTTATTGGACGCCGATTCGGGACGATGTTTCAGAAGCCAGCCTGATGGCTTCCTTTAAGATGACGATGGACGCTGTCTCGTATTCGACAAATCAGTTCTTCGTGGGTTCCTATGGGCGGAGTCCTTATCGCTTGGAGACGTGCGGGAACATCGATGAAGTGCGGATCAGCGACATGGCCCGCGGCCCGGGCGAGTTTATTTTCCAGCGATTACTGGCGGATTTCTCCACATGGGGCAAGCGTGTGTCGTTCGCCTTCCCCGGCTATTCACGCACGGAAACGCTGACCAACTTCCCCGTGCTTGTAACGTTGAGTACCAATATCGCCGGGTTCAGC
>Ga0209697_10002946_pt1 | contig 23704 bp, 23 predicted proteins | sample AliMusrvi5mmetaG_FD_184115 | JGI IMG/M metagenome (GOLD analysis project Ga0209697, IMG submission 184115) | Freshwater lake bacterial and archeal communities from Alinen Mustajarvi, Finland, to study Microbial Dark Matter (Phase II) - Alinen... | ecosystem: Environmental > Aquatic > Freshwater...
AGGTAGTGTCTCCATTTCAATTGCAAAATTCTATACTTTTGCAATTCATTTGATGGCCTACTGTGATTTTTTTTTAACCATCAGTTGTTATTAGCATTTGAAAATTTAGAACCAGCCGAACAGTAACAGAAAACCGGGAAATATTATGGTTTGAATCCTTTCACTGAAGTTAGTTGGGAAGTTCCATTGAATGCAGGCGAAAAGAAAACTATTACTTATAGTTATGATGTGTGGGTGAGATCGAAATAGTACATTTGTGGAAAGAAACCAATCTATGAAAAAAATAGTTATTACTGTGCTTGGAATTTTTATTTCAGGTTTATTAGCCGCACAAACCTATACAGGTACGTACGAACTTGAAATGAAGTTTGCCAATCCGCCTATGAACTATGAATATACCAACTGTAGAATTGTAATAACGGATAAAAGTGCTACTATAGTTTTTGATAATAAAATGACACCTACTGGAAATAAAGCTAACAATTATGTCAGAGAATCCGGTTCAGGGGATGGCAGTTTGAATGGTGATAATTTTACAGGAAACGGGTTTATTGTTTTCGAAGCTTTTGAAAACGGGGAAAGGGATACCTATAAGAAGAGTAATTTCACCATGCAGGGTAAAGCTGGCAGAAACAGTGACCTTAATCAAATTGAAGGGAATTTTACTATTATGGATGGCGGGAATAGCATTATAGGAACATTCAAAGCCAAACAAACATCTGTTATTTTAGTAAAATTAATAAGGGGTAAATGCAGTCTATTAAAAAATAAAGAAAATGAATGGTCAGAATTGTCAATTGGTAACCCATATAGTGTGACTGTTAATGATAAAATCAAAACTGAGGATAATACACGGGTTGAAATGTCTTTTAATGACGGAAGTACTTTCCGTGTAAAATCAAATACAATTTTGACATTGATGAATGGAGGGATTCAACTTCAGGTGGGAGAATCATGGTTTAATCTGCAGAAACAGGGAACCTCTTTTCAGGTAGTCACTCCTACTGCCGTTTTTGGAGTAATGGGCACTGAATTTACAGTTACCGTCTTAGATTCAGGACATACTTTCGCGAATCTTTTGAGAGGTAAAATATGGGTCACTGATAAAAATATTAAAAAGATAATCATGGAGCCCGGACAATCATTAAAAGTTCCTTCATCCGGCATGGGAAATGTTGAAAAGATAGATACTGCTGATGTCAGAAAACAGTTTGAAAGTTCCGACAATCCTGTTCTGGGAAATAGTGGCTCATGGTTTTCAAATAAGTTGTTTCTTTATGGTGGCGGAGGGCTGCTTGGAGTAATTATTATTGTTTTGATTCTTGTATTTGCTCTCAGGAAACCAAAACACAAGAAGAACGTACCTGTTATGCAGAATTATCAGGCAAAGCCAAGTCCAAACTTCCAGCAAAATCAACAGGTACAATACTCAGTTATGCAGCCTCCACTGGTGATTAATCAGCCTCCTGCAAAACCTGTGCAGAGCAATCTTACATTTTGTCCAGCATGCGGAGTGAAACTGAAACCTAATGCGAAGTTTTGCCATAGTTGCACAATGAAATTATAAATGACAAAAAAAATCCCGCCTTATTAAGAGCGGGATTTTTACAAAATGTAAAAAGTTTTACTTTTTTTGAACATTTACAGCTTTCTTGCCCCGTTCGTCCTCCTCAATATCAAAAATTACTTCTTCGTTCTCTTTCAGATCCCGGTCTAGCAAGCCGCTTACATGCACGAAAATTTCTTTGCTGGATTCTTCATCTAAGATGAATCCATAACCTTTTTTACGGTTAAAAAACTTTACTTTACCTGTTGCCATTAATTTAGATTTAAATTAGTAAATATGTAATTTGCAATACAAAGATATAAAGGAATTTTGTTCCATACAACATTTTTGTGAAAAAAAAATCAATTTTCTCAAAAATATTTTTTGACACCATCCCTTTTTTTAGGTAAAGTAAGATGCGAAATTAATAAATGCGGCTACGATTTCTCCTTAGGGATACTTGCCTTTGGAGACGTTTTACAGGTTGAACAAATATGTAAAAAAATTAAACTTTAGGTCCGGCAGAAATAAGTCTTTTGCCTTCCTCGTGATCAATGAAATTTGTGAAATTGGCAACAAATTTCTTTCCAAGGTCAAAAGCAGCGACATCCCATGCCTTTGGATATTGCCAAAGATTTCGTGGATTCAGCACTTTGCTGTCAACACAATTAACCGTTTTTGGTATCATTAAACCAAATACAGGGAGTTCTTCAAATTCTGATTCCAAAATAGAACCATCAAGAATAGCATCTATAATAGCGCGTGTGGACGGAATGTCAATTCTGTGACCAATACCACAAGGACCACCAATCCAGCCAGTGTTTACAAGATAAGCTGATGAGTTATGTTCTTTCATTTTTTTAGCTAATTCCTGTGCGTAAACAATTGGGTGAAGTGAAAGAAAAGCTGCACCAAAACATGATGAGAAAGTTGGTGTAGGCTCTTTGATCCCGCGCTCGGTGCCTGCAACTTTTGCAGTATAACCACTTAAAAAATGATACATAGTCTGATCATAAGTAAGCTTTGCAACCGGAGGTAATACTCCAAATGCATCTGCTGTCAGGAAAATAATGCTTTTGGGATGGCCACCCTTTGAAACAGGTTTGACAATATTGTCAATATGGTAAATTGGATAGGAAACCCTTGTGTTTTCAGTTTTCGAACCATCTTTAAAATCTATTTCGCCTGTTGTTTTATCATAAACAACATTTTCGAGAAGTGCATCTTTTCTGATCGCATTGTAAATGTCTGGTTCATGTTCTTTGCTAAGATTGATACATTTTGCATAGCATCCTCCTTCAAAATTAAAAATGCCATCATTGTCCCAACCATGTTCGTCATCGCCGATAAGTAATCGTTTCGGGTCAGCAGAAAGAGTAGTTTTTCCTGTTCCTGATAAACCAAAGAATATTGCTGAATCACCAGCCTTGCCCATATTTGCTGAGCAATGCATGGAAGCAATACCTTTCAAAGGAAGAAAATAATTCATCACCGAGAACATACCTTTTTTCATTTCGCCACCATACCAACTACCTCCGATCACAGCCATTCTTTCTTTCAGGTGGAAAGCAATAAATACTTCACTGTTCAAACCCTGTTCTTTCCAGTTAGGGTTGGTTGCTTTACAGGCATGGAGAATTGTGAAATCCGGTACAAAATTTTCAAGCTCTTCATCGGATGGTCTGATGAACATATTCTTTACGAAATGTGCAGCCCATGCAATTTCGGTAACCAGTCGCAGTTTTAAACGAGTGTTTTCATTTGCGCCGCAGAATGCATCAACAACATAAAGTTTTTTCCCGCTTAATTGTTTTTGCGAAATTTGTTTTAACGATGTCCATGTTTCTTCGGAAATAGGCTTGTTGTCTGATTTTTTTCTTTCAGGCGAAGCCCACCAAACATTTTTTTCGGATGAAGGTTCCTTCACAATGTATTTATCCTTTGGAGAACGACCGGTGTAAATACCGGTATCAACAGAAACGCAGCCGGTGTTAGTAACGAATCCCCGTTCGTAACCTTCAAGTTCGGGCGCTGTTTCATGTTCGAAAAGTTTTTCGTAGGAGGTATTGTAAAAGATTTTTTCGACCTCTTTAATTCCATAAGCTGATAAATCTATTTTCTCAGCCAGATGACAGTTACATGACATAGTTTTTAAAATTTTAAGTAAATAATCCGTAAATAATTTGTTCGATAAATTTAATGGTTAAAAAGTTCGGGATATAAAGGCGCAAAAATGTTTTTTCCGCCTTTATATCCCTTTACCCTTTACTATTTCTTTCCTTTTTTTGCAACTGGTTTAACTTCTCTTTTTCCAAATTTAATTGAAGACTGAGCAGCAGCCAAACGTGCAATAGGAACGCGGAATGGTGAACAGCTTACATAGCTCAATCCTGTTTTGTAACAAAATTCTACTGAAGCGGGGTCTCCACCTTGTTCGCCGCAAATACCAACTTTAAGATCAGGGCGTGTTGCACGACCTTTTTTTACTGCCATTTCAATTAACTGTCCGGTTCCTTCTTGGTCAATTGTCTGGAATGGGTCGGCAGCAAGAATTTTCTGATCAAGATAATCATTCATGAACCCGCCAATATCATCACGGCTGAATCCAAATGTCATCTGGGTAAGGTCGTTTGTTCCGAATGAAAAGAATTGTGCAGTTTTTGCCATTTTATCTCCAAGCAAACATGCACGTGGTATTTCGATCATTGTTCCATAGAGGTAACTGATAGATTTTACTTTGAATTTTTTGCACACTTCATCATAAACTCTGTCGGCAATTTTCTTTGTAACATCCAACTCAGCAACTTCACATGTAACAGGTATCATGATCTCCGGTTTTGGATGATAACCTTCTTTGATCAATTCAAGAGTTGATTCGAAGATAGCGCGGAATTGTATCTCGGAAATTTCAGGGTAAGTAACGCTTAAGCGCACGCCACGGTGACCCATCATAGGATTGTTTTCGTGCAATGCCTCGCCACGTTTTGCAACGTCTGCCACTTTTATTTTAAGTTCTTTTGCCAATTCTGCCTGTTTGTCCGGGCTCTGAGGAACAAACTCGTGCAGTGGCGGATCAAGTAAACGGAAGGTTACAGGTAGAGTATCCATAGCAAGCAATGTTGCTTTGATATCTTTCTTCATGTAAGGATATAATTCTTTTAAAGCAACAACACGTTCTTCAGGTGTGTTACTCAAAATCATTTTTCTCAGTGCCAGCAAAGGTTTTTCAGCACCCGTTCCATAGAACATGTGCTCTGTGCGGAATAGCCCGATACCTTCAGCACCATAATCACGTGCAATTTTAGCATCAGCAGGCGTTTCAGCATTTGTGCGAACTCCCATTGTACGGTATTTGTCAACAATTTTCATGAATGTTTTGAAACGTGGATTTTCTGTAGCATCCATTAGTTTCAAAGCTTTTTCATAAACATGTCCTTTTGTTCCGTTAAGGGTTACAAAATCACCTTCTTTTAAAACAACAGAAGAATCTTCGATTTTTGCAGTTTTCTTGGCTGCATCAACGTGTAATTTTCCTGCACCAACAATACAGCATTTACCCCAACCGCGGGCAACCAAAGCTGCATGAGAAGTCATACCACCACGTGCAGTTAAAATACCAACAGCAGCACGCATACCTTCTACATCTTCAGGATTGGTTTCTTCACGAAGCAAGATCACTTTTTTGCCTTTGCGTTCCCATGCAACTGCATCTTCGGCTGTAAAAACAAGCTGACCAACAGCGGCACCAGGACCGGCAGGTAATCCTTTTACCAATACTGAAACTTTCTTTTCTTCAGCAGGGTCACAGATAGGATGTAACAGTTCATCCAATTGTGCAGGTTCAACGCGCATCACTGCTATTTCTTCTGTGATGAGTTTTTCCTTCAACATATCCATAGCCATGTTCAGTGCAGCAGTACCTGTACGTTTTCCAACGCGGCATTGCAGCATGTATAATTTGCCTTCCTGAATTGTAAATTCAATGTCGAGCATATCTTTGTAATTCTTCTCAAGAATTGCTCGGATTTTATCTAGTTCTTTATAAGTTGCCGGAGTTTGTTCCTGCATACTTTTCAGATGTTTGTTTTGCTCATTTTTTGTATCGTTGTTCAATGGACTTGGTGTGCGGATGCCTGCAACAACATCTTCGCCCTGTGCATTGATCAGCCATTCTCCATAAAACAGGTTTTCGCCTGTAGCAGGATTACGTGTAAAAGCAACACCTGTAGCTGAACTTTCACCCATATTACCAAACACCATTGCCTGAACATTTACTGCAGTACCCCAATCATCAGGAATACCTTCAATGCGACGGTATGAAATTGCTTTCTTTCCATTCCAGCTTTTGAAAACTGCTTTGATCCCGCCAAACAACTGTTCAGTTGCATCATCAGGGAAAGCTTTTCCAATTTCTTTTTTGATTTGTTTCTTAAATTCTCCAGCAAGAAATTTCAGATCATCGGCGGTCAGGTCGGTATCCTGTTTTACTTTTTTAGATTTTTTGTAATCATCGAGTTTGTCATCAAGTTTTTTGCGGATGTTCAGATCAAGACCTTCGGCTTTATCCATTACAACATCGGCATACATCATGATCAAACGACGGTATGAATCCCACACAAAACGTGGATTGTTGGTTTTCTTTATCAAACCAGGAATGGTTGCGGTGCAGAGACCAACATTAAGAACAGTGTCCATCATGCCCGGCATGGATTTTCTGGCTCCTGAACGGCATGATAACAACAATGGGTTTTTTGCATCACCATATTTCATTCCCATTTCTTTCTCAACTTTTTTCATTCCTGCCCATACTTCATCAAATAATGATTTGGGTAATTCGCAATTATTTTCATAATATGCAGTACAACATTCGGTAGTAATTGATAATCCTGCCGGAACCGGTAATCCAAGGTTAACCATTTCTGCAAGGTTTGCCCCTTTTCCACCAAGAAGGTTTTTCATGTCGGCCTGTCCTTCAGCCTTCTTACCTCCAAAATAATAAACATACTTTTTTGATTTTTCCATTTTTAATCGTCCTCTATAGTTTAAATTAAATTATTTCCTCTTTTTTAGGAAGCGGCAAATTTAGAATAATTTTTTCTTTTGCTGGGTTAAAAAGAAATAAATTTTAGTAAGAAATTTTACAGGAAAGATGTGATTTTCAAAATGTACCTCTATAGTAATCTATTTGTTAATCATTTAACATCTTAAAGATTTTAGAAAAAAATCACTATTAACACTTGAATAAAAGACATGTTATTTGTGGAGATACCAACAGATAAAAAGCAGGTACAGGTTTCTGCCCGGATTTAAAATTGATACATTATCCTAATGGCGGGTGACAAAAAAAACCCGGAAGAGATATCCGGGTTTTTTCAATAAACAATTCTTTTTATTTTTTATGCGTGCAAACTGCATTTTCTGAAACAATGACCTGTGGAGCACTCTTAGTAAGATTCTTTACTGACGTTACAAAATCGGCTTGTTTCCCTTTTTTAATTCCGTCCATTTTGAAACAGTAATCTGCTTCACCTTCTTTTCCCCAGGGAACTTTTTCGTATTTAATCACGATATTATTCTTTTTATTAAATGAGGTAATAAGTGATTCCAGAGCTGCTGCATTTGAGCCGGTTCCTTCACCTTTGCTGATGAATGAAACAATAAGCCTGTAAGTATTACTTGTAGCTGCTGTTTTCTCTGTGCTCTTTGTTGACTTACATGCGAAAGAGAACATGACGATTGATAAAAGTAAAATAATTTTCGTTTTCATAGTTTAGATATTAATTGATTCGTAATTGTTTTTGCAAAAGTAATCATTTTGGATGAGCTGCAATATAAGTATTGAGTTCATCAATGGATGATGAAAATGTAAAGGCGTCATTTACCTTATAATAATTGCCAATATCATAAGTGTAAGCATAAGCGTATTTGGCTATTTCTATTTTCGAATCTTCAAAAGTGAATAAACTCATTAAGTCTTTTACCTGTGAAGAAAGCAGACAATTGGCTGCAATGATCTGCTTTGCAATTGTGAGTTTGCTGTCTTCAAAAGTCTTTGAGGATATACTGGTTTTTGATGAGGCAAAATCACTTTCCGACATAGGTATCGGGCAACCTACTTTTCCGGTATAACCGGGCATGGTGTAAGCAGGTGGCTGTGTTGGTGCAACCGGTACTGTCTGCATAGAAGTTTGAGACGTGGTAGTCGTAGTGGTCATGGTGGTTGTGGATGAAGTTGTGCCTGTAGCATTACCCATTGTAGGATCTTTAATGTCCATATTTACGTTCACTCCTCCTAAATTTATGCCTACTGCAACACCGTTTGAAGGCTGTGTGGTGTTGACTCCTGTTGTAGTAGTTTGAGTAGTGCTGACAGTTGTTGTGGTTGTGGTTGGAACAGGAACAGCAGGACCTGTTGGTGCATAAACAACTACAGTCTGACCTGCCGGAGGAGGTACTGATTGTGCAATGGGAACTTCACTCTGATAGCGAACAACCCACTCGCTTTTATTGTTCTTTTTGATGTTGAAAGTGGTTTCAGTGCTCTGCTGAAACATCAGGTTTTTATCAATTGGCTTGATAGTAGTGTCCTGAAAAATAACTTTGAGTTTGTAATTTGGAGCCGTAAGGTCTGTTACCTTAACATTGGTCTCAGCCTTTTGGTTCTGAAGAACTCCATTAAGTACAATGTAAAATTTTTCGCCTCCTTCGGTAAAGAAGATGAGGTTGGTTTTTTGAGCGAACGACCATGAACAGGTGATGATCAACGCAAGAAGTAGAAGATTTCTTTTCATAGCTTTATTTTTTAAAATGATTGAATTGTTTTTGATTAACGCGGTTTCCAAGAATTATGCCATTTTGTTGCCTTTGCAAAAATACTTATTTAAATGAATTCACAAAATAAGAAAAGCGGTGGTTGTGTGGATTCATTAACCAGGGAAAGTTTATTTTTTACTTTTGCTTGTTTGATCGCGATCCTCGTTTTTATATTACTTTTACCTCCTGAAAATAATTATTCTTTTCTAAAGAATAAAAATCGGAAACGGTGTTAACTATGATGGATATTGCAAAGATTTAAAGTTTATGGGGCACACTTTGCTTTCATATAGAGATATATTCCGCAGCACTTTGAGGATTCGGGTATGAAAACGGACTTTAATTTCACCCTTGCATACCGAAATTTCAAGGGGCTACTAACTAAGAACAATAAATAGTGACTTTTTTAAAAATGAAAAAACGATTTACATTTCTCGCAACAGCGATCACTTTTTTGGCATTAGCCGCATGTAACAACAATAGTGGTTTGAAAACAGAAACGAAAACTAATGAAAAAAAGACGGACTCTGTAACCACCGGCCAGGTTGCCAAAACGGATAAAAAGAAACCATCCAACATGGAACTGTTGCAAGGAAAATGGCAGAGCAATGATGATAAAACCAATTTCCTGGTTTTTGAAAAAAATCACAGAAAAGAAATTGCTGAAGGGATGAAAAAATGGGATGATGAAGAATTTATTTTGTCGGACCATTGTCAGAATGATCTGAACAAAGCGGATAATAATCCGAAAGAAAAAGACAGGTATATGAGCTGTAAAAAATCAGACCTATGCTGGTATATCGAGTCAATAACTTCAGAAAAACTGGTGCTGGATTACATGGGTAGAGGAAATACATTGACTTATAAAAAGGTGAAAAAATAGTGACTCAATGACAGAATTAATATCAGAGGGACTGACGACTCTGTTTAATATAAGGCACTATAATCAGGAAGAATTATTTGTTAGAAAATAAAATGAAAGAGAAAAAAGCAATTGAAATTGAAATGTTTTACACGCTGATATGCCCAAGTTGTAAGATCATGAAACGAATGCTCGATGAGGTTTTGCCAGACTTTGGGGACAAGTTTACATTAAAGACAAGTCTGGCTGGCACACCTATGGGTATGATACGGACAATGAAACTGGGCATTTATGCAGTTCCTGCACTTCTTATTGAGAAAAAGATTGTATTCAAAAGTGTACCAACAAAAGAAGAGTTAATCAACAAATTAAATAGTTACTAATCATTAAATTTTACAAAAAATGGCAGAAAAGAAAAAACTCAGATGTCCGCTAGGAGTACCCGGTGGAATTATTGCAGCCCTGATCGGTTTGACAGGTGTGGTTGTAAATATTGTGAACTTCAACTGGTATGAATTGATAACAGCCTTTGCTTTACTTTTGGTGGCATTGCCTTTTGTCCGTGTTACCATGATGGTTCATAATGCGAATGACAGACTGGACGAGTTAGAAAAGAAGTCGCAGCAATAAGTACCAAAGCAAAGAACCTTTGTGTCGGATTAATGGCCACAAAACATGACAGGGAGCAATTCATCACGATCTGTTAAAAGGGTCTTGTATCCGAATATTATTATGAAGTGATGGAATACATTTTTTTAAACATGAATAACATGGACAATTCAAACAACCTTCGTCCTTTTGGCCGGACAAAGATGATGGTAACACCAATCGGGCTTGGCTGCTGGCAATTCAGCAAGCAACAAAACCTGGCTGGTAAATTCTGGCCAACACTCGAAGATAATTTAATAGATAAGATTGTTTCCATATCCCTTGAAGGGGGTATCAACTGGTTCGACACAGCCGAAGTTTATGGCAAGGGAGCATCGGAACGAGCATTGTCCAAAGCTTTGCAGGCAGCCGGGAAAAAGCCCGATGATGTGCTCATTGCCACAAAGTGGTGGCCTATGTTCCGCTTCGCTTCGAATATACCAAAGACTATTGATGAGCGTATCAACGCCCTGTCACCTTATCCCATTGACTTATACCAGGTGCATCAGCCCTGGGGTTTTTCAAACGAAAAGGATGAAATGACAGCAATGGCAGCACTACTGGAAAGGAAGCTTATCAGAAATATCGGCGTCAGCAATTTCTCAGCAGAAAAAATGAAAAGCGCATGGGTGACCCTTGATAAAAAAGGAATACCGCTGGCTTCAAACCAGGTTCCATACAGCTTGCTGAACCGTAAGATCGAAACAAACGGAGTAATGGAAATGGCAAAAAAACTGGGTATAACCATCATTGCATATTCACCCTTGGCACAGGGACTGGTTACCGGCAAGTTTCACGACAATCCTGAACTGCTTAAAAATATCGGCTTCCGAAAACACAGATCTGAGTTTAAGCCCGCAGGACTTGAGAAGAGCCGCCCTTTAGTGATGCTGGTAAAGGAGCTTGCCCTCAGCTACAATGTTACTCCCTCGCAGATTGCCCTCAATTGGTTGATCAATTTTCATGACGACACAGTTGTTGCAATTCCGGGAGCTACCAAAGAAAGCCATGCAAAAGAGAACGCCGGCGCAATGTCGTTCCGGCTTTCGGATATAGATATGGAGAGGCTGGATAGAGAGAGTGCTTTGTTTAAATAAAATTGAAAATTACATTTGCTGTTCAGGCATTTTTTCCTAATTTTGTGTCATTATTATTCTCAACAGAATTTATTTTTTAAACATTACTAAATTTAATACAACTATGAAAAAAGCAACAATTTACACCGATAAAGGAGAGATGCAGGTAGAATTCTTTGAAAATGATGCTCCCAATACAGTAAAGAATTTTACTGACCTTGCCAAAAAAGGATTTTATAATGGTCTTACATTTCATCGCGTGATCCCTGATTTTGTGATTCAGGGAGGCTGCCCAAAAGGCACCGGCGTTGGTGGTCCCGGCTATTCGATCAAATGCGAACTCGATGGAAATAACCAATATCATGACCGTGGTGTTCTCTCAATGGCTCATGCAGGAAAAGATACCGGTGGCTCACAGTTTTTCATTTGCCACAGTCGTACCAACACTTCTCATCTTGACCGCAAACATACCTGTTTCGGAAAAGTGGTAAAAGGGTTGGAAGTAATTGATCTGATCAGACAGGGCGACAGGATAGAGAAAATTGAAGTAACGGAAACCAACGATTAAACAGGCTTCTGAGCAGGTTCACAGCAGGATGTTTTATTTATTTAAACAACATAGAGTGTAATCCTGATCATAAAATTTTGAGATCGTTTCCTGGTATTTCGATATCGAAATGCCAGGTTTTGATATCGAAATGCCAGGTTTCGATATCGAAATGTCAGGTTTTGATTTCGAAATGTCAGGTTTTGATATCGAAATGCCAGGTTTTGATATCGAAATGTCAGGTTTTGATATCGAAATGCCAGGTTTTGATATCGAAATGTCAGGTTTCGATATCAAAATGTCATGAAACGATCTCGAAATTTATTTTTCTGGTTTGTAAATATCACATTTGTAGTTGCTAACATAATTTTCAAAAAAATAAACTTACTGTGGGAAATCTAAAGTTAGAACCTGTCCGATTTTATATTAATTACTTTTGTTTATTGTAATGCCCCCTGAAACCGAATTCGAACACCGCCACTTTATCATACACAAACCTTTTGGCTACCTATGCCAGTTTGTTTGCGAATTGCCAAAAAAGAAACTGATTGGCGAATTGTATGATTTTCCGAAAGGCACAATGGCAATAGGTCGTTTGGACGAGGATAGTGAAGGTCTCCTTTTTCTGACAACGGATGGCATGATGAGCGAAATGGTAAGAAGTAAAAAAGTGGAGAAGGAGTACTTTGCCCAGGTGGATGGGCTGATCACTGATGATGCGATTGAAAAACTAAAGGCAGGAGTAGAGATCGGTATCCGTAATGTGAAATATCTAACCAAATCGTGCAAAGCTTTTCGTCTGGAAAAAGCGCCGGATTTCCCACCGCGCATTCGTAAAATTCGCGATGATCGGCATGGACCAACTTGTTGGATCTCCATTACACTCACTGAAGGAAAAGAACGGCAGATCCGTAAAATGACCGCTGCGGTTGGTTTTCCAACACTCAGGTTAATACGGGTAAGAATTGGAGATATTTATCTCGGCAAACTTGAGGCATGTAAAGTAAAAGAGGTTGAAAATTTCTTATTGAATTGTCCTTAAAAAAAGCGTGTATTTTTTATTCGCCAAATATAAATTGTCAATAACATCAGCAGAATTTAAACCCTCAAAACAATAAATGAAAAAGAAGAAAATTATCATTATAGGGGGAGGTCCGGCCGGATTAATGGCTGCCGACACACTCAGCCTGGTTCACGATGTTAGCATTTATGACAGGGCAAAAAACATCGGGCAAAAATTTCTTTTGGCTGGCAATAAAGGCGGTTTTAATATCACGAATAGTTTGCAGGGAGTAGAGTTAACAGCCAGATATTCGCCTGAAGGTTTTATGAACAAAGCGCTGGCTGCTTTCGACACCATCGCTCTCCGGCAATGGCTTTCTGACTTGGGTATTTCTACCTTCGTTGGCACAAGTGGCAGAGTTTTCCCTGAGAAAGACCTTCGTCCAAAAGATGTTCTGAACAGGATTACAGCAAGACTAATTAAACAGGGAGTTCAGATTTACACAGAGCATGAGTTTGTCGGGTTCGACAATGATAAACATGTTGCATTCAGAAATGAAGGAAAAGAACTGCTGATTGAAGCTGACTATATCCTTTTTGCTTTGGGAGGAGCCTCGTGGCCTTCTACGGGTTCTGATGGTTCTTGGCGTTCTGTCTTTGAATCCATGGGAGTTACAACCAGTCCTTTTCAATCATCCAATTGTGGTATTAATATAAGGTGGCCGGACGTTATCAGGCAAAGTCATGCAGGGAAACCCCTTAAAAACATTAGGCTTTTTACAGCAAATCGTGAAGTGAAAGGTGAAGCGGTCATAACCGAACATGGCATAGAGGGCAATGCTGTTTATCCGCTGGTACCGGTAATGCGCGAAATGCTTCAGGCAAATATTCCGGCAACTATTTGTATTGATCTAAAACCACTGAATACCGAAGAGCAGCTTTTGCAGAGAACTATCGGGAAAGAAATAAAAACAAAGGATTATAGGCAGATATTCAACTTAAGTTCAGTTGAGCTTGCCCTGATAAAAGCCTTTACTGACAAGGAGACTTTCCTGTCGCTGACAGGGTTTGTCGGCAGTATAAAAAAACTGACCATCCCCGTTGAATCGTTGAGACCGGTGGAAGAAGCTATTTCTACAATCGGAGGGATAAAAACCGAAGAAGTGAATGATGACTTTTCGTTGAAAAAATACCCGTGGATCTACGCTATTGGTGAAATGCTCGATTGGGATGCTCCTACAGGAGGTTTTCTGATTCAGGGTTGTTTTTCGATGGGGAATTATGCGGCAAAATCAATATTGGAGAAGGAATAGGAATTGAAATTAGCAGGTCAGCAAGATTAAAACACTGGCTGCAACCAATAGGAAACAGAAATTTTATTGAATTTTAAATCTTGGAAACATGAAAATACTTTTCTACGCCGTTTATTTTTTGTGGGTATTATCAGAAGTTTTATTAAACAGGCTTATTAGATCTGGGAGATCCGACAAACACGACGTTGACAAAAATACAGAGCTTTTTCTTTGGCTTTCGATCATCATATCCATAACAATTGGAGTTTATATTGCCATCACCTTTCCGCTACCTGTTTATTACAGATGGGAATTCGCATTCATTGGAATAGCAATTATTATTTTGGGAATAATTATTCGGCTTGTTGCAATTAAACAATTGGGGCGGTTTTTTACTGTTGATGTTACTATTCGCAAGGACCATCAACTTATAGAAACTGGCTTATACAGATATCTGCGGCACCCCTCTTATACTGGTTCATTGTTATCGTTTTTAGGATTCGGAATTTCTTTGAATAACTGGCTTAGCTTTTTTATAGTATTTCTACCGCCAATATTTACTTTTATCTACAGAATAAACATCGAAGAAAAAGTCCTTACCGCACAATTTGGTAAACAGTACTCAGATTATATCAGCAGGACCAAAAGGCTGATACCATTTGTTTATTGAAAAATAATGAATGGTATCTGCAATAAAGTGTAGCGCCAATTTATTATCGTCTTTGCACCATTCAAAGCCGTCAATAAATCACTCAAAGTAGTCAGGGAATGATTCATTGAAGTCTTTGAGTCATTTGCTGACTACTTTGAGCCATTCCGTGACGTCTATAAATCTCTCATTGACTTCAGGCAGTCACTCATTGAAGTCTTTTAATGGCTCATTGAAGTCTTTTTTTCATTTTTTACTTTTACTCTGTGTCTCACTGCCGTCAATGAATTGCTCATAGCCGCTATGAGTCATTCAATGCTGTCAATAAATCATTCAATGACTTCAATAATTCATTGCCAGACGTCAGTCATTCATTCATTGCAGTCATTAAATGATGATCACCGTCAATGAATGATTCATTGAAGTCTTTCAATCATTTCAAGATGTCAATGAGTAATTTCCTGACGTCAGTGAGACGCGGAAAGAAGGCACATTAGGGGTTGTTATTTTAAGAATATTGGAAAATCGCCATGTTTATCAATTCGGAATTTTTAGAAAACCTGTAAAAAATGCCGGTTTCATTAAATTGCTTTTCAGTTTGACAAAATGATGCAAATTGCAAAGCTATTATTGTTGTAACCCCACCAAATTTATTGGAAAAATAAGTTGTTGAAAATTTTCCGCAAAACAGTGTTTGTTTTCAAAAACTATTTACTTTTACAGCCTAAAAAAATCAACAAAAAATATAAAAATGAAAAGTAAAATTACAATTTTGTGCCTTTTTATTATTGGCATTTGTCTTGTTGCCTGTGGACCCACAAAGCAAGATGCTATCAAGTATTCCGACGAAATAACAACTCAGCAAAGGAAAGTTGTGGATACTGAAAACAAATTGACCAGGGCCATTAAAGATGGTCAATTGACCAACCTTGATGGTATGTTGAAAGATCTTTCGACCCATATTGATTCAGCAACTGCAACTGTGAAAAACATGAAGGATTTTGATGGAAAATCAGCTTTGAAAGATGCCGTGCTGGCACTTTTTACAACCTATCGTGACGTAGCCGATCATGAGTATAAAGCATGGTTGAGAAATCTGAAAACTCCTGCTGACAGTGTGAATGACAAGGTGCTTTCGGAAGAACAGATGCTGGTTGACAACATCAATAAAAAACTTGACAAGGCTTCAGACGAATTCAAAATGGCACAAACTTTCTTTGCTGCTGAATATAAATTTGAGTTGTCAAAGTACTAAATTAAAAGCCCGTTTTGGCCGGATATTAAGGTAAATTCTGCCAATATCCTGTGAGATGAAAACTGCACTTTGTTATTGAACAGAGTGCAGTTTTTGTTTTAAGTGGAAAAAGTTTTTTTATTCCAGAACTGTTGTAAATTTTAATCCATTTTAAATGGCACTAAAATCAGTTCTTTTTAAAAATTGAAAATAATCCTGAAAAGAAGAAATATTAAAACCCCATACACGGAAAATTACAAAATTTCCAATTGCAGAAATATTATCTTAATTCTCCCGGAACTCAGCATTCATCAGTATTTCGCTTCTCTATTCTTCTGAAATATACTTCCTGAAAACCCCCATTTGTTTAAAATTTTATAAGTTTGCAGCCAGATTAGGCATTATACCTTTCTGTAATTTGTTATTTTAATTTGAAGTTATGAGTATAGTTATTGGGATCAGGCACGAAGATAAATATGAATTGGAACGCAGAGTTCCCATTGTTCCGAGGCATGTTGAGTGGCTTGTGAAGCATTATAATATTGATGTTGTCGTTCAGTCATCAGAAAAAAGAGTTTTTCATGATGAGGAATTTATCAGGGCCGGAGCCAAGGTTGCAAAGGAATTGAAAAGATGCCCGGTTATTTTTGGAGTAAAAGAAATTCCTATCCCGGCACTTGAGCATGATAAAACCTACATTTTCTTTTCGCATGTAATCAAAGGGCAGAAGTACAATATGCCAATGCTGAAAAAACTGATGGAGCTGAAGTGCAACCTTATTGATTACGAAAAAGTGGTTGATGAGCAGAATAAACGATTGATATTTTTTGGCAAATATGCAGGCCTTGCTGGTATGATAAATTCGTTATGGGCACTGGGGTTGCGACTAAAATATTATGGCTACGAATCACGATTGTTGAAAATAAAACAGGCAAGGTATTATCATTCTCTGGAAGAAGCAAAGAGTGATATTTCGGCAATAGGCGAGGAGATAGCTGAAAAGGGCATCCCTGAAGAATTGCGCCCGTTTGTAATTGGATTCACGGGTTATGGCAATGTTTCGCAGGGAGCACAGGAAATCCTGGGATTGCTGCCTGTGAAAGAAATTTCTCCTGAAAAGCTCTTAACACTGAAGAACAGAAAGCATATTCCGAATAATATCGTTTACAAAGTTATTTTCAAAGAAGAACATCTTGCCGAGCCAATAGATCCCACGCAGAATTTCGACTTGCAGGATTATTATACACATCCTGAAAATTACAAAGGTGTTTTCGAAAAGTACATTCCGCACCTTTCAATGCTTATCAATTGCATGTACTGGGATGAAAGATATTCAAAGTTAATTACAAAAGATTATCTGAAAAAACTATACAGCAAAGGCCGCCCTAAACTTGACCTGGTAGGGGATATCAGTTGCGATATTGACGGATCTGTTGAATGTACTGTGAAACCTGCAAAAATTGAAGATCCGATTTATGTTTACAATCCCTTTACCGATCAGGCAACTTCAGGTTATGAAGGCGAAGGAATACTTGACATGGCAGTGGATATTCTTCCCAGCGAATTGCCGAGAGATTCATCACTTGGTTTCAGCGATGTGTTGGTCAACTTTGTGAAGCCTATTGCCATTGCCGATTATCAACTGCCTTACGAAGAAATTGATTTGCCCAAAGCAATTAAAAAAGCGCTTATTTTATTGAGGGGTGAACTTACTCCTTCTTATAAATATCTTGAGGAACATTTGGAGAGTTAAGATTTTTGATTTAAGATTTAAGATTTTTGATTTGAAATTTGAATTTGAAATTATGGGAATCAAAGAGCAAGTGTTTTTTCCAGAGGCAACTTTAAACATTGAACATTTCGAAAACAACAAACAATAAACAACAAACAACAAACGTTTTTATGGAAAAGAAAGTATTAATTCTCGGAGCAGGCCTGGTTGCTCAGCCTATCATCAGGTATTTGCTTGAACAGGGAATAAAAGTAACAGTAGCATCAAACACTCCTGACAGGGCTGAAGTAATGATAGCAGGAAGTCCTAACGGAACAAACATCAACTGGTCAGTTGATGATACAGCAACGTTGGATAAAATGGTAAAGGAAAATGATCTTGTTGTAAGTCTGCTTCCTTACATTTATCATGTGACGGTTGCCGGATTTGCAATCAAACACAAAAAGAATATGGTGACATCTTCTTATGTGAAACCCGAAATGCAGGCTTTGCATGAAGAAGCTGAGAAGGCCGGTATTATCATCCTGAATGAAGCAGGTCTTGATCCGGGCATTGATCACATGTCGGCAATGCGCATTATTGATCATGTTCACGCTAAAGGTGGAAAGATAAAAGAGTTTTACTCATTGTGCGGAGCTTTGCCCGCACCTGAAGCCGCCAACAATCCTTTCAAATATAAATTTTCATGGAGTCCCAAAGGTGTTGTCATGGCTGGTAACAATGATGCGAAATATCTGAGAGATGGAGACATTGTTGAAGTGGATACTAAAAACTTATTCAAAAGTCCTTTCCAGGTTGATTTTCCCGGAGTAGGCATTCTTGATGTGTATCCAAACCGTGATTCAATTAGCTACATTGACATTTACAATATTCCGGAAGCTGAAACTATGTTCCGCGGTACTTTCCGTTTTAAGGGTTGGTGTGAAATACTGGATGCATTGAAATATTTGAATCTTATTTCCTATGATAACTACAATATGGAGGGCATGACCTATGCTGACTTTATTGCTTACATGATAGGGCAAACCAGTTCTGATAAAATCAGAGAAAAAGTTGAATGTGTCAAGTACAATAATTTCACAGCACATTCTCTTGATGCAATGGAATGGCTAGGCCTGTTTGATCAGGAACCAATGAACCGCAAGTTTGATTCTCCTTTTGAAGTAACTTCTGATCTGATGATCGAAAAAATGCAGCTTGGCCAGCATGAACGCGACATGGTGGTGATGCAACATTCATTCCTGGCTTCTTATCCAGGTGGCAAAGAAGAAGTGATCCGATCAAGAATGCTTGACTATGGAACCCTTGCTACCGATACAGCAATTGCAAGAACTGTGGCTTTGCCGGCAGCTATAGCAGTTAAAATGATACTCGAAAATAAAATAAATATCAAAGGTGTTTTCAGACCTGTGTTACCGGAAATTTATAACCCGATTCTTGACGGATTAGAAACCATGAATATTAAAATGGTTGAAGAATTCGGATTGCCGGTTGAAGAAAAAATTCATCAATAGTTGTTGTGTTTAATAAAAGTTTTAGGGTATAAAGTGGCTACTTTTTCAGCAGGCAGAAAAGTAGCTACTCAGCAACCCTGGACCTTAAACCTTCAACCTTGAACTTTAAACTTTGAAAATAGCAATCATCCGGTTCTGAAAATGGCAAATTACGGCAAGTGGCTGGCAGGTGGATTGGGTTGGGTTCTTGGCGGACCCATTGGAGGTCTTATGGGTTTTGTTGCCGGGACACTCTTTGATAATATGGAGGCAGGGAATGAAGTTCAATCTCAACCTGGATTTGGTCATACAACTACAAATGGTGATTTTGCTGTAAGTCTTCTTATACTGTCAGCAGCTGTTATGAAAGCCGATGGTAAAGTCCTGAAATCCGAGCTTGATTATGTAAAGAGCTTTTTTAAACAGCAGTTTGGTGTTGCTGTTACCCGGCAAAAGATGCTTATGCTGCGTGATATTCTTAAAAAAGAATATTCGTTGCAGGATGTGTGTTCGCAGATCAGGCATAACATGCAATTGCCATTACGACTTCAGTTGTTGCATTATCTGTTTGGCATTGCAATGGCCGACGGTTATGCACATCCGAATGAAGTTGGAGTTATCCGGACAATTGCAGGTTACTTAAGCATCAGCCAGCAGGATTTTGAGTCCATCAAAGCAATGTTTGTGAAAGACAACAAAAGTGCATACCGTATTCTTGAAATTACCCCCGATGCCAGCAATGATGAAGTGAAAAAGGCCTACCGCAAAATGGCAATTAAATACCATCCTGACAAAGTGGGCCATCTTGGTGAAGATTTAATGAAAGCAGCCAATGAAAAATTTCAACAACTCAATGCTGCTTACGATGCAATAAAAAAAGAAAGAGGGATTAATTAAAAATTGAAATTTGAAATTTGAAATTGGAGGATATCCAATAGCGATCCAATAGTGACATTGAACACTGAACCTTAAACCTTGAACCTTGAACCTTGAACCTTGAACAGTTTAAAACACTTCCTATGAAAAAGCATTTTCTTTTATTGATTACAGTCATCCTCATTTGTTGCAATGCACATGCGCAGGTGAGGCGGGAGTATGCTTATATCAAAAACAACAGTGATAATTTTTACAAATTTAGTTATTCACTCGAAAATGAATTTCAGATAAATTCTAAATTTGAAAAAGCTAAAATTTCACAGGCAGGAGTGAAGGAACTGATTAGAACCAGGAAAAACGGGAAGAATGATTCCATTATTTCGAAATTGAATTATGACAACAAAGGCAACTGTATTTCTGCAGTGTTTAATAATAAGAAGGGAAAATTGAAGCAGCAATTTGTGTTTGCTTATTCTCCGGAAAATCTCCTACTGTCAAAGTCCTTGCTCAATGGTAAAGGAAAAGAATTGCTGAAAAACACCTATGCTTATAATAGCGACAGCCTTATTATTGAAACTGTGAATTACAAGAAAGAAAAAGAAGTAAAGAAGAATACAATTGCTTATAACAAGTACCATGAAATCACGGAACACATTTTTTATAAACGAGGAAAAATAAAAGCAAAAACAACCTCTGAATATGATTCTACAAGGATAGTGCAAAGCAAGTACTTTAAAAATGGAAGTTCGGATTACAAATGGAAATGGGTTTATACTTACTATGATAAAAAATCCAGGAAGTCATCAATGATTTATAAGTCCGGTGATAAATTGAAATACACCTGGAATTACGACTGTAAACCGGAGGGAGAATTGTTGAGTAAACACAAGGACTCATCATTGATTTGCCTGAGAACAGAATTTGATAAGGATAGTAATAAAACCTACATCAATCGTGAGTTTAATGAATTGGGCAAACCTCGAAAAGTTGTTACTGTGTTTTCAAAACAAAAAAAGGTGATAGAGTATGACGTGTATCATGGCAGTAACATTCCTGATTTCTCTTTTAAATACAATAAAATCACCGGAGAAATTGAACAGCAAATTTTCTATAATTTCAAAGGGAATGAGCGATGGAAAATTTCAAATACTTTTGATAGCAACAACAATATTGTTGAGGAGGACGGTTACCGAAAAGGTGTTTTGAATTTTAAATCAATCAGGCTTTATAATGCCCGGAATTTAATTACCGGAGAAACCAATTTCAATAAGCAAAATGAAGTTGAAAACACCACGAAATTTGAGTATGTGTTTTTTTAAGAACATTGCAACAACACTATTTTTGAACTCTTATTTTAATGTTGACAAACATGCCTGATGAATTATTTTTCCTTCTGTGATTATAATTATGCCTAATTTTGACAGGATAATTATGGGTAAAAACTTACAGTGTTTGTTGCAATAAAGTTTAAACCTTAATTTAAAATTGATCATTATTCAATCACAATAATTGTAAAATAACCACGTTAATGAGGCTCCTTCAGGGATGCTATATTTATAAAAAAATTAAAAAATTTAAATGAAAACAAAATTATTCTTCACGGCCTGTTTTATTTTTACTTTGTTCTATTATGGCTCATTTGCTCAAAGGAACACCAAAGATTGCATCGGCTATTCTGTTCCCAAAAACCATTTTAATAAGGTGCCAACAGATACAATAAGGCCTCCAAGTTTTAGTACAGGTGCAGATACTCTTTATGGTTTTGTTGAAGGTGGATACAGTTTCGGAACAAGCAAACTTGGTGACCGTGCTTTTGCCCAGATCCACAAAGTTAATACGTCCTATATTGTAAATGGAGTAGCAATTTGGTTTGGTGCAAGACATATTATTGGAACAGCCGATACGCTGAATGTTATCATTTATAAATTAGACGGACCGGGCACAGCAGTTGATACTTCAGGTCCTATTGTTGTTACCAACGCACCCGATTCTGTTGATCATTTATACCAAATGACGACAAACCTTATAGATACAACTGGCCTCACCTTTCTTACTTTTCCTACACCTTATATCGCTTATGTAGATTATGCCGCAGGCATTGATTTATCACAGATCCGCGATGACACGATTGGCATGGTTACAACACGTTTTGGCGATGCTGACAGTACTCAATTGTCATGGGATAAATGGAGTGATAATACATGGCACACAGTTCTGGAACCATTGAATTGGGGACAGGATCTGGATTACGGGATTTTTATGATCGTTGATAAAAGTTCAGCCAATGTCAACGACAATTATTTTGTTGATGGAATTAAGTTAAGCCAGAACCAACCAAACCCTGCTTCCGGCAGTACACTTGTTCAATATGAAATTGCAAATTCAGCCAATGTTTCGCTCGAAATTTATGATTTGAATGGCAGATTGGTTCTTAATTGCAATGCCGGACGACAGAATTCAGGGAACCATGAAATAATTGTTCAAGCAGGGAAACTCAAAAGCGGCACATATTATTATTCTTTGAAGGCTGATAACCACAGGCTGACAAAAAAAATGACAATAATTAATTAATTGATTGCGAAGATAATTTCTATCGTTAGCAAAATTTATTTTTTTTTTGTTTTGGATGTTGGAATTATTTCTAATTTTACCGAAAATTTTAAAAACTATTAATAATCACAAAAAACAAAAAGTATGAAAAAAGTTTACATTGTAATTGCAATGTTTTTCATTGCAGGTATCACATTTGGACAGACTTTTAATGTAGGGTCTGTAACTTCTAAAAAGATGGTGCTTACACATCACGAATCAGGTAAAGCTGCTACAGATACTACCGGATGCGGAGTAGGAGCACAATCAACATTTATCCCTGTATTTGCTGCAGGTGGACAAGTTTATAATTATGGCAACCAGGGTGGCGGATATGTTTATGGTGTTAATAAAATTACACCCACTGCAAGTATCTCTGCAACTACTCAGGGATATTCTTGCTCAGCAGGACATCCTTTTGGTATTTGTGGTGTTACCATGCTTTTCGCTGGTAAAACAGGTGTTTCTGGTGATCCTACATCAAAGTTGACATTTGGTATTTATAACAAACCGGATTCTGTTCCAACCACACAAGTTGGTACTGAAACAGCTGATTTACTTTTCTCAGCTTGTGACACAAGTTTCCTTACTTTCAACACTGCAATGTTTGCTACCCCAATAGCAATAACCGGATCAGATTTCCAGATCGTTTGCAGTTTTGCAAATATCAAAACCGACACTATCGGATTCCTTTGCGATGCTGATGGAGAAGGTGTGGGTTGGAATTGTCTTAAATACGGAACAAGCTGGTACACTTACAAAGCTGGTTACGGGTTAAATACAAACACTGCAATATTTGCAATTGTTGACATCAATTATGTTGGAATTAATGACAACTATTTCTTCCAGGGTGCAAAAATGACTATCAACCAGAATCCTGCAGTTGATAAATTATCAGTTGACTATATGGTAGAAAATGATTCTAAAGTAAAATTTGAATTAATTTCATTGAATGGCAAAGTTGTTTTAACTCTTGACGAAGGCGTTAAACAAAAAGGTATTGTAAATTCAATCAATGCTGACATCAGCAATTTAGCAAGTGGCACATATCTTTGCTCATTAAGCAGCAATGGCCAGAGGTTGATCAAAAAGATTGTTGTAAAATAATCTGAATCGAAAGATCTTTTAAAAAGCAGGGTTTTGCCCTGCTTTTTTTTATGCCCCAATTTTATAGCAATAGACGATTTTGTACATTTTTTTAATTAATATGATTTTTTTTGTTACAGTTCAGGTAGTAAATTGAGTCAAAAAGACGGGTTGGCCCATCAACGCCTTTTCAATAGCGTATAGAACGGCCACGCCTTGTTTGCGACAGGTAGATATGTATCCTCTAATTCGACAAAAT